>ERZ1066119.1039-NODE-1039-length-16369-cov-14.855278_pt1 | contig 16369 bp, 18 predicted proteins | sample MGYA00382766_ERZ1066119 | MGnify/ENA primary metagenome ERZ1066119 (study PRJEB33369, sample SAMEA5778349) | biofilm metagenome | biome: Industrial cooling water; feature: Water cooling tower basin; material: Biofilm | place: United Arab Emirates | collected...
AAAACGACAAGAGCGGGCCGCGATTCGCGGCCCGCTCTTGTCGTCGAAGGCGTTTAGCGAACGGCTTCTAATTCCTCATCGCCCGCCGTGCCGTCAATGAGTGCGGCGGCCAATGCTTCGTTTAATGGCTCGTGGCGCACTTTTTCGATTCTCGAAATCGCGCCGCCGGGGTAGAACTCACGCCAGGGGCGAACGCCGCGCGAAGTGTTGCACTCCCAGCAAAGCGTGACCAAATTGCTGCCCTCGTTGCTGCCGCCTTCGCTGCGGGGTTCCAAGTGGTCGAGCGTGATGCAGCACGCCATCACTTGCCGCAAATCGGTCCCACAGGCTTGGCAGGTGAAACGGTCGCGGATGTAAACCGCAAGGCGCTTGGTTTTGGTCACGCGCTTAGTATTCTTCGCCGCTTTGGGGGCGCAAAGGTTGGTTAACTGAATCACGGATCCTCTCCCAAAAGGGGCGCGTTGTGTTGCATCACAGCGCGCCCCTTTTTGTTTTCACCAAACCAAACGCCCGTCCTCCATCGCGTGTAAAACGCCCGTCATTTCGCGCTGGGTTAGCTCGTTGCGGCTTTCGATTTCACGGCCCACAAAAGCCCCAACCGCCGCCAGAATCTGCGCGCGCTCGGCTTTGGGATTCAGCCCCGATTTGCGCGCCACTGCCCAAAATTGGCGGATGTCTTTTTGCGTGACCAATTCGCTTTTTTCGGGCGCATTTTCCAGCGTGTAAGCGGCTTCGGCATCTTCGACCACAGCCAACGCCATGCGCCGCGCTTGGCCCAGTTCCAACAAGGCGCCCGCAATGCGTGTTTCGATTTGGGCGGTTGCGAAGGGATAAAGCGCGCGCAATTCTTCGGGAACTGCGGCCCCGCGAATGATTTTCGCCGCGTTAATCAGGGAACCATGAACCGCCAGCGCGCCACTTTTCGCCAAAGGCAGGGCGGCGAAATACTCGAATTTCGTGGCCTCGATTTCGGCGTGGGCATCGCCCGCAATTTCGGCGGCGTCAATCGCCGCCTCTTCTTCTTTCACGTTGATTTTTTCCATTTGGATTACCTCTTTTCGTTCGCGCTTCATTGTGCGAACTACACCAAAGTTTACCTGAAACAGGGAATAATAGCAGAGTTTTTGCAAAGTAAAGTCAAGGGCACAACGGAAGAAAACACCCGGCAAAACCCAAGGGCACCAAAACCAAACAGCACAGGCCCGCCGCGCGAAGCGCGGCGGGCCTGTGCTGTTGATCTTCTGTTGCTACAGGGAAAGACGGGAAAAGCCGCCACCGCACCGAGCGCGGCGACGGCCAAACCCCAGCACCGACAAAGCCCCTAAAAAAGCGAGAGAGAAACCGGAGCGGGAGCGGGCGAAAACGAAAACCACCCGCCACCCAGCGCGACCAAACCCCAGCCCGAAGGCGCGGCCACACCGGGCGGCAAACACACAAAACACGGCACGCCCAACCCCACAGCGAACGCGAGGGACGCCCACGAACCCGAACCGGAGCCGCAGAAGCAACGCGACGAAAGCGGCGAAGGCAACAGCGAAGCGGGGCACGGGCCACCCGGAAACGAAAGCAACACGCCCCCAGACAACGCCAGAGAGCGAACAAACGCAACCGAGCGGGCGGCGAACGAACCACGCGAAACGCGGCCACCAACGGCGAACGCCGAAACCGCGAAAACAGACAGGCGCGGCGAACCGGAAAGAGCCGCGCGAACGGCACCATCGGCGCCAGCCGCACAGCCAACCGAAACAGGACAGGAAAGGCCACCAACGACGGCCAACACGGGCGCCAGCGACGGCGAAACGAAAGAGCGCGAACCGGAAAAACCGAGCGCAGAAGCGGAAGAAAGCGCAGAAACAAGGCAAACAGGCAGCACGGAAGAACCCCCAAAACCACAGCACAGTTTACCAAAAACAGGGAAGCACAGCAGAGAAAAGACAAGCAAAGCAAAGGCAAAAACGGCCCGAAAAGCCGCAGCCGCGACGGGCAGCAACGGCGACAGAAGCCCCCGACGCGCCGCCACCTTTCTCTCTTTTCTTCTCTCCTCTCCCCGTTGTTCAGCGCGCGAAGCGCACCGCTTGGCGCCCCTGCGCCCAACTTTCGGCCCCAGCAACCCAGCGCAGCCGGAGAACGCCGCCCAACGAGGCCACTTAGCGCAGGGCGGGCGGGGCGGAAAGGGGTTTAAGGGAGCTTGCGACCGGCCCCTTGGAGTCCCCGCCCGCCCTGCGCTATCTTGCCACCTCTGCGGCGGGCGTAGGCGAAGCGGTCGGGCGAAGCGGGAAGTTTGGGCCACGCGATAGCGGCTTATTCAGCGCGCTTTGCGCCCCGGCTTTACTTGCGCGACATTCGTTTCCACCAGGGCAATTTGAGGCGCTCGACTTCGGCTTTTAATCGCTCGTTTTCGCGCTCGACTTCGCCGACCTGCTCGACTTCGGCTTTCAAAGTGGCATTTTCGCGCGCCAGTTCCTCGACCCGATCCATTACCGGCGAAATCACTTCTTTGAGCGCCGCGCCGATTTGTTCGCCGATGTCGGCGCTAATTCCAGCGCGCAGAGATTGCGCCATTTCGCCCGCTAAATAAGCCTCGATGCGCTCGACGCGCGCGCCGATTTGTTCGATTTGCGCGCCCTTTTCCGGCGCTTCGACCGTTGCCAGTGGCTCCGCTTCCACTTTGACGATGGCCGCAGATTTTGGCGGTGGAATTTCGCCGCGTTTGGCCGATTCCAGGGCTTCGCGCTCGATGAAATACGCGACACCGGTTCCGCTTGTGGATTCTTTGACGGCCAGCAACGTGCCTTTTTCGATGCGACGGCGCACAGTTCTTTCGGCAATTCCCAACTCGCGCGCGGCCTCGGCAACGGTCAAGCGTTGGGGCGGCGCCGCCTCGCGCAATATCTCGCTCATTTGCGGCTTCGCCCCGTTTCGCTTTGGCCAAAGAAATCGTCGTTGTCTTCGTCCGCCGTGCCCGCTCTCACGCTGGCTTTGGTGGGTGGGTTGATAAGCGGGCGCGAAACGAGAGTATCGGGCGCATTGGGCGAAATAATCACCCAACCGCGCGCGGTCGTAATCACGGCGCGCGCTTGTTTGCCGCGCGCCGCATTGTAGAGAGTGCCTTTTTCTTTGGCGCGCTCGACTTCGCGTGTCGCGGGCCGTGTTCCATGTCGCTGCACAATCTCGATGGAATCGGAATTAATGTAAAAGTCGTCGCCAACTCGTAGGGCTTTCACCTGGTCATCACCTCGGAGAGTGTCACACGCGCGCGGTGTTCGGCTATTTCGCCGGGTCTCGTCGGTGTCGTCGGGACTTCCCACTCGACCGCCTCGACGACTGCCGAAAACGGCGCCAGAACGGGCGGCGCGGGTTTTTCGGTGACGGGCGCGGGCGGCGAAAATTTCGCCATGCGAGAAAGCGATTGGCGACGCTGCGCGAATGAGGGCGCGAACTCACGCCATAGCCCACTTTCCCGCATCGCGCCTTCCTCAGCATCGAGCGCCAAAAGCTCGGTTTTCGCGGCTTGGGCGCGCGCCATTTGAAGCGCGATTTCGCCGCCCAAATCGGGTTTGAAGGTCTGCCCGAAAGGTCGCCCTAACGCGGTTCCAACGGTCACGATTTGCCCCACTTTCACGGATAAATCGGCGTGCGCTCGCAAGTGCGGCACGACAACAACGCGCGTTTGACTGGGAAAATCCAGTTTGGGCGCGGGCATTCTTCGCGGCAGTTGCACCACGAAAGACGCGCTTTTGATGGCCGCTTGCCCGCACAAAAGCAGCGAGTTGGGCGGCAAATCGCGCAGGGTGAGACGGTGTGAAGTGGTCGCAAAATCGGCGCGTTTAAGTCCGGGTGCTTGTGGCACCGACTTGGGCGCGGCGAACCCCTGCGCCCATTTGTAGCAATCGGCCACACCCGAAACGCGAATATCATCCACGCGAAAATCTTCGCTGGCGGGTGTCTCCCAGGGCGGCGGCATCTTTTCGATGGGCGCTTTCAGCCGGTTGGAAAGCGCGCCCAGGGTCAAATTTCGCGCGGTCAAAGTCACTTGGCGGGTTTCGACGCGGCGCGTGTTGTAAACGCGCACACGGCGCGGCTCGATGCGGAACGGGTCGGCTTCGCCCGCCATTTTTGAGACCAACCACAGCGCGCCGCCTTCGCGCTCGATGAGAAGTCCATCATCGCCGCGCAGCCCCACAACCCGAAAACGGCCCTCGACCACTTTCTTCCGCAGCACATCGAAGCCCTCGATCTGCGCCTCGACCTCCCAGTTAGCCGACCAGTCTTGAACATCGCGCGTGGCCCCTCGAATGTCGCCACTGAACATATGAAGCAGACGGCGCGGCCCCAGTTGCGACACGGGCAGCGTCACCAGCGCGAGGACGAAGACAACGCACAAAACGCCCCACTCGGCCCCGCTTCCGGTTGTGAGTCGCCACTGCGAATTACCCGGAAAAACAAAGCGTTCGCGGCGCGGCCATGCCAGGGGCACGCCCGATTTAGTGGCCGCGTCGCCAAGCAAATGGAAGACGTAGCCCAACAAAAGCGGCACAAAGAGCGGGCGCGAAATCGCCCAACTTAAAAGCGGCGAAATCAAGAGGGCGAAGAGAAAAACCCCAGTCGCGCTATGGGTGATGGTGCGGTGTCCAAACCGTTTTTCAAGCCACGCAGCGAGCGGATAAACGCACATTCCGGCCTTGGAGTTGGGCGTGTCCACGTCGGGCAGCCACGAGCCAACAGCCGCAGCGCCCAGAGTGGCGGGTGTGATGGCGCCGCCGAAAAGCGCCGAAAGTCCCGCGAAAGAGACCACGCCGATAGCGCCATGAGTGAGGGCCATCATTCGCGCTTGCCACCCAGCCCTTTCAAGTCGCCAAAAAATCCGGTGTTATCGCCGCTTTGGGCGCCTTCGTGCTTTTGCGCCAACCGCGCAAGCATCGCCGGTGTCACTTTGGAAAAGCTCCATTTCTCGGTTGTCGTGCTGGCCCCGACTTGGGTTTTAGAGAAAAAGGAAAGCGTGTTTAAAGCGCGGTTGTAGTGCGCGGTGGACTGACTTTTGAGTGGCCCCACTTCCATGCTCCACACGACGCGAAAGCGGTGCATTTGGGGGAACTGCTGCACGACTTCCCAAAGCGCCGCGCTGGGAGCGTCGAAGTTGTTGCCCTGCGCGATGTTGCCCAAAACCGCCCACATTTCGAGCGGCTTTTGTTTGATTTTGGCGCCCTCGACCTTGCGTTTGGTCGCGGGTTTGTGGTCTTTGCGTTCGGCCTGAACGGGCAGGGCAACACAAGCGCAAAGCAGCAGAAAAGCGGGAGTGAGAAAACGGGAAAACATGGCTTTGAAGGGGTGCGGACACGTGCCGCACGTCGGGACATTTCGAGCGCGTTTTTAAGGCGTGGCAAGTTCGTCGGGTTCGATTGGCGCCGGTTCGATTTCGGCCCAAAGTTCGGGCGCGTCCTCTTCGCTGGATTCTTCCGGCGCTTCATCGGGCAGCATTTCGAGCGATAGAGTTGAAAGTTTCGCGCGCGGCGATGGGCGCGGTGGCGGTGGCTTGGAAGTGTCCGCACGTGCGGCCTCTATCAAAGCCGCTTCCATTTCTTCGGCGGTTGAGTAGCCACAGGCTTGCGCCAGGTCGAGACACGCCAAAATGATGGCCGCACGTGCGGCACGTAGATTGTCCTCGGCATTTGACCGCGCGCTCATGGCCGATAAAACGGCGTTGAGTTCGCCGATTCCGGCTTTAAATCGCGCGTCGCTGGCCGTGTAAAGTGCGCGCGCCGTGACGAGTTGGCGGGTCGCGCTTTTTTCGGTGTCAATGGCTCGGCGCAGCGTAAACCATGCTTCGGTGACGCTTTTAATCGCGGCGTTTTGCGCTTCGGTCGCCCCGATTTTTTCGGCTTCCACGCCGCGCGCCGCTTTGTCTTTTTCGCCCTTGTTGAGTCCGGCCAGCCGTTCCAAGTCGAGCGCGAGATAAAAGCGCACCTGACCGGAAAATGGATCGAGGCCGCCCGTTGTGTTGATTTTCAGGCGGCGCGAAATTTCGCGGGCTTCGGCTTCGGCGGCTTTCACTTTGGCATTGGCAAGCGCAATCGAAGGCGCGCGTTTGATGGCGAGTGTCCGCACGTCCGGCAATCCCAAAGCGCGAATTTTGGCGAAGGTGGGAGTGGGTGCCGCCCAAAGCGGAGCCGATACGCCCCAAACCCCCAGGGAAAAAATTTGCGCCAAAAATATGGAAAGGGTTCTGGTTCTCATGTCGCCGCCAAAAAGTGCGCTTCTGCGCCCAAAATCCGCGTCTCTGCGCGCTTTTGCGCTATAAACCCCACCCAGTTGACAAAATTCGGCGCTATGCCGCACCCCTGGCCGCACGGGTGGCCGGACGTGTCCCGACCTTGGCCGCACGTCAGGCCCGACGTGTCCGCGATGCCCGAAACGCGAAAAACCGGAACAGCACGAAAAGTGCGCCGGTTGCTCCTGCAAAAACCGTCCAATCGTGATCGCCCCATCCCCTCGCCACGCCGCGAAAAACCATCAGCGCGCACACACAAATGATGATGGCCGGCGTGAGGTCTATGGTTTGGTGTCCGTTGATTTCTTCGCCGCGAATCGCCCGCAGTGACAAATCGCCGCGCGCGGTCGCTCTCTTCACCAGCTCGTGCAGCACGGCGGGCAACCCCTGCGCTTCCTCGACCAAATGACGAAGCAACCGCGCGCGCTCTTTCGGTTCGACGGCGTGATTATCGAGCAAACGGCCCGCGAGTTCCTCGCTTTCTTTGGTGGACAATCGCGGGATATGAATTTCGACGCAGTGGAAAAGAAACGGCTTTTGGGTCGGTTTGGCGGCGGTCGTGATGGCTACGACCGTAATTTTCGCGGCCAATTCCTTCACCATTCGCACAACCGACGGCGGCGCGCTATCGAAGGAATCAAAGACCACAACCGCGCGCGGCTGCGCTTTGGTGTAGGCGGTAGTTACATGAGAAATCGCCGCTTTCTGGCCCATTTTGCGAATGGCTTTCGCCAGTGTCGCCTCGTCTAAATCGTCGCCGTCGTCCAAGTCGCCCGCTTTGGGGCCGTCCCACCAACCGCGATTATAAGCCGCCCAAAGCAGCCCACAAAGCACTTCACCGGCTGGGGTGCAATGGCTGATAAAAACCGCTTCGGACGAAATGCGCCGCGCAAACGCCGTTTTTCCAACTCCGGTTTCGCCGCACAAATGAACATCGAGCTGCGCGTCAACGGCCTGGCGCGCTTTTTCGAGAAGGCGCCCGCGACCAATGAAAATCGGCGGCGAAGACATGGCTAAACGATGGTTTCTCCCATCAACTCATCGAGCGCGCCAAATTGCGCGGTTTCGGCTTCGAGCTGCGCCACGATTTTTTCAAGCTGCACGCTGATTTCGCGCGCTCTTTTGGTGGATTGCAGCAGTTGCGCGCTGCTTCCGCGCCGCGCTTGGTCGGCGACTTCTTCCATCTCAAAAGCGAGCATTTCGAGCGAAACGAATAAATCGTCGGTCGCCATTTCCTGGGCTTTGGGTGGGTTCATGGTATTGTCTCTTGTGGCTTTTCAATAGTGTGGTGTGACTGCTACATTCTGCGTTCGTTTTTCTCAAAAACGGTCGTTTTTGAAAGGTGCCTCCCAGTCTCTCAAAACTCACTCGCAAAATCAAACTCTCAAAACTTTCGGGCGCCCGATTTTGAGAAACTGCGCGCCCATGCTTGTAGGATATGCCCGCGTTTCGACCAACGATCAGCGCCTTGACCTTCAAATGGACGCGCTCAAAGTCGCGGGTTGCGAGGCCGTTTTTCACGACATTTTGAGCGGCGCTAAATCCGACCGCCCCGGATTAAAACAGGTTTTGGAGACGGTCAAAAGGGGCGATACCATCGTGGTCTATCGCCTCGACCGGCTGGGGCGCTCGCTGCGCGACTTCCTCGAAATCCTCGACGACCTTTTAAAAAGCGGCGTCAACGTCCGCAGTATTCAGGAGGGAATAGATACCTCGACGCCAATGGGCGAGGCGATGGCGAAGGTGCTGGTCGTGTTCGCCGAAATGGAGCGGTCGTGGATCCGGGAGCGCACCAATTCCGGCCTTCAAGCCGCCAAAGCGCGCGGGCGCGTTGGTGGCCGCCCGCGAAAAATGGGCGAGGCGCAACTTGAAATTGCGCGCAAACTCTCTGCGAACGAAATGCCAGTCGCGCGAATTTGCGAGATGCTCGGCGTTTCACAGGCGACTTTCTACCGACGAATGAATGATATGGTCGCCAAAAAATAGACGGGCACGAGCCAAATCTATCTTGCACAAACAAAAACGCTGGACTGTCGACCAGCCCAGCGATTCTCAATAACTTGAGGTGATTACTTTTCGGGAATTTCTACGGTGAAGTAGCCGGTTAGCACAACTGGTTTCAAGCGAATTAAGGAACTGGACTTGTTTGGGTTTTTTGCCCACTCCAAAACATTCCATTCGCCCTCAAAAGGTTGTATTGTCACTCGAACCGGGATTTTTGCTTTGCCAGAAGGAATTTGGGCAAATCGAGAGGCCAATGGTATCACTGCGTCCATGTATTTGTCTTTTTTGAGCAAAGTCAAGGACGATGGCGCTGAGGCGTTGATGGTCGGTTGCTTTGGCTTTTCTTTCCACCCTTTGGGGTTGCCAAAAACAATCTGTGTGCCCGAACCAATAGGCGCAACTTTAATTCGACCTTCTGCCACATAACGCACCCTCAAATTGACCACAGGGGACTGTGTTTTGACATCACGAAAAGAAGGAGAAACCCACGTTTCCAATTTAAAGTCGGCTTCTGTGGGTTGTTGCGGGGCAGCCTGGGCTATTGTCGAAAGAAGGGGCAATGCCGCGAAGCTCAAAAGTAGCTTTTTCATGGTTGCGAGTTCTCACTTGATTTCAATGGTCTGTGTCAGGTTGTTGTCCACTGTGCCTCTGGCGACACCGTTACCGTCGAAGGCGCTCTTACGGCAACGCACATAATATCGGTTCGCACCGGTTGTTGATTTCGACACAGTGACGAAATTACGAAATCCAGAGTTGGAAACTTTGGGGGATTGGGCACTTTCCACAATGCCACAGCGACCACAGGCAAACGTATGGTATTGTTCAGCAACCAGTTGGCTACTCGTGCCACTGGCTTCAATTTGTTGATTGATAGCATTGGCACTGCTTCCCGTCACTCCCACCAAATCAGCAAGTCCCAACGGCGCCGGAGTAAACCCACCGACAGCGTAATTGTTACCGGCAAAAAGTCCGGTCGTCGTGGTTGGAATGATGGTTTCGTTGATGGAAATTTCACCCAAATCGTTGGCGTTACCGGAGTCGCTGCCAATAAATTGGAACTCGTTTCCATACAAAGCCCCCCAGAAGAGTCCTCCGGTGATCGGCTCTTGGAACGCCGATAGTTGTTGGAGCAACTTGTAATTGACACCGTTCGGATGGGCGCAAACACTAAAGCCATTGGACTCTCCAACGGTAACGCCATTTACCAAGCAAACAACCTTTAGGATTCCCGCAGAGCCGGGTTGAGTTTGTGCTATGCCTTCAAGCGTTATCGTGCCATTTGTTCGACGGTTGGCGTTTTCGACAACTTGCGCGTCTCCCGCATTTGCTCCCACATTTAGAACGATGAATTGAACGGTGGCGCCCGTTGGAACAGCTTCCGAAAAAGTAACGTTTACGCGGCGATGCTGCCAATCAGCTGTCCCCAGAGGAACACTGGATACGGCAATGTCCGAGCGCCGGACGGGTGAACTTATTGTGACAGTCCCATTGAATTGAGCCACTTGCTGTTGTTGAGCCACCGGTGCGTCTTGCTGCACATTCAATGGAGATGTGGCGCGCGCAGGAGATGTTACTGGTGTCGGAGTCGGCTCGCTCGCATAGGTCGAATCTACTGATGGGTCTTTTGCTGCGGGTGGTTGAGATTGAGCAACGCTCATTACAATAGCACACCCTACGAGCGTCAATGGTGCGGCGACAAGCCAGCGACGGCGATTTTTTGCAAGAGATTTCACTGTTTCTATTCCCCCTGTCAAGCAATTTATGGAATTGCATTTCTCGTTCCAAAATCAAGATATTTTTCAAGTTTCAGAGTGGCAAAGTTTGGTTTTTTAGCGAATACGATTGAACCGACCTCAAACAGAGGGCAGCTCGCGTTCGCTTGTTATTTCTCTTCGGCTGTGAGAGCAACTCGAATTTGCGCTTCTGTTTCATTGAGTTTGTAGATGTCGATGAGGTTAAGTAGGTTGAGTTTGTGTGTTCCGGTTGCTCTTTTAGCCTCCAGTTCTAATCGGAACAAACCGACTTCATCGCCATCGACTTGACGAATGACGTAGGCGAACAAATGCAAATCGCGTTCGGGATATTCGGTCGCCGTGCTGATTTGCGGCTTCATGCGGCGCAAGATTTCATGAACTGAGGGGTTGCCGATTTGGATGAGAGCATCAACCGATGGAAAATCTGCAAAAGCACGAGCCTCAAGCATGAGGCCAACTGTTCGGCGCGTCACGTTTTGCACAAGCAAAGAGGTTGCTTGTTCTGCTCTAAGTAACCCAAACAAACTGATGCGAGACTCTAATTTCACGGAGTCTGAGAAAGTCAATTTGTCTTTTGCAAGCAGTCTTTTGCACTCGTCTATTGTTTCTGTTACAGCTTTGTTCTGCTGTTCATAAGCAATCTGAATTGCCGAGCCATTAGGCTTGCTCTGAGCTGTGCATTGGAAAGACAGTAATGCGCCTGTAAAAAGAATGAGGGTAAGTCGATTTATCAATTGGGGCCTCCTATGACAATGTGATCATCTCCGATGCTATTGTCTGGTGTTTCTGTTGTGTCTCCAGTGGTTCTACGGAAATTACCTGTGAAGGCGCCCGCATCAAATTCGAGTTTATGAGCAACGTGCCATAAGTATTTGTCCGAACAACGAGACCCAATCACTGAATTGCCAAGAGGACGAATCCCATTAAAGGTAACTCTAACATACTCTTTGAAGTTAGCGCGAAAAGTAAGAATGTCAACTCCATCAGGCACTTGTGGGTTTTGTAGTCCCGGAATATCTATAGAGTAGATGTTGCCTTGTGCAGAGGGAGAAACACTCTCATCATCGTTATGAATGGCATCATTAGGCTGCTCATTTGAGTTTGGAAAGGTTCTTGTTGCTTCTGGGATGAGAGTAGGAGTGCCACCTTCCACCTGAGTCCACATCCTGCCTTCTGCTTGTCTTGTGATGTCAAAACTGACATTTTGAGAGCCAGCCACACCAGATGGAAGCAGGGTGAACTTGATGAGAATTGCATTCACTACGCCATTCGTTGTATTAATTGGGCGCAGACCAGTTCCACCTCGTCCATCTATCCAATCTCTGGGTTGAGCTGTGGTGTCGCTCCAAACTGGGTCTGCAAAAAGGCTGGCAGCATCCTTCGTGTCATGGGCTGCTCCCGAAAATTGCACCCAAACTCCAGTGGCTTTTACCGTATCTTTGCTTCCCTTGTAGTCAAGTTCGATTGAAATGCTACGCAGTGATGGACTTGTTGCTGTAGTCTCCACATAAATGGTTTTAGGAAGATTACTCAGAGTGAATTCCGCCGCTCCGTTGACCAACGGCACAGGATTTACTTTAGTTGAACTTTCCCAGAATCGCGCGCTGCCACTGGTGACTTTCACGCTCGCTTTGTCTGTTGCTGGGCCAGCCGGTCGGCTAATCTCCAGTTTCATCAAATCTTTTTCACCGGGAACATTGTTATCCGAGTTGTCGGGTGTGCCATCATTGTCTGTATTGTTGCGATTGGCGACGGTGAAAGCCCCAATGGTCTCTTCTTCATCATCGGGCACTGCATAACCATCTTGACCACGCGAGATAATCATGTTGACTTCTTGAGTGCGCCCGCCGCCATTGAAGGCGAAGAGAGTCATTCCGTCGAAATCATTGTCGTCAGTATGAATGGTATTGGAGTAATCTACCTTGATGCGGTAGGCCCGACCCACAACAAATGTAGGCGTGGACACGACCTTAAACACTTGGTCTATATTTTTGTCTGATTGTCCAGCGCCAAAGTTGGTGACATTGGTAGCGGCGCCATCAATCGTGATTGTTACGCCATCATCGGACACCACCGCCAGCCGGGTCGAAGCTGAAGCAGGAATAAAATACCCATCGAAAACATCGTTTTCAACTTTAACGCTTTTAAAACGAGTGTCTTTATCCTTCATTTGGCGCTCCGCTTCTGTGCGAACAGTGGTTTCATTCGCGCTGGGCATATTGGTGATAACCCCTCCCAATGGAAGGGCAAAACCAGTTGATCCCGCCATAATGATGGCGGCAAATACATGAGTCAGTGGGTTCTTAAAGAGATTCATTTTGTGTTGTTGGCCTGTTGTTGATTTTGTAGGGCTTGGTATTTGGCAATGAGCCTTTTTGCGCCTCCCACACTGGGGTCTTTGATGGCTTCGAGGTAAGCAATAGCTCGCGCGTAATCGCCTTTGCGGGCGTAAGCCTGACCAATTTTCGAGCGCCCTGAATCGGCAGTATTGCGATTCGATGCCACCTGTATCAGCAATCTGAAAGCCGCGATTTCTTTGTCAGTTGCTTGTGTGCGCTCATACGCTGCTCCGACAGCCTCAATGATGTGTTCTTTGCTGATAGGGCTGTCTGCGTCGGATGTAGCAGCTTCCAAATATGGCAACTGATACGCTTCGCGGATGAGAGCAACTAGTGAATAGTCATTCAGCACCACCGCCGCGTGTAAGGCTGCCGCCTCCGCCAGAAGAATTACACGCCGGTGCTGTTGAGCCAAAGCCGCAGGTTCGGAAATTGTTTGCGCCTTCTTCAAAATGTCGTCAGCGACCAATACGTGTTCATAGACGGCGCGCGCGATTTTTTGACGGTATGCCTCGCCCTCTATCCCCTTTAATCCCCTCTCTGGATTGGGAAATTGAGACGTCGACCAGTTCAAAATAGCGTTAGCCGGATACTCCGGTGTTTCCACTTCTCCAACTTTGGCCCTCAGTGCCTGTGCCAGAGCCAATTTAGTTTCTCCTTGAGGCGCCCACCAACGGGTGAATGCGTAGGCCGAAGAACTTACGACAAAGAGATTTAAAGCCAACGCTGCCAAAGCCAGTAGAGAAGCTCTATAGTCACTGCGAGCATTTTTCATGGAACCAAGTAACGTTTGGAAACATGACAAGCCTCAATTTTTTGCTATGTATTCGACCTCCCAGCCCTTCAAAATGAGTTAAGTTACCCAAGATTTATTTGATTTCACTGAAGGTAAAATGAACGGAAAGAACGGATTCGAGCTTATTTTGAAATAGTTGTTTAGTTTGAAAATCTTCGCGTAAAAGGGTTTTTGAAAAAAGCCTCGAATCCGTTCTTTCCGTTCATTTTACCTTCAGTGAAATCAAATCGAGTAATTTTAAGCCAAAAACGAGGAAAGGCCCGATAAAACGGGCCTTTCCTCGTCTCTTTCTCAGATTTTCTATGCCAAGAACCAAACGCGAATGCGCTCTCTGCCCCGGTGTTCAAAAGACAGTCCCCGACCATCTGGGCCAACGGCGCGCGCCCATGCTTTTCCCTTGAGCGGCTTCAAGCCCTCGACCTCGCACCATTTTTCATAGCGCGCGCGCAGTTCGCCGCTTGCGATTCCGGCGCGCAGTTCATCCTCGCTGACGTTTTCCCAAAACGGCGTGAGCGGGTCGGTGGCGGCCCAAAATTTCGCGGTGGCGACTTGAACGGCGGGCGCCTTCCAAATTTCCTGCGCCAGGTAGAGGCGCTCCAATCCTTCGGCGACCCACACCGCGAAGCCTCGAAGGAGCGCGCTGTTTGGGTCGAGCCGCGCGGATTCGAGGCGCTTGTGTCCGCGAAATTTGAGCGGTTCGCCTTCACGCAGGGGATGCACGAACGGGAGGGCGATCACGCGGTCTTTCAAAGCATCGTCGTAGGCGTCGGTTTTGGGCGCGTCGTTCGCCGCCAAAATCAGCACGTGAGACGGCGCGGCGGTGAAGGCTTCGGCGTAGAGAAAACGCACGCTCAAGCGGTCGCCGCCCGAAAGCGTTTTGAGCAGTTCGGCCTCGATGCGTTTGTTTCCCGCTTCCGACACGAACGCGCCGCGCTTGAAAACGAGCTGGGCGCCCAACCGTTCGCGGCTGCTGTTTTCGCTCAGAAGCGAGGTGTCAACGGTTGCGGCCCCTTCGCCTAAAAGCGTTTGGAGCATTTCGGCGAAGGTGCTTTTTCCGGTTCCTCGTGGCCCGAAAAGCCACAGAATCGCACGCAAGCTCGACGCGCCCGAAACGGCGTAAGCAGCGGCGTCTTGCAGGGTGCGCGCGAAAAGCTCGTCGCCGTCGGTCAGGCGATGTAAAAGCGCGGCCCATTCGCTTTTATCGCAATCGTGGTTGAGTTCGACGGGCGAGACATGGAGGAAAAAATCGTCGCGCTTGGCACCCCGCCAAACACCGTGATCGAAAACCGAGTTTTTGAAGGCAAATTTCCACGCGACGGGCGCGAAATCGCCAATTTCGGCGCGCTTTTCGGCGGCCAAAAATCGGGCGACGCCCGCTAAAAACGCTTGGCGCTCGATTTGTTTGGAGTGGCTTAACAGCTCGTTGGCCGCGCGGCTGAGGGCACGCGCGTCGGTTTCGCGCGAAGCGGCGGCCAGAGTTGCGGCGTAGCGCAACAGCGCGGCGGCCTCGTGGCGCACAACCGGCGCCAGGGCGCACAATTTGGCGGCGGTGAGGGTTGCGCCCTTGTCGTCGCGGCGCCAAAACCCGCGCGGCTCGAAGTGCAAAAACCCCAGTTCCGGGCAAAACAGAAGGTCGTCGCCGATGTAAAGCGCGGCGCGGGCAGCGTGGGCGGCTTCGGTTTGCAGAGAAACCGTTTTGCCCTGCGGATAAAGCAGCTCGCGCAGTTGGCACTCATCGTAAGCCGGTTTTTCGCCGGTCAACAGCGCGGGCGGCGGGATTTGGTGCGCGGGCAGTTCGGGCCAGGTTCGCGTCCCGATGAGCTGGCCGATGGCGGCGGCGGTCTGCTGGATTTCGTCGGGCGTCGGGTCGTTGCGCTGGGTGCGTTTGCCGCGCGCCGCGACAAATTTGCGCGCCAATTTCGCGGCCTCTTCGCTGATGCTCCCTTGGCTCGAAAGGGTGCGCGGAAGTTGGGTGAGTTCGCCGTCCGCAATGTCCGCGATTTGGCCCCACGCCTGGACTTCGCTTTGAAACTCGCTTTCGCGCGCGCGCCCCAAAGCCTCGCCCGCGATGGCTTCGGGCGTAATGGTTTCGCCTCTGGCAAAAAGTGCCAAAGCCACCGAATAGATGCGCTCGGCTCTGGGGTCGTTGAAATCCTGGGGGCGCAGCGCGACCGCGAAGACCATTTCCGGCTTTCCGGCGTTTGCCAGAAGCTGGCAGAATTTCACCTCGTCGGGGTGTTTGGAAAGCCAATGACAGGGCGCCTTGAAATCCTGTGGAGTGTCAAAGTGATAAGCGTTCTCACCCGTGCTTAACACTTTGCCCTCGTTTTCAGTAGTAAAATTCATTGAGAGAAATCGGTGGGGTTGAGCGATTCGGCGGCAAGCGGCTCACTCAAACCCCGTCAAAACGGAAGCGTTCGCAGGTAGGAACTGCGGGCGCTTTTTGTTTGGTTTTAAGGGGCGTCGAGGGCTAAATCCTCGGCGCCTTTTTCTTTTCTCGGCTGCACAAAGCGGCGTTCGTCTTGGCCGGATTTAAAACCGATTCCGCGCGGTTTTCCCTTCACTTGGGGTGGCGGTTTGCCGGGAAGTTGAACCGCGCGCGGCTTGTCCCAAAGAATGGATTTGCAACGGGGACACTTGGCCGGGTGTTCCACTCGTGGCATCCACTCAAAGTCACACCGAATGCACTTCGCCAGCTTCACGATTCGCATGACGGTGGGCATCGGTGGAGATTCGCTTGAAACCGAAGGCTCGGTTTGGGTGGTGTTGGTGTCGATCATAAGGGGCTTGGAATTATTCACCAACCATTTTACCGGAATGGGGGAAGGTTTGCTGAGAGCAGTTTGCGCGAAATCGAGCGGCGAAAATCCCAAAAAACAAGGTCGAAATCTGAACGGTGCCGCTATCGCGTTTTCACTGCGACGCGCGCCCGCCGCTTCGCGCATAACCCGCGAATCACTTTCCGGTGGCTGTTACGCGCGCGCCGCCCCTGTTCGGCACGTCGGCGCGCCGCGCTGCGGCTTGTCGCTCCTCCGGCACTCGGTTTCGTGGCTGCGGCTTGCCCTCCGGGGGCGCCTGCGGCGAGCTTTTGCAATGAAGGCGGGGAATGGCGGCGCCCGTTTTTCTCGCTCGCGTGTTTGGGCCTTGGTCGCAAAAACGACAAGAGCGGGCCGCGATTCGCGGCCCGCTCTTGTCGTCGAAGGCGTTT
>ERZ1066119.1041-NODE-1041-length-16363-cov-85.574810_pt1 | contig 16363 bp, 10 predicted proteins | sample MGYA00382766_ERZ1066119 | MGnify/ENA primary metagenome ERZ1066119 (study PRJEB33369, sample SAMEA5778349) | biofilm metagenome | biome: Industrial cooling water; feature: Water cooling tower basin; material: Biofilm | place: United Arab Emirates | collected...
GCTGGTGCTGGTGCTGGTGCTGGTGCTGGTGCTGGCGCTGGTGCTGGCGCTGGTGCTGGTGCTGGTGCTGGATAATTAGCCACGAATAAAGAAGCATGAGATAGGGCTTTACCTTTATTACCACTACCATCTAATGCAACACCAATAGTATCGAAAATCCCTGTTAAACCTGTTTTAGAAAAATCAATATCTTGGAAAAGATAAGCGCTGTAGGCAGTACTAGTTTTAAGACTGATTACAAAAGTACTCAGACCACTGGTCAAACCACTAGTAAAAGCATTTGTCAGACTCCAAGAACCTGTATTGAAATCATTGGCTGCTTTAAAGCCAAAACTATTTCCTCCATCATCTGATTTACCTGCCAACGACCAATTAACGTTAGAACCAACATTAAACAGGCCAGTATTCAACTCATTGAGCAAAGTACCTTTATTGCCTGTGTCATTACCGTCAAAAGGCCCTTTACAAGCTGTAGCTGCATTTCCTCCGATCAATACATTATTTACATTACACATTAAAGAAGTGGCAACGCTTGGTGCTGGCGCTGGCGCTGGTGCTGGCGCTGGTGCTGGTGCTGGTGCTGGTGCTGGTGATGGCGCAGACGCTGGTGCATTATTTCCATTTCCATTTCCATTTCCCGGCTTCGCCATCGCTGGGTTCATGCTTAAAAATGATGCTGAAACACCAGTTGTTACTAAAAGTAATGTATAGATAGATTTTTTCATTTTGAATTAAGCTCCTCAGACAAAATTTTGTTTTTTTTACTTATCATCCATTCATTATCAAAAATAAACTATTATTTGTCTGCCATTTCTGCGGAATTTATTAATAACTTTAAACAATGAGCAATTAATATCAAAAAATGATTACACAAGGGTAATAATACTGAAGAAATTTATTCTTTTTACACGCTCAATAAATTTTATAATATTTAAAATTAGACTTTTTTGTGTATTAGCATGTATGGAAAAACACGGCTAGGAATTATTGATATTTTAAATTTATTTAATGAAAATTATAATTTTTATATTAATAAAGTCTAATTTAAATATACTTACAACAAAAAATCCCAACTTCTGAATTTGCTGAGATTCTAAATTTAATATTTTTGAGATATTTTTGAGAATGTTAACTAACGACGTATCCAGCCATTAATAGTGAAACGGCTATCTGCAAAGGCTTTTGAGGGGCAACTGACAGGTAGAACTTCGTGCATGTATCGGCTCAGGAAGAAGACAATACTGTTATTACGTGGTTCTACTGTTTTATAAGATTTGGCTTGTACGTAAAAGTTGTTGTCAATCTTACTGTCATATATCAGTAATTCCCCACCGGTGAATGGTTTTGGCTCTTGATAAAAATAATAAACATAGGTTAGCTCTCTACTAGCTGTTTCTGGGCTGCTATTGTCATTGTGAATTTTGTAATAATTGCCGTCGTTATGGGAAGTAAGTTGGCTTTCGATTTGAGATATAGCAAATGAAGACAACCCTAATTTATTTAATATTTCAGGAATAATCTTGCGGATTTTATCGAGAATCAGCTCTCTTAATTCTGGGAATGAGTAGAGAACCATTGAACGACGATAGTTAACATCGTTAGTAGAAGTATTTGATGGTAAGAAATCAGATTCTTTGTTGAGTACGTATTTGATTAGTTCTTTGTGTTCTTTTGGAGTGAGAAAATTATCTATCTGGATATAGTCAGAGGGCAAAATCTCAGGTGTGATATCCTGGGATACTTCTGTTTCCTGGATGAGCATAGGTGGTTTTGTGATTATCCCTACTAGATTTTCGCTGGGAAAGCACAAAACTGATTTACCTTGATTTATAGGAATTTGAAATAAACCGTGATAACTTGGTTCCTGTTTGCAAGCACGAGCTGCAACAGATGTTAATAAAGCTTGTAATAAAGGAGCATTTGCATTCAGATCGACCGTGTACTCATGTCCTCCGGTGAGCAGGAGCTGAACTTTGACTTTTTTTGATTCCAGTTTTTCTAATTCTGATTCTGTATACATAATATTCATCTAAGTAGGCTTTTTAACCCAGGTAGGTGGGCTTTGTTTGTATAGCCCCAGACTTACAGCCTGCGGCATATAGTTTGAAAACACGCTCTAGTAACCAATGTAAGTTGATTGGAAGATACTTTGATAGTCAACATTACAGTCAAGGGTTTTCTCGTTCTCAAGTCTAGTTTCTTGGAAGGAGTACTCACGTTAAATAGCAAACTGTTTTAGTATACAAGTAAAAATATTTACTACCCACCCAATAATTACTGTTTTTTTGCACCTGTATAAAAAAATATTAAACAAGCTCAAAACTGAGTTTGGACTAGGATTGTAACTTGAAAACATTCAATTAATAGTACATAAATATTTCAGTATTTATTACGATAATTAAGTATGAGTCAGCGATACGTCTAGAGGTAGGTAGAGCGTATATAAGCAACTGCCTTTAAAATAAAGAAGTATTACAGAAGTAAAGGCGCCATGACTGCGAAAGTTGAAATTTATACTTGGAGAACTTGTCCGTTTTGCATTCGTGCAAAAGCTTTGTTGAGAGACAAAGGCGTTGATTTTGTTGAGTACGCTATTGATGGGGATGAAATCGCACGAGGTAAAATGGCCCAACGTGCAAATGGTAGACGCTCTCTACCACAAATTTTTATTGATGACCTTCACGTTGGTGGTTGTGATGATATTCATGCACTCGATGCGAAAGGAAAGTTAGATGAGTTATTAGAAGTGGAAAGTTAGTAGAGACGCGATTAATCGCGTCTCTACGGAGGAGCGGAGTTAGGAATGATAACTCATAACTCATAACTCAGCAGGGTACTTTTGGGTGGATAATCAATAGGTGTGTCATCTTTAGATATTTCCGGCGCCGCCGTACAAAAAAGTGAAATTAGCTTTTATTATTGACCCTATCCACTTGCTTGACCCTTGTCACGATACTAGTGTGGCTTTAATGGAAGCTGCTTGTGTATTAGGACATGAAGTATGGATAACTCAAGCGAGTCAACTAAGTGTTGTTGATAGCAAAGCTTGGGGCATTCTTGAACAGGTCGAAATTACACCGATTGAGTTAGTAGAAGGACGCTGGGTTGCTGTTTCTGCTTGGTATAAGCTAGGCGAACGTCTTAATGTTTGCCTGGAAACAATGGATGCTGTGTTTATGCGGACTGACCCACCTGTGGATGTTCCGTATTTATACGCAACGTATATTCTTGATTATATTGACCCTCGTAAAACTTTAGTGGTTAATAGCCCTAACGGGATACGAGCAGCCAACGAAAAAATGTATGCTTTACAGTTTACTGAGGCAATACCCGAAACTATTGTTAGCGCTGATAGAGCCAAAATTCGCCAATTTGTTGAATCTAAAGGCGCCGCTATACTCAAACCTCTAGGCAACAAAGCTGGAGAAGGCATTTTATTTTTACAGGCAGGAGACCGTAATTTTAACTCGATTGTTGAACTTAGTACCCTCCAGGGTCGTGTTCCTGTAATGGTGCAAACGTATTTACCAGAAGCTCTTCAAGGAGATAAGCGAATTATATTACTCAACGGTGAACCGATAGGCGCCTTGAATCGTCTTTCGACAGCCGGAGAATTTCGCAATAATATGGCTGCTGGTGGTACTGTTGCAAAAACTGAAATAACACCACGTGAACTTGATATTTGCCAGCAACTAGCTGCAAAATTACTAGTAGATGGTTTAATTTTTGTTGGTATTGATGTTATTGGTGGCTATCTCACTGAAGTTAATGTTACCAGTCCAACTGGTATACGCGAAATTGACCGATTCGAGGGTACTCGTCTCGGTCAACAGGTAATTAAATGGTTGGATACTCTTAACTCTTAACAGTAGATAGCTTTTTAGCAATGACAACAATACCCGGCACTGTTACACAGCCCGGTCATGTATAAATAAGAACTTTTTAGCTGGTTTTAAATAATTAGCTGAAAAGGTTCATTCAACAAATTGTATGGGGAACACAGTCACTTTAAGTGTTTTGAAATTAAGTAATATTAATCATCATTCGTAGGGAAAGATAACTAATTTTTATTGCGCTTGCGTAAAAAGTCTGGAATATCTAATCCAGGCTTTTCTTTGGGTTCAGGTGGTTGCTGTGGTTGTTGTTGCTGTTGTTGCTGTTGTTGTGCAGGTGGAGTAAAAGGTGGTTGCTGCATTGGCATTGGGCGCCTTTGTTGTGTTGGTATCCCCCCTCTTGGGTTTACGCTGGCAGATTGTGCAGGTGTCTGCTGAACTTCGCCAGTAAAGCCAGTTGCAATTACAGTCAATCGCACTTCGCCTTGAAGTCGGTCGTCAATTACGGCGCCAAAAATAATATTCGCGTTCGGGTCTACGACTTCGTAAATCGTTTCGGCGGCAGCATTGACTTCGTGTAGTGTTAAGTCACTACCACCCGTAATGTTAAACACAACACCCCTTGCCCCTTCAATCGAACATTCCAAAAGTGGCGAAGAAATTGCGGCAATGGCAGCTTCGCGAGCGCGTGATTTGCCTGAACCAATACCAATCCCCATTAAGGCCGAACCTGCATCCGCCATTACTGCGCGCACATCGGCAAAGTCTACGTTAATTAAGCCAGGAATTGTAATGATATCTGAAATTCCTTGCACCCCTTGCCGTAGTACGTCGTCGGCATAGCGAAATGCTTCTTGCATTGGAGTTTGTTCGGGGATCACTTCCAACAATTTGTTATTGGGAATGATAATGAGGGTATCAACGCGACTTTTTAGCCCTTCTATTCCTTGCTCGGCTTGACTAATACGACGGCGCCCTTCAAATATAAATGGACGTGTGACAACACCTACTGTCAAGGCGCCCATTTCTTTTGCGACCTCTGCCACAATTGGAGCAGCACCTGTACCCGTTCCGCCTCCCATGCCAGCCGTAATAAAAACAAGGTCGGCGCCTTCTAAAGCAGTGGCAATTTCATCGCGCGACTCTTCAGCAGCTTTTTGACCAATTGCTGGGTTTCCACCTGCCCCCAAACCGCGTGTTAATTTCTGCCCAATTTGCAAACGACTAGGAGCGGATGCGAGTGTTAAAGCTTGAGCATCGGTGTTAATAGACCAAAATTCTACTCCAGAAACATCCGAAGCAATCATGCGGTTAACAGCATTACTACCACCACCACCAACCCCAATCACTTTGATGTTGGCAACGCGCCCAGGAACGATATCGCCAATTCGACTATCTTCTGCTGGGGTTTTTTTGTTGTCCGATGACCCAAAAGTTAACCCAGAATGGCTAAAAGGGTTATTGGAGTTCCCCGTAAGAGTCAAGGATGGCTGTCCTGGAGATTGAGAGTTTTTATAAGTAAGCCCTTGGCTATTGTCAAATGTCATTGGATTTGCGTACATGTAGATAAACGGCTATTCGGTTGGTGTTGTGTACCTATGAGTCAACTATAGTGTCAGCCAACCATCATGGATAAGCATTGTTTTTTCTTGTCATAACTTCCTTTACAACAGAAGCTTTGATGAGCGGATGAGTGTCAGAATTCCAACATAAATGTCGGATATACCCATACCTGCTGGCATTAAACTAGCATTTTCTGAGCTTTACTCTTAACTTCTCCCACTCAATCGCACAACTAATTTTAAAGAAGTATACCTAGTATTTACTTAATGAGTGTTATGTATAACTTTAACAGTGACGCTAATTACTTCACTGCTATGTTACCTTTACTGCTCCGTATAATTTTGGCGTTGTTACTGACCTGTGCATCTTAAAAGAAGTAATTTTTCAGATGTCATTAATTTTACATCTGCATCTGTTGTTTTTTCACTCCATTACAAAAAATCTGTATTTGCGTAGATTTAAAAGATTTTCATGTAATACACCCAGACTGAGTGCAATTATTTTAAACCCCTTTATTATGTTTTCAAGCCTAAACCAAGCGTAATAAAATTCATTCAACATGATATTTAAATCGCTATCTGGCTTCCCTACTACATCGTTAAGGAGCAACAAATAATGCACTGCTGATTCCAAAATTTCACGTATATATATGTATAACTGAGTTTCATATATTACGTTAATATGCTTATGTATAAGCTTTTTACCAAAAATCTTCAAAAATACATTTGTCCTACTTTGACAGTCAAGTAGCCTTACTGCTAAAGAATACAATAAATTATGATTCCACACATCAGCCTTTATCTGTAAAATATCATGTTGGTGCCTCCCATATACTTTTGACAAAACAATACAAACCTTAACACAAGCGTGTTGATGCTGTAACAACGTGACAGTACAAGGCGTACCTTCACAAAAGACACTATCATCAAACTGTCTGACATCTATAGTGCGTGTGAACCAGTTGTTAAATAAAACAACAGGGTAATAGTAACTTGTTTCTTGTACAGGTTTATATAGGTTCTCCTTGCAGGGCGTTAAAACAACAATACCTGTTTTCAACTCCATTGGTAAAATAATTGTGCCAAGTATATTCACTCATAAAAAGTCCTGCTCGCTACAACAAGAGTAAAGCATTTTAACTTAACAACTTTTGATTCTAAATTTTAGCGTTTGGCACGAGGAATAATCAATTCCTTTGTACTATTTTGAAGTTGCATAGTTGGTAAATCAGGATTTGTAAGGTCTATATACTGTATTTTCGTAGTATTTATTTTTGCAGGCAGGTGTCGCATTTGTGCAAGAACTTTGATTTGCTCGGTTAGTTGAGGTCCCAAGGCGCCTAGATGTACACGCCCAATTTCAGTTGTTAAAATTACGTTGGTCAAATCTTGACAATCAATTTTGGTGATTTCGACAGAACTTTTGCTTACCGCTTCGTAAAGCATCCCCCAAAACTCCCGGTATTGGTCGGGAGAACCAATTACTTTAAGATTAGGTAATCCAGCTTTAAGCGTTTTTAAATTTTTTGTATCAACGTCAATTAGTACACCTGTTGCATCAAGCAACAACAATGGAGTTTTTTCGTCCGAAGCTTGAGTTTTTTGCACGATGGCAACAGGGACTCGTTCAATTACTTCGACAATTAACCCTGGTGGAAACAAACGACGAGTCACCGAAGCGTGTGCAATCAATGGTTGCTTTTGTAGCGATTGGGCAATATGTGATGGCTCAATTTTCCATACTGATTGCGGATAAGACAAAGGCAACAGCGACTGAATTTTGTCAGCAGAAAGTAATTGGTTACCAGAAACTTTAACGTCTTGTTCAGTTTTAACTAACCAGGTTGGTTGAACAGTTGCCCATAACAAACCACCTGTAAGAGAAACAAGAGCAAAGCTTTGCCAGACAGTTTGAATAATCTTTTTGCGTCGCTGCTTCCTTAGTTTTTTTCGTCTACCTTCTAAATCTGTGCGAGACACTGATGCTGTATCAGCCATTCAAACCCCTTCCACACATGAGCGAATCTATTCATATCGGCAATTGGAAGCCACGATTATTTCGCGCGAATAAGCCACGCGAGATTGACTTTAACTTTTGAAATAGGCACATCAAAACTCTTAATGAATGCCCGTACTATTTGGTATATCCACCCTAATACGCTTGCTCGTACCTTCCTAAAGTGTGCAGCGTTAATTTTGCACTAAGTGTAGCTTTTTGACCGTGGGGTGTAAACCATCATACTGAAAATAAGCTACATCCAAGGTATTGACAGAATAACACGCTTCATGCATAAAAATATTCTTGAAAGAATAATTAATTAAGGCGCCTTAATTAAAATATTGCAATATATAACACCTAAATATATACTCCTGGATGGTTGACAAAGTGTTATAAGTATAGTCACGCTCACTGTCAGTAATATTTATGGATTTACACGTTGTCAAAACCGAGGTGGCGAGTGTAAAAATGATTATTCACTTGTTTTTAATCAGGGATAACCTCATTGCGGCTAAGAATTTTACATTATAGTTCTGCGACAAACGGTGCCACTGCCTCCGTAAAATTGTAAGTTAAAACACTTACCCTTAGCATTTATACGTTAAATTACTGTAAATATAAATACTCATTCATTGCATCTACATGAGAACAACAATAAACTTATCGCGTTTCTTTAAAGCCTGTAACCCTAGCAAAACACTGGTTATGGGTGATGCCACTGACAGACGGTACTACATAGACTTTTCTGATGTACGTGGTTGTAAAATAGTAGAGGAATTACAACGTACAATAGTCCGTATTTCTCCGGATGACCCAACATGTCAGCTATTTACGGGTCATATTGGCTGCGGAAAATCAACAGAGCTACAACGGTTGAAAACTGAACTGGAAATGTCAGGTTTTCATGTAGTTTATTTTGAATCAAGCCAAGATTTAGACATGGCGGATATCGATGTCAGCGATATATTGCTTAGTATTGCCCGTCAGGTAGGCGCCAGTTTAGAAGCAGTTGGGATCAAAACGAAACCAGGATACTTCAGCAACCTGTTCAAAGAAATCGGTGAATTCTTGCAAACTCCGCTAGAAATTTCCACAGAAGCAGAATTTTCAATTGGAATTGCAAAAATTAGTGCCAAGACAAAAGATAGTCCACAGATGCGCTCCCAATTGCGGCAATATCTTGAACCTCGTACAAATAGCATATTGCAAGCAATCAACGACGAATTATTAGACCGAGCTAACGAGCAACTTAAAATGCGAGGTCAAAATGGATTGGTTGTAATAGTCGATAACTTAGACCGAGTTGACATGCGACCAATGCCATCGGGACGTTCGCAACCCGAATACTTATTTATCGACCGAGGTGAACAACTGCGGCGCCTGAAATGTCATGTTGTGTACACAATTCCATTAGCGCTGATTTTCTCAAACGAATACGAAACCCTGAAAAACCGTTTGGGTGGTGGGGTGGCACCAAAAGTACTACCAATGGTGTTAGTAAGACAGCGTTCAGGCAGTGATTACGAGCCAGGAATGTCCTTATTACGTCAGCTTGTGTTAGCGCGAGCATTTCCCGAAATTGCCTGGAACGCTCGTGAGAACTTAGTTACAGAATTATTTGAGGCGCCTGAAACTTTGGATAGGTTATGCCGTGTGAGTGGAGGTCATATTCGTAATCTTTTAGGATTGCTTTATAGCTGTTTACAACGTCAAGACCCTCCATTCTCACCTGATTGTTTAGAGTCTGTAATCAAAGATTATCGCGACGATTTACTGCTAGCGATAAACGAAGAAGAATGGGAATTACTCTACGAAGTAGTTAATCAGCAAAGTCTTAAAGGCGAATCTGAGTATCAAAGACTATTGCGAAGCATGTTTGTTTTTGAATACCGCGATGCCACAGGACGTTGGTTTGGTATCAGTCCAGCACTAGCTGAAACCGAAAAAGTACGAGCATGGCAAAGACAAATTAGAAGTGCTGAGTTAGAAGTGCTGAGTTAGAAGTGCTGAGTGCTGAGTATGGACTCTTAACTCAGCACTCAGCACTCAGCACTCAGCACTCATTACTATTCCTAAGTATTTTCACTGTATTTAATGCGTTCGGAAGAAAAAGCCTTCTAAAGACTCCGTAATTACACAGTATCCATTCCAACGCCTACAGTGCCAAAATCTAGTTTCCGCGTTTTGGTGAACATAATTCTTTTTAGCCCGGTTTTAGTTTTATGACAGAGTGGCAGTTCACGGCTGCAATCGCCAATGCAAATCATCGTTCATTACAACGTCTAATTCGAGCGGTTGCGCTTTCTAAAGGTCAATTTGCCCTAATATTAGTTAGATGCAACTACGGACAATTACGTACATCAGTTTTAGAAAATCTACGCACGCTAACTAAAGACATTTACTTACGTGAGCTAGAGCTTTCTCCTTTGACAACCGCAAATTTACACAACACAATAATTTCAGATCTATATTTAGATATTCCTGCTGTTGCTGGTGATGCTTTACCCGAAGCTTTAATGGTGTTTGGGCTTGAATCAGTTATAAAAATTGATGATTTACTTACTGGGTTAAACCAAGCGCGCGATATTTATGCTGATACTTTTCCTTTTCCTTTGGTGCTATGGCTTAAAGACGAAGTAGCTACTCAATTGTCACGACTTGCACCTGACTTTAAAAGTTGGGCAGCAACCACGATTAAGTTTGAGATGACAAAGGAGGAGTTAATAACTTTAATCCGTAAAAATACTGAATATTTATTTAATTATATTCTTAATAGTACGGATGAAAGCCACAGCCTTGATAAAGTTTCATCTTTGGATAGTTCAAAAGAAATCGAAACCGCACGCGAAGACTTACTCCGCATATACAATATTCAACTTGAACCAGAACTGAACCGCTGTTTAGAATTTGTTTCAGGATATAACGCTTATATTAATGACCAAGTTGAAGAAGCTCTGTCTCATTACCAGCATTCTTTGGCTCTTTGGGATGATGAAAACCACACTTTTACATTCTCACAGTCTGTTTACAAAGCTATAGTTTTATTCCATCTTGGCTTATGCTATGGACGAATGGCGGATTTACGTCCGGCATTGAATCGCAGCTACTGGCTTGAAGGAATTGTTTGGTTTAAGAAATCACTTTCAACATTTGAGTCAATAGGGCGCCAAGATAAAGTAGCTCAATTTATACCTCCACTCTTACAAATGCTGAAGCATGTCGAAGCATGGGATGAGCTACATACTTATGCTTCTCAAGCATTAGAGCTATATGCCACTTACCCCGATAAAGCTTCTGAAGCCCAAGCATATGGGTTTTTAGCAGTTGTTGCGGCTGCAAGGTCAAATTGGCTACAAGCATATGAATTAGCGAATACAGCCCGGACTATTGCAGAAGTTTCTGTAAATGTCTCACGTGCCCAAGAAAGTTGGTATCTTTTATTACTAGGACGCGCACAACGTCATTTAGGAGAGTGGGAAGAAGCAATAAATAATTTGGAGTGGGCGAAAGTTGTTTGCGAGGTACAGTATGAGCCATCGTTATATTTAGAGATAGTTGAAGAGCTACGTTCACTCTACTTTTTTGAGCGTCATAACTATAGTGAAGCTTTCAACCTGAAGCAAGAAAAAGTTCAAGTAGAACATCAGTACGGATTTCGAGCATTTATTGGCGCCACTACGCTGCAACCACAACGTTACAAAGTAAATGGTTCAACAGGGAATGTAGTAGGGTGTACTTCAATTAACCAATCAAGAATTTCTTATATACCCGAAGAAGTCGCACAAGAAATTGCTGCATCTGGAAGGGAAAAAGATATTAATAATTTAATTGGACGTTTAGGGCGTACAGACTGTAAGTTAACTATTGTTCATGGGCCAAGCGGTGTTGGTAAGAGTTCGCTGTTGCGTGCTGGGTTAGTCCCAACTTTAACAGAAAAGGTAATTGGCGATCGCATTGCCATACCAATTGTTTTATCGGTATATAGCGATTGGGTTACAGTATTAGGTCGAAATATTAATCAAGCATTAGCGCAAACAGATATATCGATATCAATCAAATTTTCAACGTCAATAATACTAGCCAAGCTACGGGAATTAGCAGAACGTAATTATACAGTTGTTTTAATTTTTGACCAATTAGAAGAATTCTTTTTTGCTGTTCGCGAGCAAAGTCAAAGAATTCATTTTTATAAATTTGTTAGTCAGTGTTTAAATATTCCTTTTGTCAAGATTATTTTTTCGCTTCGCGAAGATTATTTACATTATTTATTAGAGTTTGAGCGTCTGTGTAATGAAAACAACCGTAACACATACGATTTAGGGGTAATTAATAAAAATATACTAGATAAAGATATTCGTTATTATTTAGGAAATTTTTCAGTTCAAGATGCTATTGGCGTTATTGATATTTTGACTTCTCGCTCACACTATGAACTAAGTAACGATTTGATTAATCAGTTAGTTCAAGATTTAGCGACAGAAGTTGAGCAAGTTCATCCTATTGAATTGCAAATAGTCGGCGCCCAACTTCAAGCCGAAAAAATTAAAACTCTCGAAGAGTATAAAGAATCTGGTGGTTCATCGAAGTTAGTAGAACGTTGGTTGACGGAGGTTATTAAAGACTGTGGTCGAGAAAACGAGCAGCTAACTTGGAAATTATTATTTGAACTAACCGATGAAAAAGGTACGCGACCACTTAGAACTAAAATTGAGCTTGCAGTTGCGTTAACCAAAAGTGCTGAGACGTTATTTAATTTAGATTCTGATTGGGAGTTAATACTCGATATTTTAGTTGGCAGTGGTTTAGTACTGCGAATGCGTGAAGAATCTGGCGACCGCTACCAGCTTGTTCATGATTATTTAGTTGAACCTATTCGTCAAAAAAATAACTACGGCATTGTTGCTGAACTTGAAAAGGTCAGATTTGAAAAAACTCGTGCTGAAGTTGCTCAAAAACTCAGTCAAGAACAACTGACTTTAGTACTTCAAAGACGCTTACGCGAAGCAAGAATGGCTGGTGTGGCACTATTGTTTTGTACTGCCTCGATTGGTGGTTTGTGGTGGCAAGCAGACCTGCAAAAGCGCGCGGCTGTTCTAAACCGCGTGCGTGCAGAACGTAGCGAAGACAACTTACGAGTAAGTGCAATTACTGCTGCGAGCGAAGCTTTGTTTGCTTCTTCCAAGGAATTTGATGCTTTGATTGAGAGTTTACGCGCTTGGCGAAAACTTAAACAATCGAATGGAGTTCAAGGTGATACTTCTTCGCGTGTAGTCACAGCATTACAGCAAGCAGTGTATGGAGTTAAAGAAATCAACCGTCTGGAAGGACATACAGACGTTCTTTGGGGTGTTACTTATAGTCCAGATGGTAAATTAATTGCTTCGGGTAGTACTGACCGAATGGTCAAAATTTGGCGCCCAGATGGTACTTTAGTTCAAACTCTTGATGGACATGACTTTGCTGTTACTAGTATTGCTTTTAGTCCCGATGGAAAAACATTAGCATCTGCCAGCTTAGACAATACTGTAAAGCTGTGGCGCCAAAAAGAAAACGGCGAATTTGAAACACGACCATATAAATCATTAGATGGACATTCGCAAGGTATTTACAGCGTTAACTTTAGTCCTGACGGTGAGTTAATAGCGACAGGTAGCGCAGATAATACAATCAAAATTTGGCGTTCTAATGGTGAGTTAGTCAAAATTTTACGTGGACATACAGCAGAAATTAACTGGATAACATTTAGCCCGAATGGTCAGTTAATAGCTTCTGCGAGTCAAGACAAAACAGTCAAAATTTGGAACAGAGATGGAAATTTAGTAACAACACTGCCAGAAAATTCTATAGGTGTAACATCCGTAGCTTTTAGTCAAGATAGTCAGTACTTAGCATTAGGAAATCGTACAGGCGCCGTGCAGCTTTGGCGTAAAGTAGGTAATAATGCACAACGTCCATTTGATTATCGGTTAGAAAAAACACTGCGTAATCACACTGCTACAGTTTGGAACCTGAGCTTTAGTCCAAACAGTAAATATTTAGCATCTGCTGGAGATGATAATGCAATTAATATGTGGAGTATTGACGGTCGGTTAGTCGAAACATTTAAAGGTCACAACGATGCTGTTTCTAGTATTGCTTTTAGCCCAGACGGAAAAAAACTCGCATCTGCCAGTTGGGACAAAAGTATAAAGTTATGGAATTTAGCATCAACTTCATTACCAGTTCTAAAGAACCATGAAGGTGGAGTTACAAGTGTTGTTTGGAATCCGAACGGTGAGATGTTAGCATCGGCAAGTCGAGATAATACCGTTAAGCTATGGAAACATAATAAAAAGGATGGTATTTCTAGCACAAGCCTCGACAAAACCTTAGTTGGACATTCAGACTTAGTTCAAAGCGTCAGTTTTGACCCAGTTGGAAAATTAGTTGTGACTGGAAGTCATGATAACACCGCTAAAATTTGGAATTTAGATGGGTCATTAGTTAAAACTTTAACGGGACATCTTGATAAAGTTAGAAGCGTAGCTTGGAGTCCTGATGGAGAATTTATAGCATCAGCGAGTCAAGATAAAACCATTAAACTGTGGAACCGTGACGGCAAAAACGTCAAAACGATATCTGGACATAATGGTTGGGTAAATAATGTCGCTTGGAGTCCAGATGGAAAAATTCTTGCCTCAGCTAGTGATGATAAAACCGTCAAACTTTGGCGCCGAGACGGTACATTACTAAAAACCCTTACCTCACACGATAGCTGGGTTTTAGGCACAAGCTTTAGTCCTACCGATAAAATAATCGCATCTGCTGGTTGGGATAACACAGTCAAATTATGGGATTGGAATGGTAAATTACTCAAAACCTTGCTTAGAGGTTATAGCGATAGCGTCAACTCAGTAACCTTTAGTCCCAACGGAGAAGTTTTAGCAGCAGCAGGTTGGGATAGCACAGTAAAACTATGGAGTCGTGAAGGTAAACTCATCAAGACCTTTAATGGACATAATGCACCGGTACTAAGTGCTGCTTGGAGTCCAGACGGTCAAACTCTCGCATCTGCAAGCGAAGACAAAACAATTATTTTGTGGAATTTAGATTTAAACGATTTATTAAAACGTGGATGTAACTGGGTAGGAGATTATCTCAAGTACAACCGTAACGTTGATGCACGTGACCGTAATCTTTGTGAAGGTGTTAAATAGAACTAGAACTAATGTCATGCTGAACGCAGTGAAGCATCTCTGAGATTCTACCCTGCGGGAAAACTCCGTTTACGCTACGCTCAGAATGACAATTTTATCGATTATTTGTTTTCTTCCTCCTGTTCTAAAAACTTGAGAAAAGCTTGTAATTTCATGCGTTCGATATAAGGCCAACCTCCCTCAGATTCGATTTCCCGTAATAGAGCGTAAAGCGCTTGACGATTTTCTGGTAAATTCGCTTGAAAAGGACCCTCGCGGATTTCACGGTGTAAAGATTCTAATTGACGTAGTAACGCCAAAAGTTGGATAGTATCCCCTTGACAAACCGTTACAGCATCGTGTACCGCTACATTAATAGCTTGAAGTTTGTAGGATAACATTACTGACTCAAAATTATTACTAGTACTCATATGGTTATCCACTTTAGCCGAGTTCTAGCTTCTTGCCACAGAAAAATTCGTCATAAACAAACCGGGTTTCTACGCAAAATCGTTATTTTTATTACAAGATTTAACTTTGAAACCGGGTTTCTTCAAGAAACCCGGTTTCTTTACTCATAGTATGAAGATTTGTAAACAGGCTTTAAGGCGCCAGTCAGTAAGGATTCTCTACGATTAAACATTAACGAATGTATGAAACACTTCCAAGTGCAGCCATAATTTTGTAAAATCCTTAACAAATGAGAATTTAATATTTTCTCTTTAGCCGTGTAGCAAAGCGCTGGTGGAAAACTGGCGCCGTGTTGCAAGACGTTTATTAATTTTTGACATTGAGGTTGACAATGAGGTATCGCGGTTTAATAGTTACATTCTTAGCATTATGCTTAGGATTTATAACTGCTTGTAGTGATGGTCCTGCGTCTGCTAGTACAGGCACTCTAACCTACGAACAAATTCGAGGCACTGGTTTAGCGAATAAATGCCCCCAACTAAGCGAAACCAGTCGAGGTTCTATTCCCATTGATAAGAGTCAGTCTTACGTCCTCAAAGAACTGTGCTTGGAACCGACTAATTACTTTGTAAAAGAAGAACCAACTAATAAACGTCAACAAGCTGAATTTATTACAGGTAAAGTAGTGACTCGTAAAACTTCATCACTCGACCAAATTCAGGGTGACGTAAACGTTAATCCTGATGGTAGTTTGACCTTTATAGAAAAAGACGGCTTTGATTTCCAAGCAACCACAGTTAAATTACCTGGTGGCGAACTCATTCCGTTCCTTTTCACAGTAAAAGGATTAGTTGCTACAACTCAGCCTAATTTGACCAGCATTAACACCTCCACTGACTTTTCGGGTTCGTTCCGCGTTCCTTCTTACCGTGGCGCCACCTTCCTTGACCCTAAAGGTCGTGGTGTTGCTAGTGGTTACGATAACGCCGTTGCATTACCTGCACGCTCAGACGCTGAAGAACTAACTCGTGAAAACGTTAAGCGCGCGCAAGTTCTCGAAGGAAATGTTTCTTTATCTGTTGCAAAAATCAATAGCAATAGCGGTGAAATTGCTGGTACCTTTGAGAGCATACAGCCTTCTGACACCGATTTAGGTTCTGGCGACCCTAAAGAAGTTAAGATTCGCGGCATATTTTACGGTCGCATTGAGCCAAAAGCTTAAATAATTTATAGTATTGTGGCACAGGCATCCTTTAAGCCTGTGATTTTATTTCAGGCGCCTGTGCTTTATGTCAGGCGCCTGTTGTTTTGGGGACATAACAGAAGACACAGGCAGGGGAGAGGAGAAGATACAGGCAGGGGAGAGGAGAAGATACAGGCAGG
>ERZ1066119.1047-NODE-1047-length-16301-cov-27.148283_pt1 | contig 16301 bp, 12 predicted proteins | sample MGYA00382766_ERZ1066119 | MGnify/ENA primary metagenome ERZ1066119 (study PRJEB33369, sample SAMEA5778349) | biofilm metagenome | biome: Industrial cooling water; feature: Water cooling tower basin; material: Biofilm | place: United Arab Emirates | collected...
GTATGCCTGTTCTAGCCAAACTCTTAAATTATGTTGGTCAATACCGCCAAGATAATTCGGTTTATTTTCTCGAATTTAATTTCAAAACTCAAATCATGACCTATCGCTTAAAAGAAAACCCTGATGATTTCCTTGTGGCTCAACAGACTGAACAAGGTTGGGAATACAATTCGGGCAAGTTGAACCTAGAGCATGAACAAGAGATTTTCGATGATTTAGATCGGTGGTTAGAGCAACAGAAGAAGGCTCAGGAAAAAGACTTGAAAAAAGAGCGACATCGGGGTTTTTCTCGTTAAACGAGAAGGCGGTTTTGATTTATTGCCGTTTCAGGTACTGCCAAAACTCGATGATTTGCTCATCACGCTCGTTTAATTGGCTCTCTAGCCTTACTTTGTGTCGAATCGGAGCGTCATAGGGCCACCTTTTCCGATAAATAACTATTATTAGAGAGGGTGGACACTCCCAATGAATCTCGTTCAGACCAACGGCTAAAAATCTCATTCCGTCCGTCAAGATTGGGGTCAAGTAATTGGTAAACCCGTTTTCGATTGCCACGACATCCTAACCGACCGATACAAGTTAGTTTTAATCCCATTAGCCCTAATAGCCTTTGAGCGACGGCTACAGGGGAATCTTTTAATGGATTAATCGTCAAGCCTAAAACCGTTTTAATTGCTTGAGCGTGTGGAATAATAATGTTTTTGAACCAATCGGCTAAAGAGTCGTTATCGTGGAGGCTTTCAGGATTTAAAAACCGTTCAATTTGTAAAAACTCTAAAACTTTGATTTTTGGAGTTAAAGCGATTTTATTGACATCTGGCTTAAAGACTTTCCCCCCGTTTGAGTCAGCTAAACTCTTAACCTTTTTCTGCTCTCTTTGTGTTAAAAACGGCTTGCCCATTGTTAGATAGTAATGTATGGTTAGTTGACTAAACCAGCCCTGATCGTCTCTGGCTACCATTTGTGGGGTAATTTCTTCCGTTAAATAACGACGGCATAACTTACCTTTTCTGTGGGTGTACCGTTGCTGCGGGGTTTTGTCGTTTTGTTGCTCAAGTTTTTTGAATTCTTGATCGCTTGGATTAGCAGCACTTCTTATAGCCTCACACAAAAGCTCATAGTTATCTTCTTTAATTAAAGTCAAAAGCAATTTACTTTCATCTTTTGACACGTAGGGGTCAGACGAGGTAGGGCTTTCAATTAATTCATACCCAACGGATTGCAGTTTCTTCAAAATACACTCTCGATAATTCTTAGCTTCAGAATTCTGGAAACAAGCCATTTTACCCCATGTTTGAAGGTTTTCGGGTTTACTTTCATCCAGGGCCATGATCTCAGGAGCCACAGAATCAGCCACAGCTAAGGAACTTACAACAATTTTGAATTTCTGATGTTCTGAGCGCAACAATCGTTTATAGTCGGTTTCACCGTTTCCTACTCTTTCATTAGAAGATTTAGCCACCCAGATGTGACGCGGTACATCATCTCGAAGACGGTCTAATCCTTGACAAAAGCCGTTAACCGTCTGTTTGCCTGTTCCAAAGCCAAATACGCTCGTAAAATGATTTTTAATGTCGATACTGATTCCTGTTTCTAGAACAGGTGAGGCAATAACAACATCGTAATCATTTAAGACTTGATTCAAATTCCCCATCGCTTTGTAAGCTGGATGTGATGGGTCTTTACAGGTATCAGAATCAAGAACTAAAATTCGTAATGAAGGAAACTGAATACTGATTCCTTCAGCTAGATTTACCGTCGCTAACTTTGATTTAGCGTCTTTAGCCCCTGTGAAGATAATCGGTTTACCGCCGTCTCTAATATGGGTCAGTAGAGTAGAGTATAAAGATTCAGAACTCTCAGAAACAAAAAGTTTTCTACCTTGACTTGATAAATAAGTATTTTCTACTACCCAAGTCTTAACAGGAAACCCAATCGCCCGTTCTACATAATCGAGAGAGATTCTGCTTAAATCAGCGTCGGCTAAATAAATTTGACCGCCTGTAGCAACAACTGTTCTTATAAGTGAAGAGAAGGTTTCAATGATTGAGACTCGATTCGCTTGACAGGTGGGAGAATTTAATAAATGCCAGAAAACCTGTTCAGCTTCATCGATAATCACTAACGCCCCTTCCCAAGAATCGGGATTAAAAGAAGGATTAGCGTTTTTGTGAAGTGAATCAATACAAAGGCAGTAGCCTAATATGGCTCCCTGTTCTGATGTTTTAAGTTCTAATCGATAGGGCAACCCAAAACGATTCCCTAATTCTTCGAGTAATTTGACTCGATGCCCAATTACTAAGCAGGGTTGACCTATGGCGATTGCTTTAGAAACAATCTTTGTTAATTGCTCCGTCTTACCCGTTTTTTTGGCTGATTTAAGGGCTGTTACTTGAGCGTCGTTGGGGATGGATACATCAAGGTATCGCTGGTTAACCGTCAAGTTTGGGTAAAGGGTTTTAAAGCCTTTGAGTTTAAATAATTCAAGGCTGATTCTCTTGTGATAAATCAAGTCAAAACATTCTGAGCCTCTTGCTGCTATTAAATCGTCTACTCCTTTAGAGGAATAATCCCAAGTAAGAACAGAAACCTGACAACCTTTGAATTTAAACAGGTTGCCCGTTTTACTAATAGCTGCCTCTACCGCTTGTCGGGTTTTGGGTTTGGGGTCATTATCGAAACAAAAACTAATTTCACGCCCAAGTGCTGCAAACGGAATAAGCTTCTGAATTAGATGAGGCAATCCGATCACATTTCCCCCATCGTCTTTTTCTTGTCGATAGCCGCCCCAAATTCCAGGTAGGCCAATGGTACAATAACCAGCACTAAGTAAAGAAGCGGCTTTTTTTGCTCCTTCGGTAATTATGATTGGGACTGAATTAGCGATGACCCACTGCCAGAAACCTTGATCTTCAGTGTTTAAAATTTCATCTAATGTAGCGATTCCAATTCTTACGGCGAGCCGTTTTTTGTAGGAATCTTCTAACCCACATAAGATAGCGATTTTCAATCCGATTCCCCAAGTGACTTTTAAGAAAAATGCCGAAGTTGGAACTTTTGGCGGGTGTTCGTACTTAATCGGTTTTCTCTTTTCAGGGTCAATTCTTGGCTTATCTGGTTTGAAACATCCCCAAAGGCTTTCAGAGCCAGAGAGGGGGTCAATTGTACCACAATACCAACCGCCTTCTTCTAGATGCTCGTATCGCTTGAGATAGCCATCCGATACGCGTCCTGTATTACGGCGGGGTAATTCGGATGAATAAAGTAGGTACTCGTGTGGGCTAGTGCCAGAAAGTGATAAGAAATTTAACTCGATCACTTCAGGGGCGATCGCGCTCAATAAAAACTCTTGGTAGTGATGGCGATGAATCATGACTCACCCCAACACTTTTTAGTAACTGACGGTAGCCGAGTGGAAGGCGTTTGTTTTGGGGTTAGGTCAGTAGTTGTCTGACTGGAGTAAGCTTGAAGGTTGGTAATCGCACTTGATGAACAGGCAACAGAATTTTTTGGCGCACTTGTCTGTTCCCGCTGTTCTTTGGTAGGATTGTACATAGAAGTATTTGTTTGAAACAACTTAATACGTGAGAAGCCCTGCTGGTAGTTGCAACACTTGGCAGGGTTTTTCACGTACTAAGATTAGTGTATCTTTTTTGTTCTAAATTGAGAACGCTTTGAGCCAAAAAGTTTGTTAAGATTTTTTGCGATTCCGATATTTTTGGATATATTCCAAAGCATCTTTGTCGGGAACGAGAAGGACTTTAGCCACTTTATAGGCTTTGAGAAAGGGTTTCAGTCCGACAGAAGGCCGTCCCAAAGCATCATATTGAACCTTGCGAGAAGTCGTCCCTATCTCAGCCGCAATTTCCTCAAGCGTCCAATAACCAGGGACAGTTGGCTCAATCCTTTTTAATGGGGGGTCAAAGTCAGATGGATTTCTGACCATTGGTTCATTTGTGGCTAGGGGATTAGGCATCTTATATAGAGCAGTGGAATACTCCTGATTACCCCTATGATATCAATGGATCAGAATAATCCTGTTGATTAAACCTAGATTGACCTCCAGAAGAAGCCGTAATCAAGACCTCTAACCCATGACCTTACTGAACATCTCCTTACCCGATGACTTGCAGGCGTTTATCGAGCAGCAGATCGCCACTGGCAACTACGGCACGGCCAGTGACGATCTCAGCCACCTAAAAAGCCAAGAGCAGGAACAATCTGCCAAGCGTTGGGGGATGTCATGAATTCTTTTGAATCTGACTTGTTTGAACGCCAGCCGATTACTCAAAATCTCCTGCGTACCATTCGGCTCATTGGTGAGTACAAAGGTAAGCAGGAACTGTTCAAAGAACAATCTCCCCAAGTTTTGGAGACTCTGCGACAAACCGCCATCATTCAAAGCACCGAATCATCCAATCGCATTGAGGGGGTAGAAGCTCCGATTCAACGAATCCAAGCCTTAGTGTCGCAGAAAACCACGCCAATGAACCGCTCGGAGCAAGAGATTGCCGGATACCGCGATGTCCTCAATACCATTCATGCCAACTACGCTAGTATGCCTTTTAACACTGGCTTGGTGCTACAACTGCACCGAGATTTATATCAGTTTCTGCCGGGAGTTGGCGGTCGCTGGAAGTTAGCTGACAACAAGATCACTGAGACTCACCCCGATGGCACTACCGTCGTGCGTTTCGAGACGGTTGCGGCTTTTCTCACGCCCGAAGCGATGGCGCAGTTACATGAACGTTTCAACGCGCTAGATCAAGCGGATGAGTTTGAACCCTTGCTCTTAATTCCCACCTACATCCTGGACTTTCTCTGCATTCACCCCTTTCGGGACGGGAATGGCCGCATGGCCCGCCTCCTAACCTTGTTACTGCTCTACCAAGCTGGCTATGAAGTCGGTCGCTACATTAGTCTGGAGAAAATTGTCGAGCGAACTAGGGAAAGTTATTACGACACCTTGTACCAGTCCTCTTTGGGCTGGCATACAGGACAGCACACGCTACTGCCTTGGTGGGAATACTTCCTTGGGGTCGTCCTAAGTGCTTACCGAGAATTCGAGCAACGGGTTGGTTTGGTGACTGCCAGCCGAGGTGCCAAACGAGAGATCGTGTTTGACGTAGTGGCACGATTGCCCAATCAATTCAAGTATGCAGATGTCGAGCGGGCTTGCCCTGGCGTTAGTCGTCCGACAATCAACCGAGCTTTGGCCGAGCTACGGGAAAATGGTCAAATCCGTTGCATCAAAACCGGTCGAGATGCGATTTGGGAGAAAACATGATCATTAAGGGATTAACATGATCTTCAAGGGAGTTGATGATCATGTTATTTGGCCCAGACCGATAGATCTTATGTCGGCTATATCCCATTTTTAGCAGCTTAGGTAAACTAATATTGTAAACTCATACAGTAAACTAATATGGTAAATCTTAAAAAACAAAAAAGTAAAGGTTATGAGTATCAAGTCCTGACTGAGCAAGTATGGGATGAAGAGAAAAAGAAATATGTTACTAAGACAATTGCCTCATTGGGGAGAGATGATCAAATACAACCTACAGTAACCGTATGGTCTGATGCCCATACCGTAGGACATTTGATTCTTAATCATAACAATCCGTTAGTACCTACAATTCCGTTTAAAGCACAGGGAACAATCAAATTGCCTTGTCAACTAATTGAAGCAGGAAAATTTAGACATGGAAAACCTAGATGGTGGTGTTGCACTCACCAAATTCATTATGGAACTAAAGAAGATTTAGAAAAAAGACAGTGTAGAAACGCCGATTTTGAACTTCGCTACACCTATAATCCTTGGGTTTTAGATGTTGAAAAATATCCAGGTGGTGTAGGAGTCTGGGCTGCCTTACCTCCTTTTATTAGCATTAATAGAAGACCATCTAAACACAATAACCAAGCACATCCAATCTTGGGGATTCATGTTCACTGCCGTAAACATCCTGAAGGGAAAAAGGATATCGATGCTACTTTTCCAGCTATCGTTTTACATACACCCGATCCTTTAAAAACGTACTATGAGGCTATTCATGTTAGTCAACCAGCGGCTCTAGCCTATTTAATCAGTAAAGAAATGGAATTAACAATCGAAACGTTGAAGTGTAAGTATTGCGGTACGCCTCACTGCGATTTAGGATTCTTCGCCCAAACACCCCATAAAAAACACCTTTGTGGTAATTGCGGCCAGATGTTTCAAGCAACTCAATACTTAAGTATTTCTAATCCATTGGTTGAAGTGGCAAAAGGGTGGGAAGAAAACGAGCGAGTGCTTGAAGAAGCAACAGGACATTTAGATATAATTTCGTCGCATTATCCAGGGGGAGTTGAAATTTGGACAACGACACCAGCAATTTTATGGCGAATGAATAGGCCAGAAATTATTAACGGAATCCATGTTCATTGTTATCTTGATGCTCACCGAAGAGCAGTTGATGAAACTTTTTCCACTATTACTTTAGACGGCGAGTTTTATGATCGAGAACGTCTGCTGGGTGATTTCTTAGAACGCTATCAATATAAACGCCCGAAACGCGAAAATATGTTTGTTGCTCATCCTGACGACGTTGAAAAAGTTATTAATTGATCCACTAACGTTCAGTAGAGTCAACCAATTCCCAACCGTCCGAGGGCGTTACTTCAACATAACTGGATTTTACGAAGTTCTCGGAATCGACAGGAGTTAGCATTGAGAGAGAGGCGATCGCGCCTTTAACCTGTTCGGGTTTAACTTCTAAATATTTGTAAAGTTCATCAAGGGTACGGTGTCCTGAGATTTCTTGGATGATGCGTAGGGGAATGCCTGCGTTGCTCATTTGAGTGAGGGCGGTGCGTCGGAAGCTGTGGGTGGATACGCCTTCGATGCCTACTCGTTTACAGGCTTGATTGAGGAGCCAAATGGCGGAATCGCGGTGTAAATGGGTGTTAGCTCTTTTATTTTGTTCGTTGCCTGGAAAGAGGTAGATGGTGTCGGTGCGTGGGGTGTAGACTTCTAGTTTAATTCTTAAGTCTTCGATGACGGGGATGGTGCGGGTGGCTAGTTTGCCTTTGGTGTTGCCTTTGCGGATGATCAGATCGGGTCGGACGTTTCCTTGTGTGTCGTAAACATCGCGTTTTTTAAGGGTGACGGCTTCAGAAATGCGACAGGCGGTGTAGAGGCAGACGGCAAAGAGGGCGCGGTCACGGGTTGGGTTGACGGTTAAACCTTGATTAAAGAGTCGTTGGATTTCATCGGTGGTGAGGATTTTCGCTTGTCCGTGACGGTCGATTTTCATTCATGCTTACCCTTGGAAAGAAATCAGACAAATTAGGACAGCCTTCAAATCAACAAGCTGACCGTGAAACTAATAGACTAACTCAAAAAGGCTGTCCTAATTTGTAGGACTTTGTGAATCCCGCAGTGCCTTTGTGAATATTGAATCGCCATCGGTGTATGCAGGTCAACTCCGACAGTGACCGACTTTTAAAACCGACTGTCGGGATTAACTCGGTCGGGTGCGACGCATCAAAAGTCGCGGTTATAAATTTTTAATGAGTGTATAAAAGTTACAAACTAATCAACTTCAAACTTTCAACTACTTTGCATTTTTGGCTCTTCCCTAATTTTAGGTTTTGCTAGATGGTTTAATTGAAAATTGATACGCACTGAAAATTGACAAATACGCATTAAACCGCTAGAATTAGTGTGTACTGTAAAATAATATATACACACTATGTCCCAAAGACATAATATTACTCTTCCTAATGAACTGAGCGAACGCTTGGAAAAGGTAAAGACTAATGATTTCAATGTCTCTAAAATTTGTCAGGAGGCGATCGAGCTAAAAGTAAAAGTTGAAGAAGCTCGCCAATCAACATTAGAGGATAGAGAAGCAATGATCCTAAGACTGCGTCTTGAGCGTGAGTCGGCCCAAGCCGACGCTTTTATACGCGGTCAGGAAGACGGGAGTACCTTCGCTAAAAGTGCGACTTATAAGGAATTTAAAGCTTTAGAGACTCTAAGAGAAAACCGTACTAATTTAATAGCCGCCAATCGGTGGGTCACTCTCGACCTTCTTCCAGAGTCTATACGGAAAGATATTATCGATCATTATCAAAGACACCCCAACAAAAAACTTCCTTCCGAATTACAACAGTTTTTAGCTGGTTTCGTGGAGGCGATGCTTGAAATTTGGGATGAAGTCTCGAAAGAACTTTAGAAACTCCTCTAGCCCAACTCCGACAGTGACCGACAGGGGAAGCGACTGTCGGTCACTGTCGGGTTATAAATTTTCGATGTACTCTTCTAGGTCTTTACGCTTGATTCGCCATGCTTTTCCGATGATTTGGGCTTTGAGTTGGTGAGAGGCGATCGCTTCTCTTAAGGTTTCACGGCTCAAACCCGTGAGGGCTTGAACTTCTTTTAAGGTCAGCAGCAATTTATTTTCAATCCCGACAGTAGCTTGATGGGTTGGTAGTGCTTTGAGGTAAGAGATGGCTTCGGTGAGTTGTTGGAGTTGATTAGACAAGGGAAGGATAAATTTCTCGACTAACCCCGACAGCCCGACCGATGTGGTAGCGAGTTCAGTCGGAGTTGGGTCAGAAGACGCAATGGCAGGTTTATAGGTGGTGATATTAAGTTCTTCTTTAAGTTTGTCTAATTCCTCTTGATCGTAGACGGCAACGGGGCGAGTTTTGCCACCTTCGTATTTGACGCTGAGTTTGCCTTTTTGGGTGTAACGTTCTATAGCTCTGGTGCTAACACCGAGGTAGTCCGCCGCTTCTTGTTTATTCATGGATGTTAACGGAATATCGACAGTGACCGACAGGGAAATCTCGACTGTCGGGATTAAGAGCATTTTACGATTGTTTGAACCGAACCCAGACAGTAACCGACATTTTAAACCGACAGGGTGAGGTCAAGGGTCATAACGGAAGGATAGGCATCAGGAAAGAAGAGGTGGGGTTCGTAAGGTTTAGTTGTTGGCTCTCCACCAGCACACCGAAATAATTGACTGCTCAAGTTACTACATTATTAATCGCCAAGGTTCTTAAGACACTACCGCTTAATTTTTAGTTGCCATTCGGGTTTTAATCTTGCACTTACACTAACTGATTGCTGCGTGTAATTAAATATAAAAAAGAGAGAAATTACGGAAATTCTACTAATAACTTTATAAATGATTTATAAAACCTATTCAATAGGTTCAAAATTGACTGAAAATTCTTCTGTAAAAACTCTTAGTCGATTAAATTAAATTTAAAGTTTTGATGAACAGCCATAAAAATTGTAGACAAGAAACCAGCGAGATGTTATAAAATTTATTGGCGAGTTGAGTTTGAATTGATTCGGAGTGAGTCAGTCAAGAAAATTCCCAATGTGCTCTTTTAAAATGGGTTGATACAGGTTGTAAATACGAGTCGTTTACATGGCGGAAAAATCAAACGCTATAGAGCAACCGAAATAATAAAAATAAATGAGGCTCACAAGCATCGAGGTTAGACTTGAAAAGGTTTTTATTGGTCGGTGGCGTGCTGCTAATTCTTTTTGTTTATTTTGGTTTAAACTATTCTGGCTTCTGTTTTGCCCAAAAGCGTTACCTAAGTAATGAAGAAAAAATTAGAGCAGTATTCGATTACCAAAATAGCCGGGATACATTACCGATAAACAACTTTCCAAATTCCGAACAAGTTAAAGATAAAAGCTTCGATGGATATAATCTCGCTCACATCAAGTATAAAAGCTTCGATGAATACATCGCATTGTATCCAGAATGCTGTTCCGTCAATCCTGGCGGCGGTTATGAAGTTCCTCCTGTAAATTTCCTTGAGCGCATTTTTGGATACCGCTCGGGTGATGTAGTAGTGATTAATTTTCATGCACGTTTTTTGAAGAAAAACGGCGAGATTAAAACAGTAAAAGTTCGTTTTGATAACTACTTACAAAATTGCGGTAAACCTGGCTAATTTATTCTTCAAATATACAATTAAAAGTCTCGGAGAAAAATTATGGTTCAACTCAATAAAAGCAACATAACCAATCAATATTTGTACGGACAATTAACCACTCTTCTAATTGCTTTTTAATCCCCTGTGCTGAAGCTGTATCATTGACTTTCATCAACAACGTCGGAGCCGATTCGATTAAGTCTTTAGCTTCTTTGAGTCCTAATCCAGTCACGTTCTCGACTTCCTTAAGGACTTTGATCTTATTAGTGCCAAATGATTCAAAAATCACCTCAAAAGATTGTGGTTTAGCTACACTAAAAGAATTTGTTACAGGCTCACTCTTAATTTCATGAACAGGTAAATTAAATAACGTCCGATCTCCCGTCCTAGTCAAAAACCCATCTAACCGTTTCATCATTACTGATGAATCTAATTCTCCTTTCTCCATCATCTCCATTACCAAAGCACCTAAGAGGATTTTTTGGCGAGTCTCTTCTTTACGTTTCTGTGTTGCTTCAGTCGCCTTAATCTTCTGGATCTGAGCCTTAAGTTCCTCTTGCTTTTTTAACAACTGTTCTAATCGCTTATTCATCACTCAATCTCTTCTCCGCCTTGATAGAACCATCTTAGCTCTTCCCCCGACTTACTGCCTACGTTCACCAACTTGAGTGCTATACTCTAGTTATCGTCTGTTTCCCATTACGAAGGAATGGCGCACTTATACATTATTTGTCAACAAGTTTTGACCTTCGCTAACGCTCAGACAAAACTTGGACAAATAACGCCATGCGTCAAAGGGGGTACCCCCTCTGAACACCCCCTCGATAGGTTCCAAAAACTTCTGACTTATTTTCAATCTCATCGCTTCATAATTATTCTTGATTTTGGGCAGATGGGAAAGAAAATAACCTTCTCCTTTTGGTTAAATTGAATCGATGGCTATCTACCATGTCTCAGCTAAAATCATCTCTCGTAGCGGAGGTAAAAGTGTTCTTGCTTCTGCCGCCTATCGTGCTGGTGATCTCTTAACTGATGTACGGTTAGGAAAAAGCTTCGATTACACTAAAAAGCAGGGGGTAGACTCGACGATTATTCTTGCTCCAGAAAACGCTCCTGATTGGGTTTTTAACCGTGAGAAATTATGGAATGAAGTTGAGGCAGCCGAGAATCGAAAAGATTCTCAACTCGCTCGTGAATTTAATATTGCTCTCCCTGTTGAATTAAATAAAGAGCAGATGAAAAATTTAGCTTTTGAGTATGTACAAGAACAATTTGTGAATCGGGGCATGATTGCTGATGTTGCCTTTCATGATCTAAACACTGATAATCCCCATTTCCATGTGTTGCTCACCATGAGAGATATTACAGAGCAGGGTTTTAGTAAGAAGAAAAATCGTGACTGGAACTCAACCGAGCTATTAGTGGAGCAGAGAGAAGCATGGGCAACTCATGTTAATGCTGCCCTTGAAAATCTTGGGTTAGTCGAGGAGAAGATCGACCATCGTACTTTAGTGGCTCAAGGGATTACAGAGCGTATCGCTCAAGTCCACTTAGGGCCAGAACTACACCGCTTAAGAGAACAATCTATCGAGCAGGGAAATTTACAAGGGTTTCGGGATAAGTATCAGCTTGGGGATTTGTATGAGACGATCGCAGAGATTAACAGAGAATTGGCCGCTCACTCCGTTGCTAGTGAAGAACTTGATGAGTTAATTGCTCTTGAACTTGCCGAGATGGAGTCGATTAAACAGCAGACAACTTCTTTCCCCGAAGCCCAAAATATAACTATGAACCCAAACGAGAAGAAAGAGGAATCCGACCGTGAACGGGAATGGGAAAGCACCGCAGAATCTATCAATCTCACCAAGCGATTTGACGAACTTACTGACTACTTTACAAGCTCTAGCCGAGAGGCTAGAAGTAGGCGAAAATAGAAGGTTCGTGTCACCAGGTGCAACCTGTGACTATAACAGTTGATCTATATGGGTTCTAGCCTCAGAATGACTTTTCTCTCTTGTCCCCGCTCAGGCTTCTAATTCATAAGTTTTCTAAATATATCTTTTTTCCTAGATTTGACAAATAGCCTAAAATCGGCGTAGTTGATTAAGTTCTCATAGTGCAACAATCTTTTCTCATACACAAGAAAAGAGAAATACTCAGGCTTTCAAACAATTGAGAAGAAGATGAATGGTCAAGCCAAATTGGGATACAGAAGAACTAATTGAAAACTGGACACTTCTACCAACAGAATTAGAATTGGTCAGAAACAAAGTCGGCGGTAATCAGATTGGGTTTGCTCTGTTCTTAAAACATTTTCAGCTTTTTACTTGTTTTCCTGATGAAAAATCGTCTATTCCCCAAATTATTATCTCTTACATAGCTTCGCAGCTTAAAATTCCTGAAAGCTCATACTCAGATTATGATTGGCAAGGACGAACAGCAAAAGTTTATCGTGTTAAAATTCGTCGTTTATTTAATTTTAGAGTAGCAACTGTCCAAGATTCAGTAGAAATGAGCGACTGGTTAATTAAAGAAGTATTACCTTATGAACAAAAGTTTGAATCACTCGTTGAAACTGTCTATCAAAGATGGAGAGAATTGCAAATCGAACCACCCACATCAGGAAGAATTGAGCGTTTAATTCGTAGTGCTATCAGTCAATATGAAAGTGACTTCTGCTATCACACACTTTCAGGGCTATCAAAAGAAACTATGGCGAAAATTGATATTCTCTTAACCACAGAAGATTCGGAGAATACAGAGAAAAAACAGGATTCTCCCCAACTCAAAACTTCCAAATTTGCCTTTCTTAAAACAGACCCCGGCCCTGTTGGTATGACAAGTTTCTTAACTGAAATCGAAAAACTTAAACAGATTCGCAGTATTGGTTTACCCCTTGACTTATTTCAAGAAAGATCACCTAAACTAATTAAAACCTACCGTCATCGGGCGGCTACAGAAACTCCTTACCTTTTACGACAACATCCCCCAGCGATTCGCTATACTCTGATGGCAGCGTTTTGTGTTCAACGCGCTCAAGAGATTACTGATAATCTCATCGAATTACTAATGTCAATCATTCAACGAATTGGGACAAGGGCGGAAAGGCGTATCAACAAAGAATTAGTCTCGGATTTTAAAGAAGTAACTGGAAAAACTAATATTTTATTTCGCATTGCTGAAGTAGCTGTAGCCGAACCAGATGGAGTGATTGAAAAAGTAATTTATCCCGTAGTTTCTCAGAAAATTCTCAGAGATTTAGTGGCTGAATATAAAGTAACTGGTACAGCTTATCGTCAAAGAGTACATACTGTAATGCGTTCATCCTTTGCCAGTCACTATCGACGGCTGATTCCACAACTATTAGAAATCTTAGAATTTTGTTCTAATAATGATATTCATCGCCCTGTAATTCAGGCATTAGAGCTACTAAAAAAATATGCTCAAAGTAAATCTCGCTCTTATGACAACAGAGAAACTATACCGATTGATGGAGTTCTTAAAAGTGGTTGGAAAGAAATTCTCTTAGAAAAAGATTCTGATGGCAGAGATAGAATCAACCGAATTAACTACGAAATTTGCGTTTTACAAGCTCTAAGAGAAAGACTCAGTTGTAAAGAAATTTGGGTAGTAGGAGCATCTCGTTATGGGAATCCAGATCATGATTTACCTACTGATTTTGAACAACACCGTCAAGTCTACTATCAGGCTTTAAGCCTTCCATTAGATGTAGAAAACTTTATCTCAAACTTACAAGAACAAATGGCACAGGGGCTAGAAAAATTAGATAAGGGAATGCCCAAGAACCAAGATGTTACTATTATTGGGAAGAAAGGTCAAAGTTTTATTAGACTAAGCCCTATAGACCCTGCACCTGAACCCATTAATCTTAAACAACTCAAGGGAGAAATTAATCGACTTTGGGAGCCGACCAATCTCTTAGACATTCTTAAGGAAACGGATTTATTCGTTAATTTTACCCGTAACTTCACCAGTATGGGGACAAGAGAGATTATAGACAGAGAAACATTACAAAAGCGATTATTACTGTGTCTTTATGGCATGGGAACTAATACTGGATTAAAGAGAATTAATACAGGTATTAATGGCGAAAACTATCAAGATTTACTCTATGTACGTCGTCGGTATATCCACAAAGAGCAGTTACGCAGTGCAATTGGTGATGTTGTTAATGCTATCTTCTCAATTCGTTTACCTCAGATTTGGGGAGCAGGAACTACTACTTGTGCCAGTGATAGCAAACATTTTGGCGCATGGAACCAGAATCTTCTAACCCAGTATCATCTCCGTTATGGGGGTCGAGGAGTCATGATTTATTGGCACGTCGAGAAGAAATCTACCTGTATCTATTCCCAACTCAAAACTTGTTCTAGTAGTGAAGTTGCCGCCATGATTGAAGGAGTGTTACGTCACTGTACGAATATGGATGTGCAGAAAAACTATGTTGATAGTCATGGTCAAAGTGAGGTGGCGTTTGCCTTTACTCATCTATTGGGATTTCAGTTAATGCCCAGATTGAAGCGGATTAAGGTACAAAAGTTATATCGTCCTCACGTCGGACAAAGTGATGCTTACCCTAATCTACAACCGATTCTAACTCGTCCGATTAATTGGGATTTGATTCGCCAACAATATGACCAAATGGTGAAGTTTACTACTGCTTTAAAGTTGAGAACGGCTGAAACAGAGTCAATTCTCAAGCGTTTTAGCAAAAATCCCTTTAAACATCCGACTTATCTTGCATTACTGGAATTAGGACGGGCTATTAAAACGATTTTCCTATGTCAGTATCTTCATTCAGAGGAAGTACGAAGGGAAATTAATGAAGGGTTAAATGTAGTGGAACGATGGAATGGGGTAAATGACTTCATTTTCTACGGGAAGGGTGGCGAATTTGCTTCTAATCGCTTGGAAAGTCAGGAGTTATCGGTTTTATCTTTGCACTTATTGCAGATCTGTTTGGTCTATGTGAATACTTTGATGATTCAAAGTGTACTGGAGCAGAAGCATTGGCAGCAAAAGTTAACTGAAACCGATTTTAGAGCAATTACTCCTTTAATTTTCAGTCATGTCAATCCTTATGGTACATTTAAGCTCGATCTCAATGAGAGAATTGCTGGTTTGACACAGCCAGTGGTCGCTTAATCCTTCCAGAACTTTTCAAATCTTTGAGGTGACATTTGAGTATAACGAACTGTGTGGTGTATATTTTTATGTCCTAAATAGTCTTGAATTGCTCTGGTATCATGACCTTGGGCAGCTAAATAGTGACCACAAGCGTGACGTAGTTGATGAGGATGAACTGGAAAAGCGATTTGAGCAATTTCTCCAGCTCTAGCTACGATATGACGGATTGAACGAGTTGATAGAGGTGCTTTGCGTTCAGAGACAAAGACATAACTGGTATCGGGGTAATCTCTTTGAATTTGACGTAAAGCTCGCAATTCAGGGGAACGTAAGGGCTGAATGGTGTCATGTCCATGTTTTACCCTGTGAATCTCAATATATCCAGCAGATAAATCAATTTGTGACCATTTTAAAGCTATTAATTCGGCACTTCTGAGTCCATGACGAAACATTAATAAGATAATTGCTCCATCTCGAACTCGATGACGACCGATTTTTTGAGCGGCACGAATTAGAGATTGAACTTCTGATGGTCGCAGATATTCTCTTTCCCTAGATAAGTTTTTTTTCGGTGGGGGAGATGAGGTCTTTGCCGAAAATGGAAGTTGAGGAGTGATTATGAGCATGGGTCAAGTCCTCATGCTTGCATATATATCTCCATCATACTTTGCCTACAATGAGCTAAACTAGGCAAAGTTTAGATTAAAATTTCTGATTAATCAAGCCTCAAAAAAAGAAAGTTTTTACAAAACTTTACAAGGTTGCACCTGGTGACACGAACCTTCTATTTTCGCCCGAATGGCAATCAAATCGAACAAATCAAGGGACGGGTGAACAACATAGAGATCAAACTCAATCGAATGGAGAAGGTGAAAAATCGTTAAGTGAACTACAACGACAATCGGATTTGAATAATTTAGCCGCGATCGCCACTATCATTCGACTGATGCAGGATCTAGACGAGGAAATATTTGAAGGCCAACGGTATCGATTAAAAGTGAATACTGACTTCTCAACGGTACAGATGTACGCTCTAGACGGACGAGGTTTAATTCTAAATCAGCAAAATGGTCAAATCAGGGGCCAGCTAAGGCGTGAAGATCTACAGGCTATAGAGAATTTGAATCAACAGCTTGACCGACGAGATGGACAGCGACAGGTAGATCACTGTATGCCTGTTCTAGCCAAACTCTTAAATTATGTTGGTC
>ERZ1066119.1059-NODE-1059-length-16196-cov-8.890961_pt1 | contig 16196 bp, 12 predicted proteins | sample MGYA00382766_ERZ1066119 | MGnify/ENA primary metagenome ERZ1066119 (study PRJEB33369, sample SAMEA5778349) | biofilm metagenome | biome: Industrial cooling water; feature: Water cooling tower basin; material: Biofilm | place: United Arab Emirates | collected...
ACACCAGCCTCAACGCCCCGCTGAAGGGCGACGAGGGCGCCGAAAGCCAGTGGCAGGACTTTCTGGTCGACAATGGTCCGCTGCAGGACGAGCTGGTCGCCGAGGAAGAGGAGAAGCAGGTCCGCCATGCCCTCCTCGCCCAGGCGATGCAGTCCTTGAACGAGCGCGAGAAGCACATCCTGGCCGAGCGGCGGCTGGCCGACGATCCCAAGACGCTGGAAGAACTCTCGCAAGTCTATGGCGTCAGCCGCGAGCGCATCCGCCAGATCGAGGTTCGCGCCTTCGAGAAGCTTCAGGCGGCGCTGATGAAGTCGGCGACCGAGCAGCGGCTGCTGCCGGCGGCCTGACCCTTGCCGCGGGGCCGGGGCGTGATACGCTCCGACTCATGCGCGGGCTTCTTCTTCTGGCGTTGCTCACGGCGGCGCCCGTGGCGGCCGCGCCGCAATCGACTCCGCTCGACCATCTGCCGGCGCTCAAGGGCGATTATTTCCCGCTGGCGTCACGGGCGACAGGCACCACCTACCACATCTTCGTACGGCTGCCGCTCGACTATGCCGAGCAGCCGGCCAGGCGTTACCCGATCGTCTATCTGCTCGACGGGGATAGCGCTTTTCCCATGCTGGCGCCGCAGCATCTGTTCATGACCATCGACGATCGGACGCCGGACGCCATCCTGGTCGGCATCGCTTACGGCGGCTTCGGCCCGATCAACAAGCGCGACCGGGACTTTGGCGAAGGAGCACCGGCCTTTCAGCGCTTCCTGGCTGACGAACTGCGACCCGAGGTCGAGCGCCGCGTGCGGGCCGATCCCGAGCGGCGGATCCTGGTCGGCCAATCGTTCGGCGGCACTTTCGTCCTGTGGTCGGCACTGACCCGCCCCGACCTTTTCTGGGGCCATGTGGCGAGCAATCCCTCCTTCCGCTTCCATCAGGAGCGGCTGCAGCAGCCTGCGGCGTTCCAGCGCCCGACCGGCGGCAAGCTGGCGCTGGTCAGCGGTACCGCCAATGCCGGGCCGGGCCGAGCCGGAGCCTTGGCCTGGCATGACCGCCATTCGGCCGGTCCCGCTCCCTGGACCCTGCGCCGCTTCGACATCGAGGGAGGCACCCATGCCGCCGATCTCGGCCGCGCATATCGTCTCGCCCTGAACTGGTTGCTGCCCGCCCAGCCAGCACCATGAGACGGCTGCTGCGCCTCCTCTACACGGCGGAGGTACCGCGTCAGGCCGGCTATCCGCTGCAGGGTGGAGCCTTGTGTTGGCGGCGCGAGAAGGGGCAGCTCGAGCTGTTGCTGGTCACCTCCCGCCGCTCGGGCAGGTGGGGCGTGCCCAAGGGCTGGGGCCTGCTCGGCCGCCCGCTCCATCGCACCGCCGAGCGCGAGGCGTGGGAAGAAGCGGGCGTGATCGGCCGAACGGAGAACCGGCTGCTCGGACTGGTGCCGGCACCCAAGACTTACCGGCTGATCGGCGAGGTGCCATGGCTGCTCGCCCTCTACCCGCTCGAGGTCGAGCATCTCGCCGACGACTGGCCGGAGCAGGGGCAACGCGAGCGGCGCTGGTTCGCGGCGAACGACGCGGCGGAGCGCGTGCGGCCAAGGGCGCTTGGAGCCTTGCTGCGGACCTTCGTGCCCTCCACCATCACCCCCGACTTTGAACGGGGCTGAAATAAGAGCGGGCCCCCGATCGAGTCCGAGGTAACGCTAATTGGGAGCCCTTACTTGCGCTTCAGAAGTGCCAGGCCTGCTGCGGTTGCCAGCAGTGCCGCGCCGGTCTTCTCCTTGCCCCGGCGCTTGAGAAGGCCGAGGCCGAGGGTGGCAAGGCCGCTCGTGAGCATGGAAATCTTGCGTGCGCCGGCAAGCTGGCCGGCTCGCGACGTCACTCGGGAGGTGAGATAGGGATGGCCGCCCGCCTCCATCTCCACGTCGCGCGCGGCATAGACCTTGTACCCGCTATGGCCAGACGGCGCGGGTGCCTGATCGGCAGCACCGCTCTGCAGGGCGGAGCGGTTCGCCTGCCTCTCGTCTTGGGACGGGGCGGTCCCGGCGGCGACATGATCCGCGCTCCAGGCGCCGCGCTGTCCCAGCGGCTTCTCGCCCTCAGTCGAGGTCGTGTCCCTGGCGGTCTGATGCTCGACCTCGCTGTTGAGCTCCGCTCCGAACAGAAGGATGTAGCTGGACAGGTAGAGCCAGGTCAGCAGCACCACCACGGCCGACAGCGAGCCATAAGTCGCGCCATAATTGCCGAAGTTGTTGACGTAGATCCCGAACAGCAGGGTCAGCAGCATCCAGGCGACGGCAAAGAAGATCGAGCCGGGCGTAAGCCAGGTCCACTTGGCCTTCTCACGGCTCGGCCCATAGCGGTAGAGCGTCGCCGCCGCCGCCGCTGCGATGCCGGCGAGGAGCGCATAGGTCAGCACCTTGAAGAGGAAGTGGAGGAACCCGCCCACATTGGGCAGCAAATGCTCGATCGCGGACAGGACGCCGATCGCAGCGCCGACGAAACCGGCCATGATGATAGCGCCGGCCGTCATGGCGAGCGCCAGCAGGGTCGTCTTGATGAAGCCCCTTTTTTCTTCTTCCTCATAGGCGATGTTGAGCGCGGTGATGATGGAGCTCGCAGCATTGCGCGCGCCCCAGAAGGCAATACCGATCGCTAGGATGAGGCCGAAGCCCTTCTTGCCGCCGGAGGTGTTGACGACGTTCATCAGCTGCTCGCCGATCAGCGCCGCCGCCTCGCTTGGAAGGAAGTTGGTCAAGCTCTGCGCCTGCCGCGCGACGGTCTCGGGCGACGCAAATAGGCCGTAGGTCAGCACCGCCGCACCAAGCAGCGGCACGAGGGCCAGGAAAAAGTAGAAGGCGACTCCGGCGGCGACAATGCCGACATTGTCCTTCTGCCCTTCCGCCCAGGTGCGCTTGGCGATCTCCAGCCAGCCGGCGGCCGGGATCTCCACCGGCGTGTCGGCCGAGCGGCCCTTGTCCATCGTGGCGGCGGCGCTGGCCATCTACGCGTGCACTCCCTTGTGATCGGCTGTGCTGCGTCCAACTGCCCGCAAGGCGCGCCGTTCCCCACTTGCCAAGCGCGGCGAACAGGCCGACCCTCGGTCGGGTAAGGCGCGTGAGGCGCCGGTGAGCGACTCGCGGAGCCCTGATCAGGCACGAAGGAGAGTCGCACATGCATGAGGCTGTACCTGGCACCAGAGCCATAGCGCTGGTCGGACCTGCAGGCGCCGGCAAGACCTGCCTCGCCGAAGCCATGCTGTTCGCCAGCGGCACCATCGACCGGCAAGGCGACACCGCCGCCGGAACCAGCATCGGCGATTCCAGCCCCGAAGCGCGCAGCCGGGGCGGCTCGACCGAGCTCAACCTCATGAACTTCGAGTGGCTCGGCGAGCGCTTCGCTCTCCTCGACCTGCCCGGCGGCACCGGCTTTGCGGCCGACGGGATGCGGGCGCTGGCAGTGGCGGATCTTGCCATCGTGGTGGTCGATCCCGACCCGGCGCGAGCCCCGCTGGCTGCACCGCAATTGAGGATGCTGGACGAGCTCGGCATCCCCCACCTCGTCTTCGTCAACCGGATCGATGCCGCGCGCGGTTCGATCGGCGACCTCCTGTCGGCGCTCCAGCCACTGAGTGTGTCGCCACTGATCGCCCGCCAAATCCCGATCACCACCGGCGAGAAGGTCACCGGCTTCGTCGACGTCGCGCTTGAGCGCGCCTTTCACTACCGCTCCGGACAGCCGTCCGAGCGCATCACCATGCCGGCCGAGCTCGACGCCATGGAAGCCCAGGCCCGCACCCGCCTGCTCGAGCAGCTCGCCGACCATGACGACGCGCTGCTCGAGGCCCTGTTGATGGACGAGACGCCCGACCTCGACACCATCGCTCGCGACCTTGCTCGGGAAACGGGCGAGAACCTTGGCGTGCCCCTGCTGTTCGGCTCCGCCGCCAACGGCTGGGGCGTGCGCCGGCTGATGAAGGCACTTCGGCACGAAGCACCCGGTCCCGACGCGACCGCCCGCCGGCTGGGGGTGAGCGACCCGGCCATCTACGCCTTCAAGGTCAGCCATGGCCACAGCCTCGGCCGGCTGGTGCTGGCCCGGGTGCTCGGCGGGGAGCTTGCCGAAGGGCAGGAATTGCACGGCGCCGACGCGCGCAGCTTCCGCCCGGGCGCCCTCTTCACCCTGCAGGGCGAGAAGAACCAGCGGCTGGCGAAGGCGCCCGAGGGCTCCGTCTTGGCGCTCGCCAAGGCCGACCAGCTGCACGCGGGCGAGTGGCTCGCCCGCGGCTCCCTTCCGCCGGCGCCGGAGGTGCCCCTTCCCTCGCGCAACGTGCGGCTCGCCATCCTGCCAGCCGACCGCAAGGACGACGTCAAGCTGTCGGGCGCCCTCCACAAGCTGGCCGAGGAGGACCCCACGCTGACGGTCGAGCATGACGAGGCGACTCACGAGCTGATCCTTTCGGGCGTCAACGAAGAGCAGCTCGGCAACGCGCTCGCCAAGCTCAAGCGGCGGCACGGGGTAAGCGTCACCAGCCGCGCGCCGCAGGTCGGCTACCGCGAATCGATCCGCCGCCCGGTCACCCAGCGCGGGCGCCACAAGAAGCAGTCGGGCGGGCACGGCCAGTTCGGCGACGTGCTGATCGAGATCCGCCCGCAGGAGCGTGGGAGCGGCTTTGCCTTCGAGGAACGGATCCATGGCGGCGCCATTCCGCGGCAGTATATTCCGGCGGTCGAGCAGGGCGTCCGCGACGCCTGCCTCAAGGGGCCGCTCGGCTTTCCGGTGGTGGACGTGGCGGTGACGCTGACCGACGGCAGCTACCATAGCGTCGATTCAAGCGAGCTCGCTTTCCGGACAGCGGGACGTATCGGCATGCAGGAAGCGCTGGCAGGAGCCGCGCCGCATCTCCTCGAGCCGATCCACAAGGTCTCGGTGGTGACTCCGGCGGCCGCTACCAGCAAGGTCAGCTCCGCCCTCGCCAGCCGCCGCGGACAGGTGCTGGGGCTGGGACCACGCGACGGCTGGGACGGCTGGGACCGGGTCGAGGCGCTGGTGCCCGAAGCCGAGCTGCGCGGCCTGGAAGGCGAGCTCCGCTCGCTGAGCCAGGGCCTGGCGACCTACGAGGCGGCATTCGACCATCTGGCGGAGCTCAACGGAGCGCTCGCCGACAAGGTGGTCAAGGGCCGCGAGGTGGAGATGGTTTGACGCCACATCGTCCTCCCTGTCCGGCGAAGCCGGACGGGGAGGTGGCAGCGGCGGAGCCGCTGACGGAGAGGCCCCGTGCGGCTGGGAACAGGCCCCACCACCACTCCGCTTCGCGGAGCGGTCCCCCTCCCCATTGCCGCTCCGCGGCAACAGGGAGGATCGGCAGCGCTTGACTTTCCACCCTCCCACCGCAACCCCTGCGGCCTTCAAGCGAGGGGGCGTCCGACCGGCATGGAAGAAGTGAAGTCCAGGGGCCTTGCCCTTCACTGGCAGATGGCGATCGGGTTTGTGGCCGGCTTGGCCCTTGGTCTTGCCGCTTACGCGATGGGCGGGACCGACCTCCCCTGGGTCAAGTCGCTGACGGGTGTCACCGGCACCATCGGCGACCTCTTCCTCCGTCTCATCTTCATGCTGATCATCCCGCTGCTGGTGAGCGCCCTTGTCGTCGGCATCGCCGAAATGGGCGACATCGGCGCGTTGAAGCGGGTCGGCCTGCGCACCGCGGTCTTTACCGTGGTGGTCACCGCCATCGGTGTCGGCATCGCCCTTGCCTTCACCAACGCCGTCCAGCCCGGCGCCGGCTTCGACCGGGCGGTGGTGCAGGAGCAGCTCACCGCCGGGGCCGAGCGGGCGGGCGAGATCGTCGCCGGCCAGGCCGAGAAGCCGACCGGCCTCGAAGCCGTGGTCGCGATGATCCCGCGCAACGTCGTCACCGCCATGAGCGAGAACGACATCCTTGCGGTGATGGTCTTTTCGCTGATCTTCGGCATCGGCCTGCTGCTGACCCGCACCGAGCAGGCGCGCGCGCTCCAGCGCGGAATGGAAGGCATCTTCCATATCTCCATGAAGCTGATGACCCTGTTCATCCGCCTGGCGCCGATCGCGGTCTTCTGTTTCATGTTCAACCTGTCGGCGGCCTTCGGCTGGGATCTGGTCGTTCGGCTCGCCATCTACGTCGCCGTGGTGCTGGCCGCGCTCGGCACGCAGATGTTCATCGTCTATCCCGTGCTGCTGAAGCTGCTCGGAGGCCGCTCGCCCGGCTGGTTCTTCCGCAACAGCCAGGAGGCCATGCTGATGGCCTTCTCGACCGCCTCGTCCAACGCGACGCTGCCCACCGCGCTCCGGGTGGCCGAGACCAAGCTCGAGCTTCCGCCAAGGGTCGCCCGCTTCGTCCTCACCATCGGTGCCACCGCCAACCAGAATGGCACCGCCATCTTTGAAGGCGTGACGGTTCTCTTCCTGGCGCAGGTGTTCGGGGTGGAGCTGTCCATCGGCCAGCAGGTCCTGGTCCTGTTCATGTGCATCCTCGGCGGAATCGGCACCGCCGGTGTGCCGGCGGGGAGCCTGCCGGTGGTCGCGCTTATCCTTGCCCAGATCGGCGTCCCGCCCGAGGCGATCGGACTGGTGCTCGGCGTCGACCGCTTCCTCGACATGTGCCGAACGACCTTGAACGTGACCGGCGACCTCACCCTTGCGACCCTGGTCAGCAAGGGCGAGCGGCGCGACGAGCCGGAGGACGACAAGCCGGTCGCGCCACCGGCTCTCGCCTGACGTGGACCCTCGCGCACTGCCGGAGCGCTACCGGCTGATCCTTTGCGACCTGTGGGGCTGCGTCCATGACGGTTGGCGGCTGTTTGACGGTGTGGCGGAGACGCTCGCCGCCTGGCAGTCCGAAGGACGCAGCACAATCTTCGTCACCAACGCCCCGCGCAGTGCCGCCGCCATCCGGCGCCAGCTCGACCGGCTCGGGCTCGACCCAGGCCTCGACGATGGCATCGTCACGGCCGGAGAGGCCGGGCTTGCGGCCGTGGCCGGCCGGTCGGTCGGCTTCTGCGGCACGCCTGAAGACCGCGCCGACCTCGAGGCCGGCGGCCTCCTCATCGCCGAGAACGGCTTCACCGAACTCGCCTGCGCCGGTCTTGCCGCCGGGGAGACGGTCGCCGACTATGCCGCTCGTCTCGCGGCCTGGCGGGAGGCAGACGTCCTCCTCCACTGCTTCAACCCGGACCGGATCGTCCATCATCAAGGCGAGGTGATGGTCTGCGCCGGAGCGCTGGCCGATGCATATGAGGCGCTCGGCGGGCGGACCCGCTGGTACGGCAAGCCCCATTCCGGCATCTACGAGCTGGCACTCGCCCGAGCCGGCGTCACCGATCGGTCCACCGTTCTCGCGGTCGGCGACGGGCTCCAGACCGACATGGCGGGCGCAGCGGCCTTCGGGATCGACGCCCTGTTCGTCGCCAACGGCATCCATGCCGGCGAGGAGCCGGTCTTCCCCGCAGGCTGGCAGCCGCTCGGCATCGTGCCGACGCTTGGAACATCCCCCGCGGCCCGAGCGTAAGTCGGGACCCAGCCAATGCTCTCCCGCTTTGCCACTCTTCCCGGCCAGGGCCCGCGCCCCGGTGCCCGCGAGGTCATTGCCCTGCTTGCCGGGCTGATGGCGCTGAACGCCTTCGCCATCGACGCGATGATCCCCGCGCTGCCCGACATCGGCGCGGACCTTGGCATCGGCGAGGAGAACCGGCGGCAGCTGGTGATCGTCGGCTACACCTTGGGCTTCGGCTTCGGACAATTGCTGTGGGGACCGCTCGCCGACCGCTTCGGGCGAAAGCCCATCCTTGCGATCGGCATCACCGCTTATGTCGGCTTTGCCTTCTTCTGCTCGGCCGCGCCCAGTTTCGAGGCACTGGTCGCCGGCCGGATGCTCCAGGGCGCCTCAGCTGCGGCGACACGGGTGCTGGTCGTCGCCATGGTCCGCGACCTGTTCGAGGGCGAGGCGATGGCGCGGGTGATGAGCCTCGTCTTCATGGTCTTCATGCTTGTGCCGGTGCTGGCGCCCAGCGTCGGCCAGCTGATCCTTCGGTTCGGGCCGTGGCAGGCGATCTTCTGGGTGCTCGGCGCCTACGGCCTCCTCATGGGCTTGTGGAGCTTCTTCCGCCTGCCAGAGACGCTTCACCCCCAGTATCGGCGCTCGCTCGCCATCGCCGACCTTCTTTATGCCGCCCGGGCGGTCGTCACCGAGCGCCAGTCGCTCGGCTACACGCTGGCGCAGACCGCGATCTTCGCGGGGCTGGTCGCCTATATCAGCTCGATCCAGCAGATCGTGTTCGACGCCTTCCAGGCACCGCAGGCGATCGGCCTGGTGTTCGGGGCAGTGGCGGCGCCGATGGCGCTGGCGAGCTGGCTGAACAGTCGCCTCGTCGGCCGCTTCGGGCTGCGCCGGGTCGGCCATCTCGGCGCCACCGCTTTCGCCCTGCTCGCACTGAGCCATGCCCTGATCGCCTCGAGCCTCGGGGAGACGTTGGTCGGCTTTACCTTGATGCAGGGCCTTGTCTTTGCGAGCTTCGCCTTCTGCTCGTCCAACCTCAACACCCTCGCCATGGAGAAGATGGCGCCGATCGCCGGCATGGCTTCGTCGCTCCAGGGCGTGGTCAGCACCATCATCGCGGCGATCGGCGGCTTTGTCATCGGGCAGTCGTTCAACGGCACGCAGCTTCCCTTCCTGTGGGGCCTGGCGATCTGCGGCCTCGTTGCGCTGGCCCTCATCGCCCTTACCGAGCCACGCCGACTGTTCGAGCGGCTTCCCCTTGCCAGCGGCGGGGCAAGGCCGCAGCCGGCGGAATAAGTTGCCGCGCTCCATCATCCGCTCCTAACCAGCGTCCCATGGAGTTGGAGCCTTCGCTTGCGCTGCTGATCGACTGCTGCCGCTGCCGGCTGGGTTTGCTCGGCGAGGCAAGGCTGGCCGAGCGGCTGCGCGGCGCCGATGGGGAGCGTCTGGCCGCCGCTGCCCGGCGGCACGCTCTCGAAAGCCTGGCGTGGAGCCTTCTCCGGCAGAGCAACCTTATCCTGCCCGGGACCGCAGCGCTCGGCGCCGAGGCGCGGCGAACCGCGGAACGCGGCCGGCACCTCGACGAGGAGAGCCTCCGCCTTCACCGCACGCTGGCCGCGGCTTCCCTTCCCCACCTCTTCCTTGGCCATGGCCTCCTCGGCCGGCTCGCCCTTCAGGAACCAGCATTGACGCACGGTCCCATCCGATTGCTGGTCCTCCCTGCGGCCTTGCCCAAGGTCGCGGCGGCGCTATCCGCGCTCGGCTATGTCCAGGAGGAGCCCGACCCTTCGGTCGACACGGCCGACTGGCACCGGCGGGTGCGGCGGAGCTGCTGGCGGAGCGACGATGGCATCATGCTGAGCCTCGAAAGCCGGCTTGCCGACCATCCCGCCATCCTGCCGACCGTCACCGCATCGACCCCGCCGCTGCTGGTGGAGACAGGCGGAGGCACGCTCCCGACACTCCCGCTGCCCCTGCTCCTGTGCGCGGTGGCGGTCGAGGGAACGGTCAAGGTCTGGCACCGGCTCGCCTGGCTTGCCGAATTCGCCGGGCTGGTGCGCCGCTTTCCCCGGGCCGGGCTCGGGCAGGCCGTGGACCTTGCCGCGCGGCTCGGCGCGGAGCGGCCGCTCGCGGCTTCGCTCGCCTTGTCGCACCGCCTGCTAGGAACCGACGTGCCCGACAGCCTGTGGTTCGACGGCGGCGCCCGCCGGCTGCTCGACAGGTCCCTCGCCAGCCTGACCGAGCCCCTCCTTCCGGCAGAGCATTGGCGAGGCCGGGCGGCGCTCGCCACCGCGCCCTTGCTGCTCCAGCCCGGCTCACGCTTTTTCGTCGGGGCCGCGCTTCGCCAGGTCGGCGGCGCCCTTACCCGCTGACCGGCTCGGCCATGTCGTCTAGGCTTAGATGGCGCGGTGAACGGCTGGAGGCTCTTGCCGCGACATGGCTGCGGGGGTCGGCCATGAAGGCGAGGCACAAGGCGAATGCGGCCTGGATGGCGGGATCGCGCAGCGGATAGTCGACCAGGCTATGCGCCAGGATCGCGGCCGAAGCGACCACCCCCGCCCCCGCCATCAGGTCGGACCCGTCAGCCCGCGCCCAGCGCCAGGCGAGCCGGCTCCACCAGGAGAGCAAGGCAAGCAATAGCAACGCGCCGGCGAGCCCGGTTTCGAGCAGCCATTCCAGCGGGTCGCTATGCGCATTGTTGACGAAGAAGCGATCGACCAGGCCGGGATCCTCATACTGGCGATAGACCTTTTCGAAGCTGCCGAGGCCCGTGCCGATCGGGAAACTGTCCGCGATCGCGTCCATGGTCTTGCCGTAGATCTCCGCTCGAGAGGTGACACTGACCTTGGTCGTCCCGACGTCGCTCCGCGCCATGGCGAGTGCCGCCCCGGCGAGGAGCAAAGTGACGACCAGTGCGCCCGCGCCCCGCCAGCGCCAGAGCCTCGGCAGCGCAAGGAACAGGCTCGCCAGCATCACGGGCCCTGCCAGCAGCAGCGCCGCCAGCGACCCGTTCAGGACCAGGCCGACCAGGACGATCGCCAGCCCCCCAAGCGCGATCACGATCCGGCCGGAGCCTTCCTTGCCCCTGCTCTTGCGCTCGCGTCCGATCAGCGCCGCGAGAAAGGGAATGGACAGGAGCAGCAGCGTGCCCTGATGATTGCTGTTGGCGAACAGCCCGGTCGCACCGTCATTGTGGATGGGGAAGAGATAGGGTCCGCCCTGGCTGATCTGCACCGCGCCGAGCAGGACGGAGATCACCGTCCCTGCCAGCAGCGCCGCGATGCACCAGCGCGAGCGGTAGGCGCCGAGTACGAGCATGCAGGCGATCACCGCCAGCGGAACCAGCATGGCCGGAAGCACTGCCATCGTCTCTGCCGGCGCCAGCGACAGGGGAAGCCACGGGAGCGGCTCACCGCGAAGCTCGAACCCTGTTGCCGCCACCTCCCGGCCGGGCAGCGCGCTCCACAGGGCGGGCGGCAATGGCACGAGCTGAAGCAGCAAGAGGACGAACCACAAGGCTCCAAGCACCAGCAGCATCCGCCCCGCGCGGGTCGGGCTGCTCGGACGGGGCGAGAGGAAGGCCCAGGCAAGAAGCCCGGCGCCAAGCGCCTGGAGCAGGGCATTGCGCCACAAGCCCTGCGGACTTCCGCCCAGAAGCACGCAGGCGAGGATGAACAAGGGTACGCAGGCGTGGCGCAGGGTCCTGCTCATCGCGCCCGCTTCAGGCTAACGACTGCAAGGTCGGCGCGGACCGTCTGCGCCACCTCGCCGACCAGGCCGACGAGGCTCAACTTCTGCACCGGACAGTCGGGGGTCACCGTAAGTAAGGCCGCACTTCCCGCAGTGGCACCAGCCGGCTGGGCTGCGACCAGGCGATCGCCAGCAAGGCAGCGGAGCCGCCATTCGAACGTGCCCGCGGCCACGGGGGCGGCAAAGCGATCGGCAAGACGATAGGGGCCTGGCGGAAGAAGCAGGAGCTGCTCGGCGAGCACCGTCTCCTCCCGGCCATAATGGATGAGGCGCAGTGGCCCGCCAGCGGTCGGTTCCGCGAGCCCCCCGCGGCTCTGTGGGAAGCGCCAGGCGAAAAGATCGCCGGCCGGCTCCGTACCCCAGAACGAAAGCTTCTCGCCGCCAAGCGGGCGGTTCGGCGCAACCCGGCGCTGAAGCTGCCGCACCTCCTCCACCCGGCCCTGAGCCAGCTTGTGCATGACGACAGGCGCATACCAGCCCGCCTGTTCATCTCCGGGCCGGGCCAGGGCGAGGAGACGGGGAAAGTCGGCCGGATCGATGGCGAGGCTCTTCAGCACCGCATCGCGGAGCGGAGGATTGTTCGCTAGCGCCGGCGCGACCTGCTGAGCGGCGCCGGGCTGACGGAGAAAGGTCACGAGCGCAGGTGCAAAGCCGGCCGAGACCCCGCCGAGCCGCCGCTCAAGCGCCGCTATCTCGCCCAGCGCCACTTCCACCCGCCCCTGCCGGACGGCGAGGTCGGCGTGGAGAAAGCGCGCAGCCGGAGCCCGCGGGTCGAGCCGGATCGCCGCCTCCAGCAGGCGCTGCGCAGCGCGATAGTCGCCCGCCTCCATCCGCGCGGCCGCGGCCACCCACAAGGGTTCGGGTGCAAGCGGCGCCTGCTCGGCGGCCCGCTCGACCAGCGCCGTCACGGCCGGCGCAGGCGCGCGCCCTTCGCGGGCCGCAGCGCCGATGCGGGCGAGCGCCACCGAGAAGAGCGCGTCAGAATAGCCCGGCCAGAGCGCAAGCACCGCCTGCGGGCGCTCCACGGCTTGGCTTCTGGCGAGGGCCACTCGCCCGGCGTGCAGCGCCAGGAGCAGTATCAGCGCCGCTCCGCCCCACCGCCACCAGTCGCCGCGGCCCTGCCCCGAATGCCTCATCAGCCCTCTGGGTGGTGCGGGATCATGGCAATCTTCTCGCGGCTGTCGAGCTTGCCGTAGCGGTAATGATAATAGCCATAATCGGCATCGCCGGCGGTCGCCTTGGTCAGGAGCCCGCCCACCAGAGAGGCGCCGGAGGCTTCCAGCCGGTTAAGCGCCTCCGCCGCCTGCCGGGTGCGCGTTACGCCGCTCTCCACCACGAACAAGGCGTTGCGGCAGGCATGGGCGATCAGCGGGGCATCGGCGAGCCCGATGATTGGCGGCGCGTCGACGATTACCAACTGATAGTGGATCATCGCTTCCTCGATGATCATGGCGAAGCGCCCGGTCGACAGGAGATCGGCCGGGTTGGGCGGGATCGGACCGCAGGGCAGCAGGGAAAGATTGTCGAACTGCGTGGGAGCAACGTGGCTGAGGACTTCCTCGTCGTTGGTGAGGAGCTTGGTCAGGCCGATATCCTCGTTCGCCGCACGGAAGCTCGGCTTGCGCAGGTCGGCATCGACCAGCAGCACCGAAGTGCCCCGCCGGGCGAAGTTCTGCGCCAGGGCAAGCGCCGACGAGGACTTGCCCTCGCCCGCACCCGTCGAGGTCACCATCAGCGAGCGCGGTACGCCCTGCGCGGTGGTGAAGCGCAGGGCAGCGGCGGTCGCGCTATAGGCTTCCGACACGGGCGAGCCCGGGTCCTTCAGGTCCTCGACGAAATCGCCCTTGCCGGCCCGCTTGGGGATCTGCCCGACGCAGGCGAGCCCAAGCTTGCTGCGCATGTCGTCACGGGTGCGGATAGTGTCGCGCAGAAACTCGAGCCCGACCGCGGCGCCTAGCCCGCCGACCAGCCCGAGCGCCAGTCCGGCGAGCAGATTCATCGGCAGGTTGGGCTTGAACGGCCCGCCCGGCACTTCGGCACGATCGACGATGGTCACGGGCGTCTCGCCGACATTCTGGGCGACCCCGATCTGCTTGTAGCGCTGGAGCAGCGAATCGTAGAGGCCGCGATTGGTGTCGACCTCCCGCTGAAGGATGCCGTAGCGGACACTGCGTCCGCGCAGGTCGAGCACCTGCCCCTTCAGCGCGTTGACCCGGCCCTGCAGCGCCCGCTCCGCGGCAAGGGCGGCGCGATATTCCTGCGCCAGCGTGTTGGAGCGGCCGGCACTGACCTGCGCACCCTCGCTGGCGATCTGCGTGCCCAGCGCGTCGATGCGAGTACGAAGGCTGATCATCTCCGGATGCTCCGGCTGCATGATCGTGCGCTTTTCGCTATATTCGGCTTCGAGCGCGGCGCGCGTCTGCCGGAGCGCCTGCGTGGAGGCATTGACGTCGCTGGTCGGGCCGGAGGACTGGGCGGCGCGATAGGCACCTTCGGCCGCGACCCGGCGGGCCGTTGCCGTCGCCAGCGCACCGTTCAGGGCGGCGAGGCTTTCTCCCTGGAGGGAGTTGCCTGCTTCCGGGGAGCCGCCCGCGCCCGCTGAGCTGAGGGTGATGATGCCCTCCGCCTGCGCATATTGTGCGAGCTGGCGTTCGCTCCGCTCCAGGTCCGCACGGGTCTTGGCGATCTGCCGCTCGAGGAACTGGCGGGCATAGGCCGAGCTTTCGAAGCGGCGCTGGAGTCCGGCGTTGATGAAGCTTTCGCCGATGCCATTGGCGATGGCCGCGGCGAGGTGAGGATCAGCCGAGGTGTAGCTGTAGCGGACCAGCGTACCCTCTTCCGGAACCTGCACCGAGATCCCGCCGGCGACTACCCCGGTCGCCCGCTTCAGCCGTTCCTCGATCGTCCCTCCGCTTCCAACGACCTTCTCGTTTGCGGCGAGGTTGAGGTCCTGCGCGGTCCGTTCGGCAACGGCGCGGCTCTGCAGCAGGCCGACCTGCGTCGCGATGAAGTCCCAATTGCTGGTCTGGCTTTCAAAGCCTTCACCATCCTCCAGCACCTGGAAGCGCGGCGGATTGACCTCCAGCGTGGCGGACGCGCGGTAGAGGGGCGTGGTCATCATGGTGGCGATGACCCCGCCGGCAAGCCCAAGGACGATGGCGGCGAGGATCAGCCAGCGCCATTCCCTGACGATCCTCAGCAGGGTGGCTAGGTCGAGCTGCGGCACCTGATGATGCAGCCGCCCGCGTGGCGCATCGCCTCCGACCGTGGCCAGCACCGGAAGATCGGCCGGTCCGACGGGGTGGCGGCCTTCAGGACCAAGGGCGAGGTCGCGGTTCAACAGGATTCCATTCTGGGCGGCGAGGGCAGCGCAACCGTTACGCTAGAAGGGCCGGAAGATCGACAGGATCGGGATATTGCTCAGGATCTGCTTCTGCGCCGCCCTGATCCGCGATCCGTCGACGACGATGATGTCCCCGGGGTAGATGGCCGGGTCGGCAGCCTGGCCGCGGCGAATCTCCTGGAGGTCGAAGGCGGCCGCCTGGCGCTGGCCATTCACCGTCCGGAACACCGCGACGCGGCGGAGATTGGCATCCTCGGTCGCGCCGCCCGACAGCGCCACCGCCTGGATAAGGCTGAGCGGTCCGACGACGGGGAAGGAGCCGCTCTGCCGGACCGCGCCGTCAACCGTGACGCTGCGCCGCGTCGAGGATTTAACCCCCACGGCGATGTCCGGATTGACGAGATAGCGGGCGCCGTACGCTTCAGTCAGCTTCCGGTCGAGCTCGGCCGTGGTCAGCTCGGCCGCGGTGATGCCGCCGATCAGCGGCAGGTTGATCTTGCCGGTAAGGTCGACCTCATAGTCCCCGGACAGATCCTTCATCCGGAAAACGGTGACGGTCAGCGTGTCGAGCGGGGCGATGCGATAGTCCTGCTCGAGGGTGAGCAGGCGCGGCTGGTCGGGCGGCGGCAGAGCGACATCATAGGCGATCGGCCCGCCCGGCTTGTCGGCGCAGCTGGCAGCGAGGAGCAGGGCGCCGATCAGCAGCGGCAGGCGCGTCGTTGGTCGTGCACACATCGGTAAACCTACCCTTCCACCCCTGTCCGAACGACCTGGCAGCAACCCGCTCCGGCTGACGTCCTAAAGCCGCTGCTACGCCTGGCGCACATACCATGGCAGCGCGGCCCCGATCCCCGCGGCCAGATCGTGAGTCGGCACATAATCGAGCAATCGCCGGGCCTTGCCAATATCGGCCTCGCTGTGGCGCACGTCTCCGGCGCGGAACGGCTGGTAGACGGGCTCCCCCTCGTAGCGGATGCCGTGCTTCGCAAGGCCATCCCGAAGCAGGGCAAACAGCTGGTTGAGGCTGGTGCGGCCGCCCACTGCGACATTGAACACCTCGCCCTGCACCCCGTCCGGCGCGAGCGCCGCCAGCAGGTTGGCCTGGACCGCATTCAGGACGAAGCAGAAATCGCGGCTGGTCTCCCCGTCCCCGTTGATCGCCACCGGCCTGCCCGCGATCATCTGCGCCACCCACTTGGGAATGACCGCCGCATAAGGCCCATCCGGGTCCTGCCGCGGCCCGAACACGTTGAAGTAGCGAAGACCCGTAGCGCGAAAGCCATAGGCCCGGGCATGCACCGCCGCATAGACTTCGTTGGCGAGCTTGGTCGCGGCATAGGGCGACAGCGGATTGCCGATCCGGTCCTCGCGCTTGGGCAGGCTGGGCTCGTCGCCGTAGGTGCTCGAAGAGGCGGCATAGACGAACCGCTTGACCCCCGCCGCGCGCGCGCCTTCGAGCATGTGGAGGAAGCCCGTCACATTGACGTCGTGGCTGGTCACCGGATCGGCGATCGACCGCGGCACCGAGCCGAGCGCCGCCTGATGGAGCACGACATCGGCTCCCTCGCACGCCTCCCGGC
>ERZ1066119.1060-NODE-1060-length-16196-cov-8.368998_pt1 | contig 16196 bp, 11 predicted proteins | sample MGYA00382766_ERZ1066119 | MGnify/ENA primary metagenome ERZ1066119 (study PRJEB33369, sample SAMEA5778349) | biofilm metagenome | biome: Industrial cooling water; feature: Water cooling tower basin; material: Biofilm | place: United Arab Emirates | collected...
GGGCGGAGCACGCGCGCCGGCATCCCGCCGGCGAGCACCTGGGGCGGCAGGTCGCGCGAGACGACGCTGCCGGCGGCGACCACGGTGCCGCGGCCGATCGTCACGCCGGGCATGACGATGCACCCCGTCCCGAGCCAGACGTCGTCCCCGATCTCGACCGGGCGGGCGTCTCCCCCCGTGTGGATGCGCCGCTCCGGGGCGTCGAGCAGGAGGTCGTGGCCGCTGCCGTCGAAGATCTGCACGTTCGCGGCGATCAGGCAGCGCCGGCCGATGCGCACCCGCTCGTAGGCGTGGATGCACGAGCCGTGGACGCGCGTCTCGTCGCCGATCTCGATGAGCGCCCCGGGGCGGTCGGCGAGCAGCTTGACCGGGGCGTACATGCTCAGGTGGTAGCCGCGGTCGCGCGAGTTGAGCGTCACGCCGCGCCCCAGGCGGAGCGTCGCCCCGGGCGTGAGCTCGACGAGCGGGATGCCGCGGAGCTCGGGCGTCCCCGCCGCCTCGACCCCGGGGAGGCGGACGAGCGCCGACGCGTACAGGCGGCTGCGCAGCGCCGACCAGCGCGACTCGACGCGCCGGGCGTGCGGCAGGAGGGCGGCGAGGAGCGATCCGAGCATCCGCGGGCGCGGCGTCAGCGCGAGCCGCCGGCGCGCAGCGCGCCGGCGGTGATGCGGAGGATGGAGCGCAGGTGGCGCGGGCGCGGGAGCACCGGGTTCGCGGCGTAGTTCCCGAGCCGGTCGCGCCAGGTGTCGCGCAGCACGCCGCGCCGGAAGCGCGCCGGGTAGCCGGCGGGGTCGTGCGCGAGCGCCCAGTCGCGGGCGTGGTCGCGCAGCTGCCGCACCCGCGCGCCGTCGAAGTACCACTGCGACCAGCGCACGGCGTTGCTCCCCGGGTCCCACGCCGCCACGAGCGATCGGCGGTGCCACGGCCACATGCGCTTGGTCAGCCGCCCGTGCGCGACGCCGTCGGCGTCGTACTCGGTGGGAAGGTCGAGGTCGGGGACGAGGAAGCTGCCGAGCCCGTAGGCGATCGTGCGCCCGCGATGCGTCTCCCACGGCTGGGCGACGTGGGCGTGGTGCCCGATCACCAGGTCGGCCCCGGCCTCGTCGACGAGGGCGCGGCCGAGGGCGACGTCCTCGGGGCGCGGCAGGGCGACGTGCTCGATCCCCCAGTGGACGTTGACGACGACGCGCGTCGCCCCGGCCGCGCGGGCGGCGGCGGCGTCGCCGACGACCGGCGCGAGGTCGAGGGGGCGCACGCCGCACTCGGCGTCCTCGCCGGCGACGTGGGGGTGGGTGGTGCGACAGGCGTAGCCCAGGAGGGCGACGCGCTGGCCGTCGACGTCGAGCAGGAGGGGCTGGCGGCACCCGTCGGCGGAGGAGCCGGCGCCGAACGCGGGCGCCCCCGCCGCCTCGCACGCGGCGACGGTGGCCGCCAGCCCGGCGGGGCCGAAGTCCGCGGCGTGGTTGTTGGCGAGGTTCACCGCCGCGAGGGTGTCGCCGAACGTCGCGCGCAGGTGGTTCGCGGTGGCGCGCAGCACCACCTTCCCCGGTGCCGGCGGCAGGTGCGCCGGGGCGATCGGCGCCTCGAGGTTGATCACCAGCCGCCCCGGCGGCCGGTCGGCCAGCGCCGCGGGGGCGAACAGCATGACGTCCCCGGTGAAGGCGAGCGCCGTCATCCCCCCGCCCCTCGGGCGTCGCTCAGCGCGCCGCGCCCGCGGCGCCCGCGGCCCCCGCGGCCGCGCCGTTCGTCGGCGGGGCGTCGGGCGACAGGCCGAAGTAGTCGCGGTACCAGGCGACGAAGCGGCGCACGCCGTCCTCGATCGGGGTGGCCGGGGTGAACCCCACGTCGCGCGTCAGGTCCTCGACGTCGGCGTACGTGGCCGGGACGTCCCCCGGCTGGATGTCGAGCATGCGCTTCTCCGCCTTGCGCCCGAGCGCGTCCTCGAGGACCTCGATGAGGCGCATGAGCTCCACCGGGTTGTTGTTCCCGATGTTGTAGATGCGGTAGGGGGCGCGGCTGGTCGCCGGGTCGGGGGCGTCGCCGGACCAGGCGGCGTTCGGCGGGGCGGTGTGGTCGAGCGTCCGGATCACCCCCTCGACGATGTCGTCGACGTAGGTGAAGTCGCGCCGCATGCGCCCGTGGTTGAACACGTCGATCGGCTCGCCGGCGAGGATGGCGCGCGTGAACAGGAAGAGCGCCATGTCGGGGCGCCCCCACGGTCCGTAGACGGTGAAGAAGCGCAGCCCCGTCGTCGGCAGCCCGAAGAGGTGGCTGTACGTGTGCGCCATCAGCTCGTTGGCCTTCTTCGTCGCCGCGTACATGCTCACCGGGTGGTCCACGTTCTGGTGGACCGAGAAGGGCATGCTCGTGTTGGCGCCGTAGACCGAGGACGACGAGGCGTAGACGAGGTGCGCGACGCCGGTGTGGCGGCACCCCTCGAGCACGTTCATGAACCCCACCAGGTTGCTGTCGACGTAGGCGTGGGGGTTCTGCAGCGAGTAGCGCACCCCGGCCTGTGCGGCGAGGTGCACCACGCGGTCGAAGCGCTCGGCGGCGAACAGCGCCTCCATCCCCGGGCGGTCGGCGACGTTCAGCCGCACCATGCGGAACCCCGCGTGCGCGGCGAGCCGCTCGGCCCGCGCCTCCTTGAGGGTGGGGTCGTAGTACGGGTTGAAGTCGTCGAGCCCCACCACCTCGTCGCCGCGGGCGAGCAGGCGCTGCGAGGTGTGGGAGCCGATGAAGCCGGCGGCGCCGGTAACGAGGATCTTCGCCATGGTGCGAGAGCGCGGTGACGCCGGGCGACGCCGGGAGCCGGCGACGCCGCGGGGGACGGCGACGCCGGGGGTGGCGGCGACGCCGGAGGGGACGGTGGCACCTGGTGGCGCCGACGCCGGACGGCGGTGACGCACGGCACCGTCGTGGCGCCCTGCCGGCCGCGCGAGCGCGCCCCGACGGAATCTCCCCGGGTCCGGCCCCGAGCGGAAGTGGCAGCGCCGCGACGGGGCCGCGAGGGGAGCGCGCCGCGGGCGCGCCGCGGGCGCGCCGGAACCGCGACGGGACCTTGCCGGGGCGGCGACGCCACCGCGGGCGGACCGTCCGCGGCCTCATCGCGCGAATCGGTCTCGCGGATGGATCGGGCGGATCGATCGGGCGCATCGATCGGGCGGAGCCGCCTACCCACACGCGCGCGCGTATGCGCGCGCGCGTGACGGCCGTTACAGGACAGCGCGCTCGACCGGCGCGCGCACGTGCACGGCCCAGAGCGGCACCGTTACCTTGGCCGCTGTCGGTAGTCCATGCAACGAGGACAACAGGGTCCTCGTCCATGCACGGCAGGATCGCGGCCTCCCAGCGAGCGGAGGTAAGCGACAAAGGCACACCCGGCGAAAGCCGGCGTCGCAAAGCTACGAGGCTACCGCATCCCCCCGGGATGCCATGCCAGTCGGGCCGCCGAACTACCAAACCGTACTGGAGAACCGATGCTGCGCCACCGCACTGTGACGATCACCACGGCGTGCGCCGTGGCTCTCGCTGCCTGCAGCGATGCCACCCAGCTGCCGATGGCCCCCGAGGCGCCCGCCCCGTCGGCGGCCCCCCGCGCCCAGCTCTCGGCGCTCGCGATCGTCGAGCCGACGCTCCCCGCCGAGCTGCCCGTCGACCAGAGCCTCGCCGTCCCGGGTCGCACCTTCCGGGCCAAGACCGCGTCCGAGCTGCGCACGGCGATCCGCGACGCCGTCCCCGGCGACCAGATCCTCCTCACTCCGGGCGCCTCGTACGTCGGCTACTTCAACCTCCCGCGCAAGACGGTCAAGACCGGCTTCATCACGATCCGCACCGACCTGCCCGAGAGCGACTACCCGGCCGGCGTGCGCGTGACTCCGGCGAGCGCCGCGAAGCTCGCCAAGATCGTCGCCCAGGGGCGCAACGACCCGGCCATCAAGGCCCACGCGGGCGCCCGCGGCTTCCGCTTCGTCGGCCTCGAGATCACGGTCCACGACTCGGTCAAGAGCATGGGCACCATCGTCATGCTCGGCGACAACTCGGCGCGGGTCCTCGACTCGATCCCGTCGGACCTGGTCTTCGACCGCACGTACATCCACGGCAAGCCCACGCAGAAGATCCTGCGCTGCGTCATGCTGAACTCCGGGCGCACGGCGATCATGAACTCGACGATCGACGAGTGCCACTGGGACGGCATGGACTCCAACGGCATCGGCAGCGTCTCGAGCCCCGGCCCGGTGCGCATCGAGAACAACCGCATCGAGGGCGCCGGCATGGGGATCTTCACCGGCGGCTCCGACCCCAAGGTGCCCGGCCTCAGCCCGTCGGACTTCGTCATCCGCAACAACCACGTGACGCGCCCGGCGGCCTGGAAGGGCGTCCACTCGGTCAAGAACCTGCTCGAGTTCAAGCACATGAAGCGCGCCCTCGTCGAGGGGAACCTCTTCGAGAACAACTGGAAGGACGCGCAGTCGGGCACCGCGATCCTCTTCAAGTCGACCAACCAGCAGAACCGCGCCCCCTGGTCGACCACGCAGGACGTGACCTTCCGCAACAACGTGGTGCGCAACAGCCCCAACGGGATCTCGATCCACGCGAGCCCCGAGGAGTACCCGGTCGTCCCGACGGCGCGCATCAAGATCGAGAACAACCTGTTCTACAACATCGGGACCTACGCCGGCACCACGGGCGGGCGGATGATCGTCGTCGGCGGGGAGCTCAAGGACGTCCAGTTCCTCAACAACACGATGATCCACAACTCGCCGGCGACGCACGCGATGATCTCGGATCCGCACTCGTCGCTGGCGGCGGGCAACTTCATCGCCCGCGGCAACCTGATCACCGCCGGGAGCTCGGGGTGGATGACGAGCGGCGTCGGCGAGGGCACGAAGTCGCTCACCGCGCACTGGGGCACCACCTGGCGCTTCGAGAACAACGCCTTCATCGGCAGCGTCGACAGCGCCTACCCGACGACCACCAAGTTCGTCGCCTCGCTGACGGCCGCCGGCTTCACCAACCCGAGCGCCGGCGACTACACGCTGCTCTCGACCAGCCCGCTCAAGGGCACCGGCTTCCTCGGGGCGGACCCGGGCGCCAGCACCGCCACGCTCCTGCAGCAGGCGACTCGCGTCTCGGCGCGGTAACCGCAGGCCGGCACGCGGCACCCCGGGCCCCGAGCGGGGCCCGGCAGATCCGGAGCCGGGGGCGCCGCACGACGCGGCGCCTCCGGCTTCCCGTTTGCACCCGGGTCGCCCTAGCTTTCAGACCGGCCCCGCGCGACCGCGGCGCGCCGCCACCCTCCCGCGCATGACCGACCGCATCCTCCAGATCGGCAACTTCCCCCCGCCCATGTGCGGGTGGTCGATGCACACCGAAGTGCTGCACCGCGAGCTGCGCCGACGCGGCGTCGACTCGCGCGTCCTGGACATCGGCCCCGGGCGCCTCGTGGGCGGGCGCGACTGCATCCCCGGCGACAGCGCCCTGGCCTACGCCCGCGCCGTGGTCTGGCACGCCCTGCGCGGCTACCGCATGCACGCGCACGTCAACGGCGACTCGCCCAAGGGCTACCTGCTCGCGCTCTTCCCGGTGCTCCTCGGCCGGCTGCTCGGCAACCCGGCGGTGCTCACCTTCCACGCCGGCCCGGTGCAGGTGCGCTTCCCGCGCACCGCGGGCTTCTGGTACCACGCCTTCCGGCTGCTCTTCACCTCGTGCGGCGACATCGTCTGCAACCACGAGCCGGTGAAGGCGCTGATCGCCCGCTACGGCGTCCCCCCCGAGCGCATCCACGCGATCCCGGCGTTCACCACGCAGTACGCCGAGGAGCTGCCCGCGCCGCTGCCGGCCGACACCGAGGCGTTCTTCGCCCGGCACGACCCGGTGATCTTCACCTACACGCTGCTGCGCGAGGAGTTCACCGTCCCGGCGCTGCTCGACGCCTTCCGGCGCGTCGCCGACCGGCACCCGCGCGTCGGGCTCCTCTTCGTCGGACCCAAGGTGGTCCCCGAGGAGTTCCGCGCCGAGCTGGCGGCGCGCGGGCTCGCCGACCGGGTGCACGTGCCCGGCAACCTGCCGCACGCCCAGTTCCTCACGGCGATGCAGCGCTCGGTGATGTACGTGCGCACGCACCTGCGCGACGGCGTCTGCTCGTCGGTGCTCGAGGCGCTCACCCTGGGCGTCCCGGTGGTGGCGGCGCGCGACGGGCTCCGCCCCCCCTCGGTGCTCGTCTACGAGCCGACGCTCGACGCGGCGATGACCGACGCGCTGGCCGGGCACATGCTCGCCGTGCTCGCCGACCCGGCCGCCGCGCGCGCGCGCGTCGAGGCGCCCGAGGTCGAGGACCACCTGGAGGACGAGATCGCCGTGGTCACGCGTCGCCCCGCCGCGGCGCTCGCCGCTCCCGTCCCCGCGCCCGCCTGACGGACCCGCCCCCGCGCGGCGCCCGGCCCCGGGCCGGAGCCGCCGCGGGGCTCACCCCCCGCGCGGCAGCGGCACCGTGACTCCGTCCGGGTCGGCCCCCGCCCCGTCCCGCTCTGGGGCGGCCACCCCCGGGGGGAGCACCACCCCCGGGCGCGTGCGCCGGTCGCCGAGCACGCGCGCCGGGTTCCCCCCGACGATCGCCCAGGGCGCGACCGGCTTGACCACCACCGCCCCGGCGGCGACGATCGCGTGGTCGCCGACGTCGGCGGCGACGATCGCCCCGTTGCCGATCCAGACGTCCTCGCCGATCGCCACCTCGGCGAAGCTCCCCGGCTGCAGCCGCATCGGCACGTCCAGCCGGTCGATCCCGTGCTGGCGCGTCCCGGCGAGGATCATCACGTTCGAGCCGAAGAGCGTGTCGCGCCCGATCGTGCAGTGGCCGACGTTCCCGTAGGCGCCGATGTAGACCGCGTCGCCGATGGTGATGTCGGGGGTGGCGAACGTCGTCCCGTACTCGATCGTCACCCCGTCCCCCATCCCGCGCAGCAGCCGCGCGTAGAGCGCCCGCCGCCGGAACATCCCCCCCTCCCCCGGCCACCGGCTCGCCCGCTGCGTGCACGAGCGGAACGCCAGCCGCCGCCCGAGCGCCCCGGCGCGCGCACCCAGCCGGTAGGTCAGCACGTGCGGCAGCACGGTCAGCGCGGCGAGCCCCTCGAGGAGGGCGCGGGCGCGGCGGCGGAGCGACATCGGCGGCGCGGCGGGGGGCGGCGGGAGCGCGGGGGCGGGGAAGGTGCCTACCAGCAGATCCCCTGGTAGGCGCCGGCCGACGTCCGCGCCCCGAAGGCGCGCGCCAGGTCGATCACCGGCTGCCCGTCGCGCAGCCGTCCGTCGAGCTGCCGGAACTCGCCGGCGCTGTTGCCGATGACGACCGTCTCCGCCTCCGCCAGCACCTCGTCGAGCGTGCCGCGCATCAGCGACCAGACGTGCGGCACCTCCTGCTCGATGTACTCCTTGTTGGAGCCCATGAGCGTGGCGCTGTGCACGTACGGGTCGTAGATCGCCACCTGCGCCCCGCGGCCGACGAGCATCTCGACGAGGGCGACCATCGGCGACTCGCGCAGGTCGTCGGTCCCCGCCTTGAAGGCGAGCCCCAGCACGCCGACGCGGCGCGATCCGGCGGCCATGACCATGTGAAAGGCGCGGTCGATCTGCCGCCGGTTGCTCTCGAGCGTCGCGCTCAGGATCGGCGTGTCGACGTCGAGGGTGCGCGCCTGATAGGCGAGCGCCCGCAGGTCCTTGGGCAGGCACGAGCCGCCGAAGGCGAAGCCCGGCTTCAGGTACGCCGGCGAGATGTTGAGCTTGCGGTCCTCGCAGAAGATCCGCATCACCTCGTGGCTGTCGATGCCGAGCGCCTTGCAGACGTTCCCGATCTCGTTGGCGAAGCCGATCTTGAGCCCGTGGAAGCAGTTGCAGACGTACTTCACCGCCTCGGCGACGCGCACCGCGACCACGTGCACCGGCGCGGCGATGCCGGCGTAGAGCGCCGCCACCGGCTCGGCGTGCGACGGCTCGTGCGCGCCGAGCAGGGTGAAGGGCGGGTCGTAGAAGTCCTTGATCGACGAGCCCTCGCGGAGGAACTCGGGGTTGGACACCACGGCGAACCCCTCGCCGGCCCGCTTCCCCGAGCCGCGCTCGAGCGCCGGGATGGCGACGCCGTCGATCGTCCCGGGCATCACCGTGCTGCGCACGACGACCGTGTGGAAGTCGGCCTTGTCGCGCAGCGCCTCGCCGATCTGCTCGCAGACGCGCTCGACGTAGCGCAGGTCGATGCTCCCGTTCGCCCGGCTGGGCGTGCCGACGCAGACGAGCGAGACGTGCGTGGCCGCCACCGCCTCGTGCACCGAGGTGGTCGCGCGCAGCCGACCGGCGGCGTGCATCTCCGCCACGAGCTCGCCGATCCCCTCCTCGACGATCGTGCTGCGCCCGGCGTTGACCATCGCGACCTTGGCGTCGCTGACGTCGACGCCGACGACGTGGTGCCCCTGCCGGGCGAAGCAGGCCGCCGAGACGCAGCCGACGTACCCGAGGCCGAAGACGCTGATTCCGTTGTGCATTCCGTATGGTGAAGGGCGGGAGGCCGCGCCGGCGCGGCCGCTCCCGCAGCGAGGCGAGGAGGCGGGCGAGTGCGAAGCGTACGAGTGCGACGCGGGCGAGCGCGACGCGGGCGGTCAGGACGATCGGGGGCGCGGCGCCGGGCGACGCCGCGCCGATCCCCGCCGGGTGCGCGCGGCGCTCAGACGGCGGCCAGCTGCGCGGCGGGCGCGGCGCCCAGCGTCTCGCGCTCGCCGTCGAGGAAGAGCCGCTGCCACATCTCGAGCGTGACCAGCGCCCAGAGCCGCTCGGCGTGGTTCTCCCCCGCCATGTGGCGCGCCACGAGCGTGCGCACCGCCGTCGGGTCGAGCACCCCGCGCGCCATCGCCCGCGAGCCCAGCACGTACTCGTCGACCAGGTGGCGGTACGGCCCGCGGAACCACGCCCCCACCGGCACCGGGAAGCCCATCTTCTTGCGGCTCAGGATCTCCGGCGGCAGGTGGTCGCGCATCGCCTCGCGCAGCACGTGCTTGGTCGTCATCCCGCGCAGCTTCATCCCCTGCGGCAGCCCGGCGACCCACTCGACGAGCGGATGGTCCAGGAAGGGCACGCGGCTCTCGATCGAGGCGGCCATGCTCATCTGGTCCTGCTTCATCAGCAGCTCGTGCAGGTACGTCTTCGTGTCGGCGTAGAGCAGCCGGTCGAGCAGCGTGCGCGCGTCGGTGCGCGCCAGCGCCGCGTGGTAGGCGGCGTAGGGGTCGGCGCCGCCGACGCGCGCGCGCGCCTCCGCCGAGAGCAGCGACGGCTGCTCGCCGCGGGCGAAGACGGCGAAGTTGTCGAAGTAGAGCGTGTCGAGGTCGGCCCGGCGCGTCAGGATGGTGCGCCCGAGCTTCTGCCGCACGCGCCCGGCCGGCAGCGCCCCGACCGCGCCGCGCACCAGCGCCCGCAGCGGCGCCGGCACCATCCCCTCGTAGCGCGCCCCCCAGGTCATCTGGTAGATGGTCGCCCGATAGCGGTTGTAGCCGGCCAGCGTCTCGTCGCTCCCCTCGCCGGTGAGCACCACCTTCACGTGCTCCTCGGCCAGCTTCGAGACGAAGTAGAGCGGCACGCTCGACGGGTGCGCGATCGGCTCGTCCTCGTGATAGACGAGGCGCGGGAGCGCGTCGAAGAACTGCTCGGGGGAGACGGTGATCTCGTGGTGGTCGGTGCGGTAGCGCTCCGCCACCAGCCGGGCGTACTGCAGCTCGTTGGCCTCGCGCTCGGCGAACGCCACCGAGAACGTCCTGATCCGGTCGTCGACGAGCTGGCTCATCGTCGCCGTGATCGCCGCCGAGTCGATGCCGCCGGAGAGGAACATCCCGAGCGGCACGTCGGCCATCAGCCGGATGCGCACCGCCTCGCGGAAGCGCTCGGCGTACTCGGCGACCAGGTCGGCCTCGCTGCGCGCGTCGTGCTCGGGGCGCCCGGCGAACGACAGGTCCCAGTACTGCCGCAGCGTGATCCGGCCGTCCTGCCAGAGGAGGGTGTGCCCGGCGGGGAGCCGCTTGACCCCGGCGAACAGCGTCTCGTCCCCCGACGGGGCGTGGTTGGCGAGGAAGTCGGGGAAGGCGCCCCAGTTCAGCGCCGGACGCACCGCGCCGGCCTCGACGAGCGCCTTGATCTCGCTGGCGAAGTAGAGCGAGCCGTCCTCGGCGTGGACGTAGTAGAGCGGCTTGACGCCGAAGCGGTCGCGGGCGAGGAAGAGGCTGCGCGCGCGGCGGTCCCAGACGGCGACGGCGAACATCCCGCGCAGCTGCTCGGGGGCGCGCACGCCGTGGCGCTCGTAGAGCCGCAGCACCGTCTCGGTGTCGCAGTGCGTGTGGTAGCGCACCCCCGCCCCCTGCAGCTCGCGCATCACGGCGGGGTGGTTGTACACCTCGCCGTTGTAGATCAGCTGCAGCGCCCCGTCGTCGCTCGCCATCGGCTGGGCGCCGTGGGCGAGGTCGACGATGCTCAGCCGGCGGTGCCCGAGGCCGACCACGCCGCCGTCGTCACGCCCCTCGAAGAAGATCCCGGCGCCGTCGGGGCCGCGATGCACGAGCGTGTCGCGCATGCGCTCGACGAGCGCGCGGTCGACGCGCCGGGTGGAGCCGGAGGGGGTGACGATGCCGCAGATGCCACACATGCTGGACGGACGGGATCGGGACGGAAGGCGACCAGGCGTCGTCGCCGGCGCGGGGTGGCGCGCCGAGGGCGGGGGCGCCGCTGGCCGGAGCGCCGATGGCGGGAGCGCCGCCGGCGAAAGCTAGCGGGCCCCCGCCCGCTGGAGGTATCGGCCCGCAGGACCGTGACCTCCACCGATGCGGGGGCCCACCCGGAGCGCAGGGATCGCGCCAGCCGAGCTCGGCCGTCGGACGCGCGGATGCTCAGGTCGCGCCGGGGGGCGCGGGGAGGAGCCGGTCGACGCGCGGGATGAGCTGCACGGCCAGGGCGTTGACCAGACTGTCGGCCTGGGCGTACGCCCCCTTGGCGTCGCGGGCGCGCAGCCGGCGCGGGTCCACCGGGACGACCACGCGCACCAGCGCCTCCTCGGTGCGCCCGTGGACGGCGGCGTCGCGCAGCAGGTTCCACTTCACCACGTACTCGCTCGCCTCGACGCGGCCGCGCCCCTGGTACCAGTAGTACACGAGCGCCTGCGCCCCCTTGTTGGCCAGGAGGAAGCGGTTGACCGGGTAGGTGCGATCGCCGATCGCCACCTGGTCGACGCGGGAGCTGAGCTGCTCCCACCCGGCCCCGGGGAGGCAGTTCTTCGGCGAGTGGATCGTCTTGCCCTGCACCTGGTAGTCGTAGTAGCCCAGGTACACGCTGAAGCCCGGATCGAGCGAGTCGCGGTTGAAGGCGCGCATCACGTAGTCGCTCATCCCGGCGATCTTGCGCTCCTTCTCGGGGACGACGATGTCGCGCACCTGGTAGCCGGGCGTCGAGAGCTGGACGGTGGCCATCGGGGCGCGCGGCGGGACGCGCTCCTGCTCGCGGATCCCGGAGATGAGCAGGCAGCCGACGCCGAGCAGCGCGGCCGGGGCGTAGCGGAGCACGTCGCTCATCGCGGGTCCTCGTCGGAGAGGTCGTCGTCGTCGGCGGCCGCGTCGCGGTCGTCGGCGCGGGCGGCGCCGGGCACGACGCCGTGCGCGGCGGGGATCAGGCGGCGCTCCGCCGAGAGCATCAGCCAGCTGATGCCGCCGAGCATGGCGAACGCCACGAGGAAGATGAGCCACCCCTCGGTGAGGTGCATGAAGCCCTCGCCCAGCTTCGGGTCGACGAAGAAGACCAGGAAGCCGGTGAGGAAGACGCGCACCCCGTTGAGCAGGATCGCCACCGGGATCGCCGCGGCGAGGAGCAGCACGCGCGCCGCCGGGTGCTTGAGCACCATCGCCCCGAGGAGCACGGCGAGCGACAGCAGCGCGGTCAGCGAGCGCAGCCCGCTGCACGCCTCGGCGACGAACAGCTCGTGCCCGGGGATCCGGATCACGTTGCCGGTGAGCAGCACCGGGATCTCGCGCCACTCGAGCAGCCCGGCGCCGATCTGCGAGGCGAAGAACTGCAGCGGCAGGGCGATGCGCGTGAGGATCAGGTCCGGGAGCGGGATCGACAGGGCGAACAGGGTGAACGGCAGCCACCAGCGCAGCAGCTGCCGGGCGCCGAAGTACCACGCCACCACCCCGGCGACCGCCAGGAGCATCGAGCCGCGCATGATGAACAGCTCCGCGGCGAGGTCGGCGAGCCAGCGGAAGCCCACCCCGGCGACGAGCAGCGCCCCGCCGAGCACCCGGTTGGGGCGCGCGTCGGGGGCGATCCCCTCCTTGTACGCGAACCAGAGCGCCAGCGGGGCGAGGAGCAGCCCGTGCCCGGCCTCGGGGTCGTTCCACCAGTCGCGCGCCAGGAGCATCGTCGGGCGCGCGTAGAGCACGGCGAAGAGCAGCGCGGTGGCGAGCACCGGGATGCTCGGCAGGGCGAGGCGGGCCGATCGCCCCGCGGGTGCGGCGGCTGCGCCCGGGACCACCGGCGCGGCCGCGCCCGTCGACATCGTGCCCAACTTCGGAGGCGAGGCGATGGGGAGCGTCACACGGCCTCGCCGGCGCTCGGGCTCCCCGGGGCGACCACGAGCGAGGGCGCGCCCTTCGACGGCGCGCGCGTGCGGCTGGCCGCCGCGCCGCGCGAGGTCGGCCGGCTGGCCTGCAGCGCGCCGCGCCCCATCACCAGCAGCGCCACGGCCCCGAACGCCCCGGTGAACAGCGCCCCCACCGACGAGGTGAGGATCTGCCGCTTGAACGCCGGGGCGGCGAGCTGCCGGATCTGGATGGCGTCGAGGGTGAAGAGCACGAGCACGCCGAGCGTCAGCGCCGCGAGGACGAAGGCGCCGAAGGCGACGGTGCGCAGCATCGTGCGGTGTCCGGCGAAGGCGGCGATGAGCCCCGACAGCGCCAGGCCGAGGAGGATCGTGCCGTAGTTGCCGAGCAGCAGCCCGACGGACGCGAAGCGCCACTGGAGCGTCCCGAACTGCGGCGGGAAGGTCCGCAGCGCCAGGTCGGCCAGCGGCACGCTCATCAGCAGGAAGGCGACCGGGTAGAGCGCTTTCGCGTAGCGGTTGACGGTCTCGTCGGGGAGCACGACAGCTCGGGATGAGAGAAGGCGGGGGCGGCACGCGCCCAACGGAGACCGGGGCGATGCGTCGGGGTGAGCGGACGGCGCCCGGGCGCCTGGAGTGAGGAGCCGGGACGGCGTGGACGACACGCCACACGTCGGGCGACGCGTGACGGCCGAGTCTGGTGCAACGAGCGCGCCTCCGAGCGGCGCCGGACCGCGTGACGGCGCCCCGCGATTCCCGCGCGGCAGGTCGCCGTGAAAAGTGCCGCCGAGCCGTCGGTGTGGTCAAGAGACGCCGTCGCGTCCCCGTCCGGCGGGCCCTCGCGGCGGAGGCGGACATGGTCGTGCTCGCCAGGTTCGCGCGCGCCGGCTCGGCGGGCACGCCGTGCGTCGGCGCCACAGCTGTCGCGGCGATCCTGCCACACCTCCGTCCCGCCGGCGGCGCCCGAACCTCGGAGCGCAGGGTGTGGACCGGGAGGTGCACCGTCCCCGGCGCGCGCCGGTCGGGGTATCCTCGATCGGCCGCGCCGCAGGCGCGCTGCCGTCTGCCCCCCACTCTCTCTGCCGGAGTCGTCCGATCGCCGGGCCGCGCATCCTCTCCCGTCCCCCCCGCCCCCCTGCCCCGCCACCGACGCCCGGGGAGCGGCGCCTGGGGCGCACCCTCCTGCTCGCGGTGGTCGTCCTCGTCTGCACGGCGACGCTCGTCCCGGCGGAGAAGCCCCTCTTCCGCGAGTTCGGCGACTGGTGCCAGTTGTGCGGCGGCGCCGGGAGGGCCGACGTGCTCGCCAACGGCCTCCTCTTCGTGCCGCTGCGGGTCGGGGCCGCGCTCGCCTGGTGGCCGGCCCGCCGGACGATCGCCGCCGGGCTGGCCCTGTCGGTCGGGGTGGAGCTGACGCAGCTGCTCGTGGTCACGGGGCGCTTCGCGACGCTCAGCGACGTGGTGACCAACACCACCGGGGCAGGGCTCGGCGGAGTGCTGGCGCGCCACTGGCGCCGTCTGCTCGCCCCGGGCGAGGCGCTGGCGTGGCGGCTCGCCACGGGGGCGGCGGCGGGGTGGCTGCTCGCCATCGCCGGGTCGGCGTGGGCGCTCGAGCGCGACCCGGCGCCCGGTCCGCCGCGCCCGGCCGTCAGCCCGCTCCTGGCGCCGCCGCTCTCCGGGTGGTACGCCGGGCGTCCGGTGCTCGCCAGCGTCGGCCCGGAGCGCGTCGTCCCCCGTCGCGGCGGTCCCCTGCTCGTCCTCGCCGGCACGCCGCGCGAGGTCGGCGTGACGCTCGAGGCGATCGGGGCCGACCGGCGCGACGCCTTCGTGCCGATGCTCTTCGTCCACGGCGCCGCCGAACCCGAGCCCGAGGTCCTCGTCGGCCAGCGCCGCGGCGACGCCGTGCTCCGCGTGCGCCTGCGCGCCCGGAGCGCCCGGCTGCGCGTCCCCGAGGTGCGGCTGCGCGGCTTCTTCGACGAGGCCGGGGCGCGCACCCGCTTCACGCTGAGCGGCGGGCTGCGCGGCACGGTGCTGCACCTGGCCGGACGGCACGCGGGGGACCGCGGCGCCCTCGCGCCGCCGCCGCGGCAGGCGACGCTCGCCCTCGCGCCGACGCTCGGCTGGGCGCTGCTGGCGCCGTTCGTCCGGCTGGGCGACCCGCTGGCGCCGCTCGTCACGGTGCTCTGGCTCGCCGGGCTGCTCCTCCCGCTCGGGTACTGGGGGGCGCACGCCGCCCGCACCCGGGCGCGGAGCGCGGCGCTCCTGGCCGGCGTCGCCATCCTCGCCGGGCTCGGCGTCGTGCCGTGGATCGGCGGCTTCCGGGCGGCGACCGCCCTCGAATGGGCAGCGGCGGTGGCAGGGCTGCTGGGGGGTGCCGGGGCGGCGTGGCTGGCTCGCGAGCGCCGCACGGCGCCCTCCCCCCGGCAGCGGCGCGCGACTGGCGAGCCCGCCCCCGCCGGGTCATCCTCCGGAGTGTCGCGCTAGCGCGGCGCCTCGTCCGGCCCCTGCCCTCGTCGGTCCGCCATGCCCACCGCCCCGTCCGCCGCCGCGCCCCCGAGCGCCCTCCCGAGCGCTCCCCCCGGCTCCATCGAGTCGCGCGACCCGGCCACCGGGCGCGTGTGGCGGCGCTTCGACCCGGTGAGCGCCGACGCGGTCGCCGCAGCGGTCGCCGCCGCCCGGGCGGCGCAGCCGGCGTGGGCGGCGCGCCCGCTCGACGAGCGGCTGCAGGTGGTGGCGCGCTTCCACCGGCTGCTCTTCGCGCGCCGCGCCGAGGTCGCCGAGCTGCTCGTGCGCGAGGCCGGCAAGCCGTGGGCGGACGCGATGGCGAGCGAGGTCCTCATCACCCTCGACCAGGCGCGCTTCTACCTGGACGAGGCGCCGCGCGTGCTCCGCCCGACGACGGTGCGCCCGCGCAGCCTGGCGATGCTGCGCAAGCAGGTGCACGTGACGCACGAGGCGTGGGGGGTGGTGGGGGTGATCGCCCCCTGGAACTATCCGTTCATGCTCGCCGCCGGCCACACCCTGCCGGCGCTGCTGGCCGGGAACGCGGTGGTGCTCAAGCCCTCCGAGCTCACCCCGCACTCCGGGGTGCTGCTGGGCGAGCTGCTGCACGCGGCCGGCGTCCCCGCCGCGGTGCTGCACGTCCTGCCCGGCGACGGCGCGACCGGCGCGGCGCTGTCGGCGGGGGACGTCGACAAGGTCTTCTTCACGGGGAGCGTGGCGACGGGGCGGCGCGTCGCCGAGGCGTGCGCCCGGCGGCTGGTGCCGTGCGTGCTCGAGCTGGGCGGGAGCGACCCGGCGGTGGTGCTCGACGACGCCGACGTGGCGCACGCGGCGGCGGGGATCGCCTGGGGGCGCTTCAGCAACGCGGGGCAGACGTGCGTGGCGCCGAAGCGCGTGTTCGTCGAGGCCCCGGTGTACGCGTCGTTCGTCGCCGCCCTGGCCGACGCGGTGCGCGCGCTGCGCGTCGGGCCGGGCACGGACCCGGCGAGCGACGTCGGCCCCCTCATCCACCCGACCCAGGCGGCGCTGCTGCGCGCCCAGCTCGACGACGCCCTCGCCGGCGGGGCGCGCGTGGTCGCTCAGG
>ERZ1066119.1069-NODE-1069-length-16067-cov-7.560267_pt1 | contig 16067 bp, 22 predicted proteins | sample MGYA00382766_ERZ1066119 | MGnify/ENA primary metagenome ERZ1066119 (study PRJEB33369, sample SAMEA5778349) | biofilm metagenome | biome: Industrial cooling water; feature: Water cooling tower basin; material: Biofilm | place: United Arab Emirates | collected...
GCCTGGGCAATCGAGCCGGAGCGATCCCGGCCGGGAGTGAGGGTCTTCCTCATGGGTGTCCTTCAGCCCCCGGCGGGGGCGATTAGTTGATGGTGGGGCCGCCGCGGGGGTCCAGTACCCAGTCGGGCAGCAGGCCGATCTTCTGAGGAGCGAAGACGGTGTCGGCCGTGGATGCGGAGCGGTTGGCCTCGCCGTGGGGCCCGTAGTTGAGCCAGGAGTTCTGGCCGCGGGTCTCGGTCGTCATCGCCTTCTGGGCGACGGGCGAGTACATCAGCCGGTGACTGTTCCAGGCGTTCTCTTCGCCGGCCGCGCGGAAGCCGAAGCCGTCCTTACCGTGGCCCATAGCGTCGTGGACGGCCCGGAAGACGTCGTTGACGCGGACCGGCCGGCCGTCCCAGGTCTCCCCGGGGACCAGCGCGAGCATGGGGTTTTCCGAGACCATGTCGTCGGTGATCCCGCCTGCCCCGTAGCCGTCGTCGGTCGGATAGACGCGCATCCGCTTGTTGCCGCGGAGGTCCCGCAGGGCATCGAAGGGGCTGGCGTACTCGTCGGTGAGCTGGCCGTCCTCGCCCCGGCGGTAGAAGCCGAAGTCGTAACCGTCGTCCTTGAGGCGGCGGTACTGGGCGATCGTCTCGTCCGCGAGGGCCCCGTAGGACTCCCGGACCGCGGGGTCTGCAGGAGCATGGGGCATGGCCTCGTAGGCCGCCGCAATCGCCTGAGCGCGTTGAGGGTCGACTTCCAGGTACTCGTCGGCTGGGCGGTACACCTGCCGGCGGTCCGACATATACTGCCGGGCGGAGTCCCGGAGGTCCTGGTGGGGGCCCTGAGCGTCCAGCTTGAGCGGCTGGCCGCGGAGAGGGACCTCGGGGGTCCTGGTGACCGGGACGGGCTCGAAGGAGTGGATGACGGCGCCGTAGTCGGTCTTGTCGGCCGGGAAGCTTCGGCCAGTGAACCCGGCGGACTGCTGGAGGGTCTCGACCATGCGCTGGCGGCCCGTCGAGGGCTTGAAGCCCCAGGCCTTCATCAGGGCAGGATCGGCCTCGATCGCGTCAGCCTGGCGGATGAACTGCTGGTGCAGGTCCGACCCGACCTCGACGAGCTTGCGCTCCGGAAACGAGGCGTCGTAGCTGAAGGGGCCAATGCCTACATCACGGCCGATGTCGTAGTCCGTGGGGAGCCCGCGGTTCTCCCCGAGGTAGACCCTCTTGAGCTGGGACCGTTCCTCGCGGCTCATGTTCTTCCGCGGGTTGGAGCCCATCTCGGCCGGGTCGAGGACCTTCAGGTCTCGGGTGTGGCTGTAGTGCCTGACCGGGATGGAGGCCTCGTCAGGGGTCGACAGGGCGCCCCGCCGAGGCGACAGGTCCGGCTGCGGGATCGCGCCGTCCTTGGTGCGAACAGGGCCGGCAGGTCGCCGCGGGGCGGACCCGGTGACCCGGGCGGTGCCCTCGACGATGCCGTCATCGGCACGGGAGACCGGCTTGGATGCCGTCAGCGCCCCGACGATCTTCTTGCCGGCGCCAGTCTTCGCGAGGGCCTTGGCGGCCGGCAGGGCCGCCTCAGGGGCAATCGTCAGGGCAGCGTTGAGGGCCCCGCTCTTGAGGTGCTGGGAGCTGTAGTCCCGGTCGCCTTTCGCCTTTCGGCCGAGCTGGGTCCCGACCGTGTCGAAGGCCGACATCGGGTTCCAATCGTGGTTCCACTGCTCGAAGCTGGAGGTGGCCTGGGCGGCCTCGCGTTCAGAGGCCCCGAGGAGCCGGTAGAGGCCCCCTACCCCTTCGGCCGCGAGGCGCGTCAGGGCGCCACGAGGCTTCGGGGAGGTGCGGAGGGAGGAGCCGCGGGTGATCTCCGGATGCCGGTCACCGACGCGAGAAAGGGCTCCGCGGCGGGGAGCTGCGGGAGGCTTGCTGGCCATGCTGTTCCTGGGGGTTGGGGCGCTTGGGGAGGCCCCCAGCCCTTAGGGGTTGATGCGTGAGTACGCCGGGGGCGCGATGGACTCTCGGCGCTGCTCATCGAGTGGCGTGGTGTCCTGCCCAGACGCCGCGAGGGCGATGAGCTTGGCGGGCTTGATGCCGGCGCGGTTCAACAGGTCCGCGAAGTCTGCGTCCTGCTGTGCGCGGGACATGATGGCCCGCATGGCGGTCCCGACGTCCTGTGCGCCCGTGGAAGTCATCAGCTCGGCGATGCGATCCTGGACGTCCTGCTTGAACCGCATGGTCCCACGGGGGTTACCGCGGAACAGGACGGAGGTGATGGCGCCCACAACGTCCCCGCGAGCTACCCGACCGGCGGTGCCGATCGCGTCTGCGGACAGGGCTTCGTCGAGGGCCTGCCGGGGCTGCGTCTTGGAGTTGCCGGTGACCTCGTTGAAGGTCTTGAACGCCTGGTCCTCGGCCTCCAGCCGCTCGTCGAGGCGCCGCAGGGCGCCGGTGCGCCCTACCATCGTCTCGATCGCGCCGACCTTGTCCAGGTCCCCGGCCGCAGCTGCTGAGCCCGCGCCGGAGAGCCCTGCCGCCTGACGGACGCGCTGGGCAACGTTGGCGGTGGGCCGGAGGCTGGCCTGAGTGGCCGTGTCGGCCAGGGCCGTGCTGGCCCCTGCGGACCATGAGTCCCGCGCGTCCCGCTGGGGGTAGCGACGGGCCTGCGCGGCGATCTCCGGGCCGGTGAGGCCGGCGACCTCCAGTCCGTCCCGCATGGCATCGCGGAGGGCCATGTCGTCTGCGTACTGCTGAGTGACCTGGCGGTACGGCTCGTTCTGCTGGGCCAAGAGGTCCCGCAGCTCGGCGCGGCGCTGGTCGATGTGGACCGAGTTGGTGTTGTTGACCGGCTGGCCGGTGTGCGGGTGACGGTCGGCCGCTGCTCGGGCATCGTCGCCCATAGCTCGGATGACCTGGTCCATGCCCTCGACGGAGATGTCATTGACGGGGCCGCGAACCACGTTTCCAGCGTCATCCAGAATGAAGCCCATAGCGCGGGGGTCGCGCATGTCGTTCTGGATATTCCGGGTGGCGGTCCTGAGGGCGTCCTGGAACGCCGGGGTGCGCGAGATGCGGACCATGTCCGGCGTGATCTGGAGCGGGAGCTGGTAGGCCTGCTCGTAGAGCGGCCGAGCGTTGTCCAGCGACTGCCGGCGGATGCGGTCGGGCTCGGCGATGGGATCGACCGTGCCGCCCAGTTCGCCAGTGATATGGCCGCGGACGCGGGTCCCGGAGGAGGCTTGGCGGCTGGCGAGAGCCGAGCGGGCCCGGGAGGCCATCGGCCCCTTGCCCTGCAGTGCCCAAGAGGTGATGCGGCGGCCGGGCTCGGTGACGTCGGCCGGCATAGCGGGGACGCCAAGGCCAGCGCGGCGGCCTACCTCGGCCTCGATCGCGGCGGGGGTCGCCGGGACATCGCCTGCGCCCATGCCGGTGGCGATGGTGGCGTTGTCCAGCTCCTCGGCGAGGATGCGCTCGCCCTGGGCCCGTGCGGCGTCGCCGGGCTGCGCCAGGGGGCGTCCGGTTGCGCGGCGGGGGATGTTCTCCAGGAAGCGGGCCGTGGCGTCCATGCCAGGGATGTTGCGGCGGACCGCGGAGGCCGTGGACGCTGCCCCCCTGAGGGCCGCAGGGATCGCCGCGCCCTCAACGGCACCAAAGGCGCCGCCGCGGAGTGCATTGGCCATGCGGCCGTCGCCGGTGTCGTTCAAGGCGCCGCCGGCTGCGCCGTAAGCAGATGCCGTGACGGCGGCGTTGCCCATGCCGGGGAGGAGGCCGGAGCCGCGGAAGACGCGAGCCTCCGGGAGCGCCAGCGAGGCCAGGACGCCGGAGACCTGCGCCCCCGTGCTGAGGACCGGGTGCTGCTCGTTGAAGAGCGCCTTGGCGTACTCCTGCTCGGCTTCGCCCTCCTGCATGGCCCCTGAGGGATCGAACTCCTCATTGCCACGGGCCGCCTCGATCGCGTTGCCGGCGACCTTGAGGCCCCCACGGATGTTCGAGGTCAGGCCGGGGATGACGGTGTCTACCGCCTGCCCGATCGCAGCCCCGATGTTCTGGTGAAGCGAGCTGGGCGGAGCCGCAGGCAGCTCGCCCTTGTAGACGACCTTGGAGCTGACGCGGGCCTTCTTCCGGGCGTTGAAGAACGCTCGGAGGTCGCTGTCGGTGATCGACATGCCCCGCTGGGAAACGAAGGAGCGGAGCTGCTTGGGCGTGGTCCGGGGGTCGCTGGCAAGGGCCGCATAGGCCTTCTCATCGGCGGCCCCAAGACGAGGCTTCCGCGCTTCGGAGGCGCCTTGCACCTGGGCAAGGATGTCAGCCTCGGTGGCGCCCTGAGGTGCTTCGACCTCGTAGACGGCGCCATCGGGCGCGGTGACCTCGTACTTCTGGGCCATTACTGTTTCCGTGTGATCTTCCAGCCCGATGAGCCGGCGGGGCGCTTGGGAGGTGCTGCGGGCAGGCCGAGCTGTGAGCCGTAGAGCTGCTTGGAGGTGTCGATCAGGCGCTGGAGGCCGGCGATCGACTCGTTGTTGTAGGCGTCCATCTTCCAGCGGTTCGGGAGCGGCGCCACGGCGAGCTTGGACTCGAAGTCGGACATCGCGCCCTCGCCGGGGGACCTGGTGGCCGGTCGGGCGAGCGCGAGGAGCTGGGAGGCCGCGGAGTCGTACTCCTGGTTCTCCTGAGAGACGGGATTGTACTCGGCTAGGCCGGCGAGGCCTGTCTTGCCCAAGGTCGTCTTCTGGAGGTGCCGGACGCGGTCGAGGGCCGGCTGAAGCCGCTCGATGAGGGCGAGGGACGCTCGGGCCTGGTCGCGGGCGCGGCTGGTCTCGAACTGGCCCCCCGCGGACTGCAGGGGCCGGGAAGCCGGGCCGGTGCCTTGGCGGCCCTTGGCGAGCCCGTTGGCGCGGTAGGAGTCCAGCTCCTTCTGGTGCTCGGGCTTGAGCTTGCCCTGAGCCTCGCCGATCTGGAGCAGCGAGATGCGCTCCTTGAGCGGGTCTGCCATGGTGATCCTATTGTGTGAGGTAGCCGAGGTCGAGGTTCTTGGGGTTCAGCTTCGGTCTGCTGCCGACCTTTCGTCCCCCTCCCCCGCCACGAGCTACGCGGCCCTCGCGCTGGCGGGCGATCCCCAGCCGTGCCGCGCCCTGGGCCGTGGTGGCCTCCGAGCGGGCCCGGTAGATGCCAGTACGCTCCTGCCGGTCTTCGTGGACCTGACCGCGGTATGTGCGGAGGTCGGCGGCGTTCGAGGAAGCCTGGTCGCGGGTCATCGCCTGGGAGACGGTCATGCCCATGCCGCTGGTGACCGCGGCGTAGTTCTCGTCGTAGGTCTCGGGCATGGTGTCGGGGTCGACGCCGTAGCGGTCAGGGTGGGCCCGCATGTCGGCATAGACGGCCGCCCGCTGCTCCTTCGGGAGACGCATGAGGGCGAACATGGCGCGGCCGTTGATGTCGGCCACGTCCTTCGGCTTGACCCGCCGGTCCTTGAGGTACTCGGCGAACTGCGGGACCTCGGCGACCGTGCGGTCCCCCGTGCGGGGGTCGGTGACGATCTCGAAGGCGTTGTCGGGGCCGCCGAACTCTCGGGTCTGGCGCTGCTCCTGGCGGAGCTGCTGCGAGCGGCCGTAGAGGTTCTGCGCGACCGCGCCGGCCCCATCAGCGAAGTTGTGCCCGGACAGGAAGCCCGCGCCGATCGCGAGGAGGGTGTCCCGGCGGTTCTCGGGGTCGAACAGGCCCCCGCCGGCCATCGGAGGGGCCGGGGGAAGCCGCATGGGTGCGAATGTCATCAGCGTCCGAATAGCTTTGCTAGGGCGCCAGCGCCTGAGGCGGCGGAGCCGATCTTGGAGAGCCCGCCAGCCGTCTTGAGGGCGCCGCCAGCGGCTCCCATCGGGGTGAAGGCGGCTGCGGTGGACGCGAGGCCGGCGATGGTGCCCATGACGCTCGGCGTGGTCGTCTCGACCGTCGTCCCTGAGCGGGTGCCGGACTGGCCCCAGGAGTTGGACCCGACGATGCCGTAGTAGCGGTTGAGGAGGTCCGTGGCGCGGGTGTCCTGACCCTGCCAGCGGGCGTAGTCGGCGTCGGCGCGGCCCTGGCGGTCGCCCTGGTCGGCCTCGTCGGCCGCCGCGATCTGGCCGAAGGCGTCGTAGCCCATATCGGCGCCGGTGCGGAGTGCGGCCATGCCGGTGCCCGCGAGGCCCATGTAGCGGTCGGCGGCGGAGCCCATGGCCTGGAGGCGCGTTGCGCGGTCCTGGGAGGCCAGCGAGAGCCCGCGGTTGAAGGCGTCGCTGCGGAGGCCCGCGCTGATGTCGGCGACCCGGTCCTCGGCGCCGCGGCGGGCGAGGCCCTCGGCGATGCCGGCTCGGGAGCTGTTGATGTTGCCCCCAGCGGACGCCTGCCGGTTGAGCGCAGGTAGCGTTCCCTCGTTCAGGTTGCGGACCACGTCTCGGGACGAGGCGTCGACCATGGCGTCTATCGAGGGGTCTGCAGCGTAGGCCCGTGCGGCGGCGATGTTGGACTGCGTCGGGTCCTCGGCGGCGATGCGGAGGTAGTCGTCGACCGTCGAGCCCGCCTTACCGGCACTGCCGGCCATCGTGGTGCCGATCGAGCTGAGAGTCCCTGCCCCGCCCAGGCCGGTCCCGAACGCGAAGCCCTTCAGGCGATCGAGGGACGCGCGAGCGTCGGGGGACAGGCTGGCGTAGAGGTCACCCTGGTAGAACGGAGTACCCTGCTGGCTCTTGAAGGTCTGCTGGGCGCCGTCGAAGGCGGTCTGGAGGAACGGCTGCTGGAACTTCGACGGGCCGCTGTCGAACTGCTCGTCCGTCTTGGTCGTCTTCTTGCCGGAGAATAGGCTGCCCATGGGGTCCTTAGGTCGTGTGGATTTCCATGCGGCGGTGGCGGCTGTCGGTGAATGACGCGGCCCACCTGAGCCCGAACATGGCGAGAAACTTGGAGTGCTTGCGGTCGCCCGGCTCGTGCAGGGCGTAGAGCGGCCCGCCATGGAGCTGCTTGAGGGACGCCCAGTCCGCGATCAGCGCCCGCTTGAGGCAGGGAGACCAGCGGTGGTGGACGTCGCAGTGAATGAAGGTGTGTCGGGGCGTCGCCTGCTCTAGGTACAGCGTGTACCCTGGGCGGCGGACGACCGGCACCTTGAACTGGTGGTCAGGCTCCGGGACTTCCATGTGGTTATCCCGGAGCTAGAGCTATCCGCCGAGGGCGGTGAGGCGCTCGTCGAGGTCCTTAACGACCTGAACGAGGCTGGAGGTGGCCGTGGCGGCCCGCTGCAGCTCCTGCTCGACGAACGGCGGGAAGCTGGCGGGGCCCACGGGGCGAGGATTGCGCCGATAGGGGATCAGCGCGGCCGCTCGGGCCCGCATGGCTGCGAGGACGGTGAGGTCCATCAGCGACGCCCGCGGGTCACGAGCTGGATGTCGAAGCCGGAGAGCTTGAAGTCGCCCTGCCCGCCCACGGCGAAGCGGTAGGCGAGGTACTTGCCGCCCTCGTTGATGTCGATCCTCGGCTCGGTGGCTGGATCGTGGGCCATTCGATCGCTCCAGAGGGGCTCGGCGTTGACGAGGCCGTTGCCCCCGAACTGCCAATAGGAGTCGCCGGGGCGCTCGACGCTGACCTGGGGCCAGATGGCCTGGACGTGGACGTACTGGGTCAGGTTCTTGCCCGCGGAGTCCAGGTCGATGCCCGTCCGCTCGACGAGGGCCGGACGCAGAGCCTCGGGTTCGACGGGGATGGACAGGAGGCCGCCGGAGACGAGGTCGAAGCCGTAGAGCCTGGAGGCTGTGAGGCCCTGTGAGGCGTCCTGCCGGCCCACCAGGAGGACGTGCTGGCTCTCATCGCCCTCGGTGGAGAGGTAGAGGCCCGCGGCGTCGTCCCAGGACACGTTCTGGTCGTCTTCCCAGCTCTTGCCGGAGACGATCGAGGACCGGCAGGCCCCAGTGACGTTCGGGAGGTCGTAGAACGTCCAGGTGTCGTTGCCGTAGTTGTAGACGGCGGCCCGGTTGCAGCCGGTCGTGGGGTTAACGAAGCCGACGAGGCGGTCGGAGGACGGATAGCAGAAGCGGACTTCGCTCAGCTTGGCGTCGTGGGTGACGAAGCAGAGGTGCGACCGGGCTGTATCGAGGGCGTCGAAGATGAAGCTGCGGTTCTTGCCGGAGACGATCGAGACCGGGGCGACCCCGTCGTGGACGTAGATGTCGTTACGGTCGAAGACGAAGTGCTGGCCGCCCACCTGGACGACGCAGTTGGGGCTGATGACGCCCCGCTCGTCGAAGAGCTTGGTGAACTGGTAGACCTCGGTGCCGGCCGTGAAGTCCATCGCCCACACCGAGTTGGTGCAGTAGAGGACGAAGCTGTTCCTGAGGGCCAGGCCGTCAATCAGCGTGTGCTGCATCTCGTTGACGATGTTCTCTCCGGCCGAGTTGGTGGGGTCGTTTGGGTCCCAGGAGGGCGGCGGGGCGCCGAAGAGGGACAGGTCGGACCACTTGACCATGGTCGGGTAGAATACGCCGGCCTTGGTGACCCCCAACGCGATGAGCTGGTCCTTGTAGGGACGCAGGACCCGGCAGCGGCACCCGGCGGGCCAGTTGGGGAGCGCGGTGTAGCCTGGGGCGTCGGGCGTCTTCGCGATCGGCGCATGGCTCTCGCGGTTGATGTACGACACGCCGCCCAGGAAGCAGCTCGTGATCGGCTGGGCCCCGGGGGCGCCGAGCTGGCCCGCGGGCGTCAGGTCCTGCAGGGCGGAGCCGTTGAGGCGCTTTACTTTGGAGAAGTCGGCCGCGACCATGACGATCTCGTCGTACCCGCCGGATGCCGGGGGGATCGCGAGGGCATGGCCGGGCGCGAAGTCCAGGGTGGCCACGGTGCGAGCTACAGGGCCCCGCGAGACCCGGCCGTTGCTGAAGCGGACGTTGACGCCGGCCGTGAAGACCGCTGGGTCCTCCAGGTCAGCCGGGTGGGCGTCGGCGATGATGCCCCCTGCCCCAAGGCGGCGGACCGGGTAAATGGCCATGCGGCTAGGACCTCAGAGCTTAATGATGTAGTTGAGCGCGATCGAGGGCTGGTTGACGTCGACCGTCGCGGTATGGGTGTGGCCAGCAGCGCCGTCGACGGTCACGGGGTGCGTATGGGCCCCGGAGGCCTCCGTGGAGCCGGTGATGGCGTGGGTGTGCCCCGGGTCCGACAGCGAGACGCCGGTCACGATCCCGGAAGCGGAACCGCCTGCGTCAACGCTACGGGTCGTGGTGGAGACCGAGGCGCCGGACGGGGAACTTGCGGCGCTCGCCGTCACCGCATGGGTGTGGGAGCCGGCCGAGCCAGTCGATGCGGTATGGCTATGGGCCCCGCCGACCTCCGTGGTGACGGTGCGGGTGCTCTGGCCCCAGGTGGACAGCAGGGCGCGATCGGGGGACGCTCCGACCGGGACGCGGCCACGGAGGTCCGGTGAGACGATCTCGCCGGTCCCTGAGGCTCGCTGGTAGGTGGAGCCGTTGCAGATGCCCCAGCCCGAGGGAGCCGTGGTGCCGGCGAAGAGGCAGATGGTGCCTGCAGGGACGAACTGAGACGCGATGGCGTTCAGGGTCGACTGGGTCAGCGTCATGGGGCCAGTCAGGTTCGGGAAGGTCGCCTGGATGGCAGCCTTGAGGAGCCGGATATGGTCGTCGCCCTGCTTCAGGGGATCAGCCCCGGACGGATTGGCCGGATTGAGCTGATGAATGTACTGGGCGGTTTCGAGGGGCATAGCGGTCCAGCGCGGTCCTACGACCCCTTGTCGGGGGAGGACGCGATTGAGAGGGTGGTCAGGTCGGGGGTCGCATCAGTGGCGACCATCTTTAGGGGACTAGAGGGCCTTGAGGGTCTTAGAGGGATAAGACAGAAAGACTCCAACAACGTCTCCTAAAGGACCCCTATAGTCCCCTTGAGACGCCTGCAGACGGTCCGCTGGTGCAGACAGTTATGCCAATGGTCGCACTAATGCAGGTATCGTTGGTTTTCAGTGGGTTAGCCTGAGGGACTGGGAGTCACTTCGGGTCCCTCGTGGTGACTTGATGGGGGCCTTCAGATTAGGTCCGGTGTGGTGCCTATCTGGGCCTTGGAGAGGGCGGATGGGACCCAAAATAATCGGGTAGGGGACGGTGGGGGCCGGCGAGGGGCGTTGAGGGCCGGCGATAGCAGCAAAATCTCCAGGAGTTCTGCGGTGTTGCGAGGGTCCGAGCGGCAATAGCGGCGCTGCAGCGAACCCGTCGATTTCGAGCCGATCGACCACGAGCGACAGCGGGCTCCCGTCCGCCCCCGGGGAGGGACCCGCAACGGCCAATCCCCCACAACGCCGTCCCCCACCATGGGCTAAGTGCTTGATCTAGCTAGGCTGGGCGCTGGATGCTGAAGCCGCTGCGTCCCCCAGGCCCTGAGGGGATCGAGGCATTGCGCCCCCTGCTCGGCCCTACCGATCGCGGCTTGGCGACATTCGGGGCCGAGTGTCCCAGCCCAGGATACTGTAGCGGGTGCTACATAAGGCAGGACGGACCACAGGCCCTCGTCGGCTCTTACCTTCCCCTCGTCGGCTCTTACCGTCCCCGCAGGCCCTCAACGCCCCTCGCCGATCCTGCCTAACCGTCCTCGCCGGCCCAGTACGCCCTTTGGTCCCCCTGCCGGACCGGGTCGAGGACCAGCACGACGCCGGCAGGGTCGGCGAGGTAGTACTGCGTCCCTGTCACGGCCTCTTGCAGGACCAGCAGGCCCGCCCAGACCCTTGCGTCCTCTACAGTAGCCGGCGAGGCCGACTGGGGGAGCGATACGCGAGCCCTACGCCCTGCACGGACCTCACGGCCCACAACGGCCGCAAGGGCCTCGGCCCATGACGGCTGTGGCGTGGTGGCGGTGGGGCTGCTCGGGTCTCGGGCTGTGGCGTCGCCAGGCATCGCGCCAGGGAAGCTAGGCTGCACTCTGCGGCCCGGCAAGGCGCACTGGATAACCGAAAATGCGACGAGCCGAGTCCGGACGGTCTGCATTTGTGGAACTTCGGGGGTTGTGTACACGTTCAATCCGTGCTGTAGACAGTCTCACATTGCAGACGGGCCGCAGCAGGGGCCACGGGCAGGAACTGGAGGACCGAAATGACCGACAAGCCTACCCAGAGCAGCAATCGCACAGGCTACAACGCCGACAGCGTCCAGAAGGCCATCAACAGCTCGCGCAAGCCGATCGGCGGCCGTGAGGCTCGCATGATCCACGCTCTCCTGAAGGGGCGCTGAGCCCCATGGCCAACGCCCTCGCCTTCCTGGCCCTCTGGGTCCTGCCCGCCCTCTTCGTCTGCATCACCGCCGAGCGCCGCAACGACGCCCGCAAGGAGTTCTGAGACATGGACCGCACCGACAACAACAACAACATCTCCACCAATCACGGCGTCGAGTACACCAGCCCCAAGACGGGCCAGCGGGTGACCGAGTGGGGCTACACGGCCGGCGAGGCCCTGAGCGTCGCTGAGGCCTATTTGGGCCGCGATCGTGAGGCCCAGAACCTGTCGCTCGGCGAGACGCTGTACGACGCGAAGGTAGTCCAGCGGCCCTCATCGGCCCTCGCCCCCGGTGACCGCGTAGTCGCCCTGGAGCGCATCGGCAGCACGTCGAGCGGCCTGTACGCCATCCCCGAGGGCACTCATGGGACCGTGACGGACATTCAGGCCGATAAGGGTTGGGTCCGGGTCGAGTGGGATAACGGCAAAAGCGCGTCCGGTGTCCTTGCAGTAGGCCCGATCGCCCCCTCGCCGTCCCCCAGCGACAAGGCCTGGGATGCCCTGTGCGACCAGGCCGAGGTCCGCCGTCCCCAGCCGTCCCTCGCCGACGCCCGCAAGGGCACCTGGGCCATCCGCAAGGCCAATGGCGACCTGCTCCCCGGCCGCTTCCCATCCAAGGAGGACGCAGAGGCATCCGCAGCGGCCGTCCGGTCCTATGGCGTCCCCGTGGACGTGCTGGACCTCTCGGCGCTTCCCGAAGCTCCTGTCGCCGGCCTCTCGATCCACCAGGTCCACCACGACGGCACGGTCCTGTGGTCCGCCTACGTCGTCGGAGGGTCGCAGGAGCTTCACGTCGCCCGCACCCCTGCTGCGTCTGGCCGGTCGCCCTGGGTCTTTTCGACCTGGACGCGCGGTGGGCGGCTCATCGAGCTTCGCCACTACAACGGACGAGGCCTCTCTGGCCTTAAGCGCCGCCTGGCCTCCTACGGCCTTCGCTGACATTCCCCCATCGTACCTCCACTCGGAGACATTCACATGCCGCAGACATTCGCCCGTCCCTTCGAGGCCCACATGGGGGAGCACCCCTGGGCCTCCAGCTCCAGCATCCGCAACGGTGGGGGACGTACACCCAGCCACCACACGGACGCGAGGCGCCTGCTCGACCCTGAGTTCGACGAGGCCCCGATCGGGTTCGCGTCGGCCTCCGATGCCCTCTCGTACTTGGGAGCCTGAGCCATGCGCCTCTGCACCAAGTTCGCCGACACGCCCTGGGGGCCGCTCCAGCTCGAACAGCGCGGAAAGGACAGCTTCCGCGTCACCTACGGGAAGGAGGTCAAAGACCGGCTGACCTACGCCCAGGCCGCTGCTGAGTTCGGCCGGGCCGTGATGCACTGGCTGGCCTGCGAGGGCCTGCTGGACAACCGCATGAAGGGGGAGCGTTGAGATGCCCCAGCCCGCAGACTTCTCCGTCACCAACAGCGGCAGCGTGGCCATGGTGACCCCGCTGTCCCCCGCGGCCCGTGAGTGGGTCGAGGAGAACGTCCAGGTCGAGCCCTGGGCCTGGATGGGCCTCGGGTTCGCCGTCGAGCCCCGGCTGGTCGAGGGGCTGATGTCTCTCGCGGCTGAGCAGGGCCTGGAGGTGCCGCAATGACAGCCCTCGCCGTAGCCTCGCTGTTCGCCGCAGCCCACGCCTGGTCCCTCGTGACCATCCTCAAGACATTCAAAGGAGCCCGCTGACATGAAACTCTCCAAGACTGAACTCGCCCCCATTCTCGCCGCCCATGCCCTCTGGATTGCCGTCGACCCAGCTGGCTCCAGGGCGGACCTCTCCAGGGCGGACCTCTCCAGGGCGGACCTCTCCAGGGCGAACCTCTACGGGGCGAACCTCTACGGGGCGAACCTCTACGGGGCGAACCTCTACGGGGCGAACCTCTACGGGGCGGACCTCTACGGGGCGGACCTCTACGGGGCGAACCTCTACGGGGCGGACCTCTCCAGGGCGAACCTCTCCAGGGCGAACCTCTCCAGGGCGAACCTCTCCAGGGCGAACCTCTACGGGGCGAACCTCTCCAGGGCGAACCTCTCCAGGGCGAACCTGGATGCCGTCCGCGACCTCCGGTTCCAGATACCTCAGGAGGGCGAGCTGATTGTCTACAAGAAGCTGAGCGGCGGAGTGATCGCTAAGCTCCGTATTCCGCCCGAGGCAGCCCGAACGGCCACCCCGGTCGGCCGCAAGTGCCGCGCTGAGTTCGTGGAGGTGATCGAGGGCGAAGGCGTGTCGATGCACGACAGGACGATCAAGTACGCTCCCGGCCTGACCGTGCGCCCCGATCGCTACGACCCGGACATTCGCGCTGAGTGCCTGCCCGGCATCCACTTCTTCCTCACCCGTGAAGAGGCGGAGGAATATTAAGATGTCGCAAGGCAAGCCCAAGCAAGCGACGCGCTACCTAAAGACCTCGTGCTCATCGTGCGGCTGGACGTGCCGCGCGACCCGCAAGCACCTGCACGCCGGTCCCCTGCAGTGCCCCACGGCCTGCGGCGGGGGCCTGGAGGTGGCCGCATGACCCCCTGGACCACCCCGTCCGACTATGCCGGCTATGATCCGGTCGGGCACTACCTGGTCCTGGCGATCCACCGCGACAGCCCGCTGCTCGATCGAGTGAACTGGGACGTGGCCCGTGAGCGCCTCGCGGCTGCGGCAGGGCTCGACAGCGTTCCTGAGATTGTGGGCGGACGTTGGGACATGGAGCCATCGCAGCAGCCCCTCTACACCTGGGATGCGAGCCACTGGATGGTCGGCTGGGTCAGGTATCTCATGGTCCGCCCAGACGCCCCTGAGGCGGTCCTGGAGGCGGCCCACAAGATCGCCAAGGCCCTCCGCGACTACCCGATCCTCGATGAGGGCCGCTGGTCCACTCAGGAGGACGAGGAGACGCAGCTGTTCTGGAAGGACCTGGGCGTCCGCGGCCGGCACGACATGATCCGCATGGTCAACGAGCGGACCCCCTGGGCCAAGTTGTCCCTCTTCGCCGCCCGGCGCGACTGGGTCCCCGATAACGACGGGTATCTGGACGACCTTCTGCGCGAGGGACTGTGACCCGGACGACTCACAAACAGCGGAAAGCGCACGGTAAGTTGCTCCCGGGGACTAGCGGTCCCTGGGGGTCCGTGGCATGGCGTCCGCTGGGTGTGGAAACCCGGACTGAACATAGGCAGGCGACCCGTTGGCGCGGGACGCTGCTCAGGGGCCTTGCGCCCCGCTGGGTGGCGCTTGGCGGCGCGTCCTCTTCGGCTTCGACTAGCCGGGGGCGATGCGCCATGTCCAGGGTCCCCAGCGGCCTAAAAGCCTTCGACCTGTCTGTTCAGCAGGTTTCCACCCCCCGGCGAAAGCCCCCGCGGCCGAGCATCTGGCAGGGGCACTGGGCGCGTGCGGGCAATCGACCATCCAGCAACATTTTATCACGGGACAGCGGTCCTGCCCTGTTTCCTACAGGATCGGAACGAATGTAGAACACCAGCTCAGGTTCAATCAGTACGGGAGTGAGACCAGCGTGACGGTGACGAGTGAGCGAGTGGACGATACGGTAGGCCCCCTGCTTCGGCTGGCGCTGGACGATGGCCACGCAGAGCGCATGGGGGACGGCCAGTTTGTGGTGTTCCAGACGATCGGCGAGCGGACATTCTCGGTGACGCTCAGCATCGAGGACATGCAGAAGATGCTCGCGATGGACTAGAGGCCACAGTCGGGGGACATTCAGGCGATCTCAAGGGCCGGGGCGCGATCCTTCGGCCCTTCTTCTTGCCTGGAGGCTCAGGAAGGGCCATTTAAGCCCAACCAGCGACGATTTGGGGTCTCAGGACATGACCGGCTTCGAGTGGACCGTGGTGAGCCTCCTGGGGCTCCTGACGGCCCAGACATTCTACATCGGCCACCTCATAGCCAGGCGCATCAACGGAGGCTGAAAAAGAAACCCCCACAGCCCGCCCGCGAGGGGAGCTGTAGGGGTGTCATGTGGGTCAGGGGAGCCACGAGGGACGGAGCCGTAGGGCCTCGCGGGACATTGAGGCCCTGACGACCTTGCCGAGCCCTCGCATACCTCCGAAGAGGTCACGGGCGGCCTGTTCGAGGGCGTCTAGGGGCCCATAGTCCTCCAGGCCCCCGTCGATCCAATGCTCGCCCAGGATCACCACGGACCAGAGGGTCACGCAGATGGCGAAGACGGAGCCGATGGTGACCGCGAGACCGGCGAGGAGGACTAAGGGCCCGAGGATCAGCAGGGCCGCCCATAGGGCTGTGAGGGCCAGGAAGGCCCGATAGAGGGTCCGCAGGGTCACGAGCGGGACGCCCGGGACATTGGCAGGCCCTCGTCGGCCTCCAGCTCTTCCTGGAGCAACGCGAGCGCCCGCCAGGCCACCATGGCCGAGTGACGGAGCCCCTTGTCGTCGAGCTTCCCTGCGTCGATCAGATGCCGCATGATCTTGTTGCGGTGATCCTTCGACTTGGTCCGGTCCCAGTGCATCGGCTTGTCGGGATGATGCTGCTGAGTGGCCAGGAAGGACAGGCGGGACACCTCGGCCAGCGCGTTCGGGAAATAGTCCAGCAGGCCATCGGCCATCGGGTACTCATTGCGCTTGGCGGCGTCGTCGGGGAGGGAGACGTTGCGGGGCTCGGGAGCTTGCGCGTCGGCCGCGCGTGGGCAGTTTGGAGCATGGCCCCGACCGGCGACATATCCGCATTGGCCGCAGCGCATCTCGGTCGGGCCCGGGAAGCGGTTCCGATCCTCGGCGAGACGATCGTACTGCCGGGACCGCTCGACCGCGTCGGGATCGTGGTGGATGCGGGTTAGGAACTCCGGAATACCGGC
>ERZ1066119.1070-NODE-1070-length-16058-cov-6.665938_pt1 | contig 16058 bp, 13 predicted proteins | sample MGYA00382766_ERZ1066119 | MGnify/ENA primary metagenome ERZ1066119 (study PRJEB33369, sample SAMEA5778349) | biofilm metagenome | biome: Industrial cooling water; feature: Water cooling tower basin; material: Biofilm | place: United Arab Emirates | collected...
CATTGTTCGACGCGGCAAGCGCAATTGTCGCAATTTGAGTGCGATCGCCCCACTCGGCTAAAAACGTCAGAATGAAACTCTCTAGAATGACCGCCCAGTTGCTTTTGTGCTGTTTCAGGTTCAGTTCGCTCTGCTCTACAGCTGTCTTCGCCTCATCGACAACTGAACTTTGGGCTGTAGAGGGCATTTTCCACCCATCAACCAGCAACTTGATCCCAAAGCAAACAAACAGAGCAATTTCAGCATAGTGGATGTATGTTTTGGGCAGGAAAGCGATCGCTTGACCTAACATCACCGACAGGACTGTCATGGCGGCAAGTGCTGCCACTGCGCCTGCAAGCACCAAACGGCGGGAATGGCGCATGGACATCACCACCGCGATAAAAAATGTCTTATCGCCCAATTCGGAAATTGTAATTAGTAACAAGCCAGCAGTAAAAGCAGTTAGCACTCTCCCAAACTCCTCAAATGCGTTGCGATTTTTGAGCGAGCTTGACGAGCGCACAAACACTTCACCAAGCTCACTCAGTTGTGAACTTAGTGAAGGTCTCGCTTTCAATCTTTTGCTTTTCAGTCTTAGCAGTTATCCTAACTGAATTCAGCAGTAAAATTGTTCTCTGAACCAGGCTGTCGCCAGTATGTTGATTCAGGTTACTGGTAATTCAACTACCAGCAGCTACTCCCCTTCAAACTTTTTCTATCATACATCAGAGCGAGTAAAAAGCCACAATATTTCTAATAAAAGTGCGAGATAATTCTCATCAGAAAACCATTTTTATTTCATATTTTTCTCATTTTTATTTCATGTTCACGTTCCCTATTTTCTAATTGCCAACAACTCAAATTTCCTGCAATCGTTTCCTACTTACAGGTGAAGAACTTGGGAGCGACTGGCTCTAAAGTAGAAAATTGTTTGGATTGTTCCGGCGCTCTGACGAACGCAAAAGCTGCTATGAGAAACTCCTCTGCCCGTTCTTATGCCTTGCTCTCAATTGGAGCTGCCCTACTGATCCATTGCGCTGAAGGTGGGTGCATATTTTCTGACTGGCTCTGTAGGATTGCTCTCGGATGCAGCTGAGTCTGGAGTCAATTTAGTTGCGAGGAGTCGCAACCTGGGCGCTGACTTTTGCTGCCAAACCCCCTGACGAAGAACACGCCTTCGGGCATTCTAAAGCAGAATACTTTTCTAGTGGTGTGGAAGGGTCACTGATTCTTGTTGCTGCTGTCAGTATTGCCGTAGCCGCATGGCAACGCCTACTTCACCCGCAACCCCTAGAACAAATTGGGATCGGACTGGGACTGTCATTGGTAGCTACGGCAGTCAATGGCGGACTTGCCATAGTTCTGTTACGTGCGGGCAGACGCTTGCGCTCGATTACCCTGCGAGATGATGCCCATCACCTGCTAACGGATGTCTGGACTTCTGTTGGTGTCGTGCTAGGTCTGATCTTCGTGCCGCTAACGGGCTGGTTAGTACTCGCTCCACTAATTGCCTTTCTAGTTGCTGCAGAGTCAACCCGCCAATACCTGCACAAACTATTAGGATCTTCCCTAACTTCATGCGGACCTCCTTGAATGAATTGGCAGCTAAATAATTAGATCCAGAGCTTTGCGAAAATTAGCTAATTCTGTCTCATAATTGCTCCCTGAATCTGCATTTATTTGGAATTGTTCGAGCTGAGCCATCAGAATTATCTGGGCTACTTTGTTGAGTGCTGAGCGTACTGCCACGATCTGCAAAATCAACTCAGAACTGGACCTATCTGCTTCAACCATCTCGTGAATACTTGCGACATGCCCTTTGATTCTAGCTAGACGGTTGAGAACATCTTTAATCTGGGAGCTAGACATCATTATCCCCCCCTGGGGTATACAGATATAAATATTCTAGTTTTGCTTCTATTTGAGTGCCAACCCAATTTTTTCCGCTCTTGCTCGCTGCTTTTCACTAGTTCGACTCGATATGCCCCTATAGGGGTTAGTTCTACACTTATTTAAGTATAACGATTGTAAAGCTATCCCTTAAGATAATATAGTAATAGGCGAGCTTTCATCCCGACTTCACCTGGCTGAATGTCGATCGCTATCCAACTCCTTAACTAAATAGATTGGAGCGTGACAAGCTAATGAATGTCTTTTCGATTTTCAGTAGCCTGAGAAATCCCATATTTGCCAGACTTTATACAGCTCAAACCACTAGTCTGTTGGGCGATGCCCTCACTTGGGTTGGTCTAGCTCTCCTCGCTTTCGATTTAGCTGGGAAGAACTCAGCGATCGTGTTATCTTTGGCGCTGACATTGAGAGTGTCTGCATTCGTTCTGCTTTCGCCATTAGCAGGTGCGATCGCCGATCGCTTCGACCGCAAGCCGATATTGGTTGCAACTCACTTGGTACGAATGGTTATTGTCAGCCTATTGCCATTTGTGACTGAGGTTTGGCAAGTTTACGTACTAATCTTCGCACTCAACACCTTTAATGCCTTCTTTACGCCAACTTATCAAGCGACAATCCCCCTAGTGACTGGGCAAAACGATTACCCGCAAGCGATCGCGCTTTCTAGTGCCACATTCCAGTTGCTAGGCGTACTCGGTCCAGGTATTGCTGGTAGCGTTGCGGCTTTGATTGGAGCAAGACAAGTTTTCTTTCTAGATGCCTTGACTTTCTTAATTGCCGCAGGATTGATCTTCACTCTACCCGATCGGTTGAGAGCATCAAGCCAACTCTCGTCACAGACAAAAGGCAGAACTTGGCGAGACATAAAAGATGGTACAACCCGCCTTTTAACGGATGTCCCGATTCGATACGCGCTTTTCATGCAGTTAGTCGCATCGATTGCTGGAGCGCAAATTTTAGTCAATACAGTCAATTACGTCCAAGGAACGCTGAAACTAGGAAACGTACAGTACGGCTGGGTAATGGCTGCTTTTGGGGTGGGCGCAACTCTTTCAGCAGTCGTTGTAGGTAGCGCGAACAGACGCTTGCCGAGAACAACCTTTGTGCTGTGCGGTGCAATTCTCGTGACGTTGGCACTGCTACCCGCTAACTTTTCCAACCTAGCGTTGCTGATTGTGTTATGGCTACTGGCTGGTGCCGGACAAAATTGCGTGAACTTACCCACTCAAACCTTAATTGCCGATCGCATCAGTGCTGATGCCCAAGGACGAGTTTACGGCGCACACTTTGCTTGGAGTCATCTGTGGTGGGGAATTTCCTACCCCCTAGCTGGCTGGTTGGGAAGTTACTTTAGCGATCGCGAATTTCTCTATGGCAGTTTAGTCGGCTTGACAGTCCTGATTGCGGTACAACTTGCTCTCTCACCCCAAGGACGCGATCGCGAACACATACACGTACACAAGAGTTTTTGGCACGAACACGAACACGTTCATGACGAGCACCATCAACACGAGCACGTTCGAGAGACACTAGCGCGCAAACCCCACAATCATTTTCACAAACACGAAACTATGCGCCACAGCCATCCTTATCAAAGCGATCTCCACCATCATCACAGTCATTAGAGTTGTTGGAGGGGCAAAACATGCAATCGCGCCAAGAAGTGTCACCCAGTCTATTAAATTAACGTGAGTTCGATGAGAAAAACTAGCTAAAAAGAAAACTGAGACCTATGCTCAAAATACACACACGCAACAGTCTCAGCTATGGAAACAATTGTATCTCGCCTGGAAATTACCCAAGTCTTCTGTGAGGTGGACGATTTCTGCCAGGAGTTTGAGCGACTGTGGCAGCAACAGCCTCAGTTACCGTCTATACAAGGAGAGCGGCGGAGTCGTTCTCGAATGCATATGAGTGAAGTGATAACAATTGTCATTGCTTTTCATGGCAGTGGTTATCGAACATTCAAAGACTTTTACACCAGGCAAGTGTTACCAGGATGGCGCAAAGCTTTTCCAAAGCTAGTCAGCTACACTCGATTTGTCGAATTGATGCCTTGGTGCATGATGACGCTATGCTGCTACTTGTACACTCGCACGGGTGAAATCACCGGAATTAACTTCATTGACTCAACGCCAATTCAGGTTTGTCATTGCTGTCGGGCACGCACCCACAAAGTATTTCAGGGATATGTGGCTTGGGGAAAGAATTCCGTCGGTTGGCATTACGGTTTTAAGTTGCACCTAGTCATCAATGACAAAGGAGAACTACTAGCGTTCCAGCTCACTGCTGCCAATGTAGACGACCGACAACCTGTTCCTGACTTAACCAAGGATTTGCTTGGCAAGCTGTTCGGGGACAAAGGTTACATCTCACAGCCTTTGTTCGAGCAACTTTTGGCTCGTGGTCTGCAATTGATTACTCGTTGTAAGCGCAAGATGAAATCCCGTCTCATACCATTGATTGATAAGATTCTGCTGCGTAAACGTGCTGTGATTGAGTCGGTGAACGACCAACTCAAGAACATTTACCAAATTGAGCATTCTCGCCATCGTAGCGTCTTCAACTTCCTCGTCAATTTATTAGCGGGGTTGGTTGCCTATACCTATCAAGAGAAAAAGCCATCTTTAGATATCCATCCCCACGGCTTACTAGCTCTACCTCCTGCTATTTTTTGACCGTCGAACTCACGTTAAATTAGCTTTGACCGATTGCGACTGTCACAACAATGGGACGTTTTTCGTCTTATATATAAGCGATCCACAGAAAACGAAAAACCTTTTCATGAAGAAGTTACTGGAAGTTCAATCCAGCGTTCGTCAGGAAAATTCAATTTCCCGTACCCTAAGCAACCAATTTATCCAAACTTGGAAAACCGCTCATCCTGACGTTCAACATCTCATCCGCGATGTCGGTATCGATCCCCCAGCTCATCCTACAGAGCTATGGACAAAAGCAAATTATACAGCTCCAGAAGCCAGAACACCAGAAATGATTGCAGCTTTAGCCCACTCCGAGCAACTAATTGCCGAGTTATTGGGAGCAGACTACCTATTGCTTGGCGTGCCGATGTATAACTTTAGCATACCGTCAAACCTGAAAGCATATTTAGACAACGTAGTGCGGGTAGGTCGAACCTTTGCCTTTGACAAGGAAACCCTGACATTTGAGGGACTAGCCACAGGTAAAAAAGCCTTAGCGATCCTTCCGAGCGCATCAGACTATAATCCTGGCACACCGATGGCACAGATGGATTTCTGCGAACCTTACTTGCGAACGATTTTGGACTTTATTGGTATTGAGGAAGTGACGGTTGTATCAGTACCAAACCAATTTATGCCGGATGCAATTCGACAGCAGGCGATTGAGACAGCAAGAACGAAATTAAAGACGATAGCAGCGACTTGGTAACTGATGAATCGATTAGAGGTGTTTAACCAGTACCGACCTTTGCTATTGGCGATCGCCTATCGCATGCTCAGTAGCGTTACAGAAGCAGAAGACATGGTGCAGGAAGCGTGGTTGCGATGGCAAATGAGCGAAGCAGAGGTAAAATCCCCGAAAGCCTACCTTTCCCAACTCATTACTCGAATGTGTATCGATTACTTGCGCTCGGTTCGCACCCAACGAGAAAAATACATCGGTCCCTGGCTGCCAGAACCTTCAATTGCCGAAATTACTACCAATTCCATCGAGCAAGTCGAGCTAGCCGACTCGCTACAGTTTGCATTTTTAATGTTGTTGGAATGTTTGTCGCCAATTGAACGCGCAATTTTCTTGCTGCGCGAAGTATTTGATTATGAGTACGCTGACATTGCCAAGATAGTCGATAAAAGCACACCTAATTGTCGTCAAATTGTCCGTCGCGCCCGCCAGCATCTTGCCCTGCGAAGACCTAACGTCGGTACGTTATCGCAACAGCAAGAGGAGCTAGTTGCACAGTTTTTAGAGAGCTGGAACCAAGGAGATTTACACAGTCTCATTGCACTAATGGCAGAAGATGTGACTTTTTGGGCAGATGGCGGCGGAAAAGTCGTGGTAGCTCAAAAACCGCTGAACGGTCGCTTGAAAGTGGCGCGGTTCTTGATTGCAATTCGACGCAGTCGACTTTTGCCCACACTCACGCCTCGGATGCTTCGGATTAACGGTCAACCTGGACTAGTGAATTATGTAGATGGTAAGCCCCACAGCGTTTTTACGTTTGATGTTTGCGATCGCGAAATCAGATCGTTATTCGCTGTCGCGAACCCTGCTAAGTTGAAGCAAATTCAGTAACAAGAAGAAAAACAATGCATCGAATTCAACCTTCCGCACAACCACCTCAAACCACTGGTCAAACTGTTCGCCGCTGGGCGCATTTATATGATGCAGTTGTTGGGTTAGTCTCCTTGGGAAAAGAGCGGGATATTCGAGAAATGACTGCTACGATGGCAAACCTACAACCAGGCGAGCGAGTTTTGGATGTCGGGTGCGGCACTGGCAGTCTGGCGATGGCAGCCAAGTCACGGGTTGGTTCAACCGGGGAGGTGTACGGCATCGACGCTTCCCCAGAGATGATAGACGTAGCCCAGCGTAAAGCCCTACAGGAAAATGTAGACGTATCCTTTCAAGTTAGGTTGATTGAAGACATTCCTTTACCCGATTGTACGTTCGATGCAGTTTTGAGTAGCATGATGCTGCATCATTTGCCTGGAGAAGAGCTGAAACGCCAAGCATTTGCTCAAATGCACCGCGTTCTGAAACCAGGTGGTCTCTTACTGATTGTCGATATTGAACCACCGACTCATCCCCTGCTACGGATTTTATACCCCCTACTGCTGGTTCATTTCTGGGTGGAAACTAGCTTATCTGAGTACCAAGCTTTGATGGCAGAGATTGGATTTACGGAAATTGAAGTAGGAAAGACTCGTTATGGCGGACTCGCATTCATTCAAGGAAAAGTCTGTTAATAATTTTTTGTCAATGAAGATTTCAGTGCCGCTATTTCTTCTCCTTTAGCAATACAAAGAGCGTCAAAAATAAATATTTACCTCTTGGCAAATAAAATTTTAGAAGATGCGATCGCAGACAAGCATCAATAATTTATCAGGTCGAGGCATGGGAAACATACGAAAAAGGAAAGGATATTATTTGCATCAGGAGCAATAGATTTTGAGCGAGGTTGCATTCTCACAAAAGCTTTTTTGGCAGAATCTCGCCTCACGAGGATGGATACTTGTTAAAGGCTTTAGCTCTACCTTGGCGATCGAAGGAAAACACAATAAACGAGTCTTTGCGGTCTTCCATCTCCATTCCAAGAGTACCTACAGGCATTTTGGGAACGGTTACACCAGCAACATTTAGCTTTGTAAATTTCAAGTCAATAATCGAGCGAAAATTTAGTGATGGCGATCGCCCAAACTTTGAACTCGCGTCAATTCCTCGGCAAGAACTTGTTGATAAATTTTTGCTAAATAAGGAGTTACCCAGTTATCTTCAATTCCATATCCCAAACTTGTCCAAGTGCCAGATAGCATCTGTAGGACTTCATCGACTCGTCCTTGTCTCAACAAAAACGGAATATCTGTACCCCAAGTCCGATGGTCTTTCAGCCATTTATAGGTGACTTTATCTTGGTATTTAGGCTCAAAGCTATACGTACTCAAACCTGTAGACCCATGAGGGTGAGGGTGATATTTGCGAGCTTTTTCTAACCAAGTCGATGTGAGAAATTGGTAACGACCCGCAGCAGTAGAACATTTTTTCTGATTTGGACCGCTAGCAATTTGCCTGCAAACGTTAGGATGTCGATTTAAATTGTGAACGTGGTCTCCACCATAGAGCAGAACGTATGGATTTTTAGCATTTGACTCGCTGGCAGATATCGTCCGCATTAATGCCCGAATATAAGGATCGCCTCCCGCCATAGCTAGTTGTGGTAAGTGGCCAAAAGGATTTTTTTCAGGAGGAGGTTGCTGTTCTCTGCGTCCATTCCAAACGAGAATAGGTAAGGCTAACACCCCTAAAACAAGAAATCTAAACCACCATCTCGGCTTTTCAGGTTGACTGAGGTTGTTTGGCTTGTTACTGAAGGATTTCTGCATTTGCTTAGAGCTAACCGAGCGGAAATTGTTCTAGTTTCATGTCAGAATAATCTGCATTTAGCCGTCCTTATTCTTAATGCGATCGCATCAATCCCAGCCATCATAACAGGAATTTCTGGCAGTTTGCTTGACATCATCCTCAGATACCAATAAAAACATCTTTCCCCGTGCATATCAGTCAATCGTTAAGGATAATCGCAGGGTAAATAGCGTGCCTTGACCGAGTTGGCTCTGAACCTGAATGCTACCCTGGTGAACCTGCGAGATCGCTCGGACAATAGCCAAGCCCAACCCAGTTCCCCCAGTTTTTCGCGAACGATCGCTGTCAACGCGATAAAAGCGGTCGAAAATTCGGGTTTGTTCTTCTGGCGCAATCCCAATTCCTGTATCTTTCACGCTAATAAAAGCGGAGCGATCGCGGGTGGTTAAACTAACTACCACTTGACCTCCACTCGGTGTATACTGAATCGCATTCGCAATTAAGTTTGACACCAGACGGTAAAGCTGGGACTCGTTCCCCAAAACATAAATTTCGCGCTCGGAAATTTGATGCGTTAGGTGAATTTCAGCGATGGTTGCCAGCTCTAAAAATTCCTCCGTTAGATCGCTGACGAGATCGTTTAAGCAACAGGGTTGAAAAGGCTTGGGCGATGAATTTTGCTCGAGGCTGGTCAACAAGAGTAAGTCTGCGATCGAATGACTCAAGCGTCGTCCCTGTCGTTCAACTGTGTGGAGCATGGCTTGCATCTCTTGCGGATTCGATTGCGGCACTCGTAAGATGGCTTCTACAGTGGCTAAGAGGCTGGCAAGCGGCGATCGCAATTCGTGAGCGGCGTTGGCAGTGAACTGTTGCTGTTGCTGATGGGACTGGTAAATCGGTTGCATCGCCAATCCTGAGAGCCACCAACTAGAAACCGCAACCAAGCCTAAAGCGATCGGAAACCCAGCGAGCAAAATCCATTGCATCCGGTTGACTTCAGCATCAAAGGATTCTAAGGTGCGTCCAATTTGTAAATACCCCCAGGATGAGTGAGGACTGTGCTGATGAATCGCGTCATGGGTATCAGTGCTGTGCAGAATGATGGTGAATTGATGGTAGCGGATGCTATTCGGACTCCGAAGCGTTTGCCACGGGTCAATATGTAAAGTTTGAGGCAGTTTTGCGGGTTGGTTGGGTGAAAAGGCGAGGAGATTACCTTGGCGATCGAACAGACGAAGGTAGTAGGTGCTGCGATCGCTCACTCCAGTCGTATGTCTTTGAATCAAGGTAGGATTGGTGTTACAGGGTTGTCCAATTAAGCACAATTCAGGGAAAATCTGCCGCAGTGCGGTAGTAGGATCTCCTGAAGCAGGCAGCATTGGTTCCAAGCTGTCGTGCAGCGTTCCCGCGATCGACTCCATTTCTCGTTCCATTGCCGCCCAATTGGACTGAACCAACGAGCGATACATCCCAAATCCAGAAAGACTCAAGATTGCCCCCATAACAACCGCATACCAGAGTGCTAAACGGGTACGGCTGCGGCGAAAAAGTCCGTGACTGTTCATGGTTGCGAGCGAGGTAAGCTATGCATCGATCGGGTTAAGGATTAAATCGGTAGCCTTGACCGGGAATTGTTTCAATCGGGCAGTCGCAGCCGTAGCTGGCTAACTTGCGACGCAATAACCGCATTTGTGCCGCGACCACGTTGCTAATCGGTTCTTCTTCGAGATCCCATAGTTGATGTCGAATTTTGCTACCCGAAACGATCCGAGCGGGATTTTGCATCAGATAAGCGAGTATTTGAAATTCCTTCACCGTTAAAGGAATCGTTTGAGGTGGTTGGGCTAGTCTATTGCAGAGTGCATTGTTAGCGTAATCCAAGGTAAACGTGCCAACGGTAAGCGATCGCGGTTGGAGGTGGGGCGATCGCCGCTGAAGTGCCCGCAACCGCGCCAGCAGTTCTTCCATCACAAACGGCTTGACCAGGTAATCATCGGCTCCAGCATCCAATCCAGCTACGCGATTTTCCGGCTGACCCAAAGCAGTAAGCATTAGCACGGGTAAGGGATTTTGGTGCAATCTGAGCCGCTGACATAGCTCCAGACCCGATAGCTCTGGTAGAAGCCAATCAACGATCGCTACGGTGTAATCCGTCCACTGGTTTTCCAGACAGTGCCATGCCTCAACACCATCCGGCACCCAATCTACCACATATTTTTCGCCGATTAACACTTGCTTAATCGCCAGTCCTAGATCCGCTTCATCTTCTACCAACAGAATTCGCATTGCTCAAAAATTCAACCACGAAATTGATTTTATCGAAACTGCTTCTATTTCACCTGAATTTCATCTGCTATTTGGCAGACTATGAAAGATTTTGGTTCAGCCCTGCGTCTGTGTAAGGAGGTATGATGAAACCCGTTCCATTTATTAGTTCCGTTCTTGCCGTCAGTTTAGTTGTTAGTGCGCCCACTGTTGTGTTTGCTCATGTTGGGCATGGCGATGAATTTCAGTCACAAGGCGGCGCTCAGCGCGTAAAAGTCAATGCCCAAACCGACCAGATGTTGGGGATTGTAGTCGCGCCGATCGCCCCAGCCGCAGATGGTAGCTCCGCTGTCATGGTGCCTGTCACCGCATTGGTAGATGCTGATGGCAAACAGTTAGTTTTTGTGCAATACGAGAATTTTTATGAGCCAGTTCCCATCACCACGGGCGCGACCAAGGGCGAACTGGTTGAAGTGACAAAAGGATTATCCGTTGGGGAAAAGCTCGTCACTCAGGGGAGTTTGTCGCTCTATGCCGAATCTCGTAAAACCCAAACCACCACTGCATCTCCCAGTCCAGATGCGATCGCTTCCCCTCAAACCAATGCAACTCACGCTCAAGCTGATGCACAAGGAATCCCTCACAAACACGATGCCGCTGGCAATCTTGCCTCACAGCCTGGTGAAACGACTCCGCGATCGAGTGGATTCCCGATGGGGTTCTTAGTCGCCGCAGTTGTTGGAGGAGTAGCACTGTTGGGAGGAGGAATCGCCCTCATGGGTGGCAGTCGCAAGAAAAAGAAAACCTTTTCTGACAAGAAAGGGGGCTTCTAATTTAAAATGTTTAATTCAATTCTGAATCAGACGCTCAAAAACTCAATTGCCCAACGGTGGCTCATCGTCGTTGGTGCCATTTTGGTGACAGTGTGGGGTATTGTCAGCGTTACCCAGATGCCGCTGGATGTGTTTCCCGAATTTGCACCTCCCCAGGTTGATATTCACACCGAAGCATCTGGACTGGCTCCGGAGGAAGTGGAATCGCAAATTACCGTGCCAATTGAGAGTGCGGTAAATGGCTTGCCAGGAGTAACCACCGTGCGCTCGTCCTCCAAGGTAGGGCTATCGATGGTACAGGTGGTGTTTGACCAGGATGCCGATATTTACAAAGCGCGACAAACCGTGACGGAACGGCTCCAGCAGGTGACAAATCAGCTTCCTGAAGGGGTACATCCACCGGAAATTTCACCATTGGCATCGCCATTGGGCACGATTCTGCAATATGCCTTCACTGTCAACGGACAGGGAAAAACGTCGCTGATGGATCTGCGTCGTTTAGTCGATAGTACGCTCAGCAATCAAATTTTGTCCGTGCCTGGAGTTACCCAAGTCACGGTCTATGGTGGCGATGAGCGTCAGGAACAGGTGCTGATCGATCCGGCAAAACTGCGATCGCTCGATGTTTCGCTCACCGAAGTCACCGATGCAGCCAGGGGGGCAAATGCCAATGCTCCAGGCGGGTTTTTGATTGGTGGCGGTCAGGAACTGCTGGTGCGCGGCATAGGACAGGTGAAATCCATCCAAGATTTGCAGCAGTCCGTGGTCAAAGTGAAAGACGGCAAACCAATTTTGCTCGAAGATGTGGCAGAGGTAAAAACTGGGGCAGCCCTAAAACGGGGAGATGCTAGCTTCAACGGACAGCCTGCGGTAGTGCTGATGATCAATAAACAGCCCAACGTGGATACGCCCACAGTTACTAAAGCGGTGGAAGCCGTAATGCGATCGTTGCAGCCAACCTTTCCTCCTGACGTGCAAGTGGCACGAACGTTTCGTCAATCCAACTTTATTGATTCTGCCATAGGCAATGTCAGCACTTCTCTGATTGAAGGCATCATTATCGTTTCGGCGATTATGCTGCTGTTCTTGATGAATTGGCGGACTGCGGCGATTACCCTGAGCGCGATTCCCCTGTCCTTATTGGTTGGGTTGATGTTGATGAAAGCTTTTGGCTTGGGCATCAATACCATGACGCTGGGCGGGTTAGTGGTTGCCATTGGTTCGGTCGTGGATGACTCGATTGTAGATATGGAAAACTGCTATCGCGGACTCCGCACCAATCAAGCGCAAGGCAATCCCAAGCACCCCTTTCAGGTGGTGTATGACACCTCTGTGGAAGTGCGGCTGGCGGTGATTTTCTCCACGGTGATTATCATCGTCGTGTTTGCGCCAATTTTTAGTTTGACCGGAGTGGAAGGACGCATTTTTGCCCCAATGGGGTTGGCGTATTTGCTCTCGATTGCGGCTTCAACGCTGGTTGCTATGACCCTTTCCCCTGCTCTTTGTGCAATTTTGCTGGCAAACCAAACCCTGCCGCAGGAAGGCACGTTTGTTTCACGTTGGGCAGAGCGGCTGTATCGTCCGCTGCTGAATTTGTCGCTGCGATCGCCCCAAATCATTCTGGGATTGGCACTGGCTGCCTTAGTTGCAGCGTTTGCGATCGTGCCTTCCCTCGGACGGGTATTCCTGCCGGAATTCCAGGAAAAATCGATGGTCAATTCAATGGTGCTGTTTCCTGGTGTTTCGCTAGACATGACGAATCGGGCAGGGATGGCGCTTTCTAACTTGCTGAAGGACAATCCCCTGTATGATTGGGTGCAGGTGCGGGCAGGACGCGCTCCTGGCGATGCCGATGGGGCGGGAGTCAGTATGGCGCACGTGGATGTGGAACTGAGCGATACAGCCCTGAAAGACCGAGAAGCCAGCATCAAGCAACTGCGTGAAGCATTCCTCAAGTTACCTGGTGTTGCGCCTAACATTGGTGGGTTTATCTCCCACCGGATGGATGAGGTGCTGTCTGGGGTCAGAAGTGCGATCGCGGTGAAAATTTTTGGACCTGACCTGACAGAACTGCGAAAGGTAGGAGAACAAGTCCGCGATGTCATCCAGCCCATTACAGGGGTTGTAGACTTGCAGCTCGAACCGCAACTCCCGATTCGTCAGGTGCAAATTCAATACGATCGCGCCGCAGCCGCGACCTATGGCTTGAGCATGGAACAAATATCGGGCGTGGTGGAAACGGCACTGAACGGTCGAGTGGTGTCGCAGGTGTCAGAAAACCAGCAGCTGATCGATATTTCCATTTCACTGGCAGAGAATGCTCGCAATAGTTTAGATGCGATTCGCGCGATTCCGCTTTTCACTCCCACGGGTCGAACCATCCCCCTCAGCGCCGTTGCCAAAGTAGATTACGGCATGGGAGCTAATGTGGTAAATCGAGAAGACGTTTCACGGCTAATTGTCGTTTCAGCAAATGTTGCCGAGCGTGACTTGGGTAGCGTGGTGGGCGATATTCAAGCTCAGATTCGGCAAAAGGTACAGTTGCCCAATGGCTACTTTATCCAATATGGCGGACAGTTTGAATCGGAGCAAAATGCCACTAATAACCTGCTGGTGTTCAGCATCCTGGCTGCGATCGTCATTGCGGTGTTGATGTTCTTCTCGGTGAAGTCACTCCCTGCCACGATCGCCATCATGATTAATTTGCCATTGGCGTTGGTGGGTGGCATTATCTCAATTGCTCTGACTGGAGGCGTAATCTCAATTGCTTCTCTGATTGGCTTTATCACCCTGTTTGGGGTTGCTGTCCGCAACGGTTTGTTGCTGGTAGACAACTACAACAACAAATTCGCGCAGGGAATGTACCTTAAAGATGCGATCGTCAAAGGGTCTCTGGAGCGGATTAACGCCATCCTGATGACTGCCTTTACCTCTGCACTAGGAATGCTGCCGTTGGCGATCGCTAGTGGAGCCGGAAACGAAATTCTGCAACCGCTGGCAATAGTAGTTTTGGGTGGCTTATTTACTTCCACAGCGTTGACGTTGTTAGTAATTCCTGCAATCTACGCTAAGTTTGGCAAGTGGTTGATCCCCAAACAAAAAGCAGCCGCAGTTGAAACGAACTTTCCCGTGAACGTGACACCGCAACCTTCAGCAGACTCGATGCTGTAATTCTTTGAGGATTAGCAGAGGCGCGATTTGTTTACCGACATGGGAAGCGATCGCACCTCAAAGTTTGGCGTTGCTGATTTCGTAATGAAATCTGACAAATGTGAAACTTGAAATTCTATTTTCTTCGTAAGCAGCCACTTGAAAATCATCACACTTTCAGCAACGCCCTCTCGCTATTCTGGGGATGGCGGGTGGACGGGACTGCTCCAGATAAGTTCGACTACTTCGGTGTACATCTGACGCTTTTAGGCGTGTCGAGTGTGATGTATGCGCCTAGAGGTTGATGATACTAGCAAAAAATCTGCAATTATGAGAAGAATATGAAAAATAATCTCGGTTAAATGAACGACCATGCCAGAAAATCGCCCCAGCCTGCCTGAAGTTCACCGCAGTATCAAAATCCCTGATGGTAGTGGCTTTTGGCGCAAGATGCTTGCCTATGCGGGACCAGGGTATCTCGTTTCAGTTGGTTATATGGACCCTGGAAACTGGGCTACAGATATTGCTGGCGGGTCTAAGTTTGGCTACACGCTATTGAGCGTAATTCTGCTGTCGAACTTGATGGCAATCTTGCTGCAATCGTTATGCGTGCGTTTGGGTGTTGCTACCGGACGAGACTTAGCACAAGCTTGTCGTGACTATTTCAATCCGAATGTTAACTTTTGTTTGTGGGTACTGTGCGAAATCGCGATCGCCGCTTGTGATTTAGCAGAGTTACTAGGTAGTGCGATCGCCTTACAACTCTTATTTGGGCTGCCTTTAGTCTGGGGAGTGTGCATCACGGCTCTAGACGTGCTGATGTTGTTATTTCTGCAAGGAAAAGGCTTCCGCTATGTAGAAGCTTTGATAATTATGCTGGTAGCAACAGTAGGAATTTGTTTCGGCTTAGAAATTCTCTTCTCTCGCCCCGACGTAGCAGGAATATTACTAGGGTACGCACCCAAGCCGGAGATTTTGCAGAATCCAGAAATGCTCTACATTGCTATAGGTATTTTGGGAGCAACAGTGATGCCCCATAACTTGTATTTGCATTCCTCGATCGTACAAACTCGCGATTGGCAACCGACAGCAGAAAAACGATGGGAAGCAATTAAATTTGGCACGATTGATTCGACTGTAGCTTTATCGCTGGCATTATTTATCAATTCAGCAATTTTGATTGTTTCTGCGGCAACGTTTCATTTTTCTGGCTATCGAGATGTAGCAGAAATTCAAGATGCCTATAAATTACTATCTCCACTATTAGGAGTCAGTGCCGCCAGTGCGATTTTTGGTCTTGCCTTACTTGCTTCTGGACAAAGTTCAACCCTAACTGCAACTTTGGCAGGACAGATTGTGATGGAAGGCTTTCTACAATTGAGGCTACCACCTTGGTTGCGTCGTTTAGCTACCAGGCTGATTGCGATCGTTCCAGCCTTAATTGCAATTATCTTTTTTGGCGAACGCAGTACGGGGAACTTACTCGTTTTCAGTCAAGTGATTTTAAGCTTACAGTTATCGTTTGCGGTGATTCCGTTGGTGATGTTTACGAGCAATCGCCGCTGGATGGGAGAATTTGTCAATCCCCTCGGGCTGAAAGTTCTAGCTTGGTCAGTTGCTACGATTATCGTCAGCTTGAACGTTTGGCTGCTACTGCAAACGTTTTTAGGCTGGCTAAAGCTGTAGGACAAAAACTTCCAATCTTTGTCTTCTTGTACTTTACCTTCAAGATTTACGGTTGTACGGAAGGTTTAGCAGTTGATGGCTGTTGGATCGTTTGCAGAAAAGTCAACGCTTGTTGGTGAGCGGGGACATTTCCTTGAGCGGAAAAAATTCGCGCTGCTTGCTGTAGAT
>ERZ1066119.1071-NODE-1071-length-16050-cov-13.343232_pt1 | contig 16050 bp, 12 predicted proteins | sample MGYA00382766_ERZ1066119 | MGnify/ENA primary metagenome ERZ1066119 (study PRJEB33369, sample SAMEA5778349) | biofilm metagenome | biome: Industrial cooling water; feature: Water cooling tower basin; material: Biofilm | place: United Arab Emirates | collected...
TGCAAGGCGCAGCCGGGGCTGGAGCGCATGGTTCTCGTGACCAACACGCGCCTCTCGGTCCAGCCCGTGACGCCCGAGGAATGGCGGATCGTCTGCGCGATGGGGGGCGTGGGGCCCTGATGCGGAAATGAAGGGCCCCGCACCCCTACGGGACCCTTCATCCACCCCACGTGCTCCCCAGCACCACACGTGTTCTGACAAGGTCCCGGACATGATGCCCTTGGAGAAAGGCTAGCCGCGAATCGCGCGGGGCGCAAAGGCGATGCCCCGACGATTTGATGCAAAGGCCGCCGGACCGACGGACCCGCCCGTGCCGGGGCCGGTCCGCGCGGCCCGCCGGGCACCTCGTCAGGCGTAGGCCGCCTCGCGGCCGAAATGCTTGACGAGCAGGTAGTAGAGCACCGCGCGGTGCTTCTGGCGCTCGGACCGGCCGTAGGTCTCGATCGCGGCGCGGATCCCCTCCATCAGCCCGGGGCTGTCGGGCAGGCCCAGCTTCTTCATGAGGAAGTTGCGCTTCACCGTCTCCAGCTCGGCCGCGTCGGACCCCGCCACCGTCGCGCTGTCGGCGTTGTAGATCGACGGCCCGCAACCGATCGCCACCTTGGTCAGCAGCGCCATGTCGGGCTGGACCCGGCACTTCGTCCGAAGGTCCTCGGCATAGGCCGCGATCAGTTCGTCTCGTTTGCTCATACCCGTTACTCCTGTCCCTGTCGGACCGCCCGGGCTTCTGCCGTAGCGGCAACGGGATGCTAGGACAAAGCGGACAGCCGAAAAAGCGTTTTGTCGCCGCCGGCGGTCCGCGCCGCGCCGCGGGGCGTCAGGGGGCGCGGTCGAGCGTGACGATCCACTGGTTGGCCATCACGCGCAGGCTGGCGCGCGCGCCCAGCGCGGCGACGGCCGCCTCGACCGCGCGGCGCACGGGCGCGCCGCCCGTTCCCGTCTGCCAGTGGAAGTCGTCGCCCGCGATGATCCCGTCCGGCCTCACCTTCGCGAGGCAGAGCGCGATGTCGTTGCCGATGAAGGGCTCGTTGTGGTTGCCGTCGATGTAGACCCAGTCGAGGCTGCCGTCCGCCAGCGCCCCCAGCGCCGCCTCGGAGGTGGCGCGGTGGATCGTCACGCGCGGGTCGCCGGCGAAGAGCGCGGTCACGGCCCGGAACTTCTCCTCCATCGCGTGCTCGTTCTTCCGGCGACCGAAGCCGGTGTTGGCGAACTCGGGCATGTACTGCCAGGGGTCGATCAGGTGCAGGGCGGCGGGTTCGCAGACCTCGAGGATGCGGCGGCTGAACTGCCCCTCCCACACCCCGATCTCGGCCGCGACGCCGCCCTTCGGCATCGCCCGCAGCAGCCGGTCGCGCACCATCGCGCGCCGGCCCGGCCCCCCCGCATCCTCGTCTGCCATGATCCCTCCGCCTGTCCGGGCGCAGGATAGGCGCCGGCACGGCCGCCGCAAGCGAAGGCCGCGGCCCGGGCGCGAAAGGGCGGCGCCTGTGGCCGCCCTGCGCTCAGTAGCGGTAGTGCTCGGGCTTGAACGGGCCTTCCACCGGAACCCCGATGTAGTCGGCCTGGTCGCGGCGCAGTTCGGTCAGCTTGACGCCGATCTTCCTGAGGTGCAGCCGCGCCACCTTCTCGTCGAGCGCCTTGGGCAGGATGTAGACGCCGGGCTGGTAGTCGGCCCCACGGGTCCAGAGCTCGATCTGCGCGAGCACCTGGTTGGTGAAGGACGCGCTCATGACGAAGCTCGGGTGACCCGTCGCGTTCCCGAGGTTGAGGAGCCGCCCCTCGGACAGCAGGATGATCCGGTTGCCCGAGGGCATCTCGATCATGTCCACCTGGTCCTTGATGTTGGTCCACTTGTGGTTCTTCAGCGCGGCGACCTGGATCTCGTTGTCGAAGTGGCCGATGTTGCCCACGATCGCCATGTCCTTCATGGCGCGCATGTGCTCCAGCCGGATCACGTCCCTGTTGCCGGTCGTGGTGATGAAGATGTCGGCGGTCGCGACCTCGTCCTCGAGCAGCGTCACCTCGTAGCCGTCCATCGCGGCCTGCAGCGCGCAGATGGGGTCGACCTCGGTCACCTTCACCCGCGCGCCCGCGCCGCGGAGGGACGCGGCCGAACCCTTGCCCACGTCGCCGTAGCCGCAGACGACGGCGACCTTGCCCGCCATCATCGTGTCGGTGGCCCGCCGGATGCCGTCGACGAGGCTTTCCTTGCAGCCGTACTTGTTGTCGAACTTCGACTTCGTCACGCTGTCGTTCACGTTGATCGCGGGGAAGGGCAGCAGGCCCCTGCGGTGCAGGTCGTAGAGGCGCTTCACCCCCGTCGTCGTCTCCTCGCTGACCCCGCGGATCGCGTCGCGCTGCCTCGTGAACCAGCCGGGCGAGGCCGCGAGGCGCTTGCGGATCTGCGCGAAGAGGCACTCCTCCTCCTCGCTCGTGGGCACGGCGATCAGGTCGGTCTCGCCGCCCTCGACCCGCGCGCCCGTCAGGACGTAGAGCGTCGCGTCGCCGCCGTCGTCGAGGATCATGTTGCAGGTCCCGACACCGGCCTGGTCGGGGCCCCCGAAGTGGAAGATGCGGTCGGTGTAGTCCCAGTATTCGGCGAGGCTCTCGCCCTTCACCGCGAAGACGGGGACGCCCGTCGCCGCGATGGCCGCCGCCGCGTGGTCCTGGGTGGAGAAGATGTTGCACGAGGCCCAGCGCACCTCGGCCCCGAGCGCCACCAGCGTCTCGATCAGCACGCCGGTCTGGATCGTCATGTGGAGCGACCCCGCGATCCGGGCGCCCTTGAGCGGCCGGGAGGGGCCGAACTCCTCGCGGCAGGCCATGAGGCCCGGCATCTCGGTCTCGGCGATGGTCAGTTCCTTGCGGCCGAAGCCGGCCAGCGCCTCGTCCCTGACGATGTAGTCCTTGGCCATCCGGCGCGCTCCTTGATCCACGGGTCGCGGGGCGGTTAACACGTCGCGGAGGCTGGAACAACCGAAGGCATGTCGCATGAAGACGCCCCGCGCCTGGCAGCGGATGCTCTCGGGCCGAAGGCTCGACCTCCTGGACCCCACGCCCGTCGACATCGAGATCGCCGACATCGCCCACGGCCTTGCCTTCGTCGCGCGCTGGAACGGGCAGACGCGGGGCGACTTCCCCTACTCGGTGGCCGAGCACTCGCTCCTCGTCGAGGCGATCGTGGGCCGGCTGGGCGAGGCCGATCCGCGCTGGCGGCTCGCGGCGCTGCTGCACGACGCGCCCGAATACGTGATCGGCGACATGATCAGCCCGGTGAAGGCCGCCGTCGGGCCCGGCTACGGCGAGATGGACGCGCGGCTGGCGGCCGCGATCCACCTGCGCTTCGGCCTGCCCGCGCAGCTTCCCGCCGCCGTGAAGCGCAGGATCAAGGCGGCCGACCGTGTGTCGGCCTGGCTCGAGGCGACGCGGATCGCGGGCTTCACCCGGGCCGAGGCCGACCGTCTCTTCGGCGCCCCCGACCCCGCGCTGGCCGAGGGGCTCGAGATCGCGCTCCGCCCCCCGGCGGCGGCGCGCGCCGCGTTCCTCGCGCGGCACGCCGCGCTGGCCGCAGGGGGCTAGCGGCGCCGGCCGCGCGGCTCCCGACGGGCGGCGATCGGCAGGGCGTCGGCGAGGAAGCGCAACATGGTCCGTCCCCCCTCGTGGCGGCCACGAGCCTCTCCGGGCCGGCTTGCGGCATCCGGCCGAGCCCGGAGGACCTGCCGCCTGCAGGGCCGGCTGACCGATGATCCCCGACTGGCGGACCTCCCCCTCACCGCGCTGCGCGCCTTCGGGGCGGCGGCGCGGCGGCGCGCCTTCACGCGTCGGCGGCCGGATGCCGCCCGATCAGACCGCCATGTCCTCGGGCTTCTTTCCCGACTTGAGCGCGGCCTCGTACCAGCGGGGCTTGCGGCCGCGGCCCGACCAGGTCTCGGACCTGTTCGCGGGATTGGCGTATTTCGCCGAGGCGGGCGCGCGCGGCTTGCGCGGCGCGGGCGTGCCCAGCAGCTCCTGCAGCGAATAGCCCATGTCGCGGGCCTTGGCCTCCAGCTCGGCCAGCGCGTCCTTCTTGCGCCGGTCCTCGAAGGTCGCGGCGGCGCGCGCGGCCTGGGTCTGGACTTCCTTGATTTCCTTGAGCGTCATCTTGCTGAAGTCGATATCCACGGTTTTTCCCCTCGAAGCGCGGGCCGCCTAAAGAGGCCTGAATCCCGCCGGATGACGGGATTAGAATCACGTATTTTAACGCGTTGCAATCCGCCAATTCCGCCGCCTTTAGCGCGGGCTCCGCTTGGCGAGAATGCGCTGCAGCGTGCGGCGGTGCATGTTGAGACGCCGCGCGGTTTCCGAGACGTTGCGGTCGCACATCTCGAAGACGCGCTGGATGTGCTCCCAGCGCACCCGGTCGGCCGACATGGGGTTCTCGGGCGGCGGCGGATGCGCCTCGCCGCTGGCCAGCAGCGCGTGGGTCACCTCGTTCGCGTCGGCGGGCTTCGACAGGTAGTCCGTGGCCCCGATCTTGACCGCCGCCACGGCGGTGGCGATGGCCCCGTAGCCCGTCAGCACCACGATCCGGCAGTCGGGCCTGCGCTCGCGCAGCGTCTCGACGATGTCGAGCCCGTTGCCGTCCTCCAGCCGCAGGTCGATCACCGCATAGGCCGGCGGGCGCGCCAGCGCGGCGGCCTTGCCGCTGGCCACGCCCTCGGCGGTCTCGGTGATGAAGCCGCGCTTCTCCATCGCCTTCGCCAGGCGCTTCACGAAGGGCTCGTCGTCGTCGACCAGAAGCAGGGTCCGGTCCGGCCCCAGGTCGGCGACCGCATCCTCGGCCATTCCGCGCATCCTTTCCGCTGTCCGATGCACCCCATGTAGGCCCCGGGCGGAACGGGTCAATTTCCGCGCGCCGTCCCGGAACCTTGGGCTGCGGCCCCGCGGGCGTTGATCGCGCCCCCGGCGCGTCCTAACAAGGCGCGGGCGCCCCGGGCGCCCCCAGCGACCGCGTGACCCCATGGCCTCCGCCGCGCCCGACCTCCTGTCCCCCGACCGCCTCGGCGGCTGGGTACGGCTGCGAACGCTGATCGTGCTGCGCTGGATGGCGATCGCGGGACAGGCGACGGCCATCGCCGTCGCGCACAGCGTCTACGGCGTGCAGCTGCCGCTCGGCCCGTGCCTGCTGGTCGTGGGCCTGTCGGTCGTGGCGAACCTCGTCGCGATCTTCGTCTTCCCCGGCACCACGCGCCTGACCGAGCGGCAGGCCTTCGGGATGCTGCTGTTCGACCTCGTGCAGCTCGGGCTTCTGCTGTTCCTGACGGGCGGGGTGACGAACCCCTTCGCGCTGCTGATGCTGGCCCCGGTGACGATCGCGGCCACCGCGCTGAACCTGCGGTCGACCGTGGCGCTGGCCGCGGCGGCGATCGTCATCATCACGCTGACCGCCTGGGCGAACCTGCCGCTGCGCTATGCCGACGGGACGGTCATCCGGCTGCCGCCGCTGTTCGCCTTCGGCTTCTGGCTGTCGATCGTGATCGGCGTGGTCTTCATCGGCGTCTATGCCCGCCGCGTCGCGACCGAGATCCGCTCGATGTCCGACGCGCTGCTGGCCACGCAGATGGCGCTGGCGCGCGAGCAGAAGCTGACCGCGCTGGGGGGCGTCGTCGCCGCGGCCGCGCACGAGCTGGGCACCCCGCTCGCCACCATCAAGCTCGCCTCGGCCGAACTGATGGAGGAGCTGGAGGACCGGCCCGACCTGCGCGAGGACGCGGCCCTGATCCGCGACCAGGCCGACCGCTGCCGCGACATCCTGCGGTCGATGGGGCGCGCGGGCAAGGACGACCGGCAGCTGCACAGCGTGCCGCTCGGGGCCCTCCTGCGCGAGGCGGCCGAGCCCCATGCGCGGCGCGGCAAGACGCTGGCCTTCACCCTGTCGCCCGGCCCCGGCGGCAGCGCGCAGGAACCGACCGTCCGCCGCTCGCCCGAGGTCCTGCACGGCCTGCGCAACCTCGTCCAGAACGCGGTCGACTTCGCCCGGGGGCGGGTCTGGATCGACGCCGAGTGGACGCCCGGCCGGATCACCATCCGCATCGCCGACGACGGCGACGGCTATCCGCCGCAGATCCTGTCGCGGATCGGCGACCCCTTCGTGCGCCGCCGGCGGGGCGGCGACGAGGTCCTGCGCCCCGGCTACGAGGGGATGGGCCTCGGTCTCTTCATCGCCAAGACCCTGCTGGAGCGGTCGGGGGCCGAACTCGCCTTCGCCAACGGCTCCGATCCCTTCCTGCCCGCCGAGGAGCAGCCCGCCCGGTCGGGCGCGGTGGTGGCGGCGGTCTGGCCCGCGGACCGCCTCTCGGTCGGGCGCGACGCGGCGCTGGGCGCGAACGATCCCTTCCTGCCCTGACCGCCGCAACCCCCGGCCGTCGCCGGGCGCGCCTTCGGCAACCACGGGCTTAACCGCCCCTTAACCCTCGGCGGTCAGATTCCCGGTTAACGATCGGTCAATCGGGAAGGCCCGCGACATGGACTGGACGCTCGGGGACTGGACGCTCGGGATCGGCATGGCGCTGTCGGCGGTCTTCGCGGCGCTCGGCGGGGTCCTCATCCTGTCGGGCGCCTTTTCGCGCGCGCGCCGCGCCTCGGTGCTGGAGGCGGACCGGGCGGACGGTGCCGGGTTCCTCTTCGACGGCGAGACGCTGGTCGACGCGACCCCCGACGCGCGCGCCATCCTCGCGCTCGGCCCGCAGGCGGGTTCGGCGCTGGCACGGCTGAAGGCCTGGCTCGCCCCGCGCTTCCCGGGGGTCGAGGAACGCCTCGCCGCCCTCCCGGCCGAGGGGCGGTTCCTCATGGGCGGGGCGGCGGGCCCGGCGCCGGGCCTTCTGCTGCGGGGCGAATGGCGCGGGGGGCTGGTGCGGCTGACGCTGTCCGGCCCGGGCGAGGAGGGCGGCCGGCTCGACGGGCTGACCCAGCACGCGCTCGAGCAGGAGCTCGCCGCGCTGCGCAGCGCGCTGGCCCGCGCGCCCTTCCCGATCTGGCGCGAGGATGGGGGCGGGGCCATCGTCTGGGCCAACGCCACCTACCTTCGCGACGCGGCGGCGCGCCAGGGCACCGAGGGGGACCTCGTCTGGCCGCTGCCCCGCCTGTTCGGGCCGGCGACCGATCCCGCCACCCGCCGCCACCGGCTCGACCGCGGGGGGGCCGGCCCGCACTGGTACGACCTCACCGCGCTCGACGACGGCGAGGGGCGGCTTCTCTTCGCGCTGCCGGCCGATGCCGCGGTGCAGGCGGAGATGACGCTGCGCGAGTTCATGCAGACGCTGACCAAGACCTTCGCGCACCTGCCTACCGGGCTTGCGATCTTCGACCGGCAGCGGCGGCTCGCGGTCTTCAACCCGGCGCTGATGGACCTGTCGGGCCTCGCCCCGGACTTCCTGTCGATGCGCCCCTCGCTCCTCGCGTTCCTCGACGGGATGCGCGACCGCAACACCATCCCCGAGCCGTCGGACTACCGCGGCTGGCGTCGGCGGATCGCGGCGCTCGAGGCCGCCGCCGCGCAGGGCCAGTACGACGAGACCTGGAGCCTGCCGTCGGGCAGCACCTACCGCGTGACCGGGCGGCCCCATCCCAACGGCGCGCTCGCGCTGATGTTCGAGGACATCTCGACCGAGATGTCGCGCAGCCGCCACTACCGCGCCGACCTTGAACTGGGGCAGGCCGTGATCGACGGGGTGGAGGAGGCGATCGCCGTCTTCTCGCAGGCGGGCACGCTCGTCATGTCGAACGCGGCCTATGCCGCGCTCTGGGGGCACGACCCCTCGGCCACGCTGGGCGAGGCGGGGATCGGGGCGATCTGCGCGCACTGGCGCGGCCTGTCGGCCCCGACCCCGCTCTGGGCCGAGGCCGAGGCCTTCGTGACGACGCTGGGGCCGCGCGGATCGTTCCGGGGCGAGGTGCGGCTGGCCGACGGCCGGATGGTCGCCTGCCGGTTCAGGGCGCTGCAGGGGGGCGCCACGCTGGCCGGGTTCCAGCCCGCCCTGGCCCCGCTGGCCGAGGGCGGGCCCGCCGTGCTGCGGACCGCCTGACACGGCCGGGTCGGCAGGCTGCGGGCTTGCGGGCGGGGTGCGACTGCCCTTAACTCGCGCCATGCCGGACAAGGCGCGCCTCACCCTCCTGCTGCCGGCCGAGGCAGACACCGACCGGCTTGGCCGCGCGCTCGCGGGCCTGCTCGGCCCGGGCGACGCCGTGCTGCTGCACGGGCCGGTGGGCGCGGGCAAGACGCACCTCGCGCGGGCGCTGATCCGGGCCCGCCTCGGCGACGCCCGGGCCGAGGTGCCCTCGCCCACCTTCACGCTGGTGCAGGTCTACGACACGCCGGGGGCCGAGGTCTGGCACGCCGACCTCTACCGGCTGGCCCATCCCGACGAGGTGACCGAACTGGGGCTGGAGGCCGCCTTCGCCGGCGCGGTCACGCTGGTCGAATGGCCCGACCGGCTGGGGGCTGCCCGCCCCCCCGAGGCGCTCGAGCTGCACCTCGCGCCGGCGGGCGGGGGCCGGCGCGCCACGCTGGAGGGGGGCCGCCGGCACCACGCGCTGATCGGCCGGCTCGCCGCGGAAATGGCGGGCGCGCGGCGGGACGGCGCGGCATGACGACGGTGGCGGAGCCGGCGTCGCGCGCGGATCGGGCCCGCGCCTTCCTCGACCGGGCGGGCTGGGGGGCGGCCGCGCGCGCCCCGCTCGCGGGGGACGCCTCGGACCGGCGCTACGAGCGGCTGGAGCGCGGGCGCGGGCGCGCCGTCCTGATGGATGCGCCCCCGGGGCGGGCCGAGGGCACCGGCGCCTTCGTCGCGATGGCCCGGCACCTGGCCGCGCTGGGCCTGTCGCCGCCGCGGATCCTGGCCGAGGACCGGGCCGCCGGCTTCCTGCTGCTCGAGGATCTGGGCGACGGCCTCTTCCCCCGGCGCATCGCGGCCGATCCCGGGTCCGAGCCCCGGCTCTATGCCGCCGCGACCGACGTGCTCGCGCACCTGCAGCGCGCGCCCCGGCCGCCGGGCCTGCCCGACCTCGCGGCGCGCGACTGGGCCGAGGCGGCGGCGGGGCTGGTGCTCGACCATTACGCGCCCGAGGCGGCGGCGCTGCGGCACGACCTGACCGGGGCGCTGGCCGACCTGATCGCGCGCCACGCGGACGGGCCGCGCGTGCTGATCCTGCGGGACTACCACGCCGAGAACCTGCTGTGGCTGCCCCGGCGCACCGGGCTGGCGCGGGTGGGCCTGCTCGACTTCCAGGCAGGGCAGGGCGGGCAGCCGGCCTACGACCTCGTGTCGCTGGTGCAGGACGCGCGGCGCGACGTGCCGGAGCCGGTGGCGCGCGCGGCGACCCGGCGCTTCGCCGCGGCGACGGGTGCCGCGGGCGCGGATCTGGCGGCCGCCGTCGCGGTGCTGGGCGCGCAGCGGGCGCTGCGGATCCTCGGGGTCTTCGCGCGGCTCTGCGTGGTCGCGGGCAAGGCGCGCTACCTTGCGCTGATGCCGCGCGTCTGGGGCCATCTTCAGGCCAACCTCGCGCATCCCGCGCTCTCGCCGCTCGCGCGGGTCTGCGGGGCGCTGCCCGCGCCCGACCCCGCGCGCCGCGCAGCCCTGGAGGCGCGATGCCCGGCGCGGTAGGGCCCCCCCGGGCGGCGATGCTCTTCGCCGCGGGCTTCGGCACGCGCATGGGCGCGCTGGCCGCCGACCGGCCGAAGCCGCTGATCCCGGTCGCGGGCCGGACACTGCTCGATCACGCGCTGGAGGTCGCGCGGGGGGCGGGCGTCGCGCGCATCGTGGTCAACGCGCACTACCGCGCCGCCATGATCCGCGCGCATCTGGCGCGCCAGCCGGACGTCACGGTCGCCGAGGAGCCGGGCCCGATCCTCGATACCGGGGGCGGGCTGCGCGCGGCCCTGCCGCTTCTGGGGCCGGGGCCGGTCTTCACGCTGAACACCGACGCGGTCTGGACCGGGCCGAACCCGCTGCGGACGCTCGCCGCCGCCTGGGATCCCGCCGCCATGGACGCGCTTCTGCTGCTGGCGCCGCCCGACCGGGCGACCGGTCACGGCGGCCCGGGCGACTTCGTGCGGGAGGCCGGGGGGCGGCTGAGCCGCGCGGCGGGGCGGGCGGGGCCGGTGTTCCTCGGCGCCGCGATCGTCCATCCCCGGGCGATCCCGGCGGACGCGGGCACGGTCTTCTCGCTCAACCGCGCGTGGGACGCGGCCGCGGCGCGGGGGCGGCTTCACGGCGCGATCCATCCGGGCGGCTGGTGCGACGTGGGCCATCCGGCCGGGATCGCGCTGGCCGAGGCGATGCTGGAGGGCGCGCGATGATCTTCGACGACCCCGCCCCGCGCCTCTATGCGATGCCGCCCGGGGCGGACTTCCCCTGCCGGCTGGTCCACGGCCTGCGGCGGCGGATGGTGGACCGGCCGCCCGAGGCCATGGCGCGGGTGCGGATCTTCGTGAACACGCCCCGGATGCAGCGCCGCATCTGCGGCGAGTTCGTGCGGATCGGGGCGAGCCTGCTGCCGCGCATCCAGCTCGTCGCGGCGCTGCCCGACGCGGTGCCGGTGCCGAACCTGCCGCGACCCGTGTCGCCGCTGCGCCGGCGGCTGGAGCTGTCGGTGCTGATCGCGCGGCTTCTCGACCGCGCCCCCGACCTCGCGCCCCGCTCGGCGCTCTACGACCTCGCCGACAGCCTCGCCGGCCTGATGGAGGAGATGCAGGCCGAGGGCATCGCGCCCGACCGGATCGCCGACCTCGACGTGGCGCAGCATTCGCGGCACTGGGCGCGGACGCGCGACTTCATGGCGATCGCGGCCCCCTACTTTGCGGCGCACGGCGGTCCGGACGCCGAGGCGCGGCTGCGCGCCACGGTTCAGGCGATGATCGCCGGATGGGCCGCGGACCCGCCGCAGGATCCGGTGATCGTCGCGGGCTCGACGGGATCGCGCGGGACGATCGCGATGCTGATGCAGGCGGTGGCGCGGCTGCCGCAGGGGGCGGTCGTGATGCCGGGCTTCGACTTCGACCTGCCGGCCGAGGTCTGGTCGCGGCTCGACGATCCGATGACGGGCGAGGACCACGCGCAGTACCGGTTCCGCAACCTGATCCACGCGCTCGGACTCACGCCCGACCGGATCGAGCTCTGGGACCACAAGCCGCCGCCCGCGCCGGGGCGCAACCGGCTGATCTCGCTGTCGCTGCGGCCCGCCCCCGTGACCGACCAGTGGCTGGCCGAGGGGCAGGCCCTGCCCGACCTCGTGGAGGCGACCGGCGACGCGACGCTGATCGAGGCCCCCGACCCGCGCACCGAGGCGCTGGCGATCGCGCTGGTCCTGCGCGAGGCGGCCGAGGGCACGGAGACCGCGGCGCTGGTCACGGCCGACCGGACGCTGGCGCGCCGGGTCGCGGCCGCGCTCGACCGCTGGGGGATCCTGCCCGACGACGCGGGCGGGCGGCCGCTGTCGCTGACCGCGCCGGGGCGGCTTCTGCGGCACGTGGCCGGGCTTGCGGGCCGGCGCGCCTCGACCGAGGCGGTGCTGACGCTGCTCAAGCACCCGCTGACCGCGACCGGCGGCGACCGGGCCGAGCACCTGCGCCTGACGCGTCGGCTGGAGATGGCGCTGCGCCGCGCCGGGGCCCCCTTCCCCGACGGTGCGGTCCTGTCGCAGTGGGCCAGGCGCGACGGCGCCGAGACCGCCGAGGCCTGGGCGCGCTGGCTCGCGCAGGCGCTGTCCCAGGCGCGCGCCACGGGCACGCTGTCGATGGCCGACCATGCCGTGCGCCACGTGGAACTGGCCGAAAGCATCGCCTGCGGCCCCTGGGGCGAAGGGACCGGCGGTCTCTACGACCGCGAGGCGGGCGAGGCGGCGCGGGCCGTCACCGCCTCGCTGCTGGACGAATCGGTGCACGGCGGCCGGCTCACCCCGGCCGACTACCGCAATCTCTTCGATGCGATCCTCGCGCGCGAGGAGGTGCGCGAGCCTGTGCTGTCGCATCCCCGGATCCTGATCTGGGGTACGCAGGAGGCGCGCGTCCAGGGGGCGGACCTCGTCGTCCTCGGCGGGCTGAACGACGGCGTCTGGCCGAGGCTGCCCACGCCCGACCCCTGGCTGAACCGGCAGATGCGCCGCGACGCGGGGCTCTTCGTGCCCGACCGCTGCATCGGGCTGGCCGCGCACGACTACCAGCAGGCGGTGGCCGCCGGGCGCGTCGTGCTCACGCGGTCGAAGCGCGACGCCGAGGCGGAGACGGTCGCCTCGCGCTGGCTGAACCGGCTCCAGAACCTGATGGGGGGCCTTTCCGACCGGCGCGGCCCCGAAGCGCTGGCGGCGATGCGCGCCCGGGGCGACCGCTGGCTCGACCTCGCCCGCGCGCTCGACGCGCCCGGGGCGGCGCTGGCCGCGGGCCTTCCGCCCGCGCGCCGCCCCTCGCCCCGCCCGCCGGTCGCCGCGCGCCCGCGCGAGATGGCGGTGACCGGGATCGAGCGGCTGCTGCGGGACCCCTATGCGGTCTATGCGCAGACGGTGCTGCGGCTCCACCCGCTGCCGCCCCTGCGGCCCGAGCCGGACCCGCTGCTGCGCGGATCGGTCCTGCACGCGATCTTCGAGCGGTTCGTGCGCGACCGGCCGGCGTCCGAGACCCGGATGCAGGCGCGCGCGCGGCTTCAGGCCGAGACCACGGCGGTCCTCGCGCGCGACATCCCCTGGGCCGCGACGCGGATCCTGTGGCAGTCGCGGCTGAACCGGGTCGCGGACTTCTTCCTCGACTTCGACCTCGCCTACGGGGGGGCACCGATCGTCCTGGAGCGGCCGGGGCGGATCCCGCTGGAGGGGATCGTGTTCGTGCTGAAGGGGCGGCCCGACCGGATCGACCAGATGCCCGACGGCCGGCTGCACATCATCGACTACAAGACCGGCGCGCCGCCCTCGCCCGAGCAGCAGCGCTACTTCGACAAGCAGCTGGCGCTGCTCGCGGCGATGGCCGAGCGCGGGGCCTTTCCCGACATCGGCCCGATGCCGGTGGGCCGCACGACCTACCTCGGCCTCGGCAACACCCCGAAGGCCAGCACGCTGGCGCTGGACGAGGGCGAGGCGGCGCAGGTCTGGGCGGAGCTGCACCGGCTGATCGGCCGCTACATGACGCGCGAGCAGGGCTACACCGCGCGCCGCGCCCCGCGCAGCGAGCGCGACGAGACCGACTACGACCATCTCGCGCGCTACGGCGAATGGGGGTCGTCGGATCCCGCCTCGCCCGAGGACGTCGGCCCGCCCGAACCCGCCGGGGGGCGGCCGTGAGACCCGACGCGGCCAGCCTGCGCCAGATCGAGGCCTCCGATCCCGGGGTCTCCACCTGGCTGTCGGCCAACGCCGGCTCGGGCAAGACGCGGGTGCTGACCGACCGCGTGGCGCGGCTGCTGCTGAACGGCACCGCGCCCGCGCACATCCTGTGCCTCACCTACACCAAGGCCGCCGCGACCGAGATGCAGAACCGGCTGTTCCAGCGGCTTGGCGAATGGGCGATGCTCGCCGACGACCGGCTGCGCGCGGAACTCGCGAAGCTGGGCCTCGACGAATCGCCCGACGACGAGGCCCTGCGCCGCGCCCGCCGGCTCTTCGCGCATGCGATCGAGACGCCGGGGGGGCTGCGGATCCAGACGATCCACTCCTTCTGCGCAAGCCTGCTGCGGCGCTTTCCGCTCGAGTCCGGCGTGTCGCCCAACTTCGTGGAACTCGACGACCGCGCGGCGGCCCTTCTGCGCGAGGAGGTGATCGAGGACATGGCGGCGGGGTCGAACCCCCTGGCCGTGGCGCGGCTGGCGGCGCTGGCGACCGACCAGACGATGCCCGTGCTCGCCGCCGAGATCGCGCGGAACCGCCTGGCGATGACGCGCCCGCTGACCGATCCCGGGGACTGCCGGGCGCTGTTCGGGCTGCCGCGAGGCGAGACGATGGCGGGGCTGCTCGGCCGCACGGTCCTGCCCGGCGACGCGGCGCTGGTCGCGGACCTGATCCCCCTTCTGCGCGCGGGAAGCGCGGCCGACCAGGGGGCCGCCGACCGGCTGGCCGGCCTTGCGCTCGACGCGCCCGACGCCGAGGCCCTGCGGGCGCTCGAGGGGGTGCTGCTCTACGGCAAGACCGCGAAGGCCGGACCCTACGCCGCCAAGATCGACGCCTTCCCGACGAAGGCCACGCGGGCGGCGCTGGGCGAGCCGCGCCTCGCCGCGCTCGAGGGGCTGATGCGTCGGCTGGAGGCGGCCCGCCCGCTGCGGCTGTCGCTCATGGCGGCCGACCGGACCGAGGCGCTCCATGCCTTCGCCGCGGCCTTCCTGCCCGAGTACGACCGCCGGAAGGAGGCGCGGGGCGCGCTCGACTTCGACGACCTGATCGCGCGGGCGCGGCACCTGCTGACGAAATCCGACGTGGCGCAGTGGGTGCTCTACCGTCTCGACGGCGGGATCGACCACCTGCTCGTGGACGAGGCGCAGGACACCAGCCCCGACCAGTGGGCGGTGATCCGGCTGCTGACCGAGGAGTTCACGGCCGGCCTCGGCGCGCGCGACGAGCGGCGGACGATCTTCGTCGTGGGCGACGTGAAGCAGTCGATCTACTCGTTCCAGGGGGCGGACGTGTCGACCTTCGCCGCGATGCGCGCCGACTACGCCGGGCGGCTCGCGGCGGCGGACGACCGGCTGGCGCAGATGACGCTCGAGCATTCGTTCCGGTCGTCGCAGACGATCCTCGATCTCGTGGACCGCAGCCTCGACGAGCCGGCGCGCGCGCAGATGGGCGATCCGTTCCGCCACATCGCCTTCAGGGACCGGATGCCGGGGCGGGTGGAGCTGTGGCCGCCGATCCTCCCCGGCGAGAGCGCGAAGCCGGAGAACTGGTACGACCCGGTGGACCTCGTCTCGGCCGAGGATCCGGTGGCGCGGCTCGCGCGGGAGGTGGCGCGCCGCATCCGCGCGCTGCTCGACGAGGGCGCGCGGATCCCCACGCCCGACGGCTCGCGGCCGCTGCACGCGGGCGACGTGCTGATCCTGGTGCGCCGCCGCTCGCCGCTCTTCTCCGAGATCATCCGCGCCTGCAAGGCCGAGAGGCTGCCGATCGCCGGGGCCGACCGGCTGAAGCTGGGGGCCGAGCTTGCGGTGCGCGACCTCGGCTCGCTCCTGGCCTTCCTCGTGACGCCCGAGGACGACCTCGCGCTGGCCGAGGCGCTGCGCTCGCCGCTGTTCGCGCTGTCCGAGGGCGATCTCTTCGATCTGGCGCAGGGGCGGCCCGGCACGCTCTGGGACGCGCTGCTGGCGCAGGCGGACCGCCATCCCCGAGTGCTGGCGGTGCTGCACGACCTGCGCGCGCAGACCGACTTCCTGCGGCCCTTCGACCTCGTGGAGCGCGCGCTGACCCGGCACGAGGGCCGCGTCCGCCTGCTCGCCCGGCTTGGCCCCGAGGCCGAGGACGGGATCGACGAGCTGCTGTCGCAGGCGCTGGCCTACGAGCGCAGCGACGTGCCCAGCCTGACCGGGTTCCTGAGCTGGCTGCACACGGACGACGTGGAGGTGAAGCGCCAGGGCGAGAGCGGCGGGCAGGTGGTGCGGGTGATGACCGTCCACGGTGCCAAGGGGCTGGAGGCGCCGCTGGTGATCCTGCCCGACACCGCCGACTACGCCCCGCCCGACCGCGAGCTTCTGCTCCGCCTCGATGGCGGGCCAATGATCTGGAAGCCGCGTGCCGACGACGCGCCGCCCGCCGTGGCCGCCGCGCAGGCCGCCCGCGCCGCCGCGCAGGAGCGCGAGAGCCTGCGGCTCATGTACGTGGCGCTGACCCGCGCGCAAAGCTGGCTGATCGTCGCCGCGGCCGGAAAGCTGAAGTCGGAGACCTCGGACGCGCCGAACGGCAGACCCGCCTGGTACGACCGCATCCGCGCGGGGATGGAGGCGGCGGGCGCGAGGCCGGACGGCGACGGCGGCCTCGTCCTGCGCGACGAGGCCTGGCCCGCGCCGGCCGGGCCCGCCCGCCCCGCCGCCGGGCCGCCCCCGCCCC
>ERZ1066119.1077-NODE-1077-length-15961-cov-6.602980_pt1 | contig 15961 bp, 11 predicted proteins | sample MGYA00382766_ERZ1066119 | MGnify/ENA primary metagenome ERZ1066119 (study PRJEB33369, sample SAMEA5778349) | biofilm metagenome | biome: Industrial cooling water; feature: Water cooling tower basin; material: Biofilm | place: United Arab Emirates | collected...
AGATAATCGCCGATGAAGATGGAGTTGGCAGGATATAATCCTAGCGGTTGGAGCGATCGCAAATGAACTTCTCTACCTCCAGCAATCCGAATTTCTTGCGATGGTAACAGAAATCTAAATAAACATAATATTCGCAGACAACGGCGCGGGTTGAGTTCTTGCAATCCGGCAAGTGGCGTGCCTGGAATCGGAATTAAAAAGTTAATTGGTACGCTTGTCACTTCCAGTTGTCGCAGTGAAAGTGCTAGATCGATAATGTCGTTGTCTGACTCACCCATGCCCATAATTCCACCCGAACAGGTGGTAATTCCGGCTGCTTTAACATTTTGTACTGTCGCTACGCGATCGCTAAAAGTATGAGTCGTACAAATTTGTTCGTGATGTGACTCAGCAGTATTGAGATTGTGGTTTACTCGATCTACTCCTGCATCTGCTAAACGCTGCGTTTGTGACTCACTTAATAACCCCAAACAAGCACAAATTTTCAAATTGTAATTTGCTTTGACTTGCCGCACGGCTGCTAAAAATTTGGCAAAAGTTGCTTCGTTAGGCGATCGCCCAGATAATACCATGCAGAACGTACTTGCTTTTAAATTAGCTGCTCGTGCTGCGGCATCTAAGATTTTTTCTTGTGCCATTAACGGATATTTCTCAATTTCTGCTGTAGAGATTTTCGATTGAGAACAGTAATGGCAATCTTCAGGGCAAAGTCCACTCTGGGCATTTAACAAAAAGTGCAATCGGACGCGATTACCCCAATAATGTCTGCGAACTTTATAAGCCGCCGCCAGTTGTTCGAGCAATACTTCATCAGGGGCGCTGAGTACGGCTAAAGCTTCCTCACGGCTAATTATATCTCCCGCTAAGGAGCGATCGGCAAGTTGATTCCAATTCGGTAAAGTAACGGTTTGGGGCATTGGTAATTGGTAGTTGATAATTTTTTAACTTTTAACTTTTAACTTTTGACTTTTGACTTTTGACTCACTCATCTACGACACGACGAATGACTTCGTAGACAGATTCGAGTTGAGACGGAGTGATGCAATAGGGTGGCATGAGGTAGATAGTATTACCTAGAGGGCGTAAGAGGAAGCCTGCTTCGAGAAAGCGCGATCGCAGTTTTGATCCTGTGGCGTTTAAGTAGCTTTCGCTCTCAGCTTTTAGATCTAGGGCTGCTATTGTACCGCAGATGCGGGTACGTTCGATTTTTGGATGTCCGCTCAACCATGTTTCCATGTAGCGACGGTGTAAGACTTCCATTCCTCTAAATGCGGCTGGATTTTGGGTTAATAATTCCAGCGAGGCGATGCCTGTGGCACAAGCTAAGGGGTTTCCCGTGTAAGAATGACTGTGAAAGAAGGTGCGATCGATGTCATCGCTGTAAAAGGCTTGGTAAATTTCCTCTGTAGCTACAGTCACCGCTAGAGGCAAACAACCGCCCGATAACCCCTTAGATAAGCAAAGTATATCGGGATAAGTACTTGACTTTACACAAGCAAATAACTCTCCCGTTCTACCAAAGCCCGTCATAATCTCGTCATAGATCAGCAACACTCCATACTGACGGGCGAGTTGAGCGAGTTCTTGCAAAAATTGAGGGCGACACAGGCGCATCCCTGCTGCTCCCTGTACCAACGGTTCGATGAATATTCCCGCGTAGCTTTGCGGATTTTTTCGCAATAATTCTGCTAGCTTTTCTAAAGCTTGTGCTTCGCGAGTAGCGACGTTTGGATCTTCTTCAAATGTCGCGGGAAACGGTACAATATCCGTTGCAAACATCAGAGTTTTGAAAGTTTGCCACCAAGGAGAACTGCTACCAACTGACATTGCACCTACGGTGTCGCCGTGATAGCCACCTTCAAAGCTAATGAATTTAGTCCGCTGTTTCTCTCCTTGGTTGTACCAGTACTGGTATGCCATTTTCAGGGCAACTTCGATCGCCGTAGAGCCGTTATCGGAGAAAAAGACTCGCCTCAGCGACTCGGGTAAATGTGTCAACAGTCCAGCAGCTAATTTTTCTGCTGGTTCGTGGGTGAAGCCAGCAAAGATAACCTGTTCTAATTGCCGTGCTTGTTGATAAAGAGCTTCAGCTAGGACGGGGTGGCTGTGCCCGTGAATCGTCACCCACCAACTAGAAATGCAATCAATAATTTGCCGTCCGTCTTCCAACTCCAGCATCACACCCTCTCCCCGTTTGACTTTTAACGGCGGCGGAGCAGTTTTCATCTGGGTGAAAGGATGCCAAATCGGATTTTTGTTCATGAGTAAGAGATGGGGGGACAAGGGAGACAAGGGGGACAAGGGGGACAAGGGAGACAAGAAAGCAATTCTAGCCACTAGTCACCAGCCACTAGCCACTCACCACTTTTTTCTGCTTGACTGCTGTTGAAAGTTAAGCGAAACTGACAAATAATTACTGTACGAGTTCACTCTATTGCTAAATTTTGTTAACTTTTTCATCTATATAATTCGATGGATGAAACATTATGTAGCAGTAGGGATATTAAGATTAGGGGATCGCGCCGCTCAAAGCAAGCTATCCTGCCTAAAAGCTGGATCTAAGTCTCAAATAACCTTAAAACCTGTTGTGTTGGCTAGAAGCATGGAAACCTTAGAATTTGTCATCTATCCCGATGGTCGCGTGCAGGAAAAAGTCACGGGGATCGTCGGTTCCTCCTGTACGGAAGTTACGGCAGCGCTGGAAGCAGAACTAGGGCACACCATTAGCCAGCAGCCAACATCTGAATATTTTAATCAAGTTAATACACAAGCTGATGTCTCAGTCGCTCAAGCATCGTTTAGCGAATGGTAACTTTTTTTGTTTAGTTATTTGCTTTAGTTAATTTACGTCGATCTAGAAACACCATGTCACACTTTAGCCAAATCAAAACTCAAATCCGCAACTTGACATCCTTACAAGCAGCTCTCACCGATATGGGCATTGATTGGAAGTCTGGCTCTCGGCAAGTTCGAGGCTATCAGGGTCAAACGCGGAATGCCGAAGTGACGATCGAGCAAGATAACGGTTACGATGTAGGGTTTAGTTGGAATGGCAAAGAGTACGAACTCGTCGCCGACATGCAATATTGGCAGCAGCCTCTATCGGTAGAAGGGTTTTTGCGCCAAGTTACGCAGCGTTATGCTTACCACACTGTAGTTAACGAGACGGCAAGACAAGGATTTCAAGTCACCGAACAACAGAAAAACTCAGACGGTTCAATTAGACTATTAGTGCAGCGCTGGAGTGGCTGATGGACGAGCTTGGCATATCAAACCATTCTGACACGGGGCGATCGCACCTAGAGCCGGAACTGGGTGGAAATCTCCGCGATGCTGCCAATCGTTCTGGGCTAGAACCCGAATTGGGTGGGGTTATCCGACAAAAGGGTGTTTACGTCGATGAAATTACTTGTATAGGGTGCAAGCACTGCGCCCATGTCGCTCGTAACACTTTTTACATCGAACCAGATTACGGTCGCTCTCGTGTCGTCCGTCAAGATGGTGATGTAGAAGAACTCATCCAAGAGGCGATCGACACTTGTCCGGTAGACTGCATTCACTGGGTAGATTATACCGAGTTGAAGCGGCTGGAACAGGACAGACAATATCAAGTCATTCCCCCAGTTGTAGGATATCCCGTAGAAGGAGCTGTGGCTGCTGCTCAAAAGCGCCGCCGCAAGCAACAGTTAACCCGCAAGAAAGCCAAGTATTGATCGAGTAGTACTCAACTATCCAAATAGGCGATCGCCTGCCGAGGAGATTACAAAGGTAGTCTCCTTGTTTTTAAACTGAGTGTAGAGATGTAACGCGGCATGTCTCTACACTCAGCTTAATTTTGGTTCAATTTTGTTCCAGAAAGGATTGAACTTTTCCATCAGCGCCAAGTATTACCCTGACCCTAGGTGTTTCGCCTTGAGGGTTAGCGGAGACAAACGGCTCGCCAATCAAAGGCAAACCAGAGCGATCGACATAGTTTCTTGCTGCTTTCCCTAAAGGTTCGATGCGCTGCACCGAGCCGTCTACATCTAAGACGATACTGTATTCCAACGGCTCGCTAAGTCCAGAGGGGGGCTTCCAGCGCTGTTGGAAGTATTCTCGTACCTCATTAACTTGCGGTGTGGGAGCAAAAGCTGCTGCTTGGGGTGCTTGTCGTGACGCCTTAGCTGGCGGTTCCTCAACTGGCTTACCTTCCAAAGCCGCTCTAATCCTTTCTCTTGGTGTCAAGCCTTCTACTGATCGCGGCGGAGTTGGATTACCACTGGGTGGTTCGGCAGGAACATCTATTGTTGGCGGAGTCTGAGTCGAGCGATCGGGGGTGGGAGGACTGGGAAGGTTATTGTTAGTAGTAATCCCTGGTAGGGTAGCGATGCTACCTGGTTGTACGGGGGAATTATTAGTTGGTTGGCTAGATGCTGGTTGCTTAGGTGCTTGAGTAGAGCCAGACGGTGCTTGAGCAATACCAGGTAGGGGGCTAACCCCAGCGTTAGACTGTGCAGGTGGAGCAGTGGTTGTAAAGGGTGGCGTGGTTGGTGCAGTAGGCAGAGTAGCATCTGACAAAGGTGAAGGAAGCGTTGGCGAACTCCCTACATTTGGAGTGTTTGGTAAATTCCCTAGTGTTGGGCTTGTCGTCGGTGATGGTAGGTTAGTCGTGGGAGGCAAAGACGGCAAAGTCTCTGGAGACAGGCTAGGTGAGGGAGAAGGCTGTTGTGGCGGACGACTAGCTGTTTGTGGCTCGTCAGAACGGTTGAGCAGATGTACGAGTCCTGCAGTTAAACCTACTCCTACCAGCAGTACGGCTGCTATCCCTGCCCAAGCTGTAGAAGGAGTAGTAGCAAAACGAGTCGGACTATTAAAGTTGGCTGGAACAGCTAAAACGTCAGCAGCATATTCATCTAAAGCGTTTGCTAGATCGAATAGTTGCGTCATGCTCAAAGGAATGAATTGCCCCGTACTAGGAGTTGCTAAAGTTCCTAAAAATAAGTTATGAGATAATCCTTCACCTGGTTGAATGTATATTCCTCTCGCTGGGGCTGGTGCAGGTGTGCTGGATGAATCTAATTCTGCCGGTAGGGTGGGCGTATTGGCAGCGTCTTCTACCAGCAAGGCATTGAATCGTTCTGGCGACGAAGCGAGAACTTTCTGTACGTAGTTTTTGACGACTTCATGCAGATCTACAAGTGAGTGGCGATCGCCCTGAATGCGAATCTGTTCCTCTTCTGGCAGTTGGGAGTCATGAAAGCGCACCTCGAACTGACTTGGCACATTCAACGAGTTAGCGCCTCGATCCGATCCTGGGGCGCGCTCGGTAACCTGTAGCGTACAAGAAGCTTGCCTGTAACTTTTAACAACTGGTTCTGACAGAGACATAAGCGAGATTAGGGGGCAAGAGGACAAGGGTGAGAAGAGAGCTGAGGGAGCGCAAGGTCGCTGAGGGAGCTGAGGGCGAATAAATACTCATGTATCACGCACCGCTTTCTTTCCCAACTCCCGACTCCCGACTCCCTATTCACAATTGCGAACGATCGAGTAAGGTGAGCCATAAATGCCGATGACCGACAGCACCGCTATAAAATAACAGATCGACTAAGAGTTTGAATCCCAATTGACTTAGCCAATTGGTTGATAAATGTTCTGCATCTTCCATGCGCTCTTGATAGAGATTGCTGAAACTATCGATATAGTCGCCTAACACGCCAATTTTATGGGGAACTTCTCGATTGGCGATCGCTTGCTCCAATAACATGACGGCGCGGCGAATTTGGGTGTGATACTGTTTGGCTAGGTGACAAATAATTAAAACTAGCGATCGCGCTTCTTCTATATCGAGTTTTTTTCTACCTCCGTCACCTTTCCGTAACGGATTTGACTGCCTCAAGCGCCATAATGCCACCCGATCTGGAATTTTTGTTTCCAAATTTAGTTCTACCGCTGCCGACAACATCGCCTCAGATCCAATACCTACTAAAGCTTCTAGCGCCAGCAAGATCAGATCGAGTTGGGCTTTAATATTGTTGAGCTGCACTGGTGCAGGCTCAGTGCGAGTGAGATCGTTCCACTTAGTACTTTGGTTGGGAGATTGGGCGCTAGAGTGCATAGTCTTCAGCATAGGTGGTACGACTAAGATACACTGAGCTGTTACCCAATTTGAAACCGCATTTCTTTGGTTTTGGCTTGTTTTCCCCGGCTAGTAACAAATCTACCGCTCAAGCAGCTCAGTTTCAGAAATTTTGCTCAGTCAATTTTTATCACATCCTACACGTTGACGCTACCGCAGAAAAACTACTGTTACTCCAGAACCGCCATCCTCAGGTGCTGCAGCCTCGAAACGGCTTACCATAGGATGCTGTTGCAAAAAATTGTGAACTCCCTGTCTCAGTTTCCCCGTACCGTGACCGTGGATAATCCATATCGGTTCAGATGCTTCAGCGATCGCCTTATCTAGCAAGATCTCCGCATCAGCCACCCGACTGCCTCGGATATCGAATGTATTTTGAGATGTGCGTATTGTTGGGGAGTCGGGAGTCGGGAGTCGGGAAGCGGGCTCCAGGCGAGGTGTCCTCCGCATCAAAGCCGCGTAGTCGGGCTGTTTTTCTCCTCTGCTTCTCTGCTCCTCTGTCCCTCTGCTTCCTTGTCTTCCTTGTCCTCTCTCTTGAGGTGTTGCCTTTTTCCCATCCAGCGATTCAATATCTTCCAGCTGGACGGTCATTTTCATCAATCCGAAGCGGACGATTAATTCGCCGTCGTCGTTGGGTTCGTTCAAAACTTCTGCAGTTTGTCCTAAACGGGGAATACGAATACGATCGCCTGCTTGGGGGCGAAATCCGGCTTTGGGTTTGGGTGCTGGAGGAATATATTGTTGGGCAAGCCGATCGATCGCACTGGTTGCCTGTTGTGCGGCTTGGGCTGTGGGAGTTCCTTGCTGCAACTGGCGAATAACCTGGGCAATTTCCGTTTTGGCTTGGGCGATCGCCTGCTGGATTGCTCGTTCTTGAGAGGCGCGTAATTCTCGCTCTCGCGCATCTAGCTGAGCGGTTCGTTCCGATAATTGACGATACAATCGCTCTGTTTGTTGTAATAACTGTTGGGCTTGGGTGGCTTTCGTTTCTTGTTGTCGTCGTTCGGCTTCAAGTCCAGCAATTACCTGGTTAATATCTTCAGTTGCTTCGCCTACCTGATGTTTTGCTAGCTCGATTACCTCTGGTTTTAATCCCAGGCGAGAAGCGATCGCCAAAGCATTAGAACGACCGGGAATGCCCCACAACAGGCGATAGGTAGGTGATAAAGTCTCCTCGTTAAATTCCACCGAAGCATTTTCAAACCGCTCGTCTTGATATTTCAGCGCCTTCAACTCGCCAAAGTGAGTTGTCGCCATACTCAGTCCGGCATTATCGGCAAGGTAGCGCAAAAGCGCGATCGCCAAAGCACTTCCTTCGGCTGGATCGGTTCCCGCGCCTACTTCGTCTAGAAGAACTAGGGAGTCGGGAGTGGGAGAGTGGGAGTCGGGTTTAATTGTGACTTGTGACTTGTGACTTGTGACTTGTCTTGCTGCCTCAACTTCCTCAGCTTCCTCAGCTGCCCCAGCTCCTCTGCTCTCTTCCCCGACTTCCGACTTCCGACTCCCGACTCCCGAAATCGCCGCCAAAATCCGGCTAATCCGCCGAATATGACCGGAGAAAGTGGAAAGACTCTGTTGTAATGACTGTTCGTCGCCGATATCTGCCAATACCATGTCAAACCAAGGAATTTCTACAGGTTCTTTGGCAGGAATAAACAAGCCGACTTTTGCCATCAAAGCTGCTAAACCAAGAGTTTTCAGCGTTACCGTTTTACCTCCGGTGTTGGGTCCGGTAATTGTAATAATGCGAGTCTGGGGCTGAACGATAATATCTACAGGAATGACTGGTTGACCTTGTTCGTGCTGGTTTTGCCATACGAGCAGGGGATGGCGCAGTTGGCGCAAAGTTACATTTTCCCCCTGGGAGCGATCGCAAAAGCGGGGCGGATTGGCTTGCAACCAGTAGCTATAACGAGCGCGGGCGCTGGCAAGGTCGATAATTGTGACAACTACCAGCAAATTTTCTAAATCTGGTTTGACGGCTGCAACTTGCTCGGTCAAGCGCCTGCGAATCGCTTCTTCTTCTGCTTGTTCTCTAGCAATTTGTTGCCGCAGTTGATTGCCTAAAGCGACGATCGCGTTTGGTTCTACATATAAAGTAGCTCCACTCATGGACGCATCGTGAACGATCCCAGGAACTGCATCTTTTTGCGGTGCTTTGACGGGAATTACGAAGCGATCGCCTCTTTGGGTAATTAATTGTTCTTGTACGGCGTTGGCTTGGCGCTGCAAGATTCCTTGTAGGGTTTGGGTAATTCGTTGGCGCGATTGCCGCACGCGATCGCGAATCTCTGCTAATTTAGGGCTGGCGCGGTCTGCTACCTTGCCCTGTTCGTCGATACAGTACAAAATGTCTTGTTCTAATTCAGGATCGGTTTTGACAGTGGAGACTAATTCCTGTAAAACTGGCAAATCTTGCTGTTGGTCGATGCTGCGCCGTAACTGTCTGGTTCCGGTTAGAGTTGTGGCGATCGCGAGTAACTGCTCTGCCGTTAAAATGCCTTGTAACTCTGCTCGTTCCAAAGATTCGCCGATGTCTTGAATTCCGGCGAACGATAATCCAGAAGTCAAGCGACTATCTAACTCGTAGACTTCTTTGGTTTGGTTCAATAATTCCTGACTTTTTGCCTGCGTGTCGGGAATGACCAAATTTCGAGCCGCGAGCGCTCCTAGCTTAGTCGCCGTAAAAGTCGCCAAGTGCTGACACAGGCGCGACCATTCTAATAGTTCTAACGTTTCGGATTGAATCAAAGCTTGGTGTTTCAATTTTATTAAAAAGGAGACAGATGACAGATAGAAGACAGAATGTAGGTCAAGCAATTATTCTGTCTTCGGTTTAAAACTCTTCGATTATAGAAATATAGATAAAAAGCTTTACGTAGCAACTCTAAATTAGTTCCAAGCAAAAGCTGAAAGTTGCAGCTTTTCTATGTGGGCTTCGAGCGCGCGATCGCGGATTTTCTTTGCTTTAGCTTAGCGTTGAATGCATTCGAGCGAACGATAAATTTTGACTTTAAGTCTATTGTAGTACGCTCTGAGCCACTCTCAATATTGCTAAAGCCTGAATTTCCCTACTTATTTGTAGTATTATCACCCTTTGTCTTACTGTCAACCAACAACCTTCACGCAGTGAAATAGTGTGTAGCCGCTTCACCTTGTCTCCCATGCAGTGGACTCGTTGAAGTACTTTTTTCGCCTCCTCTCCCTTCAGGAACACGCTTTTCATGAATGCCAGGTATGGATTGAAGAACTCATCAGCTCCATTCGCAATAAGCAGAGCTTTTCTCAACGGGGCTTAAGAGATATGACGCTTATACAGCAAGCCCTCCAACTCTATTGCCGCTCCTGAAATTCAGGATTTTCCAAGCTTGTTGTTGCAGTTGGGAGTCGTTCGTTGGCATGAAAAAAAGAAAGCCGATCGCATCAGCCTATTACGAAAAACAATTTCAAGACGAGATCGATCCACCAACCGACTTACCAAAAAACATACAGCAAGCGATCGCTAAAATGTAAAAGTCGTGCGGATAGTGCCGATGAAAATAGTATCGTTATCGCGGTTATGTTCTGGATTGGTAACGGCAAACATAGCAGGCGTAATTGCAATATTGTCATTGATTTGCCATTTATAAAAAGCTTCTATGTGTAAGGAAGTATCGGGATCTTCAAAATCTTCGCCAAAACTATTATCGACGACTTTAGGCGGTTGACCGAAGAGAAATCCTGCTACACTGCCTTCTGAACCCACATCTTCGAGTGCTAAAAAGGCTGTCCAAGTTAAAATATCTGCTTGGAAATTATTAGATAAATCTTTCGCTGTTGCTTGCAAGTAACCGACTCGTCCGCCAACGCTTAAAGTAGGGGTAAGGGCGATCGCAGCTTCTGCTCCATAACCATTAGTAGCGATTGCATCCGAGCGATCGTCAAAGGGATTTCCCGTTAATTCGCTACCCGTTCCAGTATTAAAACTATTGTAAGAATTAGTGTAGGTAAGGCTAAACGCCAAAAAGTCAAGAGGATTAAACGTAAGTTGCGCGATCGCAGCATGAGGTCCGTAGAAAATGCCTTCTTCTGGATCGTTAGGCTCGGTGGACACGTATGCCACAGATAAATTGATAGCATCGTTAAAATCGTGAGATATTCCAACCCCTGCTCCTTCTCCTTGCCGACGAATCGGATTTTCTCGTCCAAAAGTGGAAATAGCGCCATCGCTACTACCGCTAAACCAAGGGCTGACAGTAGGAACGTAGTCGCCTAAACCTTCGCCTGTCGCGATGATAGTCATGTTAGTTTGCTTGGTGAGAGGAAATTGATATCCCAATTCATCAATTTCAACTTGCCCTTCATTATCGCCATCAAATCCTAAATTGGACATTTGAGTGCCCGTTACCTCTTCAAATTCTGCAATCTGACGCGATTGCAGGCGAACTTTTAATTCATCTTCTCCAGTAAAACTTCCTTCTAGCGCCAGACGAACGCGATTGCCAAAAACAACATTATCGTCTATGGACTCGCCACTGCCATCAGCTTTTTTCCCGCCAGCCGCAATACTTGGCGCAAAGATAACTTCTCCTTCGAGTTCGACATGAGGTGAAAATTGTCGATCTTCTAGGGTTGTGACTCTGGTTTCTAGTTGTCCTATCTGTCCTGTCAATGCGGTTAGCTCTACGGAAAACTCCGATTGCAGGCGTTGTATGCTTGCTATAGTATCGCGATCGATCTGAGCGCCCAAACGTTGTATTTGCTGCATACAAGCATTCAGTGCTGCGGCGAATTCGTCGCGAGTTAACGATTGGTTGCCGCGATAGGAACCATCGGGAAGACCTGTAATACAGCCATATTCTTCTACCAGAGAGCGTAATGCTTGAAACGCCCAGTTATTAGGACTGACATCTGATAGTTGCGAAACCGAAGGAATTTGAGACAAAGAATCATCTTCGTTAAATTCTCCCGTCAAAGATGCTGTGACTGGAGTGGCATTGGCTAGCACTAAAAGACTACTAAAAATAATTAAACGAATTTTTTCCGCTTTATTCATCCTTGTGAAGTTCAACATACATTTTCCTTCGACGATGGGCGCAAGCCTTACGCTCCTAGTGCTGCGTGCCTTAAAACGACAAGCAATGAAAGCGTTTTTTGCACAATTCTAATAGCATTGGGGTGAAAGGACGGCGATCGCCAATTTGGGTACTGATGTAAATGTGCCGTACCAGCGTTAGCGCCGCGTAAGATTGTATTGCCTGGCGAACAGCTTCGCCATGAAACCGAACAAATCTTTCTTCCATTGCTGTCTCTCGATCTGCTAAAGCATCGGGATTGCCGAAAATGCGAAGACTGTACTCGGTTATATGTCCGATAAAATTGCCGAGATCGAGAGCGGGATTGCCTTGACAATAGAGATCGAAGTCAATCAGGTAGAGGCGATCGCCATTCACCAGAATTTGATCGCCATAAAAATCTCTGTGAATGCTGCACTGCTTGAGTTCTGGAGTACTAGCACCGAGGCGATCGCACTTTTCTAATATCCGTTCTAACTGTTTTTCCCACTGGGGAAATTGTTGAGCCACTTTGGGGAGGCGATCGTGCAAAATGCTTAATTCGTCAGCCATTGTGTGACAGCGACGGGGAACAATACCCGTTTGATGCAGTTTATGGACAGCTTCAGCAATTTTACTCGCCAAAGAAATGCCCTCTGCTCCAGCTAATAAGTTGGTAGCAACGGTTCCCGGCACTTTTTTCTGCAACCACATTTGCCATTCGGGAATGATACCGATTGGTTCGGGTACGGATATCCCATCTGCACTATTCTCGGCAAATCCTGCATTCCAGAGCGATCGCTGGAGTTCGTAGCTGTGGCGATCGAGTCCTTTTGCCCTTGCTTTACCAATAATGACAAGAGGTTGAGTTTTATGTGTTAATTCATAGGCGATCGCGCAACGTCGTCCGGGTTTATGCCGAATGACGCGAATGGCATGAAGCTCGATATCTCGCCTTGCACAAGATAGTGATTTTGTCAAGTTCTCTTGCACTCGTACCGGATCGATCGCCTTTGAGAGAAAAGGCATTTTCGGATCGGCGACACTATTGAAAGGATCGCTGACAAGAACGTTTGATGCGAAAAACATTTGATTAAAGATGAGAAAAGTTTGGGGGCGCAAGGTTTGCGCTTTGGAAGTGTGGGGAGAAACTAAGAAACTGCCTTCTGCCTTTTTCCCACCGCTGAGTGCATTTGATAAAGGGCTGCATAACGACCGTTGCGACGCATCAATTCTGCATGACTTCCTTGCTCTTGTATTTGTCCGCCTTCTATGTAGACAATTAAATCGGCGCGGGTAGCGATATAAAGATCGTGAGTAATAATAAAGGTTGTGCGGTCTTGGGCGAGTTTTTGTAGTGCTTCAATCACAGCTTGTTCGTTTTCCTTATCTAAACCTGTGGTAGGTTCGTCGAGAATCAGAATCGGTGCTTGGCGAATGGCAGCACGAGCGATCGCAATTCTTTGTCTTTGTCCGCCGGAGAGGGTTGCACCGCGCTCCCCTACTACCGTATCGTAGCCTTGGGGCAGTGCTTCGATAAACTCGCGAGCATTGGCAAGCGTGACAGCAGCAATAATATCTTTCTCGCTGACATCGGACACCCCATAGCCAATATTTTCCCGTATGGTAGCGGCAAACAAAAGGCTGTCTTGCAAGACAACGCTAATTTGCGATCGCAAAGACTCTAAGGTGTAATCCCGAATATCGCGTCCGTCGATTTTAACTGCACCAGAAATAGGATCGTAAAGGCGCATGAGCAAGCTAACCAAAGTCGATTTACCACCTCCAGAAGTCCCGACAATGGCAACTTGTTGTCCCGCTTGCACTTTTAAATTGATATTTCTTAGCAGCACTTGGTTAGGTTCGTAGCCAAAACTGAGGCGATCGAACTCTACATCGCCGCGAAACCCAGGAGCAACAGTCGCCCCAGGCAAATCTCGCACGTCGGGAGTTTCTTCTAAAACATCGAGAATTCGCTCCCCCGAAGCCGCTGCTTTTGCTAATCGTCCGGTGTATTTGGCAAAATTCTGCACGGGTTTAAAGGCATTTTTGAGATAAGTGAGAAATACCAGTACATCTCCAGGAGTGAGGGCATCCCGCAATGCCAGCCAAGAACCATACCACAATACTGCTGCCGTTCCAATGGCAATGACGACATCGACAGTTCGTTCGAGGTGAGAAGCCAGTCGTTGGGTTTGCACGCTCTCATTGAGACTGTTTTGATTTTGTCGAGCAAAAACTTGAGCGAATGCTTCCTGAAGGGAAAGTGCTTTGACTAGTTTAATAGCAGCAATAGACTCAGCCGCAGTAGCAGCAACAGCACCCTCTCGCTTGCGCTGTTTGAGCGATGATTCGCGGATGCGTTCGCTTAAACGACTTGCAGCCAACCCAAAGAAAGGGAGCGTCAGCAAAGAAAGCAGAGTCAGGCTGCGATCCATCCATAACATCACGCCCAACATCCCGAATAGCGTCAATATGCTAACTAATAAGGGCAAGGCGGCTGTAATGAGGATTTCTTGTAGCCTACTCGCATCGCTACTGATTCTGACAATCAAATCGCCGCTTCTGGCTTTAGTATGGTAAGAGAGCGAGAGCTGTTGCAGATGGCGATAGAGAAGCTCGCGCACCTCGCTCATGACGCGACTCCCTACTTGTGCTAGCCCTACCGTACTCCAGTAAGCAGCAAGTGCCCGCAGTGCCGGAATTGCGATCGCAGCCAAGGCTGAGAAGGTCAGCAACCAGACGGGATCGAAGCTGGCGAGAAAGGGAAAGTCTGCTTGTTTTTGATTTTGAATGAGAACGTAGTCAAAAACAAACTTGAGCGGCCAGGGTTCGAGAACGCGCAACCCAACATCAAATACCAGCGCGATCGCACAGACAAGCAGCAATTTTTGCTGTTTGCGAATGTAAGGCGAGAAGTAACGCAAGATCCGCAACAGTCCAGGAATGGACTTTTGTAAAGATTTGCTAGCTCCCATCGTTTACTTCATCCCTCCTATGAGTCGAGTTTCATCAGCTAGGGTAAGGATGCGTTTCGCGATCGCGTCCCAAGTATGCGCCTGCATTACGGCATCGCGAGCGGCATTTCCCAGACGGGTACAAAGTTCGGGCGATCGCCAGAGTTGTTCCAAAGCCGTTGCTAATGCCACCGCATCCCCAGGCGGACACAGTATTCCATTTGTACCATTTTCGATTAACTCGGCAAGCTGTCCGATGCGACTCGTTACGACAGGCAACCCCGCTGCCATGTATTCGTAGACTTTTAGCGGAGAGAAATAGAAGTCAGCGCGATCGGGATAGGGAGCGACAGCAACGCTCATGGAAGCTAACAGTCCTGGGATTTCTTTAGACGTAACAGCACCTGTCAATTGAACCGCAGATTGTAATCCTCGTGCGGATAAATCGGCTTCTAAACTCGCTCGTTCGGGTCCGTCTCCGACAATTAAAAGTCGCGCTTGGGGTACTCGTCGATGCAAACGAGCAAAGGCATCAGTCAAAATTGACAGTCCGTGCCAGGGTTTCAAGCTGCCGACGAATCCCACCACAAAGGTTTGTGGAGCGATTGGCACAGAGGGAATCAGAGGGAGAGAAAAGCGATCGCGATTTACGCCATTGGCAATGACTTGTATTTTTTCGCTACTGACATAGTTGGTTAAATAATCTTTCACTTGTGAAGATACGGCAACAATTTTACTCGCTGCGGCAAAGGCACGTTTGGCAACGCATTCAGCACCTTCGCGATCGACTAATCCTCGATGCTTTGCCTGTTCTTCAATTAAGGGCGCATTCACCTCTAAAATACTTGGAATACCTTTTTCTCTGGCGTATTCCATACCGCTATAACTCCAGAGAGAATAGCGTTCGTAAATGAGGTCAAAAGAGCCTGCTAGTTCTAGTTCCACCCGTAAATCTGGGTTTGCTGCTAGTGCAACTCGTTCTCGCAGCGATCGCTCTAGTTTGGGAATGGCAGGCAAGCGATAAATAGTCATGTTGGCTAAGTCAGCAGGTGGCTCCACTCCCAAGCGAGTAGCAAACAAACTCACCTGACTGCCCAGTTTTTGCAAAGCTCGCAGCATCTCTTGAACGTGAATCGAACATCCTTTTTGACCAAAAACCGGAATTCCCGCATCGGCACAGATATAAGCAATCCGCATAATTTACACCTCCTGAAGCGATTGTTTGCTTATAGTCGGGTTGGCTAGATGGAATAGCGCGCGCAGAGAAGCTGTGTTGTGGTGAATGTCAAAGTCTGACTCGATGAGTTGTCTTGCCTGCAGTGCTAGCTTTTCTCGCTCGGTAGCATTGTTTAAAAGTTGCTTGAGGGCAGTGGCTAGTGCTTCAGCATCGTGTTGGGGCACGAGTAATCCTGTCTCTTTGTGTCGCACGATTTCTGGGATTCCCGTCACATCAGTTGCTACGCAGGGCGTTCCCAATGCCATCGCTTCCAACAGGACTGTTGGTAAACCATCTCGATTGCCATCTGACCCAATGACATAAGGAGCCGCAAACGCCGATGCCTGTTGTATGTATTCAAATACTTCATTTTGCGGACGAGGACCGACAATTTCTACCAATGAGTCTAAATGTAACTGTTGAATGCGGTGCTGTAAGTGTGCTTGGAGAGGACCCGTCCCGATAATTTGACAGCGAAATTCGCAACTCCAATTTTTTAGCTTCGCACAAGCCTCGACTAATACCAAGATGCCTTTCTTCTCGACTAAGCGACCGACAAAAACGATTAATGGCGGACGGTGCAAGGGCGATCGATAAGTTAACTGCGATAAATCTAGCCCGTTATAGATCCGCCATACTC
>ERZ1066119.1080-NODE-1080-length-15917-cov-14.155781_pt1 | contig 15917 bp, 14 predicted proteins | sample MGYA00382766_ERZ1066119 | MGnify/ENA primary metagenome ERZ1066119 (study PRJEB33369, sample SAMEA5778349) | biofilm metagenome | biome: Industrial cooling water; feature: Water cooling tower basin; material: Biofilm | place: United Arab Emirates | collected...
TATGTGGAGTCAATTCCCGAACCGCGATGGCGCCATCCAATCCGCTCATGCAACGCGATCGGCCCGTCAGCCCATTGTGCGTAGCTTAGCCGGCGGCAGGCCTTGCGTTTCAGCCAGTTCCATCAGCTCTTCCTTTCGGGCCAGCATCTGCTCGCCGAAGGCGTTTTGGTCGAGATCTGCGGCGCGCGCCTGCTGGAACATGTTCTCGCGCTGCTTTTCTTCCTCTTCCACGTGATGCTTGATTTGTTCTGACAGCACCTTACCTTCGCGTCGTAGAATTCCTCATCCCCGCCGCCGGCGGCGATCTCGTTGATCAGCACCTTCGCGCCATCGTGCTCGACATAGGCTTCCTTGAGCAGGTCCTCGTCGATCTTCCCCTCGAGCGCAGGGTAGAAGATCTCCTCCTCAATAAAGCTGTGAATCCTGAGCTCGTTGCAGATTTCCTCCTTCCCACGTGAAGCGCGACAGCCTCAGTTTCTGTTCCGGGGAGTTGAAGAAGTTCCAGTTCGCAGCCGGCCTTAATTGCTGAGCGACGCGAGCAGACCCCAAGTCATCACGCTACCGTTCACGACCAGAAGCGCAGCGATGGTCGCGCGGACCCACGTTCTCTCAGCCCACAGCGCAGCCGTTCCCAGCCCGAGCGCTATCAGAGGCGCCAGCGCCAGCTTTACCGTATCCAACGTGATCCCGCGCACTCCGAAGATCAGCACTAGGGCGCTGCACGCGAAGGCATTATGCGCCACCACATAGCTGCGCCTCTGTGTTCGCTCGAAGCGGCGCAGATCGATAGCTTCGCCTGCGCTCTCCCCGGGCAGGACGAATGCCGTGAAGGTGTAAAGACTGATCATCGCCACGAGCCACAAGAGGATGCGCGTCGGCGACCAGTGAGGATTGGCCTGCGCGGCAATCAGGCTCGCCCAGTTTCCGATGACCAGCACGAAAGCAAGCCAGATCCAGGCGACATGGATGAGCGAGACCGTCTTGGCCTCGGCGGTGCGCGCGATATTGACTGCCCCGGTAATCAGCTGGGCGAGCGCGAGCGAGGTAACGACCGAAATTAGGCCGAAAATGGAATCGTATAGCGTCACCGGCTCCCCCAAGCCGCTCAAGCTGACGGATGATGCCGATTTTTTGCGGCAAATGCAAAGCTGCGGCGCTGCAGACGCGATCAGGCCACGCGTTCGAAGTGGACCTTTCCCTTAGTCGGGTCAGCGGCAACGAGACGCACCTGAATCGCTTCGCCGCTGGCGATGCTGCGCGTGTCGACGCGGGCCATGACCGGCAATTCGCAGAGCTGCAACCTCGCGCCCTTTTCGTCTCGCTCGGTCACTATCGCGCGAAAGACCTCGCCTTCGCGCCCGTGGAGCAGCGCTGCTTCGGCGAGATCGAGCACGGCACGCTCGATCGCGCCTTCGCGCGCGTGGGCGGCGTTCATCGTTCCGGCCAGCTCCGCGAACAGTTCGGCCTCGTCCGCGCGGCGTGAACCACCGCCCGCCAATGCAAGCACCGCTTCCAATACGTAGCGATCGGCGAGACGGCGCATGGGGGCGGTGGCGTGACAATAGATCGCCCCGATCGCCGCGTGAAATGGCCGGTGGCCTTCGCGATAGGGGACATAGTCCGCCCCGCCCGTCACTCGGCGCACGGCAAGCTGAAACGATGCGCCCGCATTGAAGTGCGGATCAACCGTCCGTTCGAACTCAGCGAGCGGCATGGCATCGGGCCAATCGAGACCCAAGCCACGCGCGGTCTGGCGCAGCCGGCGGATCGCGCGCTCGTCCGGCGCCGCCATCTCGCGAAAAAGCCCGGTGCTGGCCGCATGGAGCGCTTGCGCGATGGCGATATTGGCCGCAAGCGAAAGAGCGGAATTGGCGTCCTCCGAGGGCAGCCGTGCGCGCAGATGGAGCCGATAGCGGCCATCCGCCCCACCCTCGATTTCCTGTTCTGGAGGATCGACGCGTGCGGCTCCACGACTATCCTCCGCCCGCTTCATACGGGCAGCAAACTCCGGCAGAAGGGCCAAGTCGCCCGGTTGGACCCTGTCATAAGCCAGCTTAGCGCGGCTGCGGACGATCGCCCGCTCCGCCCCTTCCAACAGGACCGCCCCGTCCGGCGAACAACGCACGGTGACGACGATCGCGGGCCGTGGGCCATCGGGCAAAAGGCTGGCCGCCTTCTCGCTCAGGATTGGCGGATAAAGCCGCGCCTTGCCGTCGGGCAGGTAATAGGTGACGCCGCGGCTCCATGCCTCGGCCTCTATCGCGCTGCCAGCGGGGACGAACCAGCCAATGTCCGCCAGTGCGTAATAAAGCCGCAAGTCGGCCCCAACCTCTTCGATCACGAACGCTTGGTCGAGGTCCGTCGCGCTCGCTGGATCAAGCGTGACGAACGGCCGATCGGTCCAGTCCGAATGCGCGGCGGGCGCCCGGCTCGCCATCTGCTCCGCCTCCGCCAGAACGTTGGGCGCGAAGCCCTCAGCCACGCTAAAGCGCTCCCGCAGGCGGACGAGGCCGTCAGCAAGCAGTCGATCGGGGTCGGCGAGCGTCTTCATTCGAAGCGCGAGAGCGCGAAACGGTCGCTTGGCTTCGCCGTAGTCATGCGCGCGGTGCTATGGCGCACCGCGCGCATTGCAAGGCTTACTTGGCGTTCTGCAGTTTCTCGGCCTGCTCGAGATGCTTGCGCAGCACGGGCAGCGATTGGCGCACCAGCGCCGTCACCTGGTCGGGCCCGCCCGCCTGTTCCTGCTGCTCATACATGGCGATTGTCTTGCGATGGCTCTCGACCATGCCTTGCGCGAAGGCGCGGTCGAACTCGGCGCCGGACAGGCCCTGCAGGCGGGTCATCAGCTGCTGGCCATCGGGCGAAGGCTCATCTGTCTGCTGGACGCCAAGCGCTTGGCCGACCTGAGCCACCTGGGTCTTATGCGCTCCATGTTCCTGTACTAACATGCGGCCATATTCCTTGACCGCATCGCTCGAACCCTTTTCCGACGCCAGGCGGCCGGCCGCGATCTCGGAATTGTCGCCGCGCATCGCGTCCATCAGGAACTGATTGGCCTGCGCCTCACCGGCGGCAGGGGTCGCACCGGCCTGCTGCGCCGTAGTGGTTGTTTCTTCGGTCAGCATCTCGTCGGTAGCGGTTTCGTCGGCAGGCTCGGCGCAAGCCGACAGGGCTAGCGCGGCGGCGAGGCTCGTAAAGGTGAGTGAACTGCGTAGCATTTCGGAGACTCCTGTTGCGGTCACCCCGCCAAGAACCGTGACGGCGCGCATCGTTCCGATTTTGCTTTCCGCTTGCTTGCCCCCGCGGCCGCCCCCGCCTATCTGGCGCGCAATCTCTCCCCGAGCACAATCCCAATCTGAAGGACCCCCCGTGGCCGCCCAATACGCCTACGTCATGAAGAACATGACCAAGACCTTCCCCGGCGCGAACAAGCCGGTGCTGAAGGACATCAACCTGCAGTTCTACCAGGGCGCCAAGATCGGCATCGTCGGCCCCAACGGCGCGGGCAAGTCCACGTTCATCAAGATCATGGCCGGGATCGACAAGGACTTCACCGGCGAGGCCTGGCCGGGCGAGAACATTACCGTCGGCTATCTGGAGCAGGAGCCCGAGCTCGACCCGACCAAGACCGTGCTCGAAAACGTACGCGAGGGCGCGAAGGAGACCGCTGACCTCGTGGCGCGCTTCAACGAGGTGAGCGCGCTGATGTGCGAGCCCGACGCCGATTTCGATGCGCTCGGCGCCGAAATGGGCGAGCTCCAGGATAAGATCGACGCGGTCGACGGCTGGACGCTAGACAATCAGCTCGAGGTCGCGATGGAGGCACTGCGCTGCCCGCCCGGCGATTGGCCCGTCACCGACCTCTCGGGCGGCGAAAAGCGCCGCGTCGCCCTCACCCGCCTCCTCATCCAGAAGCCCGGCATCCTGCTGCTCGACGAGCCCACCAACCACCTCGACGCCGAGAGCGTCCAGTGGCTCGAAAACCACCTCAAGGACTATGCCGGCGCGGTGCTGATGATCACCCACGACCGCTATTTCCTCGACAATGTGGTGGGCTGGATCCTGGAGCTCGATCGCGGCAGCTACTACCCCTACGAGGGCAATTACTCGACCTACCTTGAGAAGAAGGCCAAGCGGCTCGAGCAGGAAAGCCGCGAAGAATCCGGCAAGCAGAAGGCGCTTCAGCGCGAGCTCGAATGGATCAGGCAGACGCCCGCCGCGCGCCAGACCAAGAGCAAAGCGCGTATCCGGAAGTTCGAGGAGCTGCAGAACAGCCAGGACAGCCGCCAGGTCGGCAAGGCGCAGATCGTCATCCAGGTGCCCGAGCGCCTCGGCGGCAAGGTCATCGAGGTAAAGAACATCTCGAAAGCCTATGGCGACAAGCTACTGTTCGAAGACCTCTCCTTCACCCTCCCCCCCGGCGGCATCGTGGGCGTGATCGGGCCCAACGGCGCGGGCAAGTCCACGCTGTTCAAGATAATCACCGGCAAGGAGACGCCGGATAGTGGCTCGATCGACATCGGCTCGACAGTGCGCCTCGGCTTTGTGGACCAGAGCCGCGACCACCTCGATGCCAAGAAAAACGTCTGGGAAGAGATTTCGGACGGGCTCGATTACATGAAGGTCAACGGCCAGGACATGAGCACGCGCGCTTACGTGGGCGCGTTCAACTTCAAGGGCCCCGACCAACAGAAGAACGTCGGCAAGCTATCGGGCGGCGAGCGCAACCGCGTCCACATGGCCAAGATGCTCAAGGCCGGCGGCAATGTCCTGCTACTCGACGAGCCGACCAACGATCTCGACGTCGAAACCCTGGCCGCGCTTGAAGACGCCATCGAAAACTTTGCCGGCTGCGCCGTGGTCATCAGCCACGACCGCTTCTTCCTGGACCGATTGGCCACCCACATCCTGGCTTTCGAAGGCGACAGCCACGTGGAATGGTTCGAGGGCAACTTCGAGGCATACGAGGAAGACAAGCGGCGCAGGCTCGGCAATGCGGCGGATCGGCCGACGCGGTTGGCGTATAAGAAGCTGACAAGATGAGCATCATCGAAAGTCCGCACGAGTGTCAAGACGGCCAGCTTGGCGGCAACGACGAGTTGCGCTACCGGCTCGACCAGCAGTCGATCTTGGCCGAGTTCGGCGCCGCGGCGCTGCGCTCGCGCAACCTGGATGAGCTGCTGCAACGTGCAAGCGAAATGAGCGCAAGAGGCATGCGCACCCAATTCGCGAAAGTTCTTACGCACCGCACTGGCCCTGAGCGCTTATGCCTTACCGCCGGGGTCGGTTGGAGACCGGGAATTGTCGGCCTGGAGGTTGGCGCCGACATGTCGTCGCCCGCGGGCTATGCCTTTCTGACCGGAGATTCGGTAATCTCCAACCAGCTCGGACAGGACGAGCGTTTTCGCACTCCGCAATTCATGGCCGAGCATGGGATCAAGCGAGCCATCAACGTCGTCATCGAAGTGAGCGACGAACGTTTCGGCGTGCTCGAGGTCGACAGCAGGCACGACGGCGCGTTCGAGAAAGCCGATCTCGCGTTCATGCGCGGTTTCGCTAACCTGCTGGGCGTTGCGATCGAACGGCAACGCGCGGAAGACCGGCTCAACCAGCTCGTCGCCCACCAGGAACTGCTCACGCGCGAGGCGAGCCACCGTGTCAAGAACAGCCTTTCGCTAGTCAACGCGATGCTCGCGCTGCAGCTTCGTGGGGAAACGAACGACAAGATCATCGGCATAATTGAAGATGTGCAGGCGCGAATCATGACCATCGCCCGCGCTCATGATCTTTTGTGGAAGGGCGAAGGGATTGGCATCATCGCGATCGATGAACTGCTGAGGCTGTTAACCTTACAGCTAAGCGAGCTCAACAAGGACCATCCAATCACCTGCAACGTCGCGCGAATGGACCTGGAGGCAGACGCGGCAATCCCGATCGGGCTCGTATTGACCGAATTGGTGACCAATTCGATCAAATATGCCTATGGCGATCGCGGCGGCCCAATCGATGTAACCTTTGGCCCAACCGACGGGAACCTGGTCCTGTCAGTGACAGACAAGGGAAAAGGGCTGCCGGCGGATTACAGCTTCGACAGCAGCTCCTCGGGCCTCGGGACGCGCATGGTGGCGAGCCTGGCGCGGCAGCTCCACGCCTCGCTCGAAGTGGACGCTGCCGCGATTGGGACACGCATTACCATGACTCTGCCTGCGCCAGGGGGCGCGACTATGGGCTGACGGCGCTGGCGGGCCGCTCGATGATCGCGCGTTGTGTCCCCAAGGACCGACGTATCCGCGACGATGGTGCATTTCGCGCTGGCTCAATGCACCGCGCAAGACGCAAATCATTTACCCTTCCCGTTTAGCGTCATCCACTTACGCGGGAGATTGCGGCAATGGCTGGACAAGAGGTAACACAAAGCACCGATCTGGCTGCCCTGCTGTCCGATGCCTCGCACACGCAAGGTTCGGCGCAGTTCCTCCAACGCGCCCTTGCCGCGGTGCGCACGCATCTGGGGTTGCAAGTCGCCTATATCTCCGAGTTCGAGGGCAATGACAGCGTCTTCCGCGTGGTCGATGCTCCCGGGCTCGAGCATCTGGCCAAGCCGGGCGACCGCAAGTCGCTCGACGATGTTTATTGCCGCCACATCCTCGCCGGCCGACTGCCCGAGTTGATCCCCGACACTGCGGCTGAGCCCGTCGCCATGAGCCTGCCGATCACCGCCGCGGTGCCCATCGGTGCGCATGTCAGCGTGCCGCTGCGCATGCCCGATGGCGAGGTCTATGGCATGTTCTGCTGTCTCGGCCCGGCCTCCGACCCAAGCCTGAACTCGCGCGATCTCGCCATGATGCGAACCTTCGCCGAACTGGCGGCCTTCGAGATCGCCGAAGAGCGCGAGCGAAGCAGCGTTCGCGCGGAGGCTGTCGCGCGCATCCAGGCTGCCATCGACGGCGCGCGAAGCTGCGTCTACCAGCCGATCTGGAACCTCCTCGATGGCCGCCCGATCGGGTTTGAGGCGCTGGCCCGCTTCACCGCCGAACCCGTCCGTAGTCCGGATCAGTGGTTCGCCGAAGCGGGGAGCGTCGGCCTCGGCCCCGACCTCGAACTGGCCGCGATCGAAACCGCCCTTGCCGGCCTCCCATCCCTTCCCGCGCCGCTCTATCTCGCTTTGAATGCCTCGCCCGCCACGGTCGGCGATCCGCGCCTCGTCCAGCTACTGGATAAGATGCCGCTCGAACGCCTGGTGCTCGAGATCACCGAGCATGACGCCATTGCCGATGTAGCGACGATCAATGCGGCGCTCGCCCCTTTGCGAGCGCGCAGCCTGCGGCTGGCAGTGGACGACGCCGGCGCCGGCTACAGCGGCTTGCAGCAAATCCTCTCGCTCAAGCCCGATCTGATCAAGCTCGATCGCACACTCATCCAGAACATCCATCGCGACCCAGCCAAGCGCTCGCTCGCCGTGGCGCTGGCTTCCTTCGCCCATGCCACCGACAGCCATCTCATTGCCGAGGGCGTGGAGACCGATGCCGAACTCGACATGCTGCGTGGGGCGGGCGTCGAGAACATCCAGGGCTATCTGCTTGGCCGGCCGATGCCGCTGGCAGAGGCCGCCGAGCTTGCCGGCCGGTCGGCAGCGGGGCTCGACCTTTCCCCTGCGCGAGAAAAACTGGGGCGAAGCTAATTCACGCCGCCCCAGTCGATGATTAGCAGTAGCCTAGCTTCACGGCCCGCCTGCGCCGACGCAGTGTCGCGCCGACTGCACCAAAGCCCATGATCAGCATAGCCCAGGTCGACGGCTCGGGTATCGCCGCGGTCTGAAAAAGTCCCGATTGTGCTGCGATAACGAAGCCATTGTCACTCGCGTTCACAATGTCGATGCGGCCAATCGCGCTTGTGTGCTGCCAGCCGGCAAATGCCACCCCGTCGCTGGCACCGGCGACGTTCACGGTACCCAGCAGGACGTCTGCAGTATCGTAGAACGATACCGCTAGATTGAACGCAGCAGCTTGCCCGACGTAGAGACCAACCATTTCAAAGGGCGATGTCAGGGTCGCTCTCAAGGTTCCGAGGGAGAACGAGTTGCTGGTCACGCATCCGCCGATGCAATCATTGAAGCTCGTCCCGCTGCCCCACCAGCGTAGCCCGGACGCGTTGCCAGTCGTAAAGCTGACCGGCGCTATGACCAAGCCTTCGGCAACCACGTTGAAGCTTCCAGGCGCTCCGGGATTGCCAAAACCGACAGTCGTGGGGCTGGTGAAAGCGCCCACACCGATTTGTGCGGCATGACCGGCAACCGGTGTCAGCAGCAAGCTCGCACTACAAAGAAAAGCACATCTACGCGTCATAACGCATCTCCCCAGGAACGACCCTTGGACAGTTCGCTGCGAACCCTAGAGTGATACTTTTTGGTGACCCTGCGCTGATGGTGCCGATGTTTCGACTCAGCGGCCGGCACGGGCGTGTTTTACCATGCAGCGGCAGGCAGCTCAATTCTGCCGACCGCCGCCTTGTCCCCGTGTGGGACAAGCTGCCCGATTGTTCCTAGGCCGCCTTGAGTGCCGCCCCATCGTAAGCCGCACGGTTCGCGTGAATCTCCGGCAGGTGCGCGAAGGTCCAGTCCGCCAGCGCCATCACAGGTACCGCGAGCGAGTGCCCTAACGGAGTGAGCGTATATTCCACCTGCGGCGGCACGGTCGCGTGGACGGTGCGGGCCACCATGCCGTCCCGTTCGAGGGTCTTGAGCGTCCGGGTCAGCATCTGCTGGCTGATGCCGCCGATCTCGCGCTTCAGCTCATTGAACCGGTGCGGCTTCGCCTCCAGTGCCTTCACGATCAGCACCGTCCATTTGTCGCCGACACGGCTCAACAGCTCGCTGACCGCGCGGCAGTCGGGATTGCTGTGGGGATGCGGGTTCTCGGTCATATCCGTTTGGCCTGGTCATGAATGTTTGCGTTCTTGCGAGGCCTAATTGGTCACTTAAGTGGCTCTGGTCAACATTTGTGACCGGAGTTACGCATGACCATTCTCCATATCGATTCCGCCATCACCGGCGAGGCTTCGGCCAGCCGCGAGCTCACCGCTGCGATAGTGCGCGAACTGGAGGCGGGCGACCCGGCAGCCCAGGTAAGCTATCGCGACCTTGCTGCCGCGCCGCTCCCCCACCTGACCCTACCCGCCTTTGCCGAGGCGGATTCAAAGGCCGCTCTGGCAGAGTTCAAGGCTGCGGATACGGTGGTGATCGGCGCTCCGATGTACAATTTCACCGTACCCAGCCAGCTCAAGGCCTGGATCGACCGCATCCTCGTAGCAGGTGAGACGTTTCGATACACCGCGACCGGCGCGGTCGAAGGGCTGATGGGTGCCAAGCGCGTAATCGTCGCGGTGGCGCGCGGCGGTCTTTACGGGGAAGAGAGTGGGCAGCGCAGCGTGGAGCATGCCGAGCGCTATCTTGCGGATGTGTTCGCCTTCATCGGGGTGACCGATCTTACCTTCGTGGTCGCAGAGGGTTTGAAGGTCAGCGACGAGCATCGCGCGACGGCCATCGCGGTTGCGCATGACCAGGTTCGCACGCTGGTGCCGCTGGCGGCATGAGGTTGCGCACGGTTTCTCGCCGCGCCGTCGCGGCGGGAAACCATTTTCCTACAGCATAGGCGCTGCTGCATAATCCCCCCATGCAATCCCCGTCGATTCGTCTGGCGCGCGTTCCCGGACAAGCCTCATCAATGTTTGCGGGTCCACGCCGCAATCTGAAAGATTACGGGGCCAGGCCCGCAACTCGTTGGATTGGATGGGCAAAACGGAAAATGGAGTTTTTTAAAACGTGCCGGTCGGCGGTCCATAGCTCCGCTCGGCCTGGTTCATTTGCCGGTCATTCGCCGGGCCATAAGCTCCGCTCATCGACAACGGCCGTTGGTGGAGCGGCTTCTGAGGGATCGGAGAAAACTCCATGTTCAAATCGCATCTTCTAAAGGCTAGCGCCGTTGGCGTCATTCTCGCCGCACTGCTAACGACATCACTGCCTGCTCACGCTCAGGACGACAGCGGGCGCGGTGGGTGGAGCCAGCGAACCGAGCGCGCCGAACAAGCGGCGCCTCCTCGGCGCGGGGAGTTCCGCAACGGTGATTTCCGCAATTGGCGCCGCGAACCCCGAGGAGAGCCGGCCGTTCAGACGCGTTCTCCCGTCGTGGATCAGGCTGCTCAATCGCGGGGGGAGCGCCGCAGCGACTATGGCGCGAACCGGGATGGCAGCTACGGCGCCTATGCTCGCCGCGATCGGCGGGACGAGCGCGCCGAACGGCGCGAGGATGCTCGCGAAAGCCGGCAGGACTTCCGCCGCGGCTGGCGCGCCGGGCAGGACGCGGACCAGCGCAGCGACCGTGACGCATGGCGCCAGGGCTATCGCCAGGGCCGGCGCGAGGATTGGCGCGACGACCGTCGGGATGTGCGGCAGGCATACAATCGCGGCTACCGGGCCGGAGACCGCTCTGACGATGGCCGTTGGGGTCAGCGCGATCACCGCCGCTGGGACAATCGGGGCTGGCGCAACGATCATCGCTACGACTGGTATCGCTACCGCGCCGCCAATCGCGCGATTTTCCGCCCGGGCCGCTACTACGCTCCCTTTCATGGCTACCGCTACAGCCGGATCGGGATCGGCTTTCGCCTTGGCAGCCCGTTCTATTCGAACCGCTATTGGATCAACGATCCCTGGCACTATCGCCTGCCGCCCGCTTACGGCCCCTATCGTTGGGTTCGCTATTATGACGATGCGCTATTGGTCGATATCTACAGCGGCCAGGTCGTGGACGTAATCCACGACTTCTTCTGGTAACTGCCTGCCCCGCCGGCCTTAGGGTCGGCGGGGATGCGCCTCATTCGCCCGGGCGTCCAACCCTGCCGAAGGGAAGCATGCGGAATATTCCGCCGTCGCGATCGATGAAGGTGTGCTTGAGCGCGCCAAGGACGTGCAGCGCGATCAAGGCCAGCATGAAGGTGCCGGCCGCGGCATGGGCATCGAAGATCGCGCCGCCAAGTTCCTTGTTCTCGCCCACAGGGAGCGGGGGGATCGTGAACAGCCCAAAGAAATCGATATCGCGCCCGGTCAGCGAATTGGCGATCCAGCCACCGAGCGGAAGGCCGATCAGGAGGATGTAGAAAAGGACATGCGTCCCCCGGGCGAGGACGGTTTCCCACGCCGCGTAATTGGCAGGCAGCGCCGGCATGGGATGACTCAAGCGCCAGGCGATCCGGCCGAGGGTCAGGGCCAGGATGGTGATGCCGAGCGCCTTGTGATCGGCGAAGATCGCGCCCTTGGCCGGACCTTCCGCATGCTCCGCTGCCTCTGCGATGCGCCAGTTGACGATCACCGCGATGGCGATCGTCCAATGGAACAGCATCGATACCGCGGAGTAGCGAGATTTGGCAGTCGTGGTCGGTCCCATGATGGCGCCCTCCCTTGCGCGGGGTGCAGCCTAGCGCGGCACGATGCGGAGGCAAGCGCGGCTTGCGGGCGTGCAGCGGGCTGATTAGCTGACCACAATGCCTGCAAACTCTCCAACCTTCCCTGATCAGGACGCCCTGAAGCGCATCGGCGCCTCGGTCCGTCAGCGCCTCGCCGCCGATCCCGATGTCTACCTGGTGCCGACCGACAAGGCGGAAATCTTCGCCGTTGGCGACTTCTTCAGCCCGGCTGAATGCCAGCGCCTGATCACCATGATCGATACCGTCGCGCGCCCCAGCCAGCTCCACGACACCGCCTATGTGGCCAAGTTTCGAACGTCCTATTCAGGCAACTTCGACCCCTGGGACCCCTTCGTGATGAGTGTATCGCGCAGGATCGATGACCTGCTCGGGATCGCTCCCCGATGCGGCGAGACGATACAGGGCCAGCGTTATCTGCCAGGTCAGGAATTCAAGCCGCATTGCGATTGGTTCTATCCCGACCAACCCTATTGGCCGACGGAACGCAAACGTGGCGGCCAGCGGAGCTGGACCGCGATGGCCTTTCTCAACGAGGTCGAAGAAGGCGGCCACACGCATTTCACCAATATCGGCGCCTCGATCGAGCCCAAGCCCGGCGTGCTTCTGCTGTGGAACAATGCCAAGCTCGATGGCACTCCGAACGTCGATACGATCCACGCCGGCACGCCCGTCATCAAGGGCGTGAAATACGTGCTAACCCGGTGGTACCGCGTCCGCCCCTTCAGCTAAGGCTCAAGCTCGCGCCAGTGCCGCGGCGATTAGTCGGCGAGTTTCGGGGATGCCGTAGAGCGCAATGAAACTGCCCATCCGCGGCCCCTGGTCGCTTCCCAGCAGCGTCTGATAAAGTGCCTTGAACCAATCGCGCAGGTTGTCGAAGCCGAACTCTTCACGCTTGCCGATCTCATAAACCAGGGTTTGCAGCGCGTCTGCCGAAGTTCCGGTGTCCGCCTGCGCCAAATGGCTGTCGAGCTCCCGCAAGGCGGCGGCCTCTGCAGCATTGGGCGCGCGCTTCACCAGCGTAGGTGCGACGAAATCGCGGTTATAGGCGAGCGCCGTCTCCACCAGCCGTGCCAGATCAGGGTGAGCCTGCGGCCCAGCTCCTGGCACGTAGTTGGCGAGATAGGACCATACTTGCTCCGCGTTCGCCTCCGCGCCCAGCACGCCGATCAGATTGAGCAGCAGGCTGTAGGTGACGGGCAGGCCGTCACCCGCCCCGGCCCCGTCGCCATTGGCGCGCAGGAGATGCCAGACGGGATTGCCAAGCTGCTTCTCGAGCGATTGTTCGGTAAGTTGCGCGCGGAACTGCCAATAGTCGTCCACTGCGCGGGGGATCACCCCGGCATGCAGCGATTTAGCACTCTTGGGATTGGGGAAGATGTAGAAACCGAGGCTTTCGGGCGGGCCATAGGTCAACCACTCCTCGATGGTCAGGCCATTCCCCTTGGATTTAGAGATCTTCTCACCCTTCTCATCGAGGAACAGCTCATAGATCAGCCCTTCCGGCTTACGGCCGCCAAGCACCTCGACGATCTTGCCTGACTGGACGCCGCTGTCGGTCAAGTCCTTGCCATACATCTCGTAATCGACGCCCAGCGCATACCAGCGCATGGCCCAATCGACCTTCCATTGCAGCTTAGCTGAGCCCCCGAGTGCGGGTTGCTCGACCATGGTGCCGCTCTCGTCGGTGAAGCGGATCATGCCGGTCTCCGCATCGAGCACTTCGACTGGAACTTGGAGAACACGGCCACTTGTTGGCGAAATCGGGAGGATCGGCGAATAGGTCCGACGGCGCTCCTCGCGCAGCGTCGGCAGCATGATGTCGAGGATCGCCTGGTTCTTTCGGAGAACCTGGCGCAGGGCGCCATCGAAGGCGCCCGAGCTATAGCGCGAGCTGGCCGAAACGAACTCGTAATCGAAGCCGAACCGATCGAGAAACTCGCGAAGCCGGGCATTATTGTGCGCAGCAAAGCTGTCGTAACCAGCCCCGAAGGGATCGGGAATCCGGCTTAGCGGTTTGCCCAAGTTGTCTTCCAACAGTGCTCGGTTGGGCACGTTGTCCGGGACCTTGCGGAGCCCATCCATGTCGTCGGAAAAGGCCACCAGCCGCGTTCTGCCGTCTTCCGGCCGGGCGCCGATCAGAGCTTCGAACGCGCGGCGCACGAAGGTTGTGCGCAGCACCTCCTGAAAGGTCCCGATGTGCGGCAAGCCTGAGGGCCCGTAGCCTGTCTCGAACAGGACAGGCGAACCGTCAGGCTTGGCACCGTCGGGATAGCGGCGCAGCAGCTTCTGCGCTTCCTGGAAAGGCCACGCCTTCGAGCAGCGGGCAGCTTCAATTAACTCGTCATCGGTCATCGCGCGCCGCTGCTAGCGGCTGCGGCAGGGCGATGACAGGGGTTTTACGCAAGAGAAGGGGCGCCTCCCGTGTTGGAAGGCGTCCCAGGCCTGACTTACGACTTCATCGGGAGGAAGGGAGGGGTCAGGAAGTCGCAGGCTGCCAACCACGCAGAGCGGGCCAGCGATTGATTTATTGGCTTAAATCTATCCGCGGCTTGCGGTTGCTAAAGTCTTCGCCGGAGGGATTGCATAATGAGCTTGGCTCGTCGCGCACGGGCGCGGACGGAGGTGAGCGGATTCGCACGGTCCGGCTTGGCCGCGACGAGTGCTTTGAGCAGCGCATCGCGCTCCTCGAAAGTTTGCTGCCCTGCGGCAGGCGGCTCGGTGCAATGCCGACATCTACCTTGGGTTTCTGAAGACCGGAGAATAGGGTTCTGGCCGGCCAATGATCCTTGTCCGCCGTTCGCTGTGTGTTCTATGGCGCGCGCGATGCCTCCCGTGACCGTCCCTGCCCTCCATGCCAGCCATTCGGGCATCTGGCTGCGCGATGGTGCCGGCCTCACCAGAGCGCTTTCCAAGGGCGAGGCGGTGATGGCCGCAGCAGACACCCCGCTGTTGCTGCTCAACGCCCCGCTGCTCGCCAATCGGATGGGTTATCCCGACCTCTCGGGCCTCGATCTGCTCGAGTTGTTTGCCTTCGTGCACCCGGCACGGTTCTGCGTGCCCACCCCGAAGGGATTGGCACATGCGCTGGGCCTGGCGGAGCCGGCGAATGACAGCGACGTGCCGCAACTGTTGCAGGAGGCGGCGGCCACGCTGCTTGCCACGTGCGCGAGCGATAGCTGGACCGAGCGCACCGGGGCCTGGTCCAGCCTGCAATCGCTGGTCCGCCTGCGCTGGCCCTGGGCGCAGCTGTTGAACGCGCATATCCCGAAACCGGCACAAGCGGAGAAGTGGCTGTTTTCCCGCTTGCCCGAGTGGGAGGAGACGCCCGAGCGGCCGCAGCCCGCGCAAGTGCTGCTCGACGAACTGGAGATCGAAGGCCGGCTCGAACGCCTGACGGGCGAAGGGGCCGAACGGCGCGAGGGGCAGCGCCATTTCGCTCGTCATTCCGGCAGTATCTTTGCCCCGCGCAGCCGGGACAAGCGCCCGCATGTCCTGCTGGCCCAGGCGGGCACCGGCATCGGCAAGACGTTGGGCTATCTCGCCCCGGCCTCGCTCTGGGCCGAGCGGTCAGGAGGGACGGTATGGGTCTCTACCTATACCAAGAATCTCCAGCGGCAGCTTCGGCAAGAGAGCAGCCGCGCCTGGCCCGCCACGCGCACCGATGGCAGCCCGCCGGTGGTGGTCCGCAAGGGGCGCGAGAACTACCTGTGCCTGCTCAATCTGGAGGATGCGCTGCAAGGCGGATTTGCCGGCCGCGCCGCGATCTTGGCGCACCTCGTGGCGCGCTGGGCCGCTTACAGCCGCGATGGCGACATGATCGGGGGCGATTTGCCCGGATGGCTGGGCACTTTGTTCCGCAAGCGCGGCATCGCGGCGTTGACCGACCAGCGCGGAGAGTGCGTTTACGCCGCCTGCCCGCATTACCGGAAGTGCTTCATCGAGCGCGCCGCCCGCGCCAGCGCCCAGGCCGATCTGGTGATCGCGAACCACGCGCTAGTGATGATCAACGCCGCGCGCGGGCGGGACCACGCCCAGCGGCCGACGCGGATTGTGTTCGACGAGGGGCACCACGTCTTCGATGCCGCGGATTCGACCTTCGCCGCCGCCCTCACCGGGCTGGAGACGATCGAGCTGCGCCGCTGGCTGGTCGGGCCGGAACGCGCGAGCCGCGGCCGTCGTCGCGGCCTCGCAGCGCGGCTGGCGGACATCGCGAGCTATGACGAGGCGGGCGGCACGGCGATCGAGGCCGCCCTCGCCGCCGCTCAGGCGCTGCCATCGGACGGCTGGCTCGGCCGGCTGGCCGAGGGGATGCCCGCCGGCCCAATCGAGGCGCTGCTGGCGCAGATACGCGCGCTCACCTACGCGCGGGACGAGAGCGGGGGGATCGATGCTGGCTACGGCATCGAAACCGAAGCAGCCCAATTGCCGGGCGAGCT
>ERZ1066119.1085-NODE-1085-length-15902-cov-14.087083_pt1 | contig 15902 bp, 9 predicted proteins | sample MGYA00382766_ERZ1066119 | MGnify/ENA primary metagenome ERZ1066119 (study PRJEB33369, sample SAMEA5778349) | biofilm metagenome | biome: Industrial cooling water; feature: Water cooling tower basin; material: Biofilm | place: United Arab Emirates | collected...
GCTGCCGACGATGGGCGGGCAGACGGCGCTCAACGTGGCGATGAAGCTCGCCGAGACGGGCGCGCTGGAGCGCTACGGGTGCGAGCTGATCGGCGCCAACGCGCGGGCCATCAAGATGGCCGAGGACCGGCAGGAGTTCGACGCCGCCATGCGGCGCATCGGGCTCAAGACGCCGCAGGGCCGCATCGCGACGACGTGGGAGGAGGCCGAGCAACTGAGCGAGTGGACCGGGTTCCCGGCCATCATCCGCCCGTCCTTCACGTTAGGCGGGTCGGGCGGCGGGATCGCCTACAACCGCGAGGAGTTCGAGCAGATCGTGAAGCGCGGGCTCGACCTGTCGCCGGTGTCGCAGGTGCTCGTCGAGCGGTCGCTGCTCGGGTGGAAGGAGTTCGAGCTGGAGGTGATGCGCGACCACGCCGACAACGTGGTCATCGTCTGCTCCATCGAGAACTTCGACCCGATGGGCGTCCACACGGGCGACAGCATCACCGTCGCGCCGGCGATGACGCTCACCGACCGCGAGTACCAGCGGATGCGCGACGCGGCGGTCGCGATCATCCGCGAGATCGGCGTGGACGCGGGCGGGTGCAACGTGCAGTTCGCGCTCAACCCCGCCGACGGCGACCTGGTCGTCGTCGAGATGAACCCGCGCGTGTCGCGGTCCTCGGCGCTCGCGAGCAAGGCGACCGGGTTCCCGATCGCGCGCATCGGCGCCAAGCTGGCCGTGGGCTACCGGCTGGACGAGGTGCCCAACGACATCACGAAGACCACGCCCGCCTCGTTCGAGCCGGTGCTCGACTACGTGGTGGTGAAGTGCCCGCGGTTCGCGTTCGAGAAGTTCCCCGGCGCCGACGCGCGGCTCACCACGCAGATGAAGAGTGTGGGCGAGAGCATGGCGATCGGCCGCACCTTCAAGGAGGCGTTCCAGAAGGCGCTGCGAGCGCTCGAGACCGGGCGCATCGGCTGGCATGCGGGCGCCACCCCCGCCGACGATCGGCTCCCCGACGACTCGCCGGTGGCGCTCCGCGCCGCGCTCCGCCAGCCGACGCCCGAACGGGTGTTCCAGCTCAAGCGCGCCTTGCTGGCCGGGCTGTCGGTCGCGGAGGTGCACGAGCTGAGCGCAGTGGATCCGTGGTTCCTGCGACAGCTCGAGGAGTTGGTAACGGCGGAGCGGGCGTACGCGGCCGGCCCAGCGCCCGACGCCGACGCCGTGCAGGCGATGAAGCGCATGGGCTTCTCCGACCGTCAGCTCGCCGCGCTCCGCGGCGAGGCGGAGGGCGACGTGCGCGCGCGCCGGTGGGCGGCCGGCGTGCGGCCGGCGTACAAGATGGTCGACACCTGCGCCGGCGAGTTCCCGTCGGCCACGCCCTACCTCTACAGCAGCTACGACGAGGAGAGCGAGGCGCCGCGCTCGGGGCGCCGCTCGGTGGTCATCCTCGGCTCCGGCCCCAACCGGATCGGACAGGGCGTCGAGTTCGACTATTGCTGCGTGCGCGCGGCGCTGGCGCTCCGCGACCAGGGGTACGAGACGATCATGATCAACTCGAACCCCGAGACCGTCTCGACCGACTTCGACATCTCCGACAAGCTCTACTTCGAGCCGCTCACGCTCGAGGACGTGCTGGAGGTGGTGGACCGCGAGCAGCCCGTGGGCGTGATCGTGCAGTTAGGCGGGCAGACGCCGCTCAAGCTCACACGCGCGCTCGAAGCGGCCGGGGTGCCGATCCTCGGCACCCCGCCCGACGCGATCGACGCCGCCGAGGACCGCCGCCGCTTCGACGCGATCGCGCGCGAACTCGGCCTCACGCAGCCGCCCAACGGCACGGCGACGAGCGTCGACGAGGCGGCGCGCGTGGCCGAGGGCGTGGGCTACCCGGCGCTGGTGCGGCCGTCCTACGTGCTCGGCGGGCGGGCGATGGAGATCGTCTACGACGAGCCCGCGCTGCGCGGCTACTTCGCGCGCGCCGCGGCCGTGAGCGAGGACCGGCCGGTGCTCATCGACCGCTTCCTGGAGGACGCCTACGAGGCGGACGTGGACGCGGTGAGCGACGGCGAGCGCGTGGTGGTGGGCGCGGTGATGCAGCACATCGAGGACGCCGGCATCCACTCCGGCGACTCGGCGTGCGTGCTCCCGCCCTACGCCATCCCCCAGGACGCCGCCGACACGATGCGCCGGCAGACCGAGGCGCTCGCCCGCCGGCTCGGGGTGGTGGGGCTGATCAACGTGCAGTTCGCCGTGCGCGACGGCGTGGTCTACGTGCTGGAGGTCAACCCGCGCGCGAGCCGCACGGTGCCCTTCGTGAGCAAGGCCGTGGGCGTGCCGCTCGCGTCCGTGGCGGCGCGCGTGATGCTGGGCGAGACGCTCGCGCAGGTGGGCTACACGGCCGAGGTGGTCCCGCCGTTCGTGAGCGTGAAGGAGGCGGTGTTCCCGTTCGGCAAGTTCCGCGAGTTCGACCCGATCCTCGGCCCGGAGATGCGCTCGACGGGGGAGGTGATGGGGATCGCGGAGGCGTTCGGGCCGGCGTTCGCCAAGGCCCAGCTCGCGGCCGACAACGGGTTGCCCACCGGCGGCGCGATCCTCCTGACCGTCAACGACCGCGACAAGCCGGCGGCCGTCGGCATCGCGCGCCGCTTCCACGAGCTCGGCTTCAAGCTCTACGGCACCGACGGCACCGCGCGCTACCTGCGCGAGCGCGGCGTGCCGGCCGAGCGGGTGTACAAGGTGCACGAAGGCCGCCCGCACGGCATCGATCTCATCGTGAACGGACAAGTGCAACTCCTCGTCAACACCCCGTTGGGCCAGGCTGCCCAAAAGGACGACTACACCATGCGCAAGGCGGCGATCGCCCGGCGCGTGCCCTACACGACCACGCTTTCGGCGGCGCGCGCGGCGGCCGACGCCCTGCAGGCGATGCGCGAGTCCGAGCTCGACGTGCGGGCCTTGCAGGAGTGGCACACCGCCCTCCCGCACGCCGCCGCGGCCGGTTCGGGCGGGCGGGTGGCCGGTGTCTAACGGGGCGCCCGCGGCGGCCGGGGGCGTCGACCCGACGGCCTTCGTGCACGAGAGCGCCTATGTCGACGCGGGGGCGCGGGTCGGCGCGCGTAGCAAGGTCTGGCACTTCTGCCACCTCATGCCTGGCTGCGACGTCGCGGAGGACTGCTCGCTGGGGCAGAACGTGGTCGTGATGGCCGGGGTGCGCGTCGGCCGCAACGCCAAGATCCAAAACAACGTCTCGCTGTACGAGGGGGTCGAACTGGAGGAGGACGTGTTCTGCGGGCCGAGCATGGTGTTCACGAACGTGCTCAACCCCCGGAGCCACGTGTCGCGGAAGCACGAGTACCGTCGCACGCTCGTGCGCCGCGGCGCCAGCATCGGGGCCAACGCGACCGTGGTGTGCGGGCACACGATCGGCGAGTACGCGTTCGTCGGCGCGGGGGCGGTCGTCACGCGCGACGTGCCGCCGTACGCGGTGGTGGCCGGCGTGCCGGCGCGGCAGCGCGGGTGGGCGTGCGCCTGCGGCGAGTTGCTGGACGCGCCGGTCGCCGCGCCGGACGCCGAGACGCTCGTTACCTGTCCGGCGGATGGGGCGCGCTACCTCCTCGCGGGCGACGCACTGCGGCCGCTCGGGGGCACGCCATGAGCGGAGACATCCGGATCGCGCTCGTCGGGTGCGGGCGCATCAGTCGCAACCACTTCGACGCGATCGCGCGGGTGGATGGACTGGCGCTGGCGGCGGTGTGCGACGCCGACGCGACGCGCGCCCGCGCGGCCGGCGAGGCCAACGACGTGCCCTGGTTCACCGCCTACGACGCGATGCTCGCCGAGGCGCCGTGCGACGCGGTCACGATCTGCACCCCGTCCGGCCTGCACCCGCAGCACGGGATCCAGGCCGCGCGGGCGGGCAAGCACGTGATCAGCGAGAAGCCCATGGCCATCTCGCTCGAGGGCGCGGACGCGCTCGTGGGCGCGTGCGACGCGGCGGGGGTGCACCTGTTCGTCGTGAAGCAGAACCGCCTCAACGCGCCGGTCCAGCTCCTCAAGCGGGCGATCGACAAGGGGCGGTTCGGGAGGCTCTACCTGGCCAACTGCACCGTCCGCTGGACGCGCCCTCAGGACTACTATGCGCAGGCGCCGTGGCGCGGGACGTGGGAGTTCGACGGCGGGGCGTTCATGAACCAGGCCTCGCACTATGTCGACCTGGTGCAGTGGCTGATGGGGCCGGTCGAGAGCGTCGTCGCGAAGACCGCCACCCTCGCGCGGCGCATCGAAGCCGAAGACTCGGGCGCGGCGGTGATGCGCTTCCGGTCGGGCGCCCTCGGGGTGATGGAGGTGACCATGCTCACCTATCCGAAGAACCTTGAAGGCTCGATCACGCTCATGGGCGAGCGCGGGACCGCCAAGATCGGGGGGACCGCGGTCAACCGGGTCGAGCACTGGCAGTTCGCCGACTACGACGACGACGACAAGCTGGTCGAACAGAGTGCGACCAACCCGACGTCCGTGTACGGCTTCGGGCACGAGCCGTACTACCGCAACGTCCTCGCCGTGCTGCGCGGCGAGGCCCCGCCGGAGACGGACGGCCGGGCGGGGCGCAAGTCGCTCGAACTGATCCTGGGCATCTACGAGAGCGCGCGCACGGGCCGCGACGTCCCCATCCCACTCCGGTTGCGCTAACCCCCAGAGCGGGGCAGCTTCTAGGCTTGCTCCGGGCGGCCTTGGTCGGCCGGTTGGCCTCCCGTTCCGCCCGTCATGTCCGTCCCGCTCCTCGACCTCCGCGCGCAGCACGCCACCATTCGCGACGCCGTCGTCACGGCCATGATGGAGGTGGTGGACCAGCAAGCCTTCATCCTCGGCGACCCGGTCGCCCGGCTGGAGTGCGAGGTGGCCGGCCTCTCGCAGACGAAGTACGCGGTGGGGTGCGCGAACGGTACGGACGCCCTCCTGCTCGCGCTGCGCGCGGTCGAGGTGGGGCGTGACGACGAGGTGGTGACGACGCCGTTCACCTTCTTTGCGACGGCCGGCACGATCCACAACGTGGGCGCGCGCCCGGTGTTCGTCGACATCGACCCGGACACGTTCAACATCGCGCCGGCGGCGGTGGCGGCCGCCGTCACCTCGCGCACGCGGGCCGTGGTCCCGGTCGACCTGTTCGGCCAGATGGCGCCGGTCGAGCGGGTCGCGGCGGCGGCGCCCGGGCTCCCGGTCATCGAGGACGCGGCGCAGAGCATCGGCGCCAGCCGCATGATCGACGGCGTGCGCCGCATGGCCGGCGAGGCCGCGACGATCGGCACGTTCAGCTTCTTCCCGTCCAAGAACCTCGGCGGGTACGGCGACGGCGGGATGCTCGTCACGCAGGACGAGGCGCTGTTCGAGCGGCTGATGAAGCTCCGCACGCACGGCTCGCGGCGCACCTACTACCACGAGATCGTGGGCTACAACAGCCGGCTCGACGCGCTGCAGGCCGCGGTGCTCGGCGCCAAGCTCCCGCACCTGGAGGGCTGGAGCGCGGCGCGGCGCCGCAACGCCGCCCACTACGACGCGGCCCTCGCCGACGTGTCCGAGGTGCGCCGGCCGGTGATCGACCCGGCGAACACGTCCATCTACAACCAGTACACCATCCGGGCGGAGCGGCGCGACGCCCTGCAGGCGTTCCTCAAGGACCGCGGGATCGGCACGTCGGTGTACTACCCGCTGCCGCTGCACCTCCAGCCGTGTTTCGAGTACCTCGGCTACGCGCCCGGGAGCTGCCCCGAGGCCGAGCGGGCCGCGGGCGAGGTGCTGTCGCTGCCGATCTATCCGGAGCTCAGCGCCGCGCAACTCGACGAGGTCGTCGACGGGGTGCGCGCCTTCTACGGCCGGTCCGCCGGCTGACGCCTCGCGGCCCGGGCTGACCTCGGGCCCCGGTCGCGCGTCCTCACGCGGAAGCCCGGTACTCCGTCGGCCCTCCCCCCGCTCTCCCCTCCGATGAAGGATCAACTGCTCGCAAAGATCGCCGACCGGACCGCCGTGGTCGGCGTGGTCGGCCTCGGCTACGTCGGCCTCCCGCTCGCCATGGAGTTCGCCAAGGCCGGCTTCCACGTCGTCGGCTACGACGTGAGCCGCCGCGTGTGCGAGCTGCTCAACGGCGGCGAGTCGCACATTCAGGACGTGCCGGCGGCCGACGTGGCCGAGCAGGTGCGCGCGGGCCGCTTCGAGGCCACGTACGACGAGGCGCGCCTGGGCGACTGCGACGCGATCTCCATCGCCGTGCCCACGCCGCTCAGCAAGACGCGCGACCCGGACATGGCCTACGTGCTCGCCGCGGCCGACGCGGTGGCCAAGCAGGCGCACAAGGGGATGGCCGTCATCCTCGAGAGCACCACGTATCCGGGCACCACGCGGGAGTTGTTCGAGCCGCGTCTCACGAAGGCCGGGTTCGCGGTGGGCGAGGACGTGTTCCTCGCCTTCAGCCCCGAGCGCGTGGACCCGGGCAACGAGCGCTGGCACACGAAGAACACGCCCAAGGTGCTGGGCGGCGTGACGCCGGCGTGCGTCGAGGTGGCCAAGGCGCTCTACGAGGCGTGCATCGACACCGTGGTGCCGGTCTCGTCGCCGGAGGCAGCCGAGCTGGTGAAGCTGCTGGAGAACACGTTCCGGGCCGTGAACATCGGCCTCGTGAACGAGATCGCCATCGTCTGCGACAAGCTCGGCGTGGACGTCTGGGAGGTGATCGACGCAGCCGCGACCAAGCCGTTCGGCTACATGAAGTTCACGCCCGGCCCCGGCATCGGCGGCCACTGCATCCCGCTCGACCCGCACTACCTCGCGTGGAAGATGCGGACGCTCAACTACAAGACGCGCTTCATCGACCTCGCGAGCGAGATCAACTCGGCCATGCCCGACTACGTGGTCGAGCGGGTGGCCCGGGCGCTCAACGAGGACCGCAAGGCGGTCAACGGCAGCCGCGTGCTCGTGCTCGGCATCGCGTACAAGAAGGACATCGACGACATGCGCGAGAGCCCGGCGCTCGACGTGATGCGCCTGCTGGAGGCGCGCGGCGCCGACGTCGCCTACCACGACCCGCACGTGCCGTCGTTCCGCGAGGACGGGCAGGAGCACACGGGCGTCGCGCTCACCGCCGAGGAGCTCGGTCGCGCCGACGCCGTGGTGATCGTGACCGACCACCGCGCGTTCGCGGCGCAGTGGCCGCTGGTCCTGGAGCACGCCCGCCTCGTGATCGACACGCGCAACGCGACCGCCGCGGTGGCCGCGCGGGGCCGGGCGCGGGTGGTCGGGCTGGCCGACGTGCGCGTGGGGGCCGGCACCCCGGATCGGAGCCCGTCCTCGCCGACGCACGCCAATCCGCCGGTCGCGTTCGCCACGGCGTGACCGCCGAGGACCGCGGAGGCGGGGCGCCGTTGGGCGAACCCGCCGCGCGGGCCCCGGGTACTCCCCCCTGATGCCCAGTCCTCGCCTTTCCCCGCGCGCCGGTCGCGCCGCCTCGCTCGCCGCCGTGGCCGCGCTCAGCGCCGCGGGCGCGTGCAGCCGCGCGTTCAACGCCGCCAAGATTCGCAGCGCCCCGGAGCTCTACCGCGCCTCCGTCCAGCGGTTCGAGCGCCGCAAGTGGGACGACGCCCTGCAGGGCTTCGACCGCCTGGCGACGCAGCTCCCCGCGCGCGACACGCTCCTGCCGCGGGTCTACTTCTACCAGGGCCAGGCGCACGCCCGGAAGGGCGAGCACCTGCTGGCCGCGCAGGCCTTCGCGCGCATCGGCGACGCCTTCCCGGACGACTCGCTCGCCGACGACGCGCTCTACGAGCAGGGGCGCGAGTACCAGCGCCTCTGGCCCAAGGCCGTCCTCGACGCGCAGCACGGTCAGACGTCGCTCGCCACCTACCGGCAGCTCGTCCAGCTCTACCCGGAGAGCCCGCGGGTGGCGGACGCCAACCGGCAGATCGCGGCGCTCCAGCAGCAGTTCGCGTCCAAGGATCTCAACACGGGCACCGACTACGCCCGGCGCAAGGCGTTCGACTCGGCGCTCATCTACTACCGCGACGTGGTCCGCCTGTACCCAGGGACGCCGGCGGCCCGCACGGCATACCTGCGCATGATCGCCGCCTACCGGGCGCTCAAGTACACCGAGGAGATCGCGGAGACGTGCGCCGACATGCGCCGCACGTACCCGGGCGACGCCGAGGTGCAGCGCGCCTGCGGGAGCGCTCCCCTCACCGCCGGCCCGGCCGGCACACCCCCGGCAACCCCCGGGGCCGCGCCTGCCACCCCGCCGCCGTCGCCCGCCGCCCCGCCGCCCGCCGCGCCGGCGCCGTCGACCCGGGAGTGACGGCGGAGGGCGCGGCCCACCCCGCGCGGGTCGGGGTGTTCGGCGGCTCCTTCGACCCGCCGCACGTCGGCCACCTGCTGGCGGCCAGCGACGCGGCCGACGCGCTGGCCCTCGACCGGGTGTTGTTCGTGCCGGCCGCGCAGCAGCCGCTCAAGGCCGACCGGCGCCAGGCGCCCGCCGCGGTGCGCCTGGCGATGGTCGAGGCGCTGGTAGACGGCGACCCGCGCTTCGGCGTGGAGCGGGCCGAAATCGAGCGGGGCGGGTTATCATACACGGTTGACACGCTCGCCTCCCTGGCCGCCCGCTGGCCGGGCGGCGAGCTTGTCCTGTTGGCCGGGGCGGACGTGCTCGCCACGTTCGCCCGGTGGCGCGAGCCGCAACGCATCCGTCAGCTCGCCACGCTCGTGGTGTTGACGCGGGGCGACGCGGCGGGCGCCGCCGGGGATCCTGGCGCCGGGCCCGACCTCCCCGGCGGCCCGCCGGTGTTCCTCCCCACGCGCCGGGTGGACGTGTCGTCCACCGAGGTGCGGGCCCGGGTGGCCGCCGGGCGCCCCGTCCGGGGCTTCGTGCCCGACGCCGTCGCCGCGATCATCCGCGGCACGGGGCTCTACGCGCCGTCCCACGCCCCGTCGTCCTCGTAGTCGTTCGCCTACCCATCCGATGCTCAAGTCCATCGTCAACCGCGTCTTCGGGACCCGCCACGAGCGGGAGCGCCGGCGCGTCCAGCCCATCGTCGACGCGATCAACGAGCAGTACGAGCGGTTGCAGGAGGTCTCCGAGGCGGAGCTGCGCGGGCAGACCGCCAGGTTCCGCGAGACGCTGCGCGAGCGCACGGCGGAGCTGGAGGCGCGGGCGGCCGAGCTGCGGGCGGCCAAGCGCGCCGCGACCGACGGGGCCGAGCGCGAGCGGATCGACGCCGAGCTGTCGGGGCTGGACGGGCAGGGCGGGGTGGAGGCGGCGCTGCGCGCCGAGATCGGCGAGGTCCTCGACGAGATTCTCCCCGAGGCGTTCGCCACGGTGCGCGCGGCGGCCAAGCGGCTGTGCGGCACCACGGCCCAGGTGACCGGGCACGGGCAGACGTGGGACATGGTGCACTACGACGTGCAGCTCATCGGCGGCATTCAGTTGCACCTCGGCAAAATTGCCGAGATGGCGACGGGCGAGGGGAAGACGCTCGTGGCGACGCTGCCGCTCTACCTGAACGCGATCGCCGGGCGCGGCGCGCACCTCGTCACGGTGAACCCGTACCTCGCGCGCCGCGACTCGCAGTGGATGGGGCACCTGTTCGGCTACCTCGGCCTCACGGTCGGGTGCCTGGACGACACCGAGCCCGGCACCCCCGAGCGCCGCGCGGCCTACGAGGCCGACATCACGTACGGGACGAACAACGAGTTCGGCTTCGACTACCTGCGCGACAACATGGTGACGTCGCTGGAGCAGAAGGTCCAGCGGCCGCACTGGTACGCAATCGTCGACGAGGTCGACTCGGTCCTGATCGACGAGGCGCGGACGCCGCTCATCATCTCGGGCCCGGTGGGCAACGAGGGCGACGAGGCGTACGCGAACCACAACGGCCGCGTGATGAAGGTCGTGCGCCAGCAGGACGCGATGGTGAACGGCCTGGTGGGCGAGGGCGAGCGGGCGCTGGAGGCGGGCGACAAGGACAAGGCGTCGCTCCTGCTCTACAAGGCGCGCCTCGGCGGCCCCAAGAACAAGCGCCTGATGAAGGCGATGCAGGAGCCGGGCGTCAAGCAGATGGTCCAGAAGATGGAGCTGGACCACATCGCCGACCGCAAGCTGCCGGCGAGCAAGCAGCAGTACCGCGACCTCGAGGACGACCTACTGTTCGTGCTCGACGAGCGCGGCCACACGGTGCACCTCACCGACCGCGGCGTCGACGCGCTCTCGCCGGACCACCCCGAGGAGTTCGTGCTCCCGGACATCTCGCTCGAGGTGCACCGGCTGGAGCACGACCACGAGATGGAGGCGCAGGAGAAGCTGGAGGCGCGCCGTGCCGTGGAGGTGGAGTACGCCCGCCGCAGCGAGACGCTGCACGTCGTCCACCAGCTCCTCCGCGCCTACGCCCTGTACGAGAAGGACGTGAACTACGTCGTCACCGACGGGCAGGTCCTCATCGTCGACGAGTTCACGGGGCGCACGATGCCGGGCCGCCGCTGGAGCGAGGGGCTCCACCAGGCCGTCGAGGCCAAGGAGCGCGTGCAGGTGAAGGGCGAGACGCAGACGCTCGCTACCATCACCATCCAGAACTACTTCCGCCTCTACGAGAAGCTGGCCGGGATGACCGGCACAGCGGAGACGGAGGAGAACGAGTTCTTCGAGATCTACAAGCTGGGCGTGGCGGTCATCCCGACCAACCGCGACATCGTCCGCGACGACCGGCAGGACCTGATCTACAAGACGCGCCGCGAGAAGTACAACGCGATCGTCGAGGAGACGCGGCGGCTGCACGAGCTCGGCCTCCCGGTGCTCGTCGGCACGACGAGCGTCGAGGCGAGCGAGACGCTGTCGCGCCTCTTCCAGCGCGCCGGGCTCCGCCACCAGGTGCTCAACGCCAAGCAGAACGAGCGCGAGGCGGAGATCGTCGCGCAGGCGGGCCAGCCGGGCGCGATCACGATCGCGACCAACATGGCCGGCCGCGGCACCGACATCAAACTCGGCGCCGGGGTCACCGAGGCGCGGCCGAGCGTGGTGAAGGACCTCGACGGCAAGGACGTGAACGTGATGGAGGACGGCGGCCTCCACATCATCGGGTCCGAGCGCCACGAGTCGCGGCGCATCGACCGGCAGCTCCGCGGCCGCGCCGGCCGCCAGGGCGACCCGGGCGCGTCGCAGTTCTTCCTGTCGCTGGAAGACGACCTGATGCGCCTCTTCGGCTCCGAGCGCATCGCGCGGCTCATGGACCGCATGGGCGCGCAGGACGGCGAGGTGCTCACGCACCCGATGATCACGCGCAGCATCGAGGGGGCGCAGAAGCGCGTCGAGCTGCAGAACTTCCAGAGCCGCAAGCGGCTGCTCGAGTACGACGACGTGATGAACCAGCAGCGCGAGGTGGTCTACTCGCTGCGCTCGTTCGCGCTGGAGGGCGGCGAGGAGCTGAAGGGCGAGGCGCGCAAGATGGTGGAGCGCGCGCTGGCCCGCCGCGTCGAGCAGGCGATGGCCGAGTACGACGCCGAGAACCCGGAGACGTGGGATCCGGCACTGCTGCGGCAGGACCTGCTCATGCGCTACCTCGTGCAGGTGCCGCAGCTCGAACCGAAGGAGGACGGCGCCGAGCCCGAGCGCCCGGTGGGCGGCGCGGCCGAGGTGCAGGAGGCCGCGAAGCAGGCCGGCCTGGAGGCCTACGAGCGCAAGTTGGCCGAGCTGGACGAGGTCAAGGACGAGCAGGACAACGGGTTCGGCGAGCGGCTCCTCGCGCTCGTCATGCTCAACGTGCTGGACGAGAAGTGGAAGGATCACCTCTACGACCTCGACCAGCTCCGCTCGGCCATCCACTACCGCTCGTGGGGGCAGAAGGACCCGCTGGTGGAGTACAAGGGCGAGGCGTACACGATGTTCGTCGACCTGATGCACGACGTCGCGGACACGTTCACCGACCGCTTCCTCAAGGCCCAGCTCCAGCTCGGCGGCGGCGACGACTTCGGGCAGTTTGGCGACGATTTCGGCGGGGGCGGCGGGTTCGGCCCCGGCGGCTCGCCCATCGACGCCCTCCCGCCGCAGATCCCGACCAAGCGGTACAACGCGTTCGGCATCCTCGAGGACATTCCCGCGGACGAGATCCTCGCGATGCTCGAAGCGCAGGGACTGACGGCCGTGGGCAACGGCGCCAACGGCGAGGGCTACGGCGCCGACGACGTGGTGGAGGCGCGCTACGAGGACGACGAGACGCTGCGCGAACCCGAGACGCTGGACGTCGGCCCGGGGGAGCCGCCGCGCGTCGAGGCGGTCGCCAAGCCGGACCGGGCGGTCTGACCGGCGGCTGACCGGGGAGCGGGGGCGGGCTGCGATCGCGGTCCGCCCCCGCGACGTGTCGGGACCCGCAATGCCACGGCCCACCGTGCGTTCTGAGGGTACGGGGCGCGGGCGGCCGGCGTGCTACCTTCGCGGGCGACCCCAACCCCGCCCGCCCGTGGCCACTGCGCTCCGTCCCCTCCCAGCCTTCGCGGCGCCCCAGCCCAGGGCCCGCGACCTCCCCCGCATCCGCGAGCTCCCGCGGACCGAGCGGCCGCGCGAACGCCTCCGCTCGCTGGGCGCGCACGCGCTGAGTGCGGCCGAGCTGCTGGCTATCGTGCTGGGGTCGGGGACCGGCGGCGGGTCGGCGCTGCACGTCGCGCAGTCGGTGCTGGCGCGGAGCGACGGGTCGCTCCGTCGGCTGGCCGGGCAGCCGGTCGCGGCGCTCACCGGCGTGCACGGTGTGGGGCCGGTGCGGGCGATGGTCATCCACGCCGCGTTGGAGCTGGGGCGGCGGCTCGGCACCGAGTCGCACGACGAGGGCCTGCCCGTCCGGTCGCCGGAGGACGTGTGGCGGGTGTACGCGCCGCGGCTCCAGGACCTGCCCGTCGAGGAGTTCCACGTGGCCGTGTTGGACGCGCAGCACCGGCTGGAGCGCGACGTGCTGGTGACGCGCGGCATTCTGAACAGCTCGCTGGTGCACCCGCGCGAGGTCTTCCGCGAGGCCATCGCCGAGCGGGCAGCGGCCGTGATCCTGGTGCACAATCATCCGAGCGGGGACCCGACGCCGAGCCCGGACGATCGGGCCGTGACGGACCAGCTCGTGGCGGCGGGGAAGCTGCTGGACATCCCGGTCCACGACCACGTGATCGTGGGGCGGGGGCGGTATGCGAGCTTCGCGGAGGCGGGGCTGTTGTAGCGGGAGACGATCGGAGAGCGCTGTCATCCTGAGCGCAGCGGAGGATCTTCTCACCGAGCTGCGGGACCAGATTCGTAAGCGCGGGGATCCGACCCCTCGCCGGCGTCGGGAAGATCCTTCGCTGCGCTCAGGATGACAGGGCGCCGGCCTCCCATCGCCGGCTTGACGCCCGCGCGTATCTTCCGACCGTGCCAGCAGATACGCGATCGGAGCCGGGCCTGGCGCGGGCCGCGGCGGAGGCGGCGGCGCTCGCGGAACGGGGGCCGCCGGAGCGGGTGATCCCGGGGTGGGCGCTCACCGGGGACGGGGCGGCCGGGGCGCGGCTCGACCCCGACCTGCTCGCGCGCGCCTACGCCTACAGCGCGCGCGCCCACGAGGGCCAGACGCGCACCTCCGGCGAGCCCTACGTTACGCACTGCGTCGAGGTGGCCAAGATCCTCGCCGAGCTGCAGCTCGACGCCACCACGGTGGCCGCCGGCCTGGTGCACGACGTGGTCGAGGACACGAGCATCACGGTCGCCGACATCGAGCGCGAGTTCGGCGGCGAGGTGGCCCAGATCGTCGACGGGCTGACCAAGATCGGCAACCTGCCCATGCACTCCAAGGAGGAGCGGCAGGTCGAGAACTACCGGAAGCTGCTGCTCTCGGTGGCCAAGGACGCGCGGGTGATTCTGATCAAGCTCGCCGACCGGCTGCACAACATGCGGACGCTCGACTACCTGCCGGTGGACAAGCGGCGGCGGATCGCGCAGGAGACGCGCGACCTGTACGCGCCGCTGGCCCACCGGTTCGGGATGGCGCGCGTGCGGTGGGAGCTGGAGGACCTCGCGTTCAAGCACCTGGAGCCCGAGGAGTACCGCTCGCTCGCCCGCCTAGTGTCCACCAAGCGCGGCGAGCGGGAGACGCACATCGCCCGGCTGCGGGAACCGCTCGCCGAGCATCTGCGGGCCGCGGGAATCGAGGTGTTCGAGGTCACGGGGCGCCCCAAGCACCTGTGGTCGATTTACAAGAAGATGAAGCAGCGCGACAAGCCGTACGAGGACATCTACGACCTGCTCGCGATCCGCGTGACGGTCGGGACGGTGCCCGAGTGCTACCACGCGCTGGGCGTGATCCACGAGTGGTGGACGCCGCTGCAGGAGCGCATCAAGGACTACATCGCGCAGCCCAAGAGCAACGGCTACCAGTCGCTGCACACCACCGTGTTCGGGCCGGGCAAGCAGCTCTTCGAGGTGCAGATCCGCACGCGCGAGATGCACCGCACGGCGGACTACGGCATCGCCGCGCACTGGCGCTACAAGGAGGGCGCGACCGCCGACGACCTCGACCGGCAGCTCGCCTGGTTCCGCCAGGTGCTGGAGCTGCAGCTCGACGCGGCCGACCCGGGCGAGTTCCTGGAGTTCCTGAAGCTGGATTTGTACCAGGACGAGATTTTCGTCTTCACGCCCACGGGCGACGTCATCCAGCTCCCCAAGGGCGCGACGCCGCTCGACTTCGCGTTCGCCGTGCACTCGCAGGTGGGGCTGCACTGCGCGGGCGCCAAGGTCAACGGGCGGATCGCGCCGCTCGCCCGGCAGCTCAAGAACTCCGAGACGGTCGAGATCCTCACCTCGCCCGTGGCCAAGCCGAGCCGGGACTGGCTGCAGCACGTGCACACGAGCCGCGCGCGGAGCAAGATCCGCCAGTGGCTCAAGCAGGAGGAGCAGAAGACGGCCGGCGCGGTGGGGCGCGAGATCCTCGACCGGGAGTTCCGCCGCCGCAAGCTCCCCAAGCCCGACGACTCGGCGTTAGGCACGGCCGCCAAGCAGCTCAAGCTCAACGACGTCGGCCACCTGATCGCGAGCGTCGGGCAGGGCGACGTCACGGTCGAGGCGCTGCTCCGCATCCTGCACCCGGAGCTGGACCCGGCCAAGGAGCCCGAGCCCGCGAGCGCGTTCGAGCGGCTGGTGGACCGGGTGCGCGGGAACAGCAAGGGCGTGCGCATCCAGGGCGCCGACGGGCTCATGGTGCGCTACGCCCAGTGCTGCCAGCCGGTGCCCGGCGACCCGGTGACGGGGTACGTCACCCGCGGCCGCGGCGTCAGCATCCACCGCGCCGACTGCCCCAACCTGCTCACGTTGGGCCACGAGCCCGACCGGCGCCTGGAGATCGACTGGCAGGCGATGCGCGGCGAGCGCTTCACCGTGCGCCTCACGCTGGAGGGGTACGACCGCCGCGGGCTATACGCGGACGTGGCCGGCGCGGTAACGGCCACCGGGACCGACATCCGCCACATGGAACTGCACACGACCGACGGGCGCATGACGGGCGCCGTGGTGGTCGAGGTCGAGGACCTCGCTCACCTCCAGAAGATCATGCGCGCCGCCCGGCGCGTGAAGGGCGTGCACGACGTCGCGCGGCGCGAGCGGCTCGACGTGGTGGAGGACTGACGGGTGCCGCAGGACCTGCCGCCGGGGTGGTCGCGCACGCCGCCGCGCGCCCTGGTCCCGCCCGAGCCGCCGCCGCGCGAGTACGGCCCGCCCGAGGCGTACCGCACGCGGGCCCTGCTGGCGCTCGCGGTGGCGGCGATCGGCGTGGGGGCGCTGGTGTTCGGGGCGCGCGAGGCGGCGCGGCGGATCCCGCCCGACGCCGAGGCCCGCGCGCGCGTGCGCGGCGACTCGATCCGGGCGGCCCGGCAGGGGCGGGCGCCGGAC
>ERZ1066119.1088-NODE-1088-length-15896-cov-53.673127_pt1 | contig 15896 bp, 14 predicted proteins | sample MGYA00382766_ERZ1066119 | MGnify/ENA primary metagenome ERZ1066119 (study PRJEB33369, sample SAMEA5778349) | biofilm metagenome | biome: Industrial cooling water; feature: Water cooling tower basin; material: Biofilm | place: United Arab Emirates | collected...
CATCAAACTAAAATTTGATATCATTACAAATCAATTATTAAGCGTTGTATAACCTAATATAATTAAGCTACTCACTTAAGTTTCAGCAATATGTTTACTTCTGTCTGTTAAAAATAATCTCAACTCAGTAATAGTTTAAGACAACAAGATTGGAAAAAAATACACTTACTACTTGATATTTATTTATTTTTGTAAGATAATATTAGTCAAATAAACAGCGGTATATATCATCATGGCACGAGCAAGTAAACAAAAGGTAAAGACTACTGTTGAGACCTATACTCAGGTATTACCTATTGTTTATTGCTCAGATGAACAGCAGATAGAGAAATTGATGAATTATTGTGGTATCGCAAGAGCGGTATCCTATAATAAATACGGTTCTTGATCTGGATGGGGTATAGACTGGAAAACGGTTATGAACATCTCTCGTAATTCAGAATTTGTTTCGATTCTAGATCGAGAAGTACCCCAACTAGACCAAACACGCAAAGTTCGTGAATGGGCAGTTTTGGACACAATAAAAAATATTATTGCCTCTCAAGAAGCAGCAAAAGTAATAATTAAAAATCTTATTTGGCAGAAGTATCCAATGCAATCAAATCAAAGTCAACGAATTGCTTGGATTGAAAAGAATAAACCATTGGTAGAATCTGAGATAAAATCTCTGAATATTCATAAAGGTGAGTCGGGAAAAGAAGAGCGTGCCCTTGCTAATAAACTTTTTTATGGTGTCCTTAGAGAGATTGCATATGTTCATTATCCTAAATGTGATATCGAAAAGAAAAGAGACGGGGGACGAAATTCAAGCTGATCTAAATGCTAGCAAGGAAATTGAGTTCAGAGGTTCCGACAGCGACCTATTAGTTGGAATGAAGGTTCAAGAAGTACTTGAAGTGTTGTTGGGTCGAACGATCCGGTATTTACATTCTATGGGTAAGACAGTGCAAGAAGCTTTAGATTTGGGATGGTTGCAACCTAAGTTTAAAACAACGGCGCTACGTCTAGAACGTAAAAATTATCACCTTCAGGGGTAGAAGGTACGCTTAAGCTCTGATTTGGAAGGCATTTTCCCATGCCGAAAACGAACCATAGATAACGCTACCAAGTCAGAAGATAGCAGCAATTAAAGACAAATCCGGCTTACTTCTTGCTTTTGCATAGAATTAACTAGATTTACGTTTACCCCGAAACTAGCTATGGTCTATATTAGCTAAGATATTAAGGCTAAATTTCCATAGCTTTATTTTGATTACTCACTAGTTGTTTGTTTGCTAGTTTCTCCCAATATTGTTTATCTGTATTTTGAGGTTTAGCAGCAATCACAATATTTTTATCAAGGTCATAGGTTGCGATCTCTCTGTTGTTTATAACAGATGAAACAGTCAGTATATTACTATCAATGGTAATTGTGTATTCCTTACCATTTACTTGTTTTATCGCTTTAGCAAGTAGTTTGACTTTCCCACTTTGATTTGCCTTGCGCCAAATTTTACCTATTGTAGGCAGTAAACTCTCTGCCCAGAGTTTGTCTTCTGTAGAAATTTGATTAATTGATGGTATTAAGGTTACGTGCTGGGGTTGTGGAGTTGGAGCGGAAGTCTTTTCTGCTGGGATACTTGGCTGTGGAGGTTTTAGTATGTCTACAATTTCAGGTTTATTTGCTTCATTTCTGGCTAGAGGCTGTTTCTGTACTTCATCTAAAGTTACCTTGGTCAATTTTTCCAAGTTAGTCTTGCTATCGTATAGTGTGTCAATTGCAACTCTTACTTGTTTTCTGTACTCAGCTGTAGTGTCGGTTATATCAAGCGGATTAATTTTAATTTGCGGCGCCAGGTCTTCCTCTTTTTGTCTTAATGTAATGTCTGTACCAGTATTTTCTTCCTTGGGAGTTTTACTGGCAAAAGACACACCCTTCTTAGGTTGATTTTCTTCCAGTAATACCGGGATAGCAATTATGTTACTAACCTCTTGGTTTTGATTATTTTCATTAAGTGCTGGCGTATTAACGATTTGCTGAGAGCCATGATTCCCATCATCACTATTATTATTTGTGCTTTTGGTGATACTGAAAGTAAGTAGAAGTTCCTGCCCCTGAGAGCGCGCTTTTACTAGGCTGTGATAATCTCTTTGAAGGTTGTACCCAAATCCAAATTCAGCTTGGAGATTTTTCCAACTATAGGGCTTGTAAACTTGATGACCAGCGATTATTACGTTCTCATGGATGTAACTAAATCCTAGTAGTTCCTCTCCTTTTAATTTTGGTAGTACTTGTACTCTGGTTTTTTCGAGGTGTTCAATAAAAGTAGAGATATCACGGTTAGGGCTATTTTCGATTGCTTCTGCTATCGCTTCCCGGATAACTTCTTTGCTGGTGGGAGTTTTGTGTTTACTGTTCACTGCCCTAATGCTTTTCGAGCGATTGGGGCTAATGGGAGTATCTATCCCGTACTCTTGCTTTAACCAATTGGCTATAGATTTATTTGTTGTGGGTGTAACCTCTAGCCCTAACTGAGCAGCAAGGCGCCTGGTTGACACTTGGGAATTGAAATAGTCGTAGGAATCTCGAACTAGGCTACCGTCTAATTTAATGCGAGAAACTATTACATGTAAGTGTTCGTGGTCGCGGTCATGATGACGAACTGCGACGTACTGACTTTCTGCCTCGGTAACTGACTCGTTTTTAGGCAAATACCCCAAATCTTTGAGGTACTCCTGTGCAACATAACAGTATTGACTATCGGATAAATGCTCGTGGTAGTTGGGACGGTGAGCAACTGAGATAATCAAGTGCGTGCATTGTCGCTTAACTGCCTTGTTGGAATATTTTGTATTGAGAAACTGCTGATTAAACTCATCTGGGGTTCTTCCTGCCATATTGGTTTGAATAATTGCAGCATCCTCTTTCCCCAGCACATACTGAAGCGTTTTAAGGAAATTGGGCTTTTTATAAATGACAGGAATCACATTTGTATCATTAATTTGTTTGCCTGTGCTTCATTTGATAGCAAGATTTGTGTAACTTTTTATAAAAAATGAATAATATTTATGTGAATTTACTGTTAAAAAAGAAACTATCCCTCTGTTGAGAGATAGCTTACTTATTAATTAACGGTTAGGTTGCAGTAGTACGGGATAACCGATTTCTGTGCAATCTATATAGATATATCCTTCTTCATGCCAGTTACTACTAATACCAGGAAGATTCTTTAGAACTGCAAGACATTTTACTCTATCAGAAACCATGTACATCAAAGCTAAATCGGTCTCTTTGGTTTCACCTTTCTTTATTTCTTCTGGTAATAACTCTAATTTACCTTCAGTGTAATATTTTCCACTCGACTTGAAATATACTAACCTTGCATAGTATTTATCCATTTTACTTATCCAAATGCTTACATATATTTTGTGCGTCAGCACTTGTTAAAGAAATACTGATAGTCAGAATCATTTCACAATTATGCATGTTGCTTGCTAGTTTCTAAAATACCCAGTGTAACAGCGCGCAACTTGTTGAAAACCAAGAGAATGATATAGCGCGCAAGCTGCCACATTATCCTCATCTACCCAAAGCTTCACTGTTAAATATTCTTTAAGCAGCTTGCCAACAAGAAATGCTATTAGCTTCTGGGCAAACCCCTGTCTTCGGAATTTTAAGAAAGTAAACGGCGCAATTATAAAAGCATCACGCTTGGTTGCAGCGTAGCGAACTACAGAGACAATCTGTCCATCATATTCTAAAACTGCTATGACCTGCTGTTGAATTAAGTCATCCCAATCATAATTTAAGCTACCGCTTCCTCGTTCTGCCAAATACGCTTGGGCATAGATTTGTAATGTTTCTTTGTCTTCGGGTAATACCCATCTTCCTTCGCCACCAATCGGAGGTTGAGTACAAATCATTACAAACTGGTCGTATTCGCGAGTGAGTGAATAATGCTTTATTAATAGGGGACGAATCCAGCTTTTTACTTGGGAAGAAGTAAATATTCTGTGTGGGCAACTATGTGCAGTAGCAACGGCAAGTAAAGATTCGGCAGCACTGTAATCACTACTTTCGATCTTCAGGTTGTTTTCAGGTTTTATCATTACAACTCCTTTGATGTTGCTTGGAATAATAGATTGGGTGTACGCGAGTGCGACTAATCCTCCTCTTTGATTAGGGACAATTTGATGTTTGAGAATATAATCGAGAGCAAGTTGTAAATCAGGAGTCGAGTGGTAGTTAGCTAGCCACTCGGTTGCTACTTGAATTTGTTCGATTGAAGGGGTTTCGATAATTTTGATTGCAGTTGTAGCAGACATATCTTCATGCATAGTAATTTACCCAGAGTGTTACGGTAGCTACAGTTTGAAGAAGCCCGATTTCAGTTAATCGTGTTATTAGAACTCGAAAAGTCGTTTGTTTGAGGCGCCTGTAGCGTACCACATAGTATTTTTATTTATATAAAAAGTATAAAATGTATTAAAAAAATTGATAATTTATACTGCTTTTAAGCATAATCATTTTATCCTTATACTAGTGCAGCGTGGCGAAAACAACTATCCAGTCAAAAAAGCTTAAAAAGCTTATAGAATAGACTTTCTTACCTTCTGCCTTCTTGCACTAGTACCGCTCGGCGTAAATGTATATACCTTTTTCAAACGAATAATTCAATATTGAATACTTCGTTAATTGAGAATATTTTTTATTAATTCTAAGACCTATTTGTTAGTTTAAAAGGTGGATGCTTTAGTATATCTAAGTTATAGCCTATTATAGTGGATTAAATCTTATCTTTAGTATCTCGATGATTATTGATGTTGCTTTGCAATGGGTATTGAGATTTGTGAAATCAATGTACTCAATCCTCTACTGTTTCGTCTAATGTATCCTCTTCAGCATTCATCTGAAATGCAGCAGCAATCATTTTATCTACATGTACGAGCGCGCTGTTGACGGTTTCTAACATTTGTTGATTGTTTGTCTCTTTTACCACGTGCAGTAGCATCATCAATTCACTCTTTACTCGACCAGCATTTACCTTGATGCTTATCAAATCAGGGGTGGGTTTGACTGTTAGCGCGCGCTTCAATCCGCATGACCTTAAGTATTCAGATGCAGTTGTACTCGTTGCTGCTGCTTTCTCCTCGATGGCAACTTTCTCTTCCTCAAACACGTATACCTTTATCGATTTAGTTCTCTTACCAGGGTCAATTGCCATAGATATTTTACGTTGTGAGCGGAAAACTATTCTTTAGCCGACTTGCTTAGTCGAAGAATATTACTGTTCTAAGCATTACGACGTTCGTTCAACCACCGGAAAAATACTGCAATTGGTTCTGCAAGCAACGTGTGACAGGTATCAGTTTTGCAGCTTACGGAGTCTTTGTCTTACATACGTAGGCGCCAGCAATATTTTAAATTAATTGGATGTTAGTTAGCGATACTACAAGTATTGAAACTATTCCTAATAAGGCTTGCTTGTTGACATTGGAGTGATGTTTAAGTGACCCTGTTTAACATACCTTGTCTAACTATATGATTGTAAAAACAGTGAAGTATCGCACAGTATTGGCTCGACTGTCCGCAAACGTAATGATAGAAAGGAATACAGCGATTTTGATATAGCTTTACAGATCGGGGTGTGGTGTAAGTTAAGTGTCACTATACTTAAACTTAGGTTAAATCTCGCTGCTAGTACACTTGTTAGAGTTACGAGCGATATTTCAATTAAAATAGTCAGTTGAATTACTAATTTATTTGTCGGAGCCAGTTTTTACTCTTTAATGTGTAAGTTAGGTTTAAGTTAGATGTCACTTAACTGATATCTAATTTATATCAGTTGTTTTGTACTATGTATAACCAAATTTATGTTTGCCTAAAAGTTGTAAATCTTCGTGTAATTTACAGGCGCCTATTCATCACACGACTGAAGTCAAGAGTCAGTAGCATCCCTTAAATTCTCGTTTCCGTCCCAACTTAAAGGCACTTCGATGATGGAAGCGCGCGGGAAGCGGATTAACTCACCATTGTCTACATATATTATTTCTCCCTCAAAAAATTGGCGGTAAGTATCTTGAACAATTCCAATCAAATCTGAATCTTCCACCGCCGTAACTTGAATATAAATGCCCTCAAAGTAACCCGAATCATGTTTTATGCAAACTCTCACAATGTTATTTATAGTTATTGCGTCGCGAATCGCTGAATTTAGTAATTTCCCGTTCCAATCACAAACCGACTCTCGAAGCTCAAAAAATATTTTGTCTTTCATTTAAATCTTCTTAATACTAAGACACAAGTATACATTGATTCTAGATTTAACACCTGTATACGGATATGATTAATCTCGCCTCAACAGAGGCGATATACAGGCGCCACAATACATTGTTTAGTACATCACCTCTGTGATTATACGCTAGTATCAGAATGATTATCTTATTTAAATTATTTTATACCAAAGCGTGTTGCCACCAATTGACCTTAACAATCTAATTCAAACGATTAGCGGTATTGCTAGCCCTATTCTTAAGGACAAGCTGCTACGCAACGAGGAAGTAATTAAAATATTGCAAAAATTTAATCTGGCGCCGGAACATCCTCCATCAGACTTTTCTGGTATCTACGCATATGCGTTGGTGGAATACGGTATAGGTAAACCCAAGATATTCCTCGAACTGTTCCGCGATGAGGAAATTAAAAAGGCATTCCGCAAAGCTTTTGATAATAATACCCCTTCAATCATTCTCTCAGAAATAAATAATTATCTTGATACACATGCACTGATAGATGATATTAGAACTTTAGGGATAGACGCACGCAGGGAATTAGCAGCGTTTTACTTGGTGTTTTGTAAGGTTGCGAAAACTAGTCGTACCCCTTCAGATGTCTTATTAAGTCAACAAATTATTACACTGAATCAAAAACTTGATAGGATTCCTACCCTTGAAGGTATCCGCGCGGAAATTGCTTCTCTACTCCTATCTCAACAAGATAATTTTGCTTTACCCTCCAGTAAAGAGGCGCCCGCTCTACAATGTAAAGCAATGGCACTTGCCGAGCAGATGCGTGGTTGGTTGGAAACACTGGGTTATAAATTTGAGAAACAGGAAATTTGGAAACAAGATTTCTTCGAGTGGATAATAAATATACCAGTAAGGCGTAATCGTTATGACCGTATTCTAATTCGGGGTATTGCAGGAGAAGCACAGGTCAGTGATGTATTAGCAATGCGTTCTTCTGTAGAAAGAGAGCGTGCGGATGAAGGATGGTTGGTTACAGCACGTCGTATATCAAGAGCCGCGCGCACAGAGGTAGAAAAAGAAGAGAACAAACACCTGGGATGTTACACATTTGATGAATTTTTAGCGCAAGATGCTGATTTTAGCGGTTATCTCGAATGGTTGGAGACAGAAATAAAACGGCGCCAAATTGATACGAAGTATGTACCGCTTGCTTGTACTAAAGAAGAAATTGATTCTGTAACTGGGCGCCAAATTGCAGTCAGCCGTTACGAGGAAGAAGATGGTTGGATTGATGGTTATATTGACCGCTGGCTTGATGACCCTGTTAAAGAACATATATCCGTACTAGGAGAATTCGGTACTGGTAAAACGTGGTTTGCTTTCCACTATGCATGGATAGCTTTACAACGATACAAAGATGCTTTAAATAGGGGTGTTGAACTTCCGCGTTTACCTTTGGTTATTCCACTGAGAGATTATGCCAAAGCAGTAAGCGTGGAATCATTGTTCTCAGAATTTTTCTTCCGTAAGCACGAAATCCCTCTACCTGGATACTCCGCATTTGAACAACTTAACCGCATGGGGAAGCTGCTCCTAATATTTGACGGTTTTGATGAGATGGCAGCGCGCGTTGATAGGCAAGAGATGATAAACAACTTCTGGGAATTGGCGAAAGTCGTTGTTCCCGGTGCCAAAGTTATCCTTACTTGTCGAAGTGAACATTTCCCAGAAGCTAAAGAAGGACGCGCGCTGTTAGGTGCTGAGTTACAAGCGTCCACTGCTCTTTTAACTGGAGAAACACCACAGTTCGAGGTTTTAGAATTAGAAAAATTTAATGACGAACAAATTAAGCAAGTACTTTTATACCAGGCTACTTCCACAACTGTGGAACAAGTAATGAGTAACCCGCAGTTGTTAGACTTGGCACGGCGCCCGGTAATGACAGATTTAATTTTAGAAGCATTACCAGATATTGAAGCAGGTAAACCTGTTGATATGTCGCGCGTGTATTTGTACGCTGTTAAACATAAAATTCAGCGTGATATTAAGACCGAACGTACATTTACTTCACTCGCTGATAAGCTTTATTTCCTATGTGAACTATCGTGGGAAATGTTATCAACTGACCAAATGAGTTTAAATTATAAGTTTTTTCCCGACCGAATTAGAAGTTTGTTTAACGTTGTAGAAAAAGATTTAGACCATTGGCATTTTGATATGATGGGTCAAACTATGCTCATTCGTAATGCTGATGGTGATTATACTCCAGCCCATCGTTCACTGGTAGAGTTTTTTGTAGCATATAAGTTTGCAGCAGAAATAGGCGCCGCTTCGGATGATTTTACTGAGCTTGCGCGGGGACAGCTGGGAGTGGAGGCACCGATTAATTACACTTGGTCATCCTATTTTGGAAAGGGTATAGTGGCACCGTTGCAGAAATTTGTTGCAGAACCTTTGGAGAAGTTGAGGGAGACATTTGGGAAGGCGCCGTTATCGAAAGCTGTTTTGGATTTACTGGCGCCGATGGTCGGTGATATTGAGTCGGTTGTTGAAGTAATTCAAGGAACGCGCGGGTGTAGTAAGAATAAGGTTGGTTATGTTGGTGGGAATGCAGCAACATTAGCAGTTCAAGTTGATGAGTCTTCTTTGGCAGAGAAAGATTTAAGCGGTACTTCAATTCAAGGAGCAATTATTAGCAATGCTAATTTGCGAAATAGCAATTTCCAGTTGGCAAATCTAGCCAATTTAGTTTTAACTAAAATCTTTGATACCGTTTTATCTGTAGTATTTAGCCCTGATGGAAAATTTTTAGCAACGGGAGGTCAGGACGGAATCATTCGCTTGTGGGAATTAATTAGTAGTAAAGAAATAGCAACTTTTTTAGGACATACAAATTCTGTACGTTCGGTCGCTTTTAATTCAGTAGGTAATTTACTTGTAAGTGGTAGTTATGACAAAACCATAAAAGTATGGAATACCCAAAGTGGTCAATGCTTATGTACTTTACAAGGACATGATAACTTAATATGCTCGGTTGCTTTTAGTCCTGATAGTAATACAATTGCAAGTGGTAGTGATGACCACACAATAAAATTATGGAATTATGTAGATAAAAAATGTTTAAGCACTTTATATGGACATAAAGATAGGGTAAATTCTATTGCTTTTAGTGTTGATGGTAACAAACTTGTTAGTGGAAGCGCTGATCAGACTCTCATTTTATGGGACATATCTACTAGACAAAGTTTAAATGTTTTACAAGGTCATAGTAGTTGGTTGCGTTCGGTAGCTTTCAGTCCTGATAGCAGGGTAGTTGCAAGTGGTAGTCATGACAGCACAGTGAAAATCTGGGATGTTGCGACTGGCGAGCCTTTGAAAACCTTGCATGGGCATACTGATCGTGTGCGTTCAGTTGCTTTTAGTCCGGATAGTAGAGTAATTGCAAGTGCTGGTGACGACAACAAGGTGAAAATTTGGAACGTTGCAAGTGGTGAGTGTTTGAAAACATTGCATGGGCACATCAATTGGGTACGCTCACTTTCCTTCAGCCCAGATAGCAAATTGTTAGTTAGTTCTAGTGATGATTTAACAGTAAAAATTTGGGATATTCAAACAGGTGAATGTTTAAAAAGTTTACAAGGAGATAGTGGTTGGATACACTCACTGGCTTTTAGTCCTGATGGGAAAATACTAGCAAGCAGTGGCAATAATCAGAAGATTAAGTTATGGAATACCGATAATGGTAATCTTTTAAAAGTTTTAGATAGACATACTAGCTGGGTCCGTTCAATTACTTTTAGTCCGGATGGCAAGAAGCTTGCTAGTTGTAGTGGCGACCAAACAATCAAATTATGGGATGTTCAAACTGGTAAATGTTTAAATACCTTCTATGGGCATACTGACCAAATAATGTCTGTAACCTTTAGTTCTAACGGAAAAATACTTGCTAGCGGAGGTAGTGATTGTAACATCAGACTATGGAATATTACAACAGGCTCATGCACAAATATTATTACAGCACATGATGGTTGGGTAAGATCACTTTCGTTTAGTCCTGATGGAAAAATACTCGCTAGTGGGGGCGATGATGAAACTGTAAAACTATGGCGTATAAACACTGGTGAATGTATGTATACCTTGAATGGACATAAAGGTTGGGTATTGTCGGTTTCTTTTAGCCCAGATGGGAAAATACTCGCCAGTGGTAGTAACGACAAAACTGTTAAAGTATGGGATTTAGAAATTGGTAAATGTATCAAAACCTTGCAAGAAGACACAACAAATTGGGTCAGAGTAGTTGCCTTTAGTCCAGATGCAAAAATCCTTGCAAGTAACAGTGACGATAAAACTGTGAAAATATGGGATGTTTCTACTGGTCTAAAGCTAAAAACTTTACAACAACATAGTTATGAAGTTCGTGCGTTAGCTTTTAGTCCAGATGCTCAAATTCTTGCAAGCAGTGGTGGGAATGAAACTATCAAACTTTGGGACGTTAAAACATGGGAATGCTTGAAAAATTTATCAGATCGCCCTTACGAAAACATGAACATAACAGGCGCCACTGGTCTAACAGCAGCAGAAAAAGCCACACTAAAAGCACTCGGTGCCATCGATGAACAAGATTTGTAAAAATAGCTCGAATAGGTGCCTGTTTCCACGATAAATCAGGCACCTAAACTATTTATTTAATTAGCTAGCTAATTTTGAATCAATTACATTTCTTAACTTATTAATGTTTCTATCATTATTGCTAAATCTTTCAAGTTTTTCTTTGAAAGCTAACCAATCAGATTTTAAAGAATCATTAATACTTATAGATTCTTTGAAGAAAAATTCGTATGTGCTAATACAACCCCGTGAACCAGATATCTGGCTATTCTGAAAAAATACATTCAGAATCTCTTGCCACTGAGAATGACTGATAGAATCTACGACTTTTCGTAACAACCACACATTTGAAGATGCGTTATCATAAGAGTGCGAATTTTTTAAACGTTTTATTATTTTTGGAATATTCTCCTTAAGTACTGGTTCCAACAATTTATTTAATAATTCGTCATTATATTTACTTGCAATATTAAGCAAATTTTCAAATAGTTCTTGACTAAATAATTTTTTTAATGTATCGTCTAGAGTTTCTGAAATAGTATCAGTTTCATCGGCAGAATCATCAACCACTTCATTTTTAAAAATATACTTATATTCTTTAACTTTTTCGTGGTTGCTACGTAGTTCAATTAATTCTTCTAAAGATATCTTATCAAGCAAATATGAAAAACGCTCATCCATCTCTTTATACAATAGCGTTTTTTCGTGTTTGATATTGTATAGTCCGCTTAAAATTTCTTCTATAGATGCTTCTTTGATTCTTGCAATTAGATAAGGTTCAATTTCATTATCCAATTGACCACTACTTCCCACCATTATCGAAACCAGTTCATTAAAACTTGCTTCTGGAATAGCTTTTATCATTTTTGGTTCTATTTTTGCAGTAATTGAGTCATATTGCGAATTTTGGATATAATAATTTTTTATATAAAGTAACTGCCTTAAAGGAAGCTGAAGTTTAGTATCAACAGCACTACTTAAAAATCCTATACAATTACTCATTAATAATATGTCTAAACTTTTTTTATTTACTCTATGGCTAGAGCCGTCATGAACAATTTTCAGTTTATCAATAAAAGCTGCTCCTTTAATTTGACATGCTTCATCTATATAGTCCCAATTAGGAACTTTACTAAGGTATATAATTACTTTGTCCCAGTTCGCATCTTCAACTTTATCAATAATGATTTTAGATAAGTTTCCGTTTAGTATTTCTCTGACTTGGCTAGAGTAAAGACTTGATATTGCATTAATTGCAGAGAATTGACGTGCCCTTTCATCATCGGGCAAATTTTCTTTTAATAAGCTAGTTGTTAATCCGAGAATAACATCTTTAATTAAAGCTAAACGAGCGCGGACTAAAGGTCCTTTTTCAAAATATTTTATTGCTTTTTCTGAATCAACTGGGAAATATTCAGATTTAATATCTTGGAAAATTCTATCTTTTGCCGCACGACCTTGAACTGGTGGTCTTTCCAAGAGGTGTGTAACAGCGCTCCTTAAATGATAACGTGCTAACTCTGCTGTCGCCTCAAATGTTTCTTCTAAAGAAACCATTGAGGGATGAGCGCATCGACTTCTATCCTCAAATAATCTTTCAATATCAGACTTCTCAACATTAGAAATTAACTCAAATGGCTGAAGTGCTTTTTTCGGAATATCGGACTCAAATTGCCAAAGCTCTTTAAATTTTTTTTCTGAACTACGAAGTTTTTCAAATTCTGATAATAGCTGTGAGGCTTGTTTATCGCCTAGACGCTCTAATTCTCTAAGTTTATGGAGAAAATCAAACACAACTGCATTCCAAGTTGCAACAATACAAGAGCGATATGCTCCAGCTTTATAACAAGCTACTGCCTCTTTAATAAATTGTTTAGCTTGCTTATCTTTACAACGCACTACTAATTCATCTAAGTCTATAAAAGCTTCGTACATTGTTAAATTCTATAATCTACTTGGACATTATGTATATTAGCGCAAGTTCAACTCAGTACAATAAATGTGCAAAAATAAACATGATTTATGTTTATTTACTGAGGAGCTACGCATCATTAATGACTAAATCAATTTTTTTGAAGAGGTGTCGATATTAAAACTTCATGAGTCACCGAATGGAGGCGCCCCAACTATAGTAAGGCTACGTTCAAACTCAACACATAAATAATAATTATATTAACCGCTCAGAAAGGCGCCTGATATAGTTTTAGATGTTTAGATACTTAGACATTTAACATAGATGCACGTGCAACAGTGGTGGAACTGCACGTGCATACTTACAGGCACCCATCTTACACAACACCATAAGCTTTTTCAATCAAAGATAGTAAGTTCTCTTGTACTGGTGTTAAAGGTTTATTCCTCTTACCCATTGCTTGGAGTACAGAACGTTCAATATCATCTATTTTTTCAATACTGTTCAGGCGCCGTAACCTTTTACACAATACCTGCATAGCAGCAGTATCGTCTTCTAACAATTCTAAGCTTTTAAGATTTTCTGGTTTTACCATATATTCTTTATCCCAAGTTATAACAGAACAGCTATACTCATTCACACTACTAACAATACACCAATGACCCCCCTTACCTTTGAGGTCTGGATTATCCTTGGTAATGATTGTACAAACTTCACCTTCAGAATAAGGTATTGGGATTTTAGTTCTCTCTCGTATTTTATCTACAATGCTTTTAACAACCTGATTAGACGGCGCTTTATTACCCGCTGCTTCTACAGCTTGGTGCCAACATTCCCGCTGTTCTGATGGTTCCAGTTTAGATAAGGGTCGAACTTGGTATTCGTTCGTTGGCAAAATATGAGAACGATTCGTTCTCATTTCTGGAGTTGAGGTTTGAGAACAATCTACTTCCATTAGGTTATCCACTACCTGCGAACCAGCAACTAGGTAGTCAACATGGCGCCTTGTAAATGCGAACCGGGAGCGGCAATACTCATCAAAACTCTTATGGGTACTACGATACAGCTTCTGTTCACGAAGCTGAAACAGCGCTTTACCTGCCTCATAAAAAGCTCTTTCAACCAATTTTTCCAGACGGTCACGCTCTCGTTGTTCGTCATAGGTAAGTTCAAGGGCGCCTACTATTTCAGCTTCAGTAGATTGATTATCATTGTTTGTTCTATACGGCGCCCCAGGTTCTCTTACTCGAAGTGAGGCACCCACATCCTTCGTTTGATAGCTTACAGCCATAAAATATAACGGTTAAATCTTGTACCATTAATATTACTATTAGTAGTGTACAGTTCTATACAGCCGTAATAATTTTGTAATAAATCTTAAAAGCATTGCAAGATATAATTGATGCGTATATCAAGCAGGGAGAGCGTATGGCAAGGGTTGGAGGAAATCCAGATTTCGGGACTAAATACAAATTGAATTTTGGTCGGGATGTACCTTTAACAGAGCAAGTCAAAGCAGTGGTATATCCAGAAATCAAAGAAGGATTGAAAAAATTAGCATCCGACAGGAAATGTACAGTCCCCGATTTAATTCGTGAAGCGCTTGAACAATATTTAGCGCGCGAGCAGGAACGTAATGTAAGTTAACAGATGGCATTTATGGCAGGCAGTGTATATTAGCTTGGGACATTGTTAAATCGATGCTAATTTTATGTCTAATACAAAACCAGAAAAAACAGACTATATAAAGTGTAGACACTGCGGGAATTATGCCCCAATGCATATTGTGGCTAAATATTACTTATCCCTAAACGGAGAACCTATTGCTTCATATTATTACTCTGAACCAGAACAAGGATATCATTATAGTTTGCTGTTATGCCTAGCTTGCAAGGAAGTAACCTTACAGAGATATTATTTACATGAATTCATGGATGAAATGGATGAAGAAAGCATTAAAGTTGAAACTATTTATCCGCCAGAGGGATTAAAATTATATCACTTTCCTCATAAAGTTCAACAAGCATACGAAGCAGCACTAAAAGTAAGGGCTATTAATGCTAATGCATATGCAACTCTATTAGGATGCATGTTAGAAGTGGTTTGTGAAGACCGTAAAGCACAGGGAAAAAATTTATATGAGAAGTTTAAATTCTTAGCTGATAAGGGTGAAATTCCAGTCAATTTGGTAGGAGTTGTTGATGGTCTTCGGAAGCTACGGAATATTGGCACCCATGAGCCTGTTGAAGGATTGACTAGCGAAGAAATTCCTATTTTAGATAATTTAAGCAAAGCGATTTTAGAATATATTTACATTGCTCCACACTTGGCAGAACAAGCAGAAATGCTATTAGAAGATTTAAATAAGAAGAGAAATAAAGAAAGTAATAAAAATATTTAATAAAGATTTATCTACATTTGATAAGTTCAATATATAATTTTGATGTATTATACTAACGTTGTGAAATACATATTATATGCATAGTGTTTCCTACGATTTAAACAAGTGGATAAAGTCAAAATGGCGTAAAAATACTAGATTTTACGTGCTAAATTTATGTCAAAACATATTCGGCGCCTGGATTATTACTAAAACCTGGGGCAGTGCTATTAATAAAGGTTTTGGTCAATCTCAAGATATTCAATGCTCTGATTACCAGCAAGGTATGAAGATGTACCAGAAGCTAGAGGAACGGCGCCTGCACAGAGGATATGAGAAGCTTAGTTAGCAATAATTAATATTACCATTCTCATATTTTGAATTAGGGCACTTATAAGTAAATCCACCATTAGGTGCCACTTAATGGTGGATAGAGTTCGTAGAAGGAATTAACCTTCACCCGAATCTCATAGTGAATCAATCACATATTAGGGTAGCATTTTTATAACTATATAGCTTCTTTTTAGAAACAGAGGTGCTTATGTCCAAAGGGTTTGGTAAACCCCAGCCTACTAAAATTGACAAATTTATTAAGCAAGCAGTTAATCATGCTTGGCGCCGGAATCCAGAGGTGTTGGATAGAATATTTGACAACTTGCCACTTGAGTTGAACGACAAAATAATAAAGGGAACGTTTAAAGCATTAAATCAAGATATAGCAATCCTAAATGAGTTGTAAAAAAAGTGAAATATTTTGGATATTTAATT
>ERZ1066119.1089-NODE-1089-length-15893-cov-8.824536_pt1 | contig 15893 bp, 14 predicted proteins | sample MGYA00382766_ERZ1066119 | MGnify/ENA primary metagenome ERZ1066119 (study PRJEB33369, sample SAMEA5778349) | biofilm metagenome | biome: Industrial cooling water; feature: Water cooling tower basin; material: Biofilm | place: United Arab Emirates | collected...
AACGGAGCCAGCGCGCGCGAGGCCCCACCCGCCCGCCCCGCCCGGCAGGGCGCGCCCGCCCCGTGAGCGGCACCCGACGGCCGGCGCGCGCCAGCGCGCGCCGCCGCCGCCGACGGGCGATCCGCTACCGCTCCTCGGGCACCATGCGGATCGCCCCGCACGGGCACTCGGTGGCGCACAGCGCGCACCCCTTGCAGTACTCGTAGTCGATCGCGAACCCCCGCCCCGGGCCGAGCTTCGCGATGGCGTTGTCGGGGCAGACGCCGAAGCAGTTGTCGCACTCGAAGCAGTTGCCGCACGAGAGGCAGCGGCGCGCCTCGAGCAGCGCGGTGCGCTCGTCGAGCCCCCCGTGCACCTCCTCGAACGTCGTGCGGCGGCGCAGCGCGTCGAGCTCCGGCTGCACGGTGCGGTCGGCGTCGGTGTAGTACCACGGGTTGAGCCGCTCGAACGTCGCGTCCTCCCGCGCCGGCTCGGGCTCCGGGCGCGTGCCGCGCAGCCACGCGTCGATGTGCCGCGCGGCCTGCTTCCCGTGCCCCACCGCGACGGTGATCGTACGCTCGGCCGGGACCATGTCGCCGCCGCAGAAGATGCCGGGGTGCCCGGTCATCAGGTCGGCGCCGACGGCGATGCGCCCGTCCTTCGTCGTCTCGACGCCCGGGACGCGGGCGAGGACGCCCAGGTCCACCGACTGCCCGAGCGCGAGCACCAGCGTGTCGGCCTCGATGGTGTCGAACTCCCCGGTCGGGCGCGGCCACCCGGTCTCGTCGAGCGCCATGCGCTCGACCTGGAAGCCGGCGTCGGTGCCGGCGGTGATGGTGGTGAGCCAGCGGACGGTGATCCCCTCCTGCAGCGCCTCCTCGAGCTCGAACTCGTGCGCCGGCATCTGTGCGCGCGAGCGGCGGTAGACGATCACCGTCTCCTCGGCGCCCAGCCGCTTGGCGGTGCGCGCGGCGTCCATCGCCGTGTTGCCGCCGCCGTAGACCACGACGCGGCGCCCGATGCGCGGGGCCTCCTCGCCCGTCTCGTTCTCGCGCAGGAAGGCGAGCGCGTCGACGATCTTCCCGGCGTCGGGCGTCGGGATGGTGACGCGGTTGGCGAGGTGCGCGCCGATCGCGGCGAAGCAGGCGTCGAACCGCTCCTCCCGCATCAGACGCGGCAGGTCGTCGACCGGGGCGTTCAGCCGGAGCTCGACGCCCAGGTCGAGGATGCGCCCGACCTCCGCGTCGAGCACCTCGCGCGGGAGGCGGTACTTCGGGATCCCGAAGCGCATCATCCCGCCCGCGGCGGGGCCGGCCTCGCGGACGACGACGTGGTGCCCCAGTCGCGCGAGGTGGTAGGCGGCGGCGAGCCCGCTCGGCCCGGCGCCGACGACGAGGACGCGCTTCCCCGTGCCCGGGGCGCACGCGGGCGCCGGCCACCCCTCGCGGATCGCGAGGTCGCCCAGGTAGCGCTCGACGGAATGGATGCTCACCGCCTCGTCGAGCCGTGCGCGGTTGCAGTGCGTCTCGCACGCGTGGTAGCAGGCGCGCCCCATGATCGCGGGGAGCGGGTTGTCCTGCATGATCGTCTCCCACGCCGCGCGGTAGCTCCCCTCCTCGGCCAGGGCGAGCCACGCCTGCACCTGCTCGCCGGCGGGGCACGCCTTGTTGCACGGCGGGAGACGGTGCACGTACTCGGGGCGCTCGGTGCGCCAGCTGCCGGTGTGGTTGGCGAGCGAGGAGCCGGGATCGAGCGTGATGGCGAACGGCTTACGCATGGGCGGCCTCCCCGGGCACCAGCCCGTCGAGCGGCGCGAGGCGGTAGATGCGGACGTTGGCGTCGGCGATGGCCTGGATGCGCGCGAGCCGCGCCTCGTCGCGCGCGGGGCGGAAGAGGTGCGCGAAGCGCCCCTGCGGGCGCAGGTACGCCTCGGTGGGGACGCGGCGGCGGATCGGCGTCACGCGCGTGACCTCGCCGTGCTCCGCCTCGAAGAGCGGGAAGAGCCCGCTCTCGACGGCCAGCCGCGCCACGCGGATCGTCTCGTGGCTCGCGTGCGCCCAGCCGAGCGGGCAGGGGACGAGCACGTGCAGGTAGCGCGCGCCGCGGATGCCCATCGCCCGCGCCGTCTTGCGCTCCAGGTCGTGCAGGTCGGCGACGGTGGCGGTGGCGACGTACGGGATGCGGTGCGCCATCGCCAGGCGCGGCAGGTCCTTGCCGGTGCCGAACGGGTTGCCCGGCGCGTCGCCGACGGCGGGGGTCGTCGCGGTGCGCGCGGCCGGGGGCGTGGCGCTCGAGCGCTGCACGCCGGTGTTCATGTACGCCTCGTTGTCGTAGCAGACGTAGAGGACGTCGTCGTTGCGCTCGAACATCCCCGACAGGCAGCCGAAGCCGATGTCCACGGTGCCGCCGTCGCCCCCCTGCGCGACGACGCGCGCGTCGACCCCGCGGACGCGCAGCGCCGCGGCGACGCCGGTGGCGACCGCGGGGGCGTTGCCGAAGAGGGAATGCAGCCACGGCAGCCGCCACGCGGTCTCGGGGTACGGCGTGGTGAACACCTCGAGGCACCCGGTGGCGTTGACGGCCACGAGCTTCCCGCCGGTGGCGCGCATCGCCGCGTCGAGCACGTAGCGGGCGCCGAGCGCCTCGCCGCACCCCTGGCAGGCACGGTGGCCGCAGGTGATGGCGTTGGCGCGCTCGGCGCTCGCCTGCACGGTGCGCTCGGCGGGGTCGAGCAGGCGGTTGCCGGCGGTGAGGGTGCCGGTCTGGTAGAAGCGCAGGCGTTGCGCCTCGGCCAGCGCCTCCTCGGCCGCGCCCGGCGGGGCGAGGGGGAGGGCGCGGCGGGCGTCGTCGTCGCGGTGCGCGATCTCGTCGATGAACATGGCGCCCTCCTCGGGCTTCTCAGACGACGCGGCTCATGGGGGGGCGCGCGGCGCTCAGGTCGCGCAGGACGTTCTCGGCGACGGGGCCGGAGCGCCGGCGCTCGGTCCAGCGCGCGACCTCGCGGTGCACCGCGCTCCAGTCGAGGTCGAGGAAGTGCACGTCCTCCAGGTCGCCGCGCTCGGCGGCGAGGACGACGCGCCGCAGCGAGCCCCGGGTGATGGAGCGCCCGCCGAGCCCGGCGATCACGGTGTGCACGGGGAGCGGGTGCGCGCGCAGCGCCATGCGCACGTTGCTGGCGAGGGCGCCGCCGAGCCCCGGGGCGAGGTTCTTCTCGATCACGACGACGCGCCGGGCGTCGGCCAGCGCCGCGGCGAGGGCGTCGAGCGGGAAGGGGCGGAAGGCGCCGATCGAGACGCTGCCGACGGGCACGCCCTCGTCGCGCAGCTCGTCGACCACCTCGGCGATCGTACCGTTGACCGAGCCCAGCGCGACGACGAGCGTGGCGGCGCCGCCGGTGCGGTACGGGCGCACGAGGCCCCCGGCGGCGCGCCCGAAGCGCTCGCGGAACTCCCCGGCGATCCGCGGGATGAGCTCCAGGGCGCGCAGCTGCTTGAGGTGCGCCAGGTAGCGCACCTCCATGAAGGCGTCGGGGCCGACCATCGCGCCCATCGAGACGGGCTCGTTCACGTCGAGCAGCTGCTGCGGGTCGAACGGGGGGAGGAAGGCGTCGACATCGCCCTGCTCGGGGAGGTCGACGCGCTCGACGGCGTGCGTGAGGATGAAGCCGTCGACGTTGACCATCACCGGGCAGGACAGCTCCTCGGCGATGCGGAACGCCTGCACGTGCAGGTCGGCCGCCTCCTGGTTGTCGTCGGCGAAGAGCTGGATCCACCCGGCGTCCTTCATCGCCATCGCGTCGGAGTGGTCGTTCCAGATGTTGATCGGGGCGCCGACGGCGCGGTTGCCGATGGTCATCACGATCGGCAGCCCGAGCCCGGCGGCGTTGTAGACCGCCTCGGCCATGAAGAGGAGCCCCTGGCTGGCGGTCGCGGTGTAGGCGCGCGCGCCGGCGGCGGAGGCGCCGATGGCGACCGAGAGCGCGGCGAACTCGCTCTCGACGTTGACGTACTCGCACGGGGCGAGCGCGCCGGTGCGCACGAGCTCGGCGAGCGCCTCGACGATGTGGGTCTGCGGCGTGATGGGATACGCGCAGACGACCCCGGGGCGGCAGCGGGCGACCGCCTCGGCGACGGCGCGCGAGCCTTCGATCTGGCGGAGCATGGGCGGCCTCCTACGCGGTGGACGCGGCGGACGCGCCGGGCGCCGCCAGGGCGGTGGGCGCGCCCGCCTCGGGGACGACGACGCGGTCGTCGGCGACGCGCTCGGCGCGCACCCGGTCGAACGCGGCGCGCGCCGCGCGGGCGTTGCGCTCGGCGACCGCCGCGGGGAAGCGCTCGGCGATGGCGGCGATCACCGCGTCGAGCGTCACGACGCCGGCGAGCGCGGCGAAGGCGCCGAGGAGCGGGGCGTTGGGCTTGGGGCGGCCGACGTGCTCGAGGGCGAGCTCGCGCGCCGGAACGGTGCGGACGTGCCCCGTCGGGAGCCGCGCGACGAGGTCGGCGAGGCCGAGGGCCGCCGGGTCGCGGGCGGAGTCGACGAGCACCCAGCCGTCGTCGGCGAGCCCCTGGAAGAGGTCGACCGAGTGCAGCAGGGTGGCGTCCTGCACGAGCACGGCGTCGGGGCGGACGACGGGCTCGCGGAGCCGGATCGCGCGCCCGTCGATGCGGCAGAACGCCATGACCGGGGCGCCCATCCGCTCGGAGCCGAAGCTCGGGAAGGCCTGGGCGTGTCGCCCCTCGCGGAAGGCGGCGACCGACAGCAGCTCGGCGGCGGTGACGACTCCCTGCCCGCCCCGGCCGTGGATGCGCACCGAGAACATGGGGACCTCGCGGAATGCCCTCCCGCAAGGATGGCCGTCGGGGAATCGCCGGCAATCAGGCATCGCCCCCACGATGGGGCGCGCATGCCCTACAGCCGGAGCCCGGCACCCGGAAGCCCGGTCCCGGTACGGCCCTGGACGGGGAGTCGGACGCTCGGGGTCGCGCGCCGGCGGGGAGCGCGCGGAGGTGGACGAAAGGCGATCGCGCGCGCCGTCCGCCCGGCTAGCGCGCCGTCGCCGGGCCGGCCGCCTCGCGGGCGGCACGCTCGGCCGCCTCCTGCGCCCGCAGCCGCCGCCCGGCCTCGCGCAGCGCCACGGGCTCGGCGAGCACGAAGGCCACGGCGAGCACGACGGCGAGCCAGGTCAGGACCGTCGTCCGGTCGATCCGGCGACGCGGCGGCGGGGATCCCGCGGGGGGCGTGGCAGGCACGGGGAGGGGGCGGCGGTGCGGACGGCGCGCCCCCGGGCGCGGTGCCGGAGGGCGGGCTCAGAAGACCGGGATCAGAAGACCGGGATCAGAAGACCAGGCCGAAGGTCAGCGGAACGTAGCGCACGCTGGCGAGCGAGCCGAACTTCTCCTGGCTCGTGTAGACGTTGGCGACGCGCGCCTCGACGAAGGCGCTGATCCCGCCCAGGCGCAACTCCACCCCGGCGCCCCCGTCGACGCCGAAGCGCGTGCTCGACGCCGAGCTGGCCGCGAGCGGGCCGGTGCCGGTGCCCGTGCCGCCGACGCGCTCGATCTCGTTCTGCAGGGAGAAGGCGCCGAGCCCGGCGATGACGTACGGGCGGATCGGGCCGGCGGGGAGGGCGAGCTTCACGTTCGCCAGCCCGGCGAGAATCTGGCTGTAGCCGTCGGCGGCGACCTCGACGCCCCCCGGGACGCCGGTGCGCTCGACGCGCACGCCGGAGATGCCGAAGCGGTTGTACGAGACGGTGGCCCGCACCCCGACGGGGAGCCCGCCCGGGGCGAACTCGACGAAGCCGAGGGCGTTGACCCCGGCGGCGATCTCGCGCCGCACGGCGCCCACCCCGTCGGCGGTGTAGCGATCCTTGAAGTCGCCCACCGGGACGGCGGTGCCGCCGCCGATGCCGATGCGGATGGGGCGGGTGCCGGAGCCCTGGCACTGGGCGCCGTGCACCGGGATCGCGCTGACGGCGGCGAGGGCGGCGCCGACGACGGCGGCCTGCAGGAGGGTGCGGCGGGGGAGGCCGAGCACGGTGGGCGCGACGGCGCGCCGCGAGAGCACGGAAGACATGACGGACGTGGGGGGAGGGGAGCGGTCGGTGGGGCGGTCGCGACGGCGTGGGCCGCGGGAGGGCGGGCGCCGGGTGCGGGACCAAGCTGCCGCCCGCCGCCGCACGGCGCATGGGTCGACCGACCAGGGGGCGGTGGGCGGTCGCGCCGCGCCGGGGCCGGGCGGCGGGATCCGCGCGACCCCCGCGGTGGTAGATTCGGGGCGACGCGCGAGTGCTCCGACAGCGCGCGGTCGCTCCTCTCCTTCCCGCAGCCGTTCCCGCCCATGCTCCGCCCCGTCGTCGGCGCCACCGCCCTCCTCGTCCTCGGCGCCGCCGCGGCCACCTCGGCCACCCTACGGCAGGCGCCGTCGCACCCGGGGTCGGGCGCGGCCGCGGCGTCGGCGGGGCTCGGGGCGCCAGCCCCTGGCGAGGGCGGGGGGCGCGTCGGGGCGACGGGTGGGGCGGCGCGCGCCGCGGCGGGGCGGCCGACGCTGCTCGTGTTCGTCACGATCGACCAGATGCGCGCCGACTACTTCGCGCGCTTCGGCCCGCAGCTCACCGGCGGGCTGCGCCGGCTGTACGACGAGGGGGCGTACTTCTCGAACGCGCACCAGGACCACGCGATCACCGAGACGGCGCCCGGCCACGCGAGCGCGATGAGCGGGCGCTTCCCGGCGAGCACCGGGATCCTGCGCAACGCCGCCGGGGTGCAGGACCCGCAGGCGCCGCTCGTCGGCGCCGCGGGGCCGGCCGCCTCGCCGTTCCGCTTTCGCGGCACGGTGCTGTTCGACTGGCTGCGGCTGGCCGATCCGCGGGCGCGGGCGCTGAGCGTCTCGGCCAAGGACCGCGGGGCGATCCTGCCGCTCGGGCGCGCCAAGCAGAGCGTCTTCTGGTGGTCGCAGGCCGACGGGCGCTTCACGACCAGCACGTACTACGCGGACACCCTCCCCGACTGGGTGAAGCAGCTGAACGCGCGCGACTTCCCGCGCCGCTACGCCGGCCGGAGCTGGGAGCCGCTGCTGCCGCCGGCCCAGTATCCGGAGCCCGACACCGTGGCGGCGGAGAACGGCGGGCGGCGCGCCGTCTTCCCCTACCGGCTCCCCGAGGAGCCCCGGGACGCCGCGCGGGCGATCTACGGCACGCCGTGGATGGACGAGGTCACCGCCGAGGCGGCGCTCGCCGGGCTCGAGGCGCTGCAGCTGGGTCGGGGGCCGCAGACCGACGTGCTGGCCGTGTCGTTCTCCGCCACCGACGCGGTGGGGCACGCCTTCGGGATGGACTCGCGCGAGCTGCACGACCAGGTGCTCCGCCTGGACCGCACGCTCGGCGCCTTCCTCGACTCGCTGTACCGGGTGCGCGACCCGGCGACGGTGATCGTCGCCCTCACCGGCGACCACGGGATGGCGCCGTACCCGGAGCTGCACTTCGCCGCCGACCCGAAGCGGGGGCGGGCCGACGTCTGGCCGGTGCTCGACGCCCACCGCCGCCGCCTGGCCGCGCGCGGCGTCGACACGAGCCGGGCGTTCGAGCTGGAGTCGGGGGCGCTGCTCGTCGACGAGGAGGCGTTCCGCCAGGGCGGGGTGAAGCTGGACTCGGCGATGCGGGCGATGGTCGCCGACCTGCGGCGCGTCCCCGGCGTGCACTCGGTGCTGCTGCGCGGCGACCTCGCCGAGGCGGCGCGGCGGGGGGACAAGTACGCCGGGCGCTGGCAGCGGATGCTCCCGGCCGACCTGCCGGTCGCGGCGGTGATCACCCTCCAGCCGTACGTCTACTACGCGGGGGTGAGCTACGCGACGCACGGCTCGCCGCACGACTACGACTCGAACGTGCCGGTGCTGTTCCACGGCGCGCCCTTCCGCCCGGGGCGGCACGACGAGTACGCGCGCGTGGTCGACATGGCGCCGACGCTGGCCGCGGTGCTCGGCGTGCGCCCGACGGAGCCGCTCGACGGCCGGGTGCTCGTGCGGGCGCTCCGCACCCCCGAGACGGCCGCCGCCGCGGGCGCGCCGCTCCCGATCCGCAAGTGAGCGGCGGGCCCCGGTAGCGCTCCGACGACCGCCGCGCGGAGATGGCGCGCAAGCGCGGCGCCTCGGTGCGCCTGGACGAGCTGGGGCAGGCGTTCGACGCGATGCGCTTCGGGGCGGAGCGCACGCTCAACCTGCGCGCCCACCTGCCGACGCGCGCCGAGGCGGTGGCGCGGTGCGAGGCGTGGCTGCGGGAGCGTCAGGCCGCCGGGGTGCGCGAGGTGCTCGTCGTCACCGGGCGAGGGCAGCGCTCGGTGGACGGGGTCTCGGTGGTGCGCGAGGGGGTGCTGACGCTCCTGCGCTCGCTCTCGCGGCGCGCGGTGGTGAAGGGGTTCCAGGAGCACACGCCGGGGTCGCTCGTGGTCGAGCTGCTGCCGTTCGCCGAGGCGGTGGCGCCGAAGCGCGGCGCCCCCCCGCCGGCGCCCAGGCCGGCGGACCCGCGCACGCTCGCCGGGCTGAGCGCCGAGCTGCGGGCGCTGCTGCGCACCTACGCGACGCGCGAGCTGCAGACGCTCGGGGTGTTCAGTCCAACGAAGGGGCTCGTCGAGGAGCACATGCTCGTGCGGTTCGGGGAGCTGGCCGGGAGCGTCGCGCCCGGGCCGGGGCGGGACGATCGGCTCAAGGGCGAGATCCAGAAGGCGCTCGACGCGTTGGACGACTGACGGGGCGGACGGGGGCGCGGCGCACGCATCGAAGCTCCGGGCGACTTCGGCCGTCGCCCCGGCGCACCAGTACGCCCCCCCCGATGGGCGCGACCGCCACCCGACGCCACATCGTCGACGACGTCGCCGGCACCCGGGCTCCTCGCCCCGGCACGCCCGACTGCCGGTCTCGCTGGTCCCCACGTCGACCGAGCGGTGGAATTGCGTAGCTGGCGCTTGACTGGCTTGTCAATGACGCGATCCGTCCCTGCGGTGTGCGGCGTCGCGTGCCATGCACGGTCGGTCCCGGGACCGGGCGACGTCACCCGGCGGCGAGGTCGGGGGTGAGGAGAGGATCGGCGCTCGCCAGCACGGCGCCGAAGCGCCGCTCGCGCCGGCCGAAGTCGGCGAGGGCGCGAGCCAGATGGTCGGGAGCGAAGTCCGGCCACGGCACCGGGGTGAAGCACAGCTCGGCGTAGGCGCACTCCCACAGGAGGAAGTCGCTCAGGCGCTGCTCGCCGCCGGTGCGGATGAGCAGATCGACGTCGGGGGCTGGGGCGGGATCGTGGTGCGCGGCGGCGAGGAGCGCGGCGAAGGCGGCATGCTGCGCGTCGCGTGGCGCGGTACTGTCGGAAAGCCCGCGGGCAGCGTGCAGGATGGCGTCGCGGGCGGAGTAGTCGATGGCGATGCGCAGGCGCATGTGCCGGCCGCCCGCCGTGGCCCGTTCGGCACCCTCGATGGCCTGGACGAGGGGGGTGGGGAGCCGGTCGCGTCGTCCGAGCACGGTGAGTCGGATGCCGTGGGCGACGCAGCGCGCCGACTCGGCGGCGAGGTAGCGGCGGAAGAGGCGCAGGAGCGCCGCGACCTCGGGGGCGGGGCGCTTCCAGTTGTCCGCCGAGAAGGCGTAGAGCGTCAGCGTGCCGACGCCGAGCCGTCGGGCGGCCTCGACGATGGCACGTGCGGCCCGGGCGCCGGCGAGGTGGCCGGCGGTGCGCGGCCGGCCGCGGGCGAGCGCCCAGCGTCCGTTGCCGTCCATGACGATGGCGACGTGCGGGCGTGAGGGGGGGCTCACCGGTCGAAGACAAGTGCTTTGCATGGTGAAGTCAACTGACACGAAGAAGTGGAGCGGTGGGCGGGTGGCGTCAGCGCTCGCGCGCGGCGCGGATCAGCGCTTCCATGTGGGCGAGGTAGCGCTCCAGCGCCTGGCGCCCCTCGGCGGTGAGCGCGTACTCGGTGCGCGGCACGCGGCCGTCGAACGACTTGGTGCAGGCGACGTAGCCGGCGTCCTCGAGCTTGCGGGCGTGGACGCTCAGGTTGCCGTCCGTCGCGTCGAGCAGCTGCCGGAGCTCGACGAAGGTGAGCGACGCGTGGGTGGCGAGGGCGCTGACGATCCCCAGCCGCATCCGCTCGTGGATGAGCGTGTCGAGCTCGCGCGCGGTGGCCGCGCCGACGGTGGGGCGGGGAGCGCGGGAGGCGGGTGTGGTGGGGGTGGCGGGCCCGCGCCGGTCGTCGCCGTGGTCGTCCTCGCCGGCGGGGGGGAGGACGCGGGCCGTGGCGTCGCGGTCAGCCACCGTGCCTCCGGGCGATCCAGACCCCGCCGGCCAGGTGCAGCCCGCCGAAGCCGGCGGCGAGGAGCGCGTCGCCCCAGGCGGGCGGGGCGAGGAGGGCGAGCCCGCCGAGGGCGAGGAATCCGGCGCCCATGGCGGGGAGCGGGCGGACCGAGTGGGCGCCGCCCGCCATCACGGCGGCGCCGTAGAGGAGGAGCCAGACGGGGGGGAGGAGCGCGTGCTGCTGGCGCGCCGCGAGGGCGGCGGTGAGCGCCGCGCCGGCGAGGAGCGCCGGGGCGGTGGCGAGGACGAGCTTGCGGACGGTGGCGGAGAGGAAGGGGGCGCGGGCGCGGCGGGCCTTCCTGGCCGAGCTCGCCACGGACACGCCGAGCGCGACCGTGGCGGCCGCGAGCCAGACGAGCAGGTGCCGCTCGGGGGTCGCGGCGGCGTGCGCGAGCGCGGCGGCGGCGAGCGCGACGAGGCCGCAGGCGACGAGCCCCCACCCCGAGATCGCGGTGGTGAGGGTGGCCCGCTCCATCGTGTCGCGGATGAAGCGCAGGTCGTCGACCGCTCGGCGGTGCAGCTGGACCACGGGTTCGCCACCGGCGGGTGCCGGGGGGCGCCTGGGGGCGACGGACGGAGCGCTCGATGGGGGCATGGAGCGAGGATGCAGGGGAGTCGGGCGAATGGCAAGTCCTTCGTGATGCAAAGCGCGTGCGCTGCGTCACCCGGCCGGTCGATCGCCGACGACGGCGAGGAGGTGCACGGAGAGGAGGGCGCGCTGCCCACGACGCCGCACGCGCCGGCGCCGCGGCGGCGGGCGCCAGACGGAGGGGCAGCGCCGGGGGGCGCTGGGGCGTAACGTCGGCACGTCGGGCGCCGCCCGGCGAGCCCCGGTGCCGCCATCCAGCCCACCCCCCGTGACCGCACGCCCTGCCCGCGCCACCCGCCCCGCCGCCCTCGCGCCGGGCGCCGCGTCCCCCGCCGCCCGTCGAGCGATCGCCGTGTCGCTCGCCGTGGCGGTGCTGGCCGCCGCGCCGGGGCTGCCGTTCCCCCTGCCAGCTGGTGTTCGGCTGGGGGCGCAGGAGGCGATCCCCGGCTACACGCGGGCGGGCGCCGAGCGGCAGCGCGCCGTCGAGGCGAGCGCCGTGGCGCGCCCCGATCCGGCGACGATGGAGCGCCACGTGCGCGCCCTGTCGGCGGAGACGCACGTGGCGGGGACGCCGGCGCAGGAGCGGTCGCGCGACTACGTGCTCGCCGAGCTGAAGCGGATGGGGCTCGCCACCGAGGCGCGCGGCTATCGCGTCTGGCTGCCGCACGCGACCGGGGTGCAGCTGTGGGTCTACCGGCCGCGCCCGGTCGCGTCCACGGCGCCGGCGGCGACGCTGGTGCGCAAGGATGGGGGTGGGAGCGCGGTGGGGGGCGCGCCCGGGAGCGCCGGGGCGGGGGGGGCGGGCGGCGCGGGGGTCGACACGGTGGCGCTGGCGCTCGCCGAGCCGCCGGTCGCCGGCGACGCCACCTCGGCGCTCCCCCAGTATCCCACGGTCAACGGCGGGAGCGCGGCGGGGGACGCGACCGGGGAGGTGGTCTACGTCAACTACGGGCTGATCGAGGACTACGCGCAGCTCGACTCGATGGGCGTCTCGGTGCGCGGGAAGATCGCCGTGGCGCGCTACGGCCGCTCCTTCCGCGGGATCAAGGCGCGCGAGGCGGAGAAGCGCGGCGCCGTGGCGCTGCTGATCTACAGCGACCCGGCCGACGACGGCTACGTGCGCGGCGACGTCTACCCCGAGGGGCCGCTGCGCCCGGCGTTCGGCGTGCAGCGCGGGAGCGTCGTCAACGGGCAGGGGGATCCGAGCACCCCCGGATGGCCGAGCGTCGACGGGGCGCGGCGTCTGCCGCTGGACAGCATGCGGGTGCCGCGGATCCCGGTGGTGCCGATCGGCTACGGCAACGCCGCGGTGCTGCTGGAGGGGGTGCGCGGGGCGGCGGTGCCGCAGCCGTGGCAGGGGGGGCTCGCCTTCCGCTACCACGCGGGGCCGGGGCCGGTGCGGGCGCGCGTGCGCGTCACCACCGACGCGGCCACCGGGGGCGGCTTCAAGACGGTGTGGAACACCTTCGGGACGATCCGCGGGAGCGAGCAGCCCGACGAGCTGGTGATCGTCGGCGCGCACCGCGACGGATGGGGGCCGGGGGCGGGGGACAACGTCAGCGGCACGGCGAGCGTGCTCGAGGCGGCGCGCGCGGTGATGGAGGAGGCGCGCGCCGGGCGGCCGCCGAAGCGCACGCTCGTCTTCGCGACGTGGGACGCCGAGGAGTGGGGGCTGGTGGGGTCGAGCGAGTACGTCGAGGAGGACTCGCTGCGGCTCTCGCGGCACCTGGTGGCGTACCTCAACCAGGACGTCGCGGCGTCGGGGCCCAACTTCGGCGGCGGCGGCTCGCCGTCGCTGCGCGCCGTGCTGCGCGACGTGACGCGCGGCGTCCCCGACCCGAGCGGCGGGGGGAGCGTGTACGCGGTGTGGCGGGCCCGCGCCGGGCTTCCCGCAGCCGGGGTGGCCGACTCGGCGGAGCCGGCGATGGGCGACCCGGGCGGGGGGAGCGACTTCGCCGGCTTCTACAACCACCTGGGCGTGCCGCACGCCGACTGGGGCTTCGGCGGCGTCGGCGGCGTGTACCACTCGCAGTACGATTCGTTCGACTGGATGCGGCGCTTCGGCGATCCCGGGTTCCGCTACCACGCCGCGGCGGCGCGCGTGAACGCGGCGCTCCTGCTGCGGCTGGCCAACGCCGACGTGCTGCCGTACGACTACGTGGAGTTCGCGCGGACGATGCGGCGCTACCTCCCCGGCGTCGCGCGCTCGGCGGCCGCCCGTCGTGTGGCGGCGCCCGACGTCGCCCCGCTGGCCGCGGCGATCGACCGGATGGAGCGCTCGGCCGCGGCGTTCGCCACCACGCGCGACGCGGCGCTCGCCGCCCCGACGCCCCCGCCCCCGGCCGCGCTGGCGGCGGCGAACACGGCGCTCAAGCAGGTGGAGAAGGCGCTCACCCGCCCCGAGGGGCTGCGCACGCGCCCCTGGTTCCGGACGCTGATCTACGCGGCCGACGAGGACAACGGCTACGCGAACGTCGTCTTCCCGAGCGTCAGCGAGGCGCTGCGCGACGGCGACGCGGCGCGCGCGGGGGCGGAGGTCGTCGACCTGGCCGGCCGCTTCGACGCGGCGACGCGCGCCCTCGAGACGGCGACGCGGGCGCTCGCCGGGCGCTGACGCCGGGCGGGCGCGGGGTGGGGGTCGGACGTTCTGCGTTAAGCGCTGGGCCTCATCGGGAGCGTGATCGCGGGGCGGCTGCCGGGGGAGGGCACCTGCGCGAGAGGGATGGTCTCCGGCACGAGCGGGGCGAACCACTGCGTGTGGTTCACCGGCGGGGGGCAGCTCGGCAGCGTGGGCGCGCCGGCGGTGGAGGGGTTCCTCTCGCCGCTGGCCACGACTGGCCCGGTCGCGGCGCGGCTCGCACGTGCGGTGAGCGGCTGGTCGCGCGCGCACGCGGGTCTCCCGGGCGGGGATGCAGTCATCGGACGCAGCGATCCGCGCTCGGATGCCGTCCAACGGCGCCTGCGGGTGCGCCAGCTGGCGGGGGGCGGCGCACGGGCGGAGATTGGGCTGGCGTCGTGTCCGGACGGGTCGGCGAACCATCGGGGCGGACGCTGCGTCGGACGCTTGCACAGGCGGCCCGCGATGCAGTCGAATAGGCGTTAGACCGCACACTCCCCACTTCCGGTACGACTCGTGTTCAAAGACCTCACGCTGAGGTTCGGTCCTGACGGCGCGGCCTCCGAGCTCGCGATCGATGTCAAGAGCATGACGGTCTTCGTGGGACCGAACAACTCCGGAAAGAGTCTCGTTCTGCGTGAGATTCAGCAGTACGCTGAACAAGGGAAACCGGCTGGACGAAAGATCGTCGAACACCTGACAGTGGCGTTTCCTGATCCGGAGGCGGCGAATGCTCTGCTTGAATCTCGGAGGGTTAGTCTGCCGCCCGGACAGTATCTGCAGGAGCACCATGTCCGGCTCGCGCGTACGCTGCCTGGCTCGGGTAGCATGGCGCAGCTGGACGTAAATCTCCCGCACCTGCTGAACCAGCTCCGTCGGCCATGGGAACAGCAGGCACAAGGGCAGGTGCATCCAAAGGCGAACGTGTGGAATGGTGTTTTCCAGCAGTTCGTCTCGCTGTTCACGATCGCCCTCGACGGTAGGACGCGCTTTGCGCTGACAGAGCCAAGGCCGGCGGGCGATCTCCAGCTCGCCCCACAGAATCATCTTGCTGCGCTCTTCATTAACGACACTGCGCGCGCGCGAGTAAGAGGGATTACGAACGATGCATTCGGGTTGCACTTCGTCATTGATCCGACGAACCTGGGCAACCTCCGGATCCGCATGTCCTCTCGCGCACCAGCGGACTCCTCCGAGGAGCAGGCCTTCGATCAGCGGGCGCGTTCATTCCACGCCGCAGCAACGGACATCGAGGAGCTAAGTGACGGTATCAAGGCATTCACAGGTCTAGTGAGCGCTCTTATAAGCTCCGACTTTCGCGTAGTCCTTGTGGACGAACCGGAGGCCTTCCTGCATCCGCCTCTGGCACGAAAGCTCGGTGCGACTATGGCCTCACTCGCGACCGAACGCACTGCCAACGTGTTCACGTCTACCCACAGCGCACACTTCCTGATGGGGTGTGTAGAGTCCGGTACGAAGACGAACATCGTGCGACTGACCTACACCGAAGGAAAGCCTACCGCTCGTCACCTCTCTGATACTCGGCTCACGGAGTTGATGAGAGACCCGTTGCTTCGGTCGACTGGCGTCCTGAATGCGCTATTTCATGCGGCTGCAGTGGTTTGCGAAGCGGATCGCGACAGGGCCTTCTACGAGGAGATCAATACTCGCCTAGCGGCCGGAAAGCGCCCAGCCGTGCAGGATGGCATCTTCCTCAATGCCCAGAACAAGCAGACCGTACGCCGGATTGTTCAGCCACTACGCGAGATGGGAATTCCCGCTGCTGCGGTGGTGGACATCGACATCATAAAGGGCACTGACCTCCGCGACCTGCTCGGCGCTTGCTCCGTTCCAGATGCACTCGTGCAATCAGTGACCACGCTACGGGGAAACATCGAGGCGCGCTTTAAAGAGTTGGCGCTAGACATGAAGAAGGGTGGTGTCAATGTGCTACGCGGCGGCGACAAGGAGGCCCTCGAGAGTTTGATCTCGCAGCTTGCCACGTATGGCATTTTCGTTGTGCCGATCGGCGAGGTCGAATCCTGGCTCCAAAGCCTCGGCGTAGTAGCCGCGAAGGATTCCTGGTTGACCGCCATCTTCGAGCGCATGCGCTCAGACCCGCTTGAGCAGGATTACGTACGGCCCCAGCCCGGGGATGTATGGGACTTTGTGAGCAGAATCGCCGCATGGACTCATGCCCCGGCGCGCAAGGGAATGCCAGTTGTGTGACCGGTGCGGTCTAACGTGGCGCTGCACCTGACAAGCGGGCTATGGTATGCCTCGCTGCGCTCGGCTCTATGGTGCTCGCTTGCAGGTGAGCTTGGGCGCTGAAGTATCCCCACGAAATCATGGCACGGTCGCGTAGCGGGCGACCAGCG
>ERZ1066119.1094-NODE-1094-length-15847-cov-13.263994_pt1 | contig 15847 bp, 16 predicted proteins | sample MGYA00382766_ERZ1066119 | MGnify/ENA primary metagenome ERZ1066119 (study PRJEB33369, sample SAMEA5778349) | biofilm metagenome | biome: Industrial cooling water; feature: Water cooling tower basin; material: Biofilm | place: United Arab Emirates | collected...
CCGCTCGTGGTGGGCGCCGACGGGCTCCGCTCGGTGGTCGGGCGCCGGCTGGGGCTCGCGCGGCGGTGGCCGCGGCCGCGGCGGGTGGCGTTCCGCTGCCACGTGCGCGGGATGCGCATGCCGTTAGGCCACGCGCACCTGGGCGAGATGCACGTCGAGGCCGACGGCAGCTACGTGGGCGTGGCGCACGTGGACGCCGGGCTCACCACGGTGGCGATGGTGGCGCCGGCCGCGGCCGCGCGGCGCGGGGTGGCCGCGCACGGCGGGCCGGCCGGCTACCTCGACTGGTGGATGCGCCGCGCGCCGCAGCTCGCCGGGGCGTGGGCGGCGGCGGAGCGCGTGGGTCCGGTGCGGTGCACGGGCCCGTTTGCCGTGCGCGCGGCCCGCGCGTGGGCGCCCGGCGCCGCGCTGGTGGGCGACGCCGCCGACTTCTTCGATCCCTTCACGGGCGAGGGGATCTACAGCGCGCTCCGCGGCGGCGAACTGCTCGCGCCCTACGCCGGCGAGGCGGCCCGCGCCCGGGCCGGCACGCGCGGCGCCGCCGCGGCCGACCGCGCGCTCGCCGCGTACGACCGCGAGCGCCGCGCGGCGTTCCGGGGGAAGTGGCGGCTGGAGCGGGTGATCGCGCTGTCGGTGGCGTACCCGGCGCTGATCAACCGGGCCGCGCGCGTGCTCTCGCGGCGGCAGGAGATGGCCGACCTGCTGGTGGGCGCGGCGGGGGACTTCGTGCCGCCGGCCGCCGTGCTCAACCCGCGCTACCTCTGGCGGCTGTTCGCCGCGCCGCTGCCGGGGCCGTCGCCGGCCCCCGCCGCCCCGCCGGCCGCGCCCCCGCCCGACGCCGATTTTGCCACCACCTGACTTCATGTCCGCCGACGACCGCCCTGCCGACCGCCCCGCCGACCGCTCCGCGCTCGACCCCGACGCCTTCCGCGCCACGCTCGGCCGCTTCGCGGCGGGCGTCACCGTGCTCACCGCGCGCGACGCCGAGGGGCGCGACCACGGGATGACCGTGAGCGCGTTCTGCTCGCTCTCGCTCGACCCGCCGCTGGTGCTGGCGTGCGTGGACCGCGGGGCGAGCATGCACCCGCTGTTCGCGCCGGGCGCGCCGTTCGTGGTCAACGTCCTCGCCGCGGGGCAGGAGGCGCTGTCGCGGCGATTCGCGACGATGGACCCGTCGGACCGGTTCGCCGGGGTGGGCTACGAGCGCACGGCCGGCGGGGCGGCGCGGCTGGACGGCGTGCTGGCGTGGCTGGAGTGCCGCGTGCACGCCCTGCACGACGGCGGCGACCACACCATCGTGGCCGGCCTGGTGCAGGAGGCCGGCACGCGCGAGGACGCGCGCCCGCTGCTCTACTACCGCGGCGGGTACGCGTCGCTGGAGCGGTAGGCGGCGTGGCGTGCTGACTCCCGCGCGCCGCCGCGGCGAGGAGCTGATCGACGACCCGGCGATCGACGCGCGCACGCTCCTGCGGTCGCTGGAGGACGTGGCGCGGTCCAACGCGCTCTTCGGCGGGCGGCGCGCGGTGCTGGCGGCGCTGGACGGCGAGTTCCGCGCGGCCGGCGGCGCCCCGCGCACGCTGCTCGACGTGGGGACGGGGCTCGGCGACATCCCGTGGCACGCGCGGCGGCTGGCCGAGCGGCGCGGCGTGGCGCTCGCCACCGTGGGCGTGGAGCTGAGCCCCGCGCTCGCCGCGGCCAGCCGCGCACGCGTGGGCGCGAGCGTGTGCGCCGACGCCTTCCGCCTCCCCTTTCCCGACGGGGCCGTGGACGTGGTGGTGGCGTCGCAGGTGGCGCACCACTTCGCGGATGATGACGTGCGGCGACTCTTTGCCGAGTTGGGGCGGGTCGCGCGGCGGCTGGTGGTGGTGGGCGACCTGCGGCGGAGCTACGCCGCGGCGGCCGGGTTCTGGGCCGCGTCGCGCGCGTTAGGCTTTCACCCGGTGACGCGGCACGACGGGGTGCTCAGCGTCTTCCGCGGGTTCACGGCGGCGGAGTTGGCGGCGCACGTGCGCGCGGCGGTGCCGGGCGCGCGCGACGTGGCCGTGCGGCGGCGGCTGGGGTGGCGCGTGGTGGCCGCGTGGCGGCCGCCCGGGCCGGCGGGGAACCTGCCGGCGCGCACGGACGGGCCCGCCACTGCGTCCCCTGTCGTGGGCCAGCGCGGCCCGTCAGCTTTGGTCGGATGACCGCCCCCGCCCCGGCCGCCCCCGCCGCGCCGCGCCAGCGCTCGCGCCCGTTCGACCTCGGCCCGATGCCGCTCGGGCGCAAGCTGATCACCGTGGACGAGGCCGTGGTGGCCGCGCCCGTCGCGCGCATCTTCGAGCTGGCGTGGCGCGTGGAGGACTGGCCGCGGCACCTCGCGCACTACCGCTTCGTGCGCTTCCGCACCCAGGCGCCAGACGGCGGCGGGCTGGTGGAGATGAGCGCCAACCGCCCGTTCGGCGTGGCCGACTGGCCCACCTGGTGGCTGAGCGAGATGAGCGTCGACCGCGAGGCGCCCGAGGTGCGCTACCGCCACGTGGACGGCGTCACGCGCGGCATGGACGTGAGCTGGACCTTCGCGCCCGTGAAGGGGTCGGACGGGGTGCGCGACCCGGGGCGCACGCACGTGCGGATCGTGCACGTGTGGGACGGCCCCGACTGGCCGCTCATCGGCACCGTGGCCGCGCTCGGCGTCATCGGGCCGGTGTTCGTGCACGGCATCGCGTCGCGCACGCTGGCGGGGTTGAAGGCCGCCGCCGAGTCGGGCGCGTAACCCTTTTGTCGCATCGTCGTCTCATGCCTCGCCGCCGCGTCGTCGTCACCGGGCTCGGGCCCGTCACCCCCATCGGCACCTCCGCGGAGGGGCTGTGGGCGGGCCTGCGCGCGGGGCGGTCGGCCGTGCGCACGCTCACCCGCTTCGACCCCGCGCTCTGGCGGAGCCGCAACGCCGGCGAGGTGACCGACTTCGACGGCGCCGACTACCTCGACGCGAAGCGGCGCAAGCGGCTGGACCGCTTCGGGCAGTTCACCGTGGTGGCCGCGCAGCTCGCGCTGGCCGACGCGGGGCTGGACGTCGCCGCCGAGGACCCGGAGCGCGTGGGCGCGATGATGGGCACCGCGTTAGGCGGGGTGGGCTTCGCCGAGGGCGAGCTCACCAAGTTCAACGCCGGCGGCGCCCGCGAGGTGGACCCGACGCTCGCGCTCAACGTGTTCGGCGGCGCGGCGAGCTGCAACCTGGCCATCGAGTACGGCCTGCACGGGCCCAACGCGACCAACGGGATGAGCTGCGCGAGCGGCGCGATGGCGCTGGGCGACGGCTTCCGCGCCGTGCGCGACGGCTACGCCGACGTGATGCTCGCCGGCGGCGCGGAGGCCCCGCTCATGCCGCTCTGCTACGGCGCGTTCGCCATCATCCGCGCCATGAGCACGCGCAACGACGACCCCGCCGCCGCGTCGCGCCCGTTCGACCGCGCGCGAGACGGGTTCGTGATGGCGGAGGGGGCGGCGGTGCTGGTGCTGGAGGAGCGTGGGCGGGCGCTGGCCCGGGGCGCGCGCGTGTACGCCGAGCTGGCCGGCTACGGCGCGACCAACGACGGCTACCACATGACCGCCCCGCGTCCGGACGGCCGCCAGGCCGCGCGGGCCATGTGCCTCGCCCTCACCGACGCCGGCGTGGCCCCGGGCGAGGTGGGCTACGTGAACGCGCACGGCAGCAGCACCCCGCTCAACGACCCCACCGAGGCCGGCGCGCTGCGGCAGGTGTTCGGCGCGCACCTGCCCGCGCTCCCCGTGAGCGGCACCAAGGGCTACTACGGCCACGCGTTAGGCGCGAGCGGCGCGTTCGAGGCGGCGATCACGGCGCTCGCGTTGTCGCGGGGGTGGCTGCCGCCCACGGTGAACCTGGCCGAGCGCGAGGCGGGGCTCGAGGACCTCGACCTGATCGCGGGGGCGGGGCGCGAGGCGGCGCCGGAGGTGGCGCTGAGCAACAGCTTCGGGTTCGGCGGGATCAACGCCGCGCTGGTGTTCCGGCGGCACGACGAGGGCTGACCGCCGCCTGACGGCCGGCTGACACCGGGGGCGGTCGGGCGCGTACGACGCGCCATGCCTTCCCCCGCCGCCGCCTTCCCCGCCGCCCGCGGCGTCCCCGCGCCGGGCGCCGACCCCCGGCTCGACGCCGCCCGCGAGCGCGTCGTCGCGCTGCTCACCGACCGCTACGCCGACGACTCGCTCACCATCGAACAGTTCGAGGCGGCGTTAGACCGGATGCACGGGCTGGGGTCGGTGGCCGCGCTCGACGCGATGGCCGGGGAGCTGGCGGCGGGCGCGGCGCCCACGCGTCCCGTGTGGGCGCCGGCCGTGCCGACGGTCGCGGCGCCGGCGGCCGCCGCCTCGGGGATCGCCCCGCTCCAGGCGGCCCGGCGCGGCGTCGGCCGCGTGATGGGGATGCTGCCCGAGGGGGTGCGCGCGGTCATGAGCACCACGCGCCGCGCCGGGCCGTGGGTGGTCCCCCCGCGGCTGCACCTGACGTCGGTCATGAGCAACGTGGAGCTCGACCTGCGCGAGGCGGTGCTCCCGGCGGAGTGCGAGATCCACGTGTTCGCCCTTATGGGGAACGTGAAGCTCTGGCTGCCGCCGGGCGCGGAGGCGGTGATGGACGTGGAGGCGTTCATGTCGTCGCTCGACGACCGGGCGCGGCCGGGGCGCGGCGGCGGGCTGCTGCCGCCGCGGCGCGCGCTGCTACGCGTGACGGGGACGGCGATCATGGGGGAGGTGAAGGTGCGGCGGGAGGACTGGTAGGCGGGAACGAAGGCGAGAGGGAAGGCGCGGGCGGGCGGGGTCAGACGGTCGACCCGCCGTCGTGCCGGGGCGACGGCGCGGACGCCCCCACCACCCGCCCCAACTCCGCGCGGCTTCGCACCCCCAGCTTCTCATAGAGCCGCTCCGCATGATGCCGCGCGGTGTGCGCGCTGATGCCGAGCGTCGCGGCCGCTTCGGCGTTGGTCCGGCCGGCGGCCAGCAGTCGGGCCACCTGCTGCTCGCGCTGGCTGAGGCCGGCGAACGCGGGGTGGTTGGTGGCAGGGGGGCCGCCGCCCGTGCGCTGGAGGACGACGGCCGCCGCCGCGCCGCCGCCGCCGGGGACGCCACCGGGGACGCCACCGGGGACGCCGCCCTCACCGCCGACGAGCAGCACCGCGAGCCGGTAGCGGGCGGTGCTCGTGGTGACGTCGTGACGCAGAACGGCGGGGTTGCGTCCTGCCCCGCGGGCGGTGGTGCCGCCGGTGGGGCCGCGGGGCGTGTCGCACAGGCCGATCACCGCGCGCCAGACCCGGGCGCGCTCCGGCTCCGCGCCGAGCAGGCGCTCGACCGACGGCGTGGCGGCCGCGACCCGGCCGTTGGCGTCGAGGAGCACGACGGCCAGGCCGGCCTCTTCCAACAGCGGGAGCAGGGTGCGGGCGCTGAGCGACTCGGGGGCGGGCGGCGTGACCGCGGGCGCCGTGGGCGCGGAGCGCGCCCACCCGGTGGGCCCCCAGCCTGGCCGCGTGGCCGTGCGGTCCCCGTTGTCGATCGCCGTCGTGCCCATCGCTGACCCCGTTGGTTCCGGCGGGTCCGGGGGGTGCCGAGATGGCGGCCCCCGCCTCCGCGTTCGCCGCCAGCATCGTGCGGGGGGCTCACACGCCGCTCACCTCCGGGTCGCGCCGGGGGGCGGGCGCGTCAACTCGCGCTCAACTTGTGTAACGAAGGGGTGGGACGATCCGCTCAGCCCACGGCGACGTCGATCTGGTCGGCCGGGGTGCCGGGCTCGGTGGGGGCGCGGACGACGGGGGCGCTCGCCTCGGGCGCGGGGGCGCGGACGCCGAACTTCTTCTGGTACCGGACGATGCTCTCCTCGATCAGGCGCATCGCCCAGTCGCTCTTCTCCCAGCCGAGGATCTCGACGCGCTTCCCTTCGAGGTCCTTGTAGATCTGGAAGAAGTGCTCGACCTCGCGCAGGTAGTGCCCCGGCAGGTCGGCGATGTCGAAGAACTCGCGGTGGTGCGGGTCGTGGGTGGGGACGGCGAGGATCTTGTCGTCGGGCTCGCCCTTGTCGAGCATCCGCAGCACGCCGATGGGGCGGCAGTCGATGTGGCACCCCGGGAAGGTGGGCTCTTGGATGCGCACGAGGATGTCCATCGGGTCGTTGTCTTCGTGCAGCGTCTGCGGGATGAACCCGTAGTCGCCCGGGTAGTGCACGGCGGAGTAGAGCACGCGGTCCAGCCGGAGCATCCCGGTGTCCTTGCAGAGCTCGTACTTGTTCCGGCTCTTGGCCGGGATCTCGATGATGGCCGTGACCTGGTCGGGCGGGTGCAGGCCGGGCGTGAGGTCGTGCCAGGGGTTGAGCATGGGCGGAAGCTAGCGCCGGCCGGGCGCGGTGCGGGCGGGCCGCGGGGCGCGCGTCAGAACGAGAAGAAGAACCCGCCGCCCCCGCCCGACCCGAAGCTCTGGAAGCGCGGGTTCACCACCGTGTTGTAGATCGACCCGAAGGTGTAGCTGAGCCCGACGTTGGCGAAGTAGCGGAACCCGGTGGGGAGCACCCGCTGGCGGACGAGGATCTGGTCGTCGGTCGCGTCCTCGCGCGGCACGTTGATCTGGTCGCGCACGCGCGACGCCGAGCCGCCCACCTGGATGCTCAGGCCGCGGCCGAGCCGCAGGTCCACCTGGCCGCGGAGCTGCAGGTTGTACTGCGACGGGTTGTCGAGGAACTGCGTGCCGGTGCCGGTCAGGTTCACGCTCCCCCACGGCTGGCGGGCGTTGGCGGCGACGATGAGCAGGTGGTCCGGGCGCGTCTCCCGGACCCGGCCGAAGCGCGTGACGAACTGGTAGTCGAAGTGGCTCACCCCGGGCGAGTACAGGAAGGTGAGCTGCCGCCGCGTCGCCTCGGCGTACGGGAACAGGTTGTACTCGAACGCCGGCGCGGTGCGCACGTTCGCGTCCCAGTTGTTGAAGTCGGAGTACTGGCCGGTGACCTTGCCGCCGATGGACCAGTGGGGCCCGAGGCCGCGGGTGACGAGCGCGTTGAGCCCGTAGCCGCGCAGGGTGTAGCTGAAGCGCGAGCCGTCGCCGAGGGTGAACGCGCTGGAGTTGGCGTCGGCGCTCAGGCCGGTGGTGATCTTGGTGTTGGCCGTGATGCGGTTGGCCGTGAACGAGCCGAACCCGTTCGCGAAGCGCTGCCGCTGCTCGCCGTTGGCGAACCCGTTCACGCTGGCGCGGAAGAGCCAGAAGTTCCACGGGTCGCGCACGCTCTGCGGGCTGGTGCGCCCGCCGCCGAGCCCGCGCGGCGCCTGGAACGCCACGTTGAGCAGCGGCTTGACCGGCGTGCGGGCCGCGAGCGGCGCGAGGCCCAGCGCGAACGTCCGCACGAGGTCGCGGCGGATGCGGTCGTCGGGGTCGTTGGGGAGCGACGAGTGGCGGAGCGTGTCCACCCGGCCGGCGAAGCGCTTCTGGCCGAGGAACGTGACCGTGAACTCCTGCCCGCCGTTGGCCGCGCGCAGCGTGGTCACGAGCAGCAGCACGTCGGCGTCGAAGCGGTCGCGCACCCAGGTGACCCAGCCGAGTTCGGTGCGGATGAAGTCGAAATCACAGCCGCGCGTGAACTGGCCGCAGTCGAGGAACGCGCGCACGGCGCCGGCGAGGGCCGCGGTGTCGCCGGGCGGGCGGGCCGGCGCCGCGGCCGGCGCCTGCGCGGTCGCGCCGCGCGCCGCGACGGCGAGCAGGAAGGCAGCACACAGGCCGGCGCAGGCCCGAGGGGCGCGCCGGCGGATCACTCGCCAGACAGTCATCGCAGGGGGGTGGGGGCACGGCCGACGATCGGCCGCCCGGTGGACGACCGCCGGGCTCGCCGCGTCATCCGACAGGCGGAGCGCGCCGAGGGTTGCTCTGGTTCCCTGCGGCCGCGTCAGTGTCCGGGTTACGGCCGGGCCTGCCGGGGCGTTGCGCGCCCCCTGCGCCCCGCGCGTCAGCCTGGCGTGCGGGGCGCCCCGTCCAGTCCGAGCGCCCGCCGCGCCCGCGCCCGCCGCCGCACCAGCAGCGCCGCGTAGCCCAGGTAGACAAGCGCGGCCAGCACGTACGCGGCGTGGAAGTAGACCGCGTTGTCGGGCGGCATCCCCGGCGGCACCGGTCAGCCCTCCGCCGCGTCGAGGCCGTCCTCGCGGAGCGCGAGCAGCTCGCGCTCCACGCCGTAGCGCACCCGCGCCCGCACCAGCCCCGCGAACAGCAGCGTGAACGCGCCGAACCCGAGCAGCAGCGTCGTCCGCATCTCCGGCGGCAGCGACGGCGCGCTCGGCTTGAGCACCACCGGCATGGGGTGGAGCGTGCGGAAGAGGTAGACGCTCAGGTGGATGAACGGCACGAGCAGCACCGCGAGCACGCCGAGCACCGCGGAGTAGCGCGCGCGCTGGGCGCGGTCGTCCACGGCGCCGCGGAGCACGAGGTAGCCCACCACCACGAACCAGAGGAAGAGCGTGAGCGTGAGGCGCGCGTCCCACGTCCACCAGGTGCCCCACACCGGCTTGCCCCAGATCGGCCCGGTGACCAGCACCACGGTCATGAACACCAGCGCGACCTCGGCCGCCGCCTCGGCCAGCCGGTCCAGCCGGTCGTCGCGCAGCCAGAGGTAGACGCCGCTGGCGATGGCCACGAGCGGGAGCGCGAGGTAGAGCGCCACCACGGCCGACGGCACGTGCAGGTAGAAGATCTTCTGCGCCAGCCCCTGCATCGCCTCCGTCGGCGTGAACCAGACGGCGCGCACGACGAGGCCGACGAGCGCGAGCACGCCCGCGGCCAGCAGGCCGTCGAAGCCGCCCGCGGGCGCGGCGAGCGGCGCCGGTGCGGGGCGGGCGGCGGGGGCGCCAGGGGCGGCGTACGCGGGCGGGGTGCCGGCGAGGGAAGGCGTCGTCATCAGCGGGGGCGACTACTCTTCGAGCGTGAACGGGAACGCGAGCGTGCAGGCGACCAGGAACACCAGGTCGAAGCTCCCCAACAATCTGAGCATCGGCGCCACCTCCGCCAGCGGGCGCCCAGCGAGCAGCCGCGCGGTGGCCAGCGCGGCCGGCGTCACTATGGGCACGAAGAACGGGAGCGCGAGCATCGGCAGCAGCAGCTCGGCGAGGCGCGTGTTGACCGTCATGGCCGAGAAGAGCGTGCCCACCGCCACCAGCCCGACGGCGGCGAGCACCGCGACGCCGAGGAGCGCGGGCAGCAGCCCGCCGCGCGCCGGCAGGTCGTAGAAGAGGGCGACCGCGGGGACGGTCACGCACTGCACGGCGGTGACGAAGCCGAGGTTGGCGAGCGCCTTGCCGAGGAAGACCGCCTCGCGGCTCACCGGCGCGGCGAGCAGTGCGTCGACCGCGCGGTCCGCCTGCTCGACGCCGAACGAGCGGTGGAGGCCCAACAGGCCGCTGAAGACGAAGATCGTCCAGAGCACGCCCGGCGCGAGGTCGAGCGCGTTGACGGCCGTCGGGTCCCACGAGAAGCGGAAGATCACGACCGCCAGCAGCGCGAAGGTGACGGCGGCGAGAAAGGCGCTCCGCGTGCGGAACTCGATCGTCAGGTCCTTGCGCGCCACCAGCCAGGCGGTAGCGAGGACACCGGGCGCGGTCACCCCGGGCGCGGTCACGCGGCGCCCCGGTCGGTGACGAGGTCGCGGTAGCGTGGCGCAAAGGTCTCCGGGTCCACCGCGGCGCGCGGCTGGTGGAAGGCGAGCCGCCCGCGGTGCAGCACCGCCACCTGCGTGGCCAGCGCGAGCCCCTCGTCGAGGTGGTGGGTGACGAGCACGAGCGCGGCGCCGCCCGCCGCGAGGGCGGTCAGCGTCTCCGTGAGCGCCTCCGCGCCGGCGGCGTCGAGCCCGGTATAGGGCTCGTCGAGCAGGAGCACGCGCGGCGTGTGGACGACCGCGCGCGCGGCCGAGACGCGCTGCTGGAGCCCGCGCGAGAGGCGGCGCACCGGCGTGTCGGCGCGGTCGGCCACGCGGAGCCGGTCGAGGGCGGCGAGGGCGGCGCGGTCGGGGTCGGGGACGCCGTGCAGGCGGGCGGCGAAGGCCACGTTCTCGCGCGCGGTGAGCGCGGCGTAGAGCAGCGACTGGTGCGACAGCAGCCCGACGCCGGCGCGCACGGCCGGGTCGTCGTCCACGCGGCGGCCGGCCACGCGGACCTCCCCGGCGGTGGGCCGGAGCAGGCCGCCTAACAGCCGGAGGAGCGTGCTCTTCCCCGCCCCGTTGGGCCCGAACAGCGCCAGGCACTCGCCGGCCGCGAGGGCGACGCTCACGCCGTCCACCGCGCGCCGCGGGCCGAAGGCGCGGCGGAGCAGCCGCGCCTCGAGGGCGGGCGGCGCGGCATGGGTGGGCAGAACCGAAGTAGCAGACGCGGCGTCGGGGACGGCGGGGGCGGGCACGGGCGAAGGGTAACCGGGCGATTGGCTTGCCCGACATGCCGGGCGTCCCCATGCCGGCGGCCTCACCGTTGGTCCCGTTCCTCTGGAGGCCCCCCGGCATGACCCGCAGCGTCTCCCCCCTCCTCGGTCGAACCGCCCGACGCCTGCTCGGCGCGACCGTCCCCCTCGCCCTGGCCGCCACCGCGGCGGAGGCGCAGCTCCGCGACGGGTTCCGGAGCACCCTCGCCCCGCGCGGCGACGACACCGTGACCCCGTTCGCCAACTTCGGGTTCGCGATCAACCTGCGTGACGGCACGTACACGAGTGCGAGCGCGTGCATGAACGGCTACCTGACGCTCGCCGTCCCGTTCGACCCGGGCGCCTGCCTGTACCCGGGCCAGACGAGCGCGCTCGCCACCCTGCCGCAGTTCGCCGACGTCTTCGGGACGGCGGTGGTGGGCGCGTACCGGGACCTCGACTCCGGCCCCGCCGCCTCGGGGCGGCTCGGCTACGGCGCCGGCGCGGTGAACGGCCGCCAGGCCTTCGGGTTCACGTGGGACGGCGTGTTCAGCTTCAACACCATCACGGGCAACTTCTTCCAGCTCCTCTTCGTGACCCGCGGCAACGAATTCGCCGCCGGGGACTTCGACCTGCACTACAACTACGGCGCGCTGGCGGCGGCGGGCGGCGTGGCCGGCGTGTCGGACGACGGCGGCTTCTCGGGCGCGGCGTACACGGCCGCGGTCGCGCCCGCGCCGGACTCGCGCACAGTGCAGTGCTTCCGCGGCGGCTCGGTGCTGGCCGACGCCGCCCTGTGCGCGGCGCAGCAGACGGCCGTGATTCCCGAGCCTGCCACCGTCGTCCTCACCCTGACTGGGCTCGGCGTGCTGGCCGGGCTGGGCGCCGCGCGCCGCCGGAGTGTCGCATGACTGCCCGCCCCGCCCTGTCCGCCGGCGCCCTGCTGGTCCTCGCCGCGTCCGCCTGCGCCGACCCCACCGCCGCCTCGGACGGCGCGATGCCCGTGGGGACCCCGCGCGCGGCGGTCCTCCCGTCGGCGGGCGACCCCGCCACGGACGGCTACCTGGTGTTCCTCACCACGCCGGCCACCGCCCGCACCAAGGGCGCCGACCCGGCCGCCGTCGCCGCGCTGGCCAAGGTGGCCGGCGCCGAGTCCGGGGTCGCGCTCGGCTACGTGAACGCGTTCGTCGTGCGCGGCGCCGTGAACGTGGCCGCGCTCGAGGCCGACCCGCGCGTGGCGCGCGTGGCGCCCAACTCGATGTACCAGAAGCTGGCCTACCCGACCACCGCCCTGTTCTGGCGCCGCAACTGGCAGTGGAACATGCGCCAGATCCGCGCCGAGCAGGCGGCCACCGCCGGCGCCGGCCGCACGGTGTGCGTGATCGACGGCGGCGTCAACAAGAACCATGTCGACCTCGCCGGGAAGGTGGTCCAGGAGCGCGCGTTCCCCGTCGCGCCCCAGACCTGGGCCCCGGACGACGACCTCGACTCGCACGGCTCGCACGTGGGCAGCACGGTCACGTCCAACGGGATCGGCGTGGCGTCCGTCGCCCCGGAGGCCAAGCTCATGAACGCCAACGTGTTCGGGCCGAACTCGGGTGTGAGCGTGGCCCAGGTGGTGGACGCGATGGCCTGGTGCTCCACCAACGGGGCCGACGTGATCAACATGTCGCTCGGCGGTACCCGCAGGCGCGGCACGGCGGCGTGGGTGGCCGACAGCACCACCTACACCAACGCCACGCAGGCCGCGCGCGCCCTGGGCACGGTGGTCATCGCGGCGGCCGGCAACTCGCCCGTCGCCATCCCGAGCACCGCAGCCAACGGCGCCTTCCTCCCGGCGGAAGCCACGGGTGTGGTCGCGGTCGGCGCCACTGCGCCGGCGCCCGCCACCACGTTCCCCTTCGCCACGCCGGCGCCGGCGGCGCTCTACGACGCCATCGCCAGCTACTCGGCGCGCAACTCGGGGAACGACGCGCTCGGGCGCGGCGTGGCGATCTATGCGCCAGGCGGCAACAACACGTTCCGCGCGCAGAACAACATCACCGCGGCGTGCGCCCCGTCGTCCGGGCCGGCGTGCTCCACCGGGGACCGGTACTTCTCGATCTCGGGGACGAGCATGGCCTCGCCGCACGTGGCGGGGGTGGCGGCGCTCATCTCGTCGCGCACCGCCGGCGCGCGCAGCCTGGCCCGCGTGCAGGCGATCGAGGCGTGCCTCCTCGCCACCGCGGACGCGCTGCCCGCCGGGGCGCCGTTCTTCGGCCGCGGGCGCATCAACGCGCGCCGGGCCACGACGGAGGCCTGCCCCGGGCTCTGACTCCCGACCCGGACGATTGACGGCGGCCGGCGGCGCTTGACGGCGCCGCCGGCCGTCGTTAGGTCTCCGCGCACAACCGAACGCCCGTGGTGATTTGCCGCCTATTGCCGCCACGTTAAACAAGGAGCTAAAACGCGAGCGCCTGGCGGCCCCCCGTCGGGCTTTTTTGTTGCCCTGCCCGGCGTCCTCCAGGCGACCCCGTCCGGCCCCGCGCCCCGGTGACCCACCGCGGAGGCGCGACCCGACGACCCCGCACCGGCGGTTTCTCCCTCACCCGGAGTGCCCCGCGTGCCGCCGTCGTCGCTCTTGTCCCCTCCTCCGCGCCCCGCCCGTGCCCGCCGCGCGCCGGCGCGCCGCACGGCCGCGGTCCGCGCCCCCGCCCGCGATCTGGCCTTCGAGCTGGCCGGCCCCGCCGGCGCGCCGCTCGTCGTCGTGCTCGGCGGGATCTCGGCCACCCGCCACGTCACCAGCACGCCGGCCGACCCGTCGCCCGGCTGGTGGCAGGCGGTCGCCGGCCCCGGGCTCGGCATCGACACCTCCCGCTACCAAGTGCTCGGCGTCGACTACCTCGACGGCGGGCGCGGGGCGGACGGGCGCCCGGCCCGCGCCGTCACCACCGCCGACCAGGCCGACGCGCTCGCCCGCCTCCTCGGCGCGTTAGGCGTCGGGCGCGCGCACGCCGTGGTGGGCGCGTCGTACGGCGGGATGGTGGCGCTGGCGTTCGGGGCGCGGCACGCCGCGCGCGCCGGGCGGCTCGTCGTGCTGAGCGCGGCGCACGAGAGCCACCCGATGAGCACCGCCCTCCGCCTGCTGCAGCGGCGCGTCGTGGAGCTGGGGCTCGACACCGGGCGCGCGGCCGACGCCCTCGCGCTGGCCCGCGGCGTCGCCATGACCACCTACCGCACGCCCGCCGAGTTCGCCGAGCGGTTCGCGGGCGCGGACGCGTTAGGCGCGGTCGGCGGCTACCTCGCGCACTGCGGGCGCCGCTACGCCGCCGCGTGTCCGCCCGAGCGCTTCCTCGCCCTGTCGCACTCGCTCGACGCGCACCGCGTGGCGCCGGAGCAGGTGCGCGTGCCCGCCACGCTCGTCGCCGCCGAGGGCGACCAGCTCGTGCCCGAGGCGCAGATGCGCGACCTGGCCGCGCGGCTCGGCGCGCCCAACACGCTCGTCCGTCTGGCCACTCGCTGCGGCCACGACGGCTTCCTCACCGAGCCGCAGGCCGTGGGCTCGATCCTCCGCGCGGCCCTGGACGCCGCCCCGTGTTCCACGCCTAACGCTTCCGTCGCATGAGCCAGCCAGCCGCCGCCGCCCCGCGCCCCGCCACCGCCGCCGTGCGCGCCGGCATCTGCTCCGACGCGCACCACGGCGCCGTCGTCCCGCCGCTCCACCTGTCGAGCACCTTCTCGTTCGACGGGTTCGGGCGCAAGCGCGCGTACGACTACACGCGGAGCGGCAACCCCACGCGCGACCACCTGGCCGCCGCGCTCGCCGAGCTGGAGGGGGGCGCGGGCGCGGTGGTCACGAGCACCGGGATGAGCGCGGTGACGCTCGCGCTGCAGCTCGTGCGCCCCGGCGACACCGTGCTCGCCGCGCACGACTGTTACGGCGGCACGCACCGGCTGCTGCGCGCGCTCGCGGCGCGCGGCGCCTTCACGCTCGCCTACGCGGACCTCACCGCGCCGGGCGCGGCCGACGCGGTGGCCGACGCGCGGCCGACGCTGGTGTGGGCGGAGACGCCGAGCAACCCGCTGCTCCGCGTCACCGACCTGGCGCGCGTGGGCGCGGCGGCGCGGGCGGCGGGGGCGCTGTTCGCGGTCGACAACACCTTCCTCTCGCCGGCGCTACAGACCCCGATCGCGTACGGCGCGGACCTGGTGGTGCACTCGACCACCAAGTACCTCAACGGCCACAGCGACGTGGTGGGCGGGGCGGTGGTCGCGCGGGACGCGGCGCTCGCCGAGGAGCTGGCCTGGTGGGCCAACTGCCTGGGGGTCACCGGCGCGCCGTTCGACAGCTTCCTCGCGCTCCGCGGGGTGCGCACGCTGCACGTGCGGATGCGGCAGCACCTGGAGAACGCGGCCGCGGTGGTGGACGCGTTAGGCCAGCACGAGGCCGTGGAGGCGCTCCACTACCCGGGGCTGGCGTCGCACCCCGGGTACCGGGTGGCGCGGGCGCAGCAGCGCGGGTTCGGCGGGATGGTGAGCTTCGCGGTGCGGGGCGGCGCGGCCGGCGTGGAGGCGCTGGCCGCGGGGCTGCGCTGCTTCACGCTCGCCGAGTCGTTAGGCGGGGTGGAGAGTCTGGTGGCGCACCCGGCGACCATGACCCACGCGAGCATGACGCCCGAGGCGCGCGCGGCGGCCGGCATCACCGAGTCGCTCGTGCGGCTGAGCGTGGGGATCGAGGACCCGGCCGACCTCGTCGCCGACCTCACGGCCGCGCTGGACGCCGTGGCGGCGCGGTTCCCCCGGCCGCTGGCCCATACTCAACCCGACCTCCTGCCCCGTCATCCCCGCGAAAGCGGGGATCCATGTTCCGCCCTTCCGCCCGCCGTCCCCGCCGCCCCGGCACTCGCGGGGGCCGCGTGAGCGCCGCCGTGCTCGACGTCGTGCTCGACCACGCCCCGACCGCGCACGCGGCCCCCGGCCGCGCGCCGCGCGCCGCGGGTTCGTCGCTGGAGGTCTACAAGTTCGGCGGGGCGGCGCTCGCCGACGCCGACGCCGTGCGGCGCGCCGTGGCCCACGTCGCCGCGCGCCGCGGCGCGCCCACCGTGGTGGTGGCCAGCGCGGTGGCCGGCGTCACCGACGCGCTCGTCGCCCTGGCCGACGCCGCGCCCGCGCTCGCCGACGACCGGCTGGCGGTGGAGGTCGCGCGCATCCGCGCCGTGCACGCCGCCATCGCCGACGCGCTGCTGCCGCCGGACGCGGCCGAGGCGAGCGCCGCCGAGGCGGCGGCCGCGACGGACGACGTCGCGGCGCTCGTGCGGGCCGCGCGCGTCATCGGCCACGTCCCCGCCGTCACCCGCGACCGGCTGCTCGCCCACGGCGAGCGGGCGAGCGCCGCCCTCCTCGCGCGCGTGCTGGCCGCCGCCGGCGTCCCCGCGACGTGCGTGGACGCCACCCGCTGCGTCTGGAC
>ERZ1066119.1098-NODE-1098-length-15784-cov-6.886643_pt1 | contig 15784 bp, 10 predicted proteins | sample MGYA00382766_ERZ1066119 | MGnify/ENA primary metagenome ERZ1066119 (study PRJEB33369, sample SAMEA5778349) | biofilm metagenome | biome: Industrial cooling water; feature: Water cooling tower basin; material: Biofilm | place: United Arab Emirates | collected...
ACCCGGCGGGCATCGGTGCCCGCGACCTGCCCGAATGCCTGCTGATTCAGCTTCGCCGCAAGGACCAGCGCGACGGGGCCGTGAAAACCGCGATTCAAATCATCACCGAACACTTCGAGGAATTTTCGAAAAAACACTACGACAAAATCCAGCGCCGCCTCGGCCTCACCGACGCCCAGACCAAAGACGCCATCCGGCTCATCACCCGGCTGAACCCCAAACCCGGCGGCTCCGAAGGCGACGACGCGGTGCCCTTCCTGCTGCCCGATTTCATCCTGACCAACAACGGCGGCAAGCTCGAACTGGCCCTCAACGCCTGCAACGCCCCCGAACTGCGCATCAGCCGGAGTTTTTCGGAAATGCTCGACGCTTACGACAAAAGCGACAAGTCGAACCGCAGCCTCCGCGAAACGGTGGGCTTCGTGAAGCAAAAACTCGACGCCGCCAAGTGGTTCATCGACGCCATCAAGCAGCGGCAAAACACCCTCCTCCGTACCATGAACGCCATCGTGAAGTACCAACACGAGTTTTTCTGCGAAGGCGACGAGACGTTGCTCAAACCGATGATTCTGAAGGACATCGCCACCCGCATCGACATGGACATCTCGACCGTGAGCCGCGTGGCCAACAGCAAATCGGTGCAGACGGAGTTCGGCATTTACCCGCTGAAGTACTTTTTCTCGGAGGGCATCGCCACCGATTCGGGCGAGGACGCCTCCAGCCGCGAGGTGAAAAACATCCTCCGGGAACTCATCGAGCGCGAACCCAAGCGCAAGCCCCTCTCGGACGACAAGCTCGAAAAAATCCTCCACCAACGCGGCTACAACATCGCCCGCCGCACGGTGGCCAAGTACCGCGAGCAGTTGAACATCCCCGTGGCGCGGCTTAGAAAACAGTTGTAAGTTGTTGGTTGTCGGTTGTTCGTTGTTGGTTCTTTCCTTGCTACTTTCGGGTGACGAAATTCACCCGCAACCAACAACGAACAACTGACCACCTTTTTGAACCTTAGTCTCGCCCGCTTTCTCTCTGTCGTTCTGCACCCGCTGCTGATGCCCACGCTGTTGTTTGGGGTGTTGTTTTTCCGGGCACCGAGTGTCATCCACAATCTCCAGTTCGTCAACGCCGAAGCCGCCGTGCGGCTGGGGCCGTTTCAGATCAGCTTCGCGGCGGGACTGCTGTTTTTGCTGTTCATGTGGACGTTCCTGGTGCCCGCGCTGCTCATTTACTGGCTGCACCGGCTGGGTTTCGTGCAGACGCTCACCCTTCAGACCCGCCGCGACCGGCACCTGCCCTACCTCATCACGGCGGTGATTTACACGGCACTGACCGTGTTTTTCGCCAAACGCATGCCACAGTTGCCCGAAATCGCCCTCGTGCTGGGGGCCATCGCGGCCACCATTGCCCTCGTGGCGGGCATCAACCTCTCCTACCAGATTTCGGCCCACGCGGCGGGCATCGGCGGGGTGACGGGCGCCCTGGCCGGCCTGATGCTCACCCGCAACGAACTGGCCCTGTTCACCCCCCTCGTGGGGTGCGTCGTGCTGACCGGCGCGCTCATCTCGGCCCGGCTGTCGCTCAACGCCCACACCCCTGGCCAGACCACCTCCGGCCTGCTGCTGGGTCTGGCCGTGAGCCTGGGGACGGTGGGGTTTTTTGAGTGAAAACGCCCTACGCTTCGGGGCGTTTCGGACAAACCGGGACACGGAGTTCTCCCGAAGAAGGAATTTTCACCGCTGAATCTCACCGGGGCTTGCATCCCGTCCCATCCGTTTTCCATGCGTTTGTTTCCCAAAAACAATCCATTTCAGTCCGGCCGTTTCTGGCTGGGTTTGGCACTTCTCGTCGCCGGTCACCTCCCAACCCTGGCCCAGTCCAACCTAACCCTCTACCCCGCCCCGGCGGGCCTCGCGCCTGCGCCCGATTTTCAGGTCTGGGTGAACGGGCGGGAACTGTTCCTCTACGACACCAAACCCGCGGCCATCGGCTCGTTTGATTTTTCGGGAAACGTGACCGTCGAACTTACCGCCAAGCAGGACCTCAAATGGGTGGACGTGCGGCCCAAGAGCCGGAACATCCGCCCCACGCTGGCCAACAACCGGGCGCGCTTCACCCTCGACCGGCCCGGCCAGTTCAGCGTTGAATTTCACGGCGAAAGCAAGCGGGTGATTCACCTCTTCGCCAACCCGCCCGAAACCACCCGGCCCCGCCCCGACGCCCCCGGCGTGCGGTACTTCCGGGGCGGGCGGGTGTACGACGTCGGCACGCTCGAATTGAAAGACGGCGAGCACCTCTACCTCGAAGGCGGCGCGGTGCTGCGCGGGGCCGTGCAGGCCACCAACGCCCGCAACGTGCGCATCAGCGGGCGGGGCATTCTCGACGGCGACTCCCTGCCCCGCGGCACGCGCCTCGTGCTGCTCGACCGGGTGGAAGGGGCCAGCCTGGAGGGCGTCACGCTCGTCAACAGCCGGACCTGGACGGTGGAGCCGATGTTTTGCCGTAACCTGCGCATCGACAACCTGAAAATCGTCAACCACGAAACCGGCTCCGACGGCATCGACCTCGTAGGCTGCCAGGACGTGCGCATTGCCAACAGCTTCGTGCGGGCCAACGACGACTGCATCGTGATTAAAACCTGGAAGGGCACCGACAAATACCCCAGCAACCCGGAGGTCGGGCCGGACGTGTCGGACATCGCCGTATCGAACTGCGTGTTCTGGAACATGCCCTGGGGCAACGCCCTCGAAATCGGCTTTGAACTCCGGGCCAAATCGGTGCGCGACGTGCGCTTTACCGACTCCGACATCATCCACGTCGAGCGGGGCGCGGCCCTGAGCATCCACAACGGCGACTACGCCACGGTCGAGAACATTTTGTTCGACAACATCCGGGTCGAAGACGCCCACCACAAGCTCATCGACCTGGCCGTGTTCCTCTCCCAGTACAGCGTGGACCGCCCCACCGACCCCGCCGAGCGCCGCCGCCGCTACAAAGCCGGGGCCTGGGACGGCGTGCTGTGGGTCTATCCCGGCGAGGAGGCCAAGCACGCCCCCAACCGGGGCCGCATCCGCAACGTGACCTTCCGCAACATCGCCGTCGTGGACGGCCCCCTGCCGTTTTCGCTCATTTCGGGCTTCGACGCCCAGCACGCCGCCGAAAACGTGGTGATTGAAAACCTGACCTACCTCGGCCGCCCGATTCGGAGCCTGGAAGACGGGAAGTTTTTCGTCGAAAACGCAAGGAATGTCGTGGTGAAGTAAGGAAAGGCCGGGCGACCGCTGCGGTGGAGCGGGGAAGTAAGAACACGAAATGAAAAATAAGACAGGCAGAAGGCCTACTCCTTCGTCATTTCTTATTCTCCGCTTCTTGTTCTTACTTTCCGTAGAAGTTCCAAACCAAAATGCGCTACGAAACCCTCCTCACCGACACCACCGACGGCATCTGTCGCCTGACGATGAACCGCCCCCAGGTGTACAACGCCCTCAGCCGCCAGCTTTTGCTCGACCTGACCGGGGCCATCCAGACCGCCGCCGCCGACCCCGCCGTGCGGGTCATCGTGCTGACGGGCGCGGGCGACAAAGCCTTCTCGTCGGGAGCTGATTTGAAGGAAGGGCTGGGCGGGGCCAGCAGCCTCGGGCAGGCCCTGCGCGACACGTACAACCCGCTCATCCTCGCCATTCGCGAAGCACCCAAGCCCGTCATCGCCCGGCTCAACGGCGTGGCGGCGGGGGCGGGCTGCTCGCTGGCCCTCGCCTGCGACGCGCGCATCGCCGCCGAAACGGCCTCGCTTTCCCAGATTTTCATCAACATCGGCCTCGTGCCCGACGCGGGTTCCACGTTTTTCCTGCCCCGGCTCGTGGGCACGGCCCGCGCCTTCGACCTCGCCAGCACGGGCCGCATGGTGCCCGCCGCCGAGGCCCTAACCCTCGGCCTCGTGGACCGGGTCGTGCCCACCGACGAGTTGGAGGCGGCCACGCAGGAACTCGCCCTCCGCTACGCCCAGGCCCCCACGGCGGCGATTGGGATGTTGAAAACGTTACTGAACGCCTCGACCACGAACGACCTCCAAACCCAGTTGAACCAGGAAGCCGAAGCCCAGGACCGCGCCGCCCAGACCCGCGACGCGGCGGAGGGCATCACGGCCTTTTTGCAGAAGCGGGCGGCGAAGTTTGATGGGCGCTGACGAAAAATTTTTCGGCCCAGGCGTTGCAATCCGCCCGTCAGCGCCTATTTTTGCAGTCCCTTTTGATAGGAAACGGTTGCGTAGCTCAATTGGATAGAGCATCTGACTACGGATCAGAAGGTTTGGGGTTCGAATCCCTACGCGACCGCAACGAAACAGCCACTTTTCAGGTGGCTGTTTTCATTTCACACCAACGAAATGGAAGCCGCCGGTTCACAATCCCGTCGCCTCAACGCGCTTCAAATCAGCCTGCTTCGGCTTTTTGACCGGGGCATGGCCGACGCTCATGTGCTCGACTTGAAGCGGGTGCTCGTGCGGCATTACGGGGCGCAACTTCGGGAGGAACTGGAGCGGGTTACCGACGAGCGCGGTTACACGCAAGCGGATTTTGAAGGGATGCTTTCCGGCAAGGCTTGCTTTTCCAGACACCGTCTGGAATTTTGATTTGGCGATTATCAAATCTCCGAGAAAGGTTTCTGCTCTACTCCGCGTTCGTCAATTCATCCGCCATCCGTTCGGCCTGTTCCAACACCAGGTCAACCGCTTTCTCCTGCTTGTCGGGTGGGTAGTTGTGCCGCCGGAGCGTGGCCCGCACTAAGTTGCGCAGCCGGGCGCGGACGCTCTCACGCTTTTGCCAGTCGATGCTCACGTTGCGGCGGAGTTTGTCGGTGAGTTCGGCGGCGATTTTCTTCAGCACGTCGTCCGGTAATTCGTCTTTGGCGCTGTCGTGGTTGGCCAGGGCGTCGTAAAAAGCCAGTTCGGCGTCGTTCAGGCCCAGGGTATCGCCCCGGTTGGCCGCTTCCCGAAACTCCTGCGCCAGGTTGACCAGTTCGTTCAGCACGTCGGCGCTTTCGATGGCGCGGTTGCGGTAGCGGGTGAGCGTGTCGGCGAGGCGGTCGGTGAACAGCCGTTCCTGCACCACGTTCAACCGGGTGCGGGCTTTGATTTCGTCGTTGAGCAACTTTTGCAGCACCTCCACGGCCAGGTGACGCTGGGGCAGGTGGCGCACTTCGTCCAGGAAGACGTCGGATAAGATGCCGAGGTTGGGGTTGGGCAACCCGGCCAATTCAAACACGTTTTCAACCCCGCTTGGCTGCACGGCCCGGTTGAGGAGTTGCTTCAACACCGCCCCTTTAAATTCCTTGTCCAGTTTTTCGTCGGGCGTCGTGGATTTAAGCAGGAAGGCCCGCACCGCCCGGTAAAACGCCAATTCGTCGCTGAATTTCTGGGCGTCGGGCAAGGTGCTGCACAAGGCGAAGGCTTTCGCCGCCGCCAGCACCCGGTCGAAAAACCGCTTGCGGTCGGCATCGTCGAGGGCCAGCACCGCCTCGGCGGCCTGCGGCAGCAGGGGCAGCGGGTCGGTGAGGTAGGTAGCGAGGTAGTCCGCGCCGCGCAGCAGGTAGCGGAGGTCGGCCACGGCGTCGGCCAGTTCACCCACGGCTTTTTCCACGTCCACGTTGGGCGAACCTTGCCCGCCGCTGTCGGTGTAGATTTTCAGGGCGTGCTTGAGTTCGGTGGCGATGCCGATGTAATCGACCACCAGTCCGCCCGACTTGTTTTTGAACACCCGGTTCACCCGCGCGATGGCCTGCATCAGGTTGTGGGCCTGCATGGGTTTGTCCACGTACATCGTGTGCAGGCTGAGCACGTCGAAGCCCGTCAGCCACATGTCGCGCACGATGACCAGCCGCAGCGGGTCGGCGGGGTCTTTGAAGCGTTTCTCAAACAACTTCCGCACCACCGGCGGGTGAACGTGGCCCTTCACGGGTTCCTTGTCGGCGGCCGAGCCGGTCATCACCACCTTGATGACCCCTTTTTTCACGTCGGGGTCGTGCCAGTTGGGGCGGAGCTTCACGATGGCCGCGTACAGCAGGGCGCAGATTTCGCGGCTCATGCCCACAATCATGGCCTTGCCGCCGTTCTGAATGCCGGTTTCCCCGGAACGGGCCTCGAAATGCGCCACCAAATCGGCGGCGAGGCGGTCGAGGCGGGGCTGGGCACCGGCCAGTTTTTCGAGGGTCGTCCAGCGGGCTTTCTCGGCTTCGCGCCGGGCCACGTCCCCCTCGTCTTCCAGCACGTCTTCGACTTCCTCGTTGATTTCGGCCACTTCCTCGTCGTCCTGCACGAGGTGCAAATCCACCAGGCGGCTTTCGTAGTAAATCGGCACCGTGGCCCCGTCGGTTTCGGCCTGTTTGATGTCGTAGATGCTCACGTAGGGGCCGAACACCTGCCGGGTGTCGGCCACGTCGGTTTCGAGCGGGGTGCCGGTGAAGCCCACGAACGTGGTGTTTGGCAAACCCCGTCCGGTATTTGCCGGTTTTGGGATTCAGTTCTTTTTCCAGGCCGTACTGCGAGCGGTGGGCTTCGTCGGCAATGACCACCACGTTGGCCCGGTCGCTCAGCAGCGGGAAATCGGTTTCGCCCTTCAGCAGACTGAATTTCTGGATGGTCGTGAAGAAAATGCCCCCCGAAGCCCGGTCGCGGAGCAAGGCGCGGAGGTGTTCGCGGTCGTAGGCCTGCACGGGGGTTTCCTTCAACACGCCCGCCGCGTTGCTGAATTGCTGGAACAGTTGCCCGTCGAGGTCGTTGCGGTCGGTCACCACCACGAGCGTGGGGTTGCGCATGGCGGGTTGCTGGCGGAGTTTGCCCGCGAAACAGGCCATCGAAATGCTCTTGCCGCTCCCCTGCGTGTGCCACACGATGCCGCCCTGCCGGGAGCCGGGCGTGGTGGCCTGAATCCGCCCGGCGTAGGGCGCGGGGGCGTCGTGGACTTCCACCGCCGCCGTACCCGGCTGCACGGCGGCACGCAGGGTTTGCTCCACGGCGGTCCGCACGGCGTGGAATTGGTGGTAGGCGGCGATTTTCTTAATCAGCGTGCCGTCCGGTCCCGGCTCGAACAGCACGAAGTGCCGCAGGTAATCGAGGAACAATTCGCGGTCGAAAAAGCCCCGAACGACTTTTTCCAACTCGTACTCCAGGTCGGGCTTGTCGTGCTCGCTAGCGAGGGTCCGCCAGGGCATGAACCGCTCCCGGTCGGCGGTGAGCGACCCGACGCGGGCAAACTTGCCGTCGGACACCACGAGCGCCACGTTGGGCAGGAACAAATCGGGCAACTCCTGCCGGTAGGTCTGGAGTTGTTCGTAGGCGTCCCACACGTCGGTTTGCTGGTTGAGCGGGTCTTTGAGTTCAAGCACCGCCACCGGCAGGCCATTCAGAAACGCCACGAGGTCGGGGCGGCGGGGCTGGCGGCCCGTTTTCATCGTAAACTGCGTGACCACCAGCCAGTCGTTGCGCCCGGCGTCGTCGAAATCCACGAGCCAGGCCCGGTCGCCGCGCAGGTCGCCGTCGGGGGTGGGCACGTCCACGGGCACGCCGTCGGTGAGCCAGGTCTGCACCACGCGGTTGCTTTCCACCGGGTGCGGGTGCTGGGCGCGGGCCACGCGCTGGGCGGCTTCGCGCACCACGGCCTCGGGCAGGGCCGGGTTGAGGCGGCGCAGTGCCTCCAGCAGCCGACCGGGCAGCAGGGCCTGTCGGTAGGTTTCGCGCTCGGGCCGGGAGCCGTTGGGCGAAAGGTCGGGGCCGGCCGCGACGGTCCAGCCGGTTTCGTGGAACCACTGGCAGGCGAGGTGTTCGAGGTCGATTTCGTTCAGTTGCATGGCGTCGGGGCTACGAGCCGAATGAATCCAAACTTTTAAAAATAAGTCTCCCCCTGCGCGTCAGAAAACCTCCCCTCACGTCATTGCGAGCGGAGGCGAAAAAAGCGACGCGCAGCGGAGTTTTTTTCGCCGGAGCGAAGCGGTCCGCCGCTGCGGCAATCCCCTGCCGGAGACCAAGAGAGCTTTCACCGAACACTGTTTCATTTCAACCATTCTTCCCTGAAGCTACTTCGGCTACCGGGAGGGGATTGCCGCAGCGGCGGACCGCTTCGCTCCGGTTTTCAATTTTCGTTTCTCTTAATTGAAAACCGGAGCGAAGCAATGACGCGGCTTTGGGAGGTTTTTTTTACTGACGGTTTTTTACGAAATCCTATTTTCTACAACCCACCCACCCTTCGCAGCAACTCCACCAGCAAGGCTTCGAGGGCGTCGTCGAAATCGGCGGAGGTGGGCGCGGGGGGCAGGGGAAACCAGATGGGGTAAATGCCCCGGTCAATCAGAAAATGCTCGCGGTCGCGGCGCTGCCGGGCCGTGGCGGGCAGGGGCTGAAACGCGTAGTGCGGCGGCTGGTGGGGGTCGGTGGCGGCGGCGCGGCGCAGCAAATCGACCGTGCGGTCGGTGCCGAGGCTGGCCCCCAGAAACAGCAGGTTGTGGCTGGCTACGACCAAGCCCAACTCGACCAGCACCGCGCTGCCCGGCGCGTAGGCGGCTTCGTACTCGGCGGTGGTGAACACGCGCCCCGTGGGGTGTTCGCAGTCGCCGTGGAGTTTGAGCAGCGTCGTCAGGTCGGGGTCGCGGTGGCGGCGGTAGCGCGAGAGGTCGGCCCCGTAGAGCACCGAGCCGGGCGGGTGGCCTTCGTCGGCATAGACTTCCTCCAGCACCCGGTCGAAGTTGGTCGTCAGCACGAGGCCGGGAAACAGCGCGGGCAGCAAGCGCACCGGCCCCCGGATGGCCTCCGGGGTGAGGCGGAAGCGGTGGGCCAGTTGCTCGTTGAACAGCGCCAGCGGCATGCCGTCGCGGAGCAGGTCGGCGGCGGTTTCGTAGGCCCCGCGCCGGAGGCAGGCCCGAAACGTTCGCGGGTTGCAGGCCGAATCGTGGAGGAGGAGTTGCAGAAACTCGCCCCAGCCGGGCAACCCCGCCGACCGCGACATCCCCGCCCCCACGAAGGGCACCACCTGCTGGCGGCGGTGGGCGTCGGCCAGGTCGTTGAGGCGCTCGGCGTTGTGCGGGTCGGCGGCGAGGATGTCGCGCAGCCGGGCCTGCCGCCGGGGCAGCCACTCGTCGTTGAGCCAGCGCTGGTACTCGTTTTGGTAGGCGGTTTCGTCGAGGTTCAGAATCGCCAGGGGCGACATCCGGGTTTCGCCCAGCACCACGTTGCCCTCGCCGTCGATTTCGGCCTGGAGTTGGGCTTCAAATTCGGCGCGCAGGCGGTTCATCGGTTACGCAAGGCGGACTTCGCCCGACAAGAGTTTGGGTAACAACTCGTCGCGGAGCGCGGCGAGGATGCGGGATTCTTCCAGGTTTTGCTTAATGTTCAGCATCACGGGTTCCACGATTTCATCAAATGCGGAAGCAACGGCTAAGTCGTCCGGTATGGGCAAATGAACGTTGGAAAACGTGTCCCGCGTGATGGTGTCGAAAACGGTTCCGTGGCTGCTTTGCTTTAGAATCGCTACGAGTTCACGGGTAGCAAAATAGGTGAAAAACGGCCCTGAATTTTTGCCACGAATTGCGTAGCATGATTGATTCATTGTCATCGGGCAAGCGGTCAACGCTAACCGGCCAACCGTGCCACGGGCTGAAATAATTGTGGTCAATTCAGGCAAAAGTCGGGTCGAAGAATTTTTTAGTCCGCTTTCCGAAATTGACTTTTCCGTTTCAATCACAAAAACGTCGCTTTCGCTCGGCGCATCGACAACCGAAAACCACGGAATGTCACCGTCCCAATATTCGGCAATCGACGTTTTGGGCGTTCCGCCGCCAATCAATTCAACGGTTTCGGCAAAACTTTTCACCGCCCACCCCTTCGGAATTTCCCCCAACGCCGATTCCTCCAATTCATCGGGAAACAGCGCCAGCACCTCCGGCGTGAGGCCGAGGCGGCGGCAGGTTTCGGCCTCCGGCTCGCCGCTCAGTTTGGCCCGCACGGGGTCAAACGCCACGAACCAGCTTTGAAACAGCGCCCGCGCCAGCGCCTCCAGCGTGGCGTTGAGTTGGCGGTTGAGTTCGATTTTGTCGTCCAGCGTGCCGAGGACGTGGGCGATGCGGCGCTGGTCGTTTTCAGGAGGCAGCCAGATTTGCAAACTTTTCAAACGGTCAGTCGGCAAACGTCCTGTGCCATGACCAGCAAGTTCGACTGCCGCAAGCAGAGTCGGTTTCGCCGCCAAAACTGCATAATTCAGATAGCGGCTATCGACCCCTTTTTTCGCCACCAACGCCTTCAAATCCTGATTGAAAGCAAGGTCACGTTCAGCAATGCAGGTTGGAACGTCCGAAATCAAGGTCATCCCACGCGTCAAAATCAGCGTAGCTCCTGCCGGAGCCAGACGGGTGCCGTTTTTTAAACCTTCTTCTGAAATGTGGTCTTCCGCGTCAAAAAGGCGAGGAGTTTTCAAATCTTTTGCAGAAACCCACGGAATATCTCCAATCCAATAATCTTCCCTGGCTTTGGATGGGGTTCCACCAGAAGTAATGTCGGCGATATCTTCGAGTCTGACCCAAACGTCGTTATTCGCCATACCCCATTTTTTCAAAGTTTTCCAAAATCACTTCCTGCAAGCGGGCGCTTTCGGCAAACTGCCCGCGCAGTTGGGTCACCAGCCGGGGCATGGCCACCTCGTAGGCGTCGCCGGTGCGCTCCTTTTCCTCGGCCCCCACGTAGCGGCCGGGGGTGAGCACGTAGTCGTGGGCGGCGATGTCGCCCAGGCTGGCGCTGCGGCAAAACCCCGGCTCGTCGGCGTAGCCATCGCCCCGCTGCCAGCGGTGGTAGGTGCCCACCACGCGGGCCAGGTCGGCGGCGGCGAAGTCGCGCCGCACCCGGTCGCGCATGAAGCCCAGGTTGCGGGCGTCGATGAACAGCGTTTCGCGCTGGCGGTCGCGGCGGCCTTCGCGGGCTTTTTTCGAGCGGGTGAGCACCCAGACGCAGGCCGGAATCTGGGTGTTGGTGAAGAGTTGGCCGGGCAGGGCCACCATGCACTCGATGAGGTCGGCCTCGACGAGCTGGCGGCGGATGTCGCCCTCGCCGTTGGTGTTGCTGCTCATCGAGCCGTTGGAGAGCAGCACCCCCGCCCGCCCCGTGGGGGCCAGGTGGTGGGCAATGTGCTGGAGCCAGGCGAAGTTGGCGTTGGCGTTGGGGGGCGTGGCGTACTCCCAGCGGCGGTCGTCGGCCACGGCGGGCGCGCCCCAGTCCTTGAGGTTGAAGGGCGGGTTGGCCATCACGAAGTCGAAGCGCTCGCCCGTGAAGGCGTCGTTGAGCAGCGTATCGCCGAGGGCCACGCGGGCCTCGATGTTGCGGATGACGAGGTTCATCTGGGCCAGCCGCCAGGTGGTGGGGTTCGATTCCTGCCCGTAGACGGCCACCTTGCGCTTCTGCTCCTCGGCGTTGTAGTGCTTCTGCCCGGCGTGCTGTTCGATAAACCGCTCCGACTGCACGAAAAAACCGCCTGACCCACAGCAGGGGTCGTACACCCGGCCCTGGAAGGGTTCGAGCATCTCGACAATGAGGCCTACGATGGCCTGCGGCGTGTAGTACTGCCCGCCTTTTTTGCCTTCGAGGGAGGCAAATTCGCCCAGGAAATACTCGTACACGTGGCCGAGGATGTCTTTGGAGCGCAGCGTGGCGTGGCGGAAGGGGATGCTCGCCACGAGGTCGAGGAGGCGGCCCAGCTTGTCGGCCCCGAGTTGGAGGCGGGCGTAATCCTTATTGAGCACGTTGCGCAGGCGGGGGTTGTCGTCTTCGACGGCCTGCATGGCGCGGTCGAGGAGCACGTCGAGGCCCTTGAATTTTTCGGGTTCGCCGTCGGGGTTTTTGGGCGTGACGGAGCCGGGTTCGATGGGCACGGTGCCGTCGGGCAACACGATGGGTTCGCCGGGCGGGAGCTTGGCTTTTTCGACCAGAAAACTCCACCGCGCCCGCTGGGGCACCCAGAACACGTTTTTTTCGGTGTAGTAATCGCGGCCTTCGAGTTCGGTTTTTATCAATTCCAGGTCAGCGTCGCCGAGGAAATAGTCGTTTTCAGGGTTACGAAAAGCGGCTTTCAGTTCCTGCTGGCGCTCCTCGAAGGCGTCGGAGACGTACTTCAGGAAAATCAGGCCGAGCACGACGTGCTTGTACACGGCGGCGTCGAGGTTGGAGCGCAGTTGGTCGGCGGTGTTCCAGAGGCGGCGGTCGAGGTCCCGGAAAAACTGGTCGGGGTTACTGTCAACGAGCATGGGCAAAAGCGGGCCGGGTGGGGCGGTGAATGCGGAATGGGTTGGGTGGGCGAAGATAGGGGTTTTCTCGGCTCGCGGGAAGGCACATGTTTGCCCTCACATCAACAACTATTGGCCTTACCCGCTCAACTCAAGGACAGAGGTGGTGGGCAAAACGTCGTATTTCAAACCGATGGTTCTTGCTCTCGCTTCTCCTATCTTCACGGCAAAACAGCACGAATGGCCCTCACTTTAGTTTTGAAAGAACTCCTGGCCCTACGCCAGGAAACCGAGTGGATTGAGTACAAAGTCAACAACAGCAGCCCGCAGGAAATCGGCGAATACATTTCGGCGCTTTCCAACAGCGCCTGTTACCATGAGCGCGACAAAGCGTACCTGATTTTTGGCGTTGAAGACGAAACGTACCGGGTTGTTGGCACCACGTTAAAGCCCCGCCAGGAGAAAATTGGCTCCCAGGAATTAGAAAACTGGCTGGCCACCCAACTCACGCCCCCCGTTGATTTCAACATTCACGAAGTTGAGTACGAAGGCCAGCCGGTGGTCGTGTTCGCCATCGACGCGACCCGCCACACGCCGGTCAGTTTCAAGGGCAGGCCGTACATCCGCATCGGCAGCTACAAAAAATCGCTCGACGACCACCCCGAGCGCGAACGAAAAATCTGGAATCAGACCAACCGGTACTCGTTCGAGAAAGAAATCGCCTTTGCCGGGGCAACGTCCGAACGGGTTTTGGAACTGATTGATTACGCGGGTTACCTTGACCTGACCGGCCAAACCCACCCCGGCACCACGACCGGCATTCTGGACCGGTTGCAGCAGGAGAAAATCATTATCCGGCGCGACGACGGGCTTTTTGACGTGTCAAACCTGGGGGCCATTCTTTTCGCCCGGCGCACCGACGATTTTGAAGCGCTCGCCCGCAAGGCCGTGCGGGTCGTTTCGTACCACGGCAACAACCGCATCCGCACCCGGAAAGAGCAGGTCGGTACGAAAGGGTACGCGGTGGGCTTTGAAGGGGTGGTCGAATACATCAACGGACAATTGCCCACGCAGGAAGAAATCGGCCCGGCACTCCGGCGCGAAAAGGCGGTTTATCCGCCGCTGGCCATCCGCGAGTTGGTGGCCAACGCCATCATTCACCAGGATTTCGGCGTGGGTGGCTCGTCGCCGATGGTCGAAATCTTCGACAACCGCATTGAAATCACCAACCCCGGCAAGCCCATCATTTCGACGCTCCGCTTCATCGACCACAGCCCGCAGAGCCGGAACGAGCTGCTGGCGCGGGTGATGCGCAAACTCAAGATGTGCGAGGAACGGGGCAGTGGCATCGACAAAGTCGTGTTTGAATGCGAATTCCATCAACTGCCCGCGCCCGACTTCGTTGAAGGCGACAATTACACGAGGGTGGTGCTGTACGCTCCCAAAACGTTTCGGCAAATGGACAAGCAGGACAAAATCAGGGCTTGCTACCAACACTGTTGCCTGAAAGTAGTAACGGGCGAGGTGATGACCAACCAATCGTTGCGCCTCCGGTTTGGAGTTGACGAGAAAAACTATCCGACGATTTCCCGAATCATCGCCGACGCGGTCGAGTCGAAATTCATTCGGTTGTACGATGAAGAAAACAAAGCTCGCCGGTACACAAAGTATGTGCCGTGGTGGTTTTAATGTACCTGTAATGTAACTGTAAACCATAACAAGCCTTTACCCATAAGCTTAATTGTTTGATTTATAAAGATTTAATCTTTATTTCTAATGTGACAGTAATGTGATTTAGCTGGTACAGTTGGTAACATAGGGTCTTTGGGAGGTGGGACAAGGGCGGAAAAAGGTAGAATTGGACCCCGGCGTCCTTTCTGCTTTTACACACACACGACGCATGAATCTACGCGCCCTCCTCCCCCTCCTGCTCCTCCTCACCCCCCCCGCCCTCGCCCAGCAACTTCCCTACTCCCAGCGCATGGCCGACGCCATGCTCGTTACCCACCGCGATTCGGTAGCATACGTGAAGGAAGGCAAGAGCGACCGCTGGGATTACGAAACCGGCGTGCTGCTGCGGGGCATCGAGCTGGTGTGGAACCGCACCGCCGACGCCCGCTACTTCGACTTCATCCAGCGCACGATGGACCGCTACGTGCAGCCCGACGGCAGCATCCGCACGTACCGGCCCGACGAGTTCAACATCGACCACGTGACGCCGGGGCGGGCCTTGCTGCTGCTCTACCAGCAAACCCTGCCCAACCGCGAGAAGTACCGCAAAGCCGCCGACCTGCTCCGGCAGCAACTGGCCCAGCAGCCCCGCACGAAAGAAGGTGGCTTCTGGCACAAAAAGCGCTACCCCAACCAGATGTGGCTCGACGGCTTGTACATGGCCGAGCCGTTTTACGCCGAGTACAGCCGGATTTTCAAGCAACCCGAGGCCTTCGACGACATCGCCAACCAGTTCGTGTGGATGGAACGGCACGCCCGCGACCCGAAAACCGGCCTGCTCTACCACGGCTGGGACGAAAGCCGCGAACAGAAGTGGGCTAACCCTCTGACGGGCCAGTCGCCGAACTTCTGGAGCCGGGCCATGGGCTGGTACGCGATGGCCCTGGTGGACGTACTCGACTATTTCCCCCAGAACCACCCCCGCCGGGGCGAACTCGTCGCCATTTTCCAGCGGCTCATGCCCGCCGTGGTGAAGTACCAGGACCCGAAAGAAGGCGGCTGGTACCAGGTGACCAACCGGGGCGGGGACAAAGGCAACTACCTCGAGGCCTCCGCCACGGGGATGTTCGTGTACGCCCTGGCGAAAGGCGTGCGGCTGGGCTACCTCAACCCGGCCCTGCTCGACGCGGCGAAGCGGGGCTACGCGGGGATGCTCAAAAACTTCATTTCGACGGACACCGACGGCCAGATTCACCTCGAAAAAACGGTCCTCGTCAGCGGCCTCGGCGGGACGCCCTACCGCGACGGTTCCTACGAATACTACCTCAGCGAACCCCTCCGGCAGGACGATTTGAAGGGCGTCGGGCCGTTCATCATGGCCAGCGTGGAGATGGAAATCGCGGCGGAAAACGCCGTGGGCAAGGGCAAAACCGTGGCCGTGGACAACCACTTCAACCGCGAATTCCGCAAAGGCTTCGATGGGCAGCCGGAGCCGTTCCACTACACCTGGGAAGACCGGATGCACTCGGGGTTTTTCTTCTGGGGGAATGCCTTCCGGGAATTGGGGGCCAGCCTCGCCACCGTCGGCACCGCGCCCACCGCCGCCTCGCTCCGGGGCGTGGACGTGTTCATCGTGGTGGACCCCGACACGCCGAAGGAAACCGCCAACCCAAATTACGTGTCCGACGCCGACGTGAAAGCTCTCGCCGATTGGGTGAAGGCGGGCGGCGTGCTCGTGCTGATGGCCAACGACACGGCCAACTGCGAAATTCCCCGCTTCAACCGGCTGGCGGGGGCCTTCGGGATGGAGTTCACGGCCAAAAATCGCAACATGGTGCAGGGCACGAACTGGGAACAGGGCCTCGTG
>ERZ1066119.1105-NODE-1105-length-15700-cov-6.849728_pt1 | contig 15700 bp, 13 predicted proteins | sample MGYA00382766_ERZ1066119 | MGnify/ENA primary metagenome ERZ1066119 (study PRJEB33369, sample SAMEA5778349) | biofilm metagenome | biome: Industrial cooling water; feature: Water cooling tower basin; material: Biofilm | place: United Arab Emirates | collected...
GCCGATCCAATTCCGATGAATTTGTCGCCGCTAATCCCAACTTTTGCAGCATCAAATTTCTGTAAGCGATCGCATAACATTCATCAAATTTTGCTAATCCAGCTTCCATATCGTTCGCATCGATTACCGCTTTCAACGGCTTCTGAAGCATTGCCAAATTCCACTGACAAATATTTGGCTGTTGTCCGTAACAGTAACGTCTAGAATAGTCAAAATAAGCCGCAGTGAATAGCGGATCGTAGGTAGGAATGAAAGCATAGGGACCGTAATCAAAACTTTCACCTGCAATCGACATATTATCTGTATTTAATACTCCATGACAAAATCCAGCTGCCATCCACTGAGCAGATAATTCTGCCACTCGCTGGACTAACTCGGCATAAAATAGGGCATAGGCATCAGATTTACCCCAAATATGCGGATAGTAAGACTCGATCGCATGGTCTAAAAGTCTTCTGATTAAATCTGCACGTTTGAGATAATGCAAGCGTTCAAACGTACCAAAACGAATGTGCGATCGGCTAAATCTTACCATCACCGAAGATCGCGTAGGAGAAGGTTCGTCACCGCGCCATAGTTGTTCACCCGTCTCAACTAAACTGAAACAGCGAGAAGTCCGCACGCCCATATAATGCAAGGCTTCTGCTGCTAAAACTTCCCGCACTCCGCCTTTAAGGGTTAACCTACCATCACCACCACGAGAATAAGGAGTTGTTCCACTCCCTTTCGTGCCAAAATCATAGAGTTCGCCGTCTACTCCGCGCACTTGACCGTAGAGGAAACCTCTACCATCACCCAAAAACGGGTTATACTCGCCAAACTGATAGCCGTGGTAGCGGAGTGCTAGTAAAGGTTCTCGCCCTTGAAATTTACCAAAAGCCTCGATAAAGTCTGCATCTGTTACTGCTGTGAGATCTAATCCAATTTGAGGTAACAAGCGATCGCTACGATAGCGCAAAACGTGCTGGGGAAATTCGGCAGCCCTAACTTCATCAAAATAATCGTCGCCGAGAGATTCTAAAGCAGGTTCGTAGTCCAGAGATAGAAAAGGATTGGGTCTATTCATTACCAGCAGGTTCGATGAGCTGCATAGTCCATTGTTGCATCTAGAATAACGTAAGTATTTCTTCCTTTTGTCCGATCTACACCCAGATATTAGATCGTAGAATCAGTTAAAGGATATGGTTGTAGTTGCTTGTATTCATTGAAAAGCGACCACCATGTTCGTTTGCCGCAGGCAAGTAGAGTGAGTCAAAGCCGATCTCTTTACATAGCGATCGCAGAATAAACCTTTGACAATCGCTTTTGACAATTGCGAAGGTTTCCTATACTGAGAAGAGGAATACTGGACTACTTTATATCTATGAGCAACATCCAAGATCAAATCGAACAGGAAAGAGAGCTAGCAAGACGTGCTTGCGAAACCAGCGGAGACAATTCTGCCGAGTGCGCGGCAGCTTGGGACGCAGTAGAAGAACTACAAGCTGAGGCTTCCCACAAACGGCAGGTCAAGCCCAAATCTTCTCTAGAAATGTACTGCGATGAAAACCCTGAAGCTGCTGAATGCCGCGTTTACGACGAGTAAAGATTCAGTTGGTATTACCAAATATTAACTTAGATGGCAACAAGGATAATTTTTCTGTATCCCTTGTTGCTGTTTTTCATTAAGTAATTGGCACTTAGCGATTAGCAATTATTATTGTTATCGGTGGTTAAATACATAAACCTCAGTCCTCGATCTCTAGCCTCCGATATATGCAAAGCGATATTTGGTTTCGACCGTTGATTTGGATGGATTTTCGCTTGGCGCTGTTATTTACCGTTCTAGCGCCATTAATTCTAGTTATCTGGGCATTTGTGCGAAAAGTAGAACCCATGCAGCACCTGTTAGCAATTTACTGGCGGGTGGCGAGTTTGCTAGCGATCGCATTGTACGTGTCTATCGCACCGTTCCAAGTCGGATTCATTGCCGGATTGATGTCACGCATTCTCATTCCACTGTCCCTCTGGTTTTGGATCGATCTCAATGAAGAAATTCAAGACTTGCCAAGTAGTGCTTTGAAACTCAGCTTTAATGCTTGGCGCTGGGCAGTGACGCTTTACTGTATCATCGGCGCGATCGCTCAATTGCCGAGTTTGCAGTGTGCCTTTTCGGACACGTTCCTGCAAGATCCCCTTTGTCAAGCTTGGCTAGAAGTCCCCTTGGTCTATAAAGATATGTTTCATCCAAACACGCAACCAGGTTTCCTCGGCTTTATTGGTGGCATGGGTTTGGTCGTTTACGTCTTGTACTTAATCTATTTTGTTTTCCTTAAACTAGGTAAACAAGGACGATTTGCAGTCAAGCAATGATGCATTCTGTAGGAAAACGGCTGGAGAGATATTCGGCGATCGCCAAGCAAGAGGTTTTGATCGTCACTGTGGAGACTGAAGGCGTCACCGATCGTATTGCCATCTTCAAAGGTTTCTCCAGCTCGTTAACCAGCCCTACAGCCTTCGATCCAGACGTTCCAGTGATTCCAGATACAGCCAGAATTGTAGCGATCGATCGCGTTGCCAGTCCCTACAATCCTCAGTCTCCCCAGTACATCCAGCAAGGACTGACTTGGGAGGAATTTCAACCGCTACTTACGGCTTTAGGGGTATAGCGCTCGACTTTCTTCGAGCAAGCATATTTGAATTTTCAGTAAATTTACTGTTTTTATTATCCTTTGCGCATGGAGAGATAGTAAAATCGCCGATAAAGTCTGTTACCTGGGTAACAGAAAAACACCGAAAACATTTTTACAAAACAAAAATCTACCGAAATTTTTAAGGAAGTGTTATTCTCCAAGCGTGGGTGTTGTGTGAGGAGTCAGGAGTCAATGTTTTTATGCTAAAGCAGAATTATCGCCGCGATCGCCAAACTAAAACAAATATACCAGCAGCCAACAACTCGCAACTCGATCTTCCCGCGACAGCTTTATTTGGTACGGATGGCATTCGGGGACGAGTAGGAGATTTACTTGATGAGGCTTTGGCTTGGCAAGTGGGGTTCTGGACTGGTCAAGTCTTGCAGCAGCAAACTGACGACGATCTCAGTCCAGTTATTGTGGGGCAGGACTCTAGAAACTCCAGTGAAATGCTAGCAACTGCTTTATCTCAAGGTCTTGTAGCTGCGGGGCTAGAGGTTTGGCATGTCGGTTTGTGTCCGACTCCTGGCGTTGCATATCTCACCAGTGTCAGCAATGCCGCAGGTGGAGTCATGATCTCTGCCAGCCACAACCCCCCAGAAGACAACGGGATTAAAATCTTTGGCAGCGATGGTGCTAAACTCGCTCAACCCTTACAAGAAGCAATTGAAGCAGGAATCCGAGGAAACGCAGTACCTACGTCTATTCAAGTACAGGGATATTACGTTCGGCGACCGGAGTTAGTCCAGAAATACATTGAATCTTTGAAAGTACCGCTATTATCCGATCGCGATTTTATCGGTATGCGTGTCGTGCTAGACCTAGCTTGGGGAGCAGCAGTTGGATTAGCACCGAGTTTATTCCGCGAGCTAGGTGCAGAGGTTATCTGCCTGCACGATCGACCCGATGGCGATCGGATCAACGTCAACTGCGGTTCTACTCATCTCGGACTGCTGAAAGCAGCCGTAAACCAACATTCAGCCCATCTGGGATTTGCCTTTGATGGCGATGCCGACCGAGTGTTAGCAGTAGATTGTCAAGGTAGACCTGTGGATGGTGACTGCATCCTCTACTTGTGGGGACAAACCTTGCGACAAGCGCAAAAGTTGCCAGATAACCTGATTATTTCTACTGTGATGGCAAACTTGGGTTTCGAGCGGGCATGGCAAAACCAGGGTGGTAAACTGATTCGGACGGCTGTCGGCGACCAATACGTACAAGCAGAAATGGTACGAACTGGAGGTATGTTAGGTGGAGAACAGTCGGGGCACATCCTCTGCCGTCACTATGGTATTGCTGGGGATGGTTTATTAACTGCCCTTCACTTAGCTGCGTTGGTTAGACAAGCAGGGGTGTCTTTAACCCAATTAGTAGACCAAAGCTTTCAAACCTATCCGCAACTATTACGCAACGTGCGAGTAGAAAACCGCGATCGCCGGATGAATTGGCAACAGTGCGAACCCTTGCAAAATGCGATCGCGCAAGCCGAAGCCGCAATGGGCGATCGCGGTCGCATCCTAGTCCGTGCCTCCGGTACAGAACCCGTGATCCGCGTCATGGTAGAAGCCGCCTGTAGCGAACTCACCCACCATTGGACGGAGACTTTAGTTTCTGCCGTTGAAAAACATATTGCAGCATAGACAAAATTGTGGCGCGGTTGCACAAGGTTGCACAAAGGCGATCTCCTGTTCGAAGACAGTTGAGCGTCGCTCGGAGCGTCTGCTGTTTTCGCGTCCTAGTTAGATAGCAGACGATCGTTCAAGTACGTAAATTGAAGATTTCCACAAGCCCGATGACAATTAAATACACTGCCACAATATAATTCAGCAGTCGAGGAAGAATCAAAATTAGTATCCCTGCTATTAAAGCGATAATTCCGTTAATACTAATACTGACGGCGATATTAGAAGACTGTTGTGCTAGAAGCGGAAAGTCAAGCATGGCTAACTCTACGGATAACAGCTTTGTTTCTAATCTTACTTTTCTTTATCCACTGCTGGTAGTTGTAAGTCTGGAGTGCAACAAAATTCTCTGCACGCGATCCCAATTGAGACTTTACTAACAACATCCCAATGGATGAATGTTGCAGCAAGCTGCGTGAAGTACACTAACAAGACAAATTATTCAATTGAGCAGCTAAATGAACGATCGAGCCATTGAAAACTATGGTGTTGTGGGGAATATGCACACAACAGCCTTGGTAGGGTTGAATGGCTCGATTGACTGGTTTTGTTTTCCTCAGCATGACTCCCCCAGCATATTTGCAGCGTTGCTCGATCCCGACAAGGGTGGGCACTTCCAGATTGCTCCTCTTGTCAAGGATGTGACTCACAAACAATTTTACTGGTATCAAACTAATGTTTTGGTAACTCGTTTCCTTTCGTCCTGCGGTGTTGGCGAGGTCATCGACTTCATGCCTGTTGGTCTATCAGCGCAGGAGCGGGGCTATCATTGGCTCATCCGGCGCGTGAGGGTGATTCGCTGCACGATGGATTTTTGCCTAAAGTGTCATCCGGCATTCAACTATGCTCGCGATCGCCATAAAACAACTATTACAGATGTAGGTGCTTACTTTGAGTCTCCAGGACTAAATTTGGCACTGGTCACAGAAATTCCTTTGCAGCAGGATAATAACGGAGTCTTCGCTAAATTTACCCTAGAAGCTGGAGAAGAAGTTGTCTTTGTCTTGCGGCAAATAGATTCTCTATCTGGTTGTGGCTTACCGCTCAATTGCAACGAGGCACAAAACCTGTTCAAACACACTGTTGACTATTGGCGGAGTTGGCTGTCGAAATGCAAATATAAGGGGCGCTGGCGCGAGATGGTGGAGCGATCGGCATTAGTGCTGAAACTGCTAACCTACGAACCTACTGGAGCGATTGTCGCTGCGCCAACTTGCAGCCTACCAGAAGAAATTGGCGGAGAGCGGAATTGGGACTATCGCTATACCTGGATTCGAGATGCAGCATTTACAGTATACGGACTGCTGCGCATTGGCTTTACCCAAGAAGCAGCTCAGTTTGTGAATTGGCTAGAATGTCGCTGCCATGAATTTAAGCCGGATAGTCCCTTACAGGTTGTCTACAGCATTGATGGCAAGCACAACTTGGATGAAGAAATTTTAGAACACTTAAGTGGTTACGAAGATTCGCGTCCGGTACGGATTGGCAACGCCGCCTACAATCAGCTCCAACTCGATATTTATGGCGAGTTGATGGATGCCGTCTATCTTTATAACAAGCATGGTTCGTCTATTTCCTATGACTTGTGGACTTACCTGCGACAGTTGCTTGACTGGGTTTGTGACAATTGGCAGCGGGAAGACGAAGGAATTTGGGAATCGCGGGGCGGACGCAAGCAATTTGTCTACTCAAAACTGATGTGTTGGGTAGCACTAGATCGAGGTATTCGTCTGGCTGATAAGCGCTCTTTCCCTGCCAACCGCCAGCACTGGTTGACCACCCGCGATCGCATTTACGAGGAAATTATGGATCGGGGATGGAGCGAGGAGCGCCGTGCCTTCGTACAGTATTACGGCTGCGACTTGCTCGATGCTAGTAATTTAATTATGCCTTTGGTACTTTTCCTTTCTCCTAACGATCCGCGAATGCTACAAACGCTCGATGCCATCGGTCAGCTACCAGAAGCAGGCGGACTAGTCTCAAATAGCTTGGTGTACCGTTACAATCTGGAAAGTGCTGGCGATGGTCTCAACGGTAAAGAAGGAACTTTTAACATCTGTACTTTTTGGCTAGTCGAAGCTTTGACCCGTGCGGGACGAGTCGATCCTATGAAGCTCGAACGAGCGAGTTTGATGTTTGAAGAAATGCTCAGTTATGCTAACCATCTAGGACTGTATGCTGAAGAAACGAGCGCTAGTGGTAGAGCTTTAGGCAATTTTCCTCAAGCTTTTACTCACTTATCTCTCATTAGCGCTGCGTGGAACTTAAATAAAGCACTTGATGAGGCGGGGTAGGTTGTAGGAACTCAACTCAACCAAGTCAATTATTATCTGAAAAAGTTTTCGATTTTGAGCGATCGCCCCTTCGCTAGTACTGACTGCTAGTCTGGGGGCAAGGACTAGCGGCGAACGACGATCTCGACCAATAGCGGAAAATACAAACAGGAAAACACTTTGATTGTGAGAAATTATGTGGCTTGTAACCATTACCTGTTCATCTGAGACTTGGAAACGCCTGAGTTCTGACTTTCTAGCCATAGCAGATAAGTACCCAGGCACTTGTACTTCCTCTAAAAAAATGCCGGATGGCAAGCGCTTCATGGAATACAAAATTGAGGATGTCGGGGATGCCGAAGCCTTTCAAGATGAGTGCCAAAATCTTGAAGGGTTTACCGCTGTGTTTGAGTCGCTTTAGGCTCTCGCGATCGCCTCTGTGTTGCCAATCTTACTTCGACTAGTTGCGATCGCAGAAGATTGGGGCTCTGTCGATTTTTATTTACTTGTGTTAATAGCAATAAAGTCCGCTCGAAAACTGTAGGAAAATAAAGCTAAAGGTTTTTGTTAGAATCATAAGACTCCAAGTATTTACTGCAAAACGGACGATTTTTCGTAGGTGTTCTGAGGGGTGTCCGACTTAATAACGTCTAGCTGAATTCTGAGAGAACAACTAGCGGCTAGACTGGCGTGTCCATACCCTCTGGAGGACGACAAAATGAATACTCATCAATTCATCAGTCAATACGAGGCAGGAAGAAGAGATTTTAAAGGAATATCCCTTCATCAGGCAAACCTAGCTAGAGTAGATTTGAGTGGAGCAGATTTGAGTGGGGCAGACTTGAGCGGAGCCGACTTAAGCGGGGCAAACCTGAGTGAGGCAGATCTGAGTCGGGCAAACTTAACTAATGCCGATCTAGTTGGGACAAATTTCACTCATACAAGCCTGACTGATGCTAATTTAATTGCGTCAGATTTAAGTGGAGCCAACTTGAGCCGTGCAGACTTGAGTAGAGCCGACTTACGCAGTGCTATCTTAGTTAGCGCTCATCTAGTTGCAGCTAATCTGAGCGAGGCAGATTTGTGTGGAGCCGACTTAAGCGAGGCTAATCTAAGCGAGGCTAATATCAGTGAAGCTAACCTGACGGGGGCGGATTTGACCCAAACAAATTTGAGCGAAGCAGAGCTAAGTGGAGCTAAAATGCCGACAGGAACTTCACATAGTTGGGTAACTTGGGGTAGCGGCTAAAGTAGTGCTGCCAGAGCGTAGCTTTTGTTTTTTTCAACTCACTGACAACGGACAGATTACTGCGTTGCCTGTGCCAATTCCTGCCGAAACAGATTTAAATCTATTTGAGGATTGCCAGTATTAGTTAACAAGCGATCGCGCCACGTTGTAATCTTGTCTTGCCTTTCTTTCAAACGGGCTAAAACATGGTTGTTGTACTTAAAGTTTGTCCCTTGAAGTGTAGATAAGCGATTAACTTGACTAATAACCTGACCTAGCTCGCGATTCATTTTGACTGTAGTACAGGCTGTAATTTGATTGATGTTAGGAGTAGGACTTGTAGGAGCTTGAGGTCGATTTTCTGCCATCCAGACTGTCATATATTTTTCTGCTTCACTTTTCTGTTTTGTCCGTTCAAAAGCAGTATTGAATTCATTTGCATCGCGAACTAGAAAATACTCACCGCCACCAGCAGCAGCTACGGCTTGTAACTGCTGCTGCGTGTTTTCATTTTCATCTAAACCAATAACATTTACCGTAATTTCTGCTTTGGAATTATGTAATTCTCTTGCCACTGCTACAGAGTCGCCATGACAATTATCTATCCCGTCAGTAATTAAATAAATGATATTTTGATGGCTAGCACCATCGCGATCGCTCAGAAGATCGTTTAATCTTGATAAAGTTGCTGTTATTGGTTTGTAAATTAGCAGTCCGCTAGTTGCCAAAGTAGAATCGTTTGCAGGTACTAAATCTAAGTTGCTTAACTGTACTAGAGAATATATGCTTTCGCTAGCAGCACATGCAGCAGTCGGATCTGTTGTCGCATCAGCACGACGATCTCCAAATACATTTATTCCAACTTGAGTTGTAGAAGGGAACGTACTGACAAACCGAGCGATCGCAGCTTTAGCAATATCGAATTTTGTAGTAGTGTTACTACCTGCGAACATCCTCATAGAATCAGAAGCATCTAACACAAAAATTGTGTTCTGCTGCTTCAGCTTAGTAATCTTTTCGGTAGGATCTACCTTAGAAACATTTGAACTCGCCAGAGAATCGAGATTAACTACCACAGGTTCCAAACATTCTTGATAGTTTTCCCCATAGCGTGCTAATAGCTGCTGATAGTATGCTTCCGCTGCGTACGGATCGTTGGCATATCGATCTGATGGCGTTAAGTTAGTGTTTATTTCTGTAGTCTGAGTAGTAGAAGTTACACCTGAATTATTTGCGTAATCGCCTTCCTCAGCATCGCAACTGCTCATTGCGAACGATAAAGGAGTTAACACCAAAAGTAGTGAAGTGCAAATCGTTTTTAGTTTCATTTCTATCCTTCACTTACTACTTATATTGTTTGATACATACATTGCAAGTCATATTGCAAGTTTAGTATAGCGATCGCGCCAAGCTGATTTCTTTTAGATATTAAGATTTATTGTGCCTGAATAGCAATAAGAATAGCAAGAAAGTTTTGCCCGAATCGATCTTCGCAATCTCGCTCGATCGGACAGATCGCTGTGGCGTAGTTCAATCTCGTTTTACTGTTTGACCGCGATAACAGAGTTTCGCCAACCCTACTTAATTAAGGAGGGTAAGAGATTGGCTCGGTTGCAATGACAAACAAAATTGGTGTGAGGATAACAACTGGTGAAAATTGGGAACTATAAGTGCGTATCGCTATAAGTTGCGATTGACAGTAATTTGACGCGACACATTTCCCAAAAATTCAGAAAATATCTAAGGAACGCGATTGTTAGGAATGAAACAGAAACGCTTAATTCGCCACAAGCATTTACCAACAGTCAAAATAACTTTATTTATATTTTTGCTAGTCTTTGGGCTGATATTATTTCAAGTACTCAAGCCCAAGCCACAGTTACAAATTACTCAAGCGCTGCCTCAAGATTCGGCAATTCAAGTTTATTTTAATCAGAATCAAGCCGCTTCATATCAAGACCCTTATCGGCATTTTATACGCTTAGGAGACAATCTAGAACAACAAGCGATCGATGCTATATCTCAGGCTCAATCGTCAATAGATTTAGCAGTTATGGAATTTCGACTACCTCTAGTCGCAAAAGCATTGGTAGCTAAACATAAAGCAGGTATAAAAGTCAGGTTAATAGTTGATAGTAAATACAATAAGACTTTAGCGGATTATACTTCAGCAGAAATTGCGCGGATGAATCGACACGATCGCCGAGCTTATGAAGAACTAAAACGCTATCCAATTGATGCCTTAGCTTTGTTGCGCTCTCATGGCATTGAAATTAAAGATGACACCGATACTGCTACCGGTAAAACTAGAGGCAGTGGGTTAATGCATCACAAATTTTTAGTTGTAGATAATAAAACTACGGTTATATCTAGCGGTAACTTTACGACTTCCGATCTGCATGGAGACTTTCAGGTTCCGGTAAGTCGAGGTAATCCGAATAATATGGTCGTCATTCCCAACAATACTCAAATTGCTCAAGCTTTAACAGATGAGTTTAATTATATGTGGCAGGGATTATTTAAATCTCATAAGCCACGCAGACAGCCTTTAACAATTTTAGTTGGAACGGGTAACGTCACGCTGAATTTTTCTCCTGCTCGTCGCACGGAGAATATCGGTATAACTAGTAATGGTGCGATCGCTCATTTCATCAAAAATGTGAAAAAAAGCGTGCATGTTGCCGTCTTCGTATTTTCAGATCGAGAAATTAGCGATACCTTGGCAGCGGCACGCAATACAGGAGTAGAAGATATAAAAATACTGATAGACCCAGATTTTTATCGGCAATCCTACTCTAAAGCTTACGATGCAATGGGATTATGTCCTACCCGTCGCAAAAACGATCTCAATAACATCAAACCTTGGTATCGTCCAATTAATACAGTTGGTTTCCCCAAAGCAACAACAGGCGATCGCGGCGTCCACAGTAAAATGGCAATATTAGATAGCAGACAAGTAATCACAGGTAGCCATAATTGGTCGGAAGCGGCAAATTACTCCAACGATGAAACCTTAGTTATTATCGATCACCCTACAGTTGCAGCTCACTACGAACGGGAATTTAATCGACTTTATAGCACGGCAATATTAGGAAAAGCGAGTATGCCTCAAGCAAAACCATGTTGAAGGGAGCAAGGAGCAGGGAGCAGGGAAAGACAAGGGGAAGATGGGAGAGAGCGCACGAGAAAATTCTCCCTTGTGTCCTCCCACACCTCCCACACCTCCCACACTTCTCACAGTTCCCACACTCCCCAACAATCAACATGCCGCAGCAGTTACGCCAGATCGAAAAGTAATATTTCCGCGTCGCGATCGCTGCTTATTTCTAACAGTTCAGCGGCGCTGGTTGCTACTCCATCTCCCGCGTTCAAGCTATGACCGTTGAGCGCCACTGCACCCCGCGCTACTTGCAACCATGCATAACGATTTGGTTGCAATTGATAAGTGACCCGATCTTGTGGTTGCAATATGGCTGAATACAAATTCACGTCTTGATGAATTGTCACAGCACCATCGCGTCCATCTTTAGCGGCAATTAACCGCAATTTTCCCTGTCTCTCTGCAACTGAAAAGGCTTTTTGTTCGTAACTCGGCTCTAAGCCTTGGCGATCGGGCAGAATCCAAATTTGCAAGAGGTGAACTGGTTCGGTAGCAGAAGGATTGAATTCGCTGTGCATAATTCCCGTTCCAGCACTCATCCTTTGTACTTCTCCGGGTCGGACGATCTCCCCATTACCAATACTATCTTTATGTTCGAGTGCGCCTTCAAGAACGTAGGTGAGAATTTCCATGTCCCGATGTCCGTGAGTCCCAAACCCTTTTCCTGGCTGGACTCGATCTTCGTTAATCACGCGCAGCGATCGAAATCCCATGTGAGAGGGGTCGTAGTAGTTCGCAAATGAAAAGGTGTGATAACTATCTAACCACCCATGATTCGCATGTCCCCGTTCTTGGCTTTGTCTGAGTGTAATCATATTTTTCCTCCAACTTGGTTCGATCGTTTAGTTTAATATCAATTAATTTAATGCTAAACTAATTAAGCAAAAAAAGAGAACTGCTGCCATGTACGGCTTTCCTCACAAAAAAGTGGTGTGTGAAGAAAGGGTGTAGGGTGTGGGGTATGGGGTGTGGAGTTGAATTGTGAATTGCGAATTCCGACTTCCAAATTCCAAATTCTTCTCACCTTGGTCGATCGAACTGCGAAGGGGGACGGAAGTTTTCGACTGGGGTATTTTTTAAGGCTTGTGACATGAACGATCGCCAAATCGGGGCGACGAATACGCCACCTGTTGCACCCTTACCTACAGGTCGGTAGTTGTCGTTGCCAACCCAAACCGCTGTGGATAATTGTGGCACAAAGCCCACAAACCAGATATCTCGTTCTGAGGAAGTGGTTCCGGTCTTACCTGCGGCGGGGCGACCGATTTGGGCAGCGGTTCCCGTACCGCCAGTAATTACCCCTTTCATCACATCTGTTAAGGTAGCAGCTGCCCAAGGTTCTAAGACGAGTTGGGGTTTGGGAGTGTTATCGAGGATGACATTACCGCTACTATCGGTGACGCGAGCAATAATGGTAGGCTTAGACTGCCAGCCGTAATTGGCAATTGTCGCGTAGGCGCTTGCCATTTCTAGAGGCGTGACACCGATCGCCCCTAATGGTAGGGATGGAACTGGTTCCATCGGGCTGTTGATGCCCAAGATGCGGCACGTCTCGACCACTTTATTCAAACCCACAGCGCTACCTAGTTTCACGGCGGGGATGTTGCGAGACACTTCGAGCGATCGCCGCACTGACATAGAACCGCTAAAAGAGTCATCGTAGTTTTTTGGAGTCCATATTCCCCCAGGGATGCGGTAACTGACTGGAGTATCGTTAATAGCGCTGTCGGGCGTATATTTTCCTGAAGCAAATGCAGTGTAATAGACAAAAGGCTTAAAGGAAGATCCTGGCTGGCGGCGGGCTTGAGTAGCTCGGTTAAATTCACTTTTTTGATAGTCTACCCCACCAACTAATGCTTTAATAAATTGGGTGCGCGGATCGACTGAAACTAGAGCCATCTGGTCGGCGCGAACTCCCTGAGAGCGAATGGTTTTATGCCATCGCGCTACGGTTTCTTCGGCGAGCCGTTGCATTCTGGAGTCAACTGTAGTTTGCACTCGCAGCCCTCCTTTTTGCACGGCTTCTAGCCCGTATTCCCGTTCTAACTCCCTTGCAGCAGTATTGGTGACGAAGGGCATACTACTACGTTGGAACGAGCGAATTTTTCCGAGGGTAATTTTCGTTTCTCTCGCTTTCTCTGCTTCCTCTGCCGTAATCCAGCCTAAACTCCGCATTCGGCTCAAAACAGTTTCTTGGCGTTGTTTTGCCGTTTTCATGCTGACAAACGGGCTATAGTTTTGCGGTGCTTGAATGATTCCTGCCATCATCGCCGCCTCCGCTAAATTTAAATCTGCCGATGATTTACCGAAGTAGCTTTGAGCTGCTGTTTCTACGCCATAGTTGTTGTGTCCCCAATAAACTTGATTGAGGTACATTTCTAGAATTTGATCTTTGCTGAGAATTTGTTCTAGGCGAATTGCTAAGACTGCTTCCGCAACCTTGCGGCTAAATCGTCGCTGTTGCGTGAGAAAAATATTTTTGACTAGCTGCATCGTCAGTGTAGAACCGCCTTCTGCAACTGCCCCGCGCTGCCAGTTGACGATCGAGGCACGCCCAACGCTGCTAATATTTATGCCGTTGTGGGAATAAAAATGACTGTCTTCGATCGCCAGGACTGCTCGTTTTAATTCTGGAGAAATTTTGTTTAAGGGTATGACTTCGCGATTCGCTTCGCCGTGAATGCTGGCAAGGACTTTGCCGTTTATGTCATAAAAATAAGAGGTTTCGGAAGGGATATAGTTACGCAATACTCTGACATCGGGTAAGTTGCGGAAGCTAATTGCTAAGCCGACTAACCCTCCAGCTACAATGGCACTAGCCAACATAATGACTGCTAAAAGGGTTCCGCCTGTCACCTGACTGACTTCTTTGATAAATTTCCAGCCAGGGGATGAATATCTCGGTTTTTCTCGGGCAATGCTAGAAGACACGGCGGTTTAATTTCCTTAACTTATAGCCAAGAGATTTGTCTGCGATCGCGATCGCCAAATCGGCGGATAATTTTGTCACTATAGTAGTCTGTCAATTAAGCGATTGAGAAGGTTGCGAGTGAGTGTAACGAATTTATCATCCCCAAGGCAAGAGCCAAAATCTCAATTAGCCACCGCAACAACCGATCCAAATTGGCTGCGGCGTGGTGTCAGCGAAATCTTTCCAGACCAGCCTGATTCTAGCAATCCTGAAGAAAGTCTGGAAAAATTGTTAAAAACGACAAATAGACCCTTGCGTGTCAAGTTCGGAATCGACCCTACTGGCGCTGAGATTCATTTAGGTCATAGTATTCCAGTCCGCAAGCTCAGAGCGTTTCAGGATGCCGGACATAAAGCAGTTTTGCTCATTGGCGATTTTACAGCTAGAATTGGCGATCCGACTGGCAGATCGGAAGTTCGCCGTCAATTGAGTGCGGCAGAAGTTGCCGAGAATGCTAAGAATTATTTAGATCAGGTACGTCCGATTTTAGATTTTTCTCCCGACAAGCTCGAAGTTCGTTACAACTCAGAATGGCTGTCAAAGCTCGATTTGACCAAAATTTTAGAATTGCTGTCTACGATGACTGTCGGGCAAATGTTGGCAAAAGAAGGATTTGCCGAACGTTATGCCAAAGAAAATCCGATTTACATCCACGAGTTTCTCTACCCCCTGGTTCAGGGGTACGATTCCGTAGCACTAGAGGCAGATGTAGAGTTGGGAGGGACAGACCAGAAGTTTAATATTGCTGTAGGGCGAGATTTGCAAAGGCATTTCGGACAAAAGCCGCAATTTGGCGTACTGCTACCGATTTTGATCGGTACGGATGGGAACCAGAAAATGTCAAAATCGCTAGGAAATCAAGTGGGACTGCTAGAAGACCCACTGTCGATGTATTCTAAGCTAGAAAAGACTCCAGACCATTTGCTAAAGGATTATTTCGAGCTATTGACAAATTTGTCTTTGGATGAGTTACCAGAAACACCGCGCGATCGCCAAAAACTGCTGGCTTTAGAGGTGGTGAGTCAGTATCACGGCAAAGAAGCCGCCCAGAAAGCACAACAAGCAGCAATGTCACTGATACAGGGAAATACAGCCGATACCTCAGCCGTACCGGAGTTTTCTCTAGCTCAAATCAAATTTCCGGCGAAATTGTTTTACATTGTCAGTGCCAGTGGTTTATGTCCGAGTAGTTCCGAAGCCCGGAGGCAAGTCCAAGGCGGTGCAGTTAAACTAGATGGCGATCGCTTGAACCAAGTCGATCTGAGCTTCAATTCTCCAGATGAATTGGATGGTAAAGTCTTACAGGTTGGCAAGAATAAATTTGTCAAATTAGTGAAGTGAGTAGTGAGTAGTGAGTAGTGAGTAGTGAGTAGTGGACAACTTACAGATCGAATTATCGTTCCATTAGACGTACCGACAGAAGCAGAGGCGATCGCGCTTGTAAATCGGTTGCCGCAGGTAAGCTTTTGGAAGGTGGGTTTGGAATTATTTGTTAGCTGTGGTGGTGGTATTCTCAGTACGTTAAAACAACGACAAAAGCGGATATTCCTCGACCTCAAGTTTCACGATATTCCGAATACGGTAGCTGGGGCATGTCGGGCAGCGGCGGGATACGGAGTCGATTTAGTGACAATCCATGCGACTGCTGGTAAAGAGGCTCTAACTTTGGCTCAACAAGCGGCGCAGGAGGGAGCAAAGACAGCAGGTGTAACAC
>ERZ1066119.1108-NODE-1108-length-15676-cov-13.299597_pt1 | contig 15676 bp, 14 predicted proteins | sample MGYA00382766_ERZ1066119 | MGnify/ENA primary metagenome ERZ1066119 (study PRJEB33369, sample SAMEA5778349) | biofilm metagenome | biome: Industrial cooling water; feature: Water cooling tower basin; material: Biofilm | place: United Arab Emirates | collected...
CGTCCGCGGCCTCCTGCGAGTCGACGCCGGTGGCCAGCTCGTGCAGCAGGCCCGTGTGCAGGTCGTACACGAGGCCGTGCAGCAGCGGCCGGCGCCCCTTGGCCCACGCCCGCTGGATGACCGGCGTGCCGCTCAGGTTGTAGATCTGCTCCAGCACGTTCAGCTCGACCACGCGGTCGAACCGCTTCTGTTCGTCGCCGATCGCCTCCAACTCGTCGCGGTTCCAGCGCACGACGTTGCGGATCGGGCCGAGCCAGTGGTCGACGAGTCCGTACGACTGGTCGCCCATCGCGGCCCGGACGCCGCCGCAGTTGTAGTGGCCGGCCACGATCACGTGCTTCACGTCGAGCACCTCGACGGCGTACTGCACGACGCTCATCGCGCTCAGGTCGCTCGGCAGCACCAGGTTGGCGATGTTGCGGTGCACGAACAGCTCGCCGGGCTCGACGCCGGTGGCCACGTCGGCCGGCACGCGGCTGTCGGCGCACCCGATGTAGAGGAAGTGCGGCTCCTGCTTGCCGGCGCGGCGCTCGAAGTACTCGGGGTCGGCGGCGATCATGTCGCCGGCCCACTTGCGGTTGTATTCGATGATGCGGCGGAAGTTCTGCATGGCGCGGGGGCTGGCCTCGGTGGCCGGCGCTAGTGCGCCGGGGTGGTCTGCACCTCGGGCACGCCCACGAGGCGGTAGTCGATCCCGCGCTCGGCGGCGCGCGGGCGGAAGTCGAGCAGCGTCTCCAGCGCGTCGTAGTCGAAGCGGCGCGTCTTGCGCCCGTCGATCTCCACGCGGCTCCCCGGCGGCACCGCCTCCAGCGCCTGCGCGATGCTGGCCTTGCTGAGGAACGTGACCTGATCGGGGAGCTCGTACCGCGTGAGCACCGCGCCCGGCGGGCTGACCTTCGTGAAGGCCGGGGCGCGCAGGTGTTGCGCGAGGATGAACGCGATACCAATCACGAGCCCGATCCCGATGCCGCGCAGCAGGTCGGTGAAGAGCACCGCGACGATGGTGGCCGCAAACGGGATGAAGTGCGCCGGCCCCACCGCCCAGGCCGCGCGCCAGAGCGACGGCTTGGCCAGCTTGTAGCCCGTGTACAGCAGCACGGCAGCGAGCGCCGCCAGCGGGATGCGGTTGAGCACGGGAGCCATCACGAGCACCGCCAGGATCAACAGCAGCCCGTGCAGGATGGCGCTCAGCCGCGTGCGCGCGCCGGCGCCCACGTTCGCCGAACTGCGCACGATCACGCCCGTCACCGGCAGCCCGCCGGCGAGCCCCGACACGACGTTGCCCAGCCCCTGCGCGAACAGCTCGCGGTTGGCCGGCGCCTCGCGCTTGAGGGCGTCCATCTTGTTGGTCGCCTCCAGGCTCAGCAGCGACTCCAGGCTGGCGACGATGCCTAACGTGGCGCCGAGCACCCAGACCTTGCTGTCGCCGAGCGCGGCCCAGTCGGGGCGGACCACCTGGGCGAGCACGCCGCCCAGCCCGCCGCCCGGCAGCGCCACGAGGTGCGTGTCGCGGATGGCGAGCGCCGGGGCGGCCGCGCGGAACAGCTCGTTGAGCCCGACGCCGAGCCCGACCACCGCGAGCGGGGCGGGGAAGAGGCGCAGCCGCGCGAGCGGGGTGCGCGGCCAGACCGCGAGCACCGCCAGCCCGGCCAGCGCCACGGCCACGGCGCCCGGCTGCACGTGCTGGAAAGCCTCGCCGATGGCCGAGAACGTGGTCTGCCCGTCGGCCTCCACGTAGGCGAAGTCGCCCTCGTAGTCGCGGTCGTAGCCGACCGCGTGCGGCAACTGCTTGAGCACCAGCGTCAGCCCGATCGCGGCGAGCATCCCCTTGATGACCGCGGAAGGCACGTAGTAGCCGATGACGCCGGCCCGGATCAGCCCCAACACGAGCTGGAGCGCGCCGCCTAACACCACGGCCGGCAGGAAGCGCGAGAAGCCGCCCACCTGCTGGATCCCCGCGAGCACGATGGCCGTGAGCCCCGCGGCCGGTCCGCTCACCATGAGGTGCGAGCCCGACGTCGCGCCGACCACCAGCCCGCCCACCACGCCCGCGATGAGCCCGCTGAGCAGCGGCGCCCCGGACGCGAGCGCCACGCCCAGGCACAGCGGAAGCGCCACGAGGAACACGACGAGCGACGCCGGCGCGTCCTCGCGCCAGTGATCGAACAGGCCGCCTGCGGCCGACCGCGGCGGTGGCACCCGCTTCGGATCCGGCGGGGCGGAGCGCGGCGTGAGGCGCGCGGCGGGAGGCACGGTCGCGGGGGCAGTCATCGCTGCAAAGTGGGACGGACGCCGACCGCCTGTCCAGCCGCGCGAAGCGTGCCGCCGGCCGCCGCGCGGCCCCGGCTCACAGGTCGAGCGTGAGCTGGCCGGCGGCGGCGCGCCCCCTTGGGCGTGCGGTGAGCGCCACCGGCCCGAGCACCGCGTCCTGCCCGGCCGGCGTCACCAGGCCGCGGAACCGGGTGGTGGCCAGGGCGTCCCGCACCGCGCTCGCGGCGAGCTGGGGCGCGTTGCACTGCGTGCTGAGGTGCGCCAACACCACCTGCCGAAGCCCCGGGCGCGCGACGTCGCGCGCCAGCCGGGCGGCCGCGCCGTTGCTCAGGTGCCCCTGGCGCCCCGCGATCCGCGCGGCGACGCTCGGCGGGTACGGGCCCGCGCGCAGCATCCCTTCGTCGTGGTTCGCCTCCAGCACGACGGCTTCGGCGCCGGCGAGCAGCGCGCGCACGGCGTCGGTGGCCGCACCCAGGTCGTAGCAGACGGCGGCGCGCGCGCCGGTCGCGCGGCCGGTGACGGCGACCGCCACGCTCTCGCGGGCGTCGTGCGGGGTCGCCGCCGTCTCGAGGTCGAAGCCCGGGAGGCGCAGTGGGTCGCCGGCGCGAAACGCCGTTGCCCCCGCGGCGCCGAGGGCGGGGCACGCGGCGATGGTCCCCGCGCTCGCGTGTAGCGCCCAGCCCCACTGCTCGGCGGCCGGCGCCGCCCCCCGCACGTGGTCGACGTGCTCGTGTGTGATGACGCACGCCGCGACCGACTCCGGCGCGACGCCGGCGGCGCGCAGGCGCCCCTCCAGCGTGCGCACGCCGAACCCGGCGTCGACCAGGAGGCGCGCGCCGCCGTCGTCGAACAGCACGGCGTTCCCCCGGCTGCCTGAGCCGAGCACCCAGAAGCGCACGCGGCCGGCGTTAGGCGTCCGCGCGCCAGCGCTCGGCGCGCGCGTGGGCGGCCCGGAGTGTGGCCTCGCCGCCCGGGCCGTGTGTGACCCCGCGGCGGGCCATCGCGCGCGCCGCCACCCGCACGAACCGGTCGACGTCGTACGTCGCGTACGGGGCGGCCGCGCCCCACGCGAACGGCGGCGTGAACTTGGGCGGCATCCGGTCCACGACGTTGGCCCCGGCGCCGAGCACCGCGCCAGTCGTCAGGCGCAGGCCGATGCCGGTCTTCGCGTGGTCGCCGAACAGGGTGCCGAGGAACTGAAGCCCGGTGTCACGCACGCCGTCGGGCGTCCAGAGCGCGACGGTGCCGTAGGTGTTCTTGAGGTTGCTCGTGGTGGTCCCGGCGCCGAGGTTGACCCAGCGGCCGAGGTACGAGTGTCCGACGAACCCGTCGTGCGCCTTGTTGGCGTGGCCGAGGACGATGGAGCTGGAGATCTCGCCGTGCACGCGGGCAACCTCGCCGATGCTGCACCCGCTGATCCGGTCGGCGGTGACCGTCGCCTGCTCGCCCACGTAGCACGGGCCGACGACGCGGGTGAACGCCGCGACCGTGGCGCCGCGCCGCACGAGCACCGGGCCGGACGTCGCGTCGAACACCACGTACGGCTCGATCGTCGCCTCCGCCTCGACGTACACCGTGTGCGTGCCGAGCACCACGGCGGCGTGCGCCTGCGGCGCGACCCCCGGCCCGAGCACCGCGATGTCCGCCGCGAGCATGGGCTGCAGGTGGCCGACATAGTCCCACACCGCGTCCATCCACCAGCCGCCGACGTGCCCCGCGCGTGCGCCCTCCCCCACAAGGCCGTCGAGCGTCACCGAACCGTCGGAGAGGCGCGCGGCGGCGAGCGGCGAGGCGAGCCGGACGGCCGCCACCCGGTCGCCGCAGCGCAGCACGTCCGCGTCGCCCGCCGAGCCCGCGAGGTCGACGGCGCAGCGCGCGTTGACGAGCCACGCGCCGGCGGGCAGCACCGCATCCGCGGCGACCGCGAGCGGGGCGTCGAACTCCTCGAAGCGCGCGAGGTGGTCGGCGCCGAGGAAGCCCGCGGCCTCGCCCCCGAGCACGCGCGCCCAACGGCGTCGCACCAGGTCGGCGCCGGCGCGCAGCTCGCCGGCCGGACGCGTCAGCGCGAACGGCTCGAACGTCCGCGCGCGCGCGTCGTCGTACAGGTAGAAGTCGGGCACGGCGGCGGGGCGGGGGGGGCGTCGGGCGCGCGGCCGGCGGGCCGGGCGCGGTCAGGCGAGGGCGCGCAGCGCCGGCGGGAGCGACTCGACGAGCGTCTTCAGATCGCTCGACCGGTCGACGGTCGTGACCAGCGTGAGCCCGGGGCCCGCCACCACAACCAGGTCGTCTACCCCGTACAGCACGACCGCGTTCCCGTCGGCGTGCACCACGTTGCGGCGGGCGTCGAGGGCGTGGACGACGCCGCTCGCGGCGTTGCCGCCCGCGTCGCAGCGGCGCACGCGACCGAGCGCGCCCCACGTCCCGACGTCGTCCCAGCCGAAGTCGCCGGGCAGCACGAGCACGCGCCGGCTGCGCTCCATGACCGCGACGTCCACCGCCACCGGCGTCACGTCGGCGAAGAAGCGCGCGATGTCGTCGCCCGACGCGCGGAGCGCCGGCGCCACCTCGGGCGCGAGCGCGTCGACCTCGTCGAGGAAGTCGCCGGCGCGCCAGACGAAGATGCCCGAGTTCCACAGGTAGCCGTCGGCGCGCATGCGGGCCGCCCGCTCGCGCGACGGCTTCTCGACGAACCGCTCGACGCGCGACACCCCGTCGGCGACCGGCGCGCCGCGCTGGATGTAGCCAAACCCCGGGTCGTCGCGCGTCGGCACGACGCCCACCGTGACCAGGCTCGCGTGCGTGCGCGCCGCGTCGGCCGCGTCGGCCAGCGCGCGGCGGAACGCGTCCACGTCGCCGATCGCCCAGTCGGCGTGCACGCACAGCATCACGGCCTCGCGCCCGGCGCGCCGTGCCACCTCGTGCGCCGCCCACGCGAGCGCCGCGCACGTCCCCGCCGGGGCCGGCTCCGCGATCACGTTCTCGGCGGGCAGCTCCGGGGCGAGGGCGAGCACCGCGTCGCGGAGCCCGGCGTTGGTCAGCACGAGCGTGCGCTCCGGCGGCGCGAGGGGCCCGAGCCGCGCCATCGTGTTGCGCAGCAGCGGCTCCCTGTCCACGAGTGGCAGGAGCTGCTTCGGCCGCGTCGGGGTGCTCAGCGGCCAGAATCGCGAGCCCACGCCGCCGGCCAAGACCACGGCCCAGGTGTCCGCGGGCGCGGGACCGCCCGTCACGACGACGCCCCCGCGGCGTCGGCAGGGGGGACGCCGGCCAGCTCGGCGGCGCGGGCGTAGAGTTTCTTCGGGCTGAAGGGCTTGGTCATGAAGTCGGTCGCGCCGAGGGCCATCGCTTGCCGGTACTGTTGCTCCTGTCCGGCCGCGGTGAGGACGATGCACGGGACGTCGCGAAACCGCGCGTCCCCGCGGAGCCGCTCCAACACGTCCAGCCCGCTCAGGCGCGGCATCATGAGGTCCAGGACCACGAGGTCGACGGCGGGGCCGCCGTCGAGCGCGTCGAGCGCCTCCTGGCCGTCGGCCGCGAGCGTGACCTCGAACGGGCCCTGCTCCAGCTTGAGTTGGATGATGCGGCCGATGTGCGGCTCGTCGTCGGCGACGAGCACGCGTCGCAGGCGTGCGCCGTCCGACCCCGCGGCCGCCAGGTCGCTCACGCCGACGCCGCCAGCCCGGTGCGCGCGGCGCGGAGCGCGGCTACGGCGTCGCCCACCGCCTGCGCGTCGTCGCTCGCACCGCCCACCACCGCCACCACCGTGACGTCGCCCGAGAGCGGAAGGGCGACGAGCACGCCCTCCGCACCCTCGACCACAAGCGCCTGCACCGCGCCGTGTGCCGCCGCCTCGGCGAGCTGCGCGGCGGCCGCGGTCAGGCCGGGCGCGAGGGCCGCGAGGTGCTCCGCCTGCGCGGGCTCCACGCCCGCGGCGTCGATCAGCAGCCCGTCGCGCCCGGCCGCCACCGCCGCGCGCACGCCGGGCGAGCTGTGGACCGAACGAACGAGGGCGCGCAGGTCGGCCATGAACGCGGGGCGTGGGATCGCGGCGACACCGACCGCCGGCGGGCCGGCGGGGTAGGAGCCGAGAACGCTACTTGGCCCCGGCCAGGCGCGGCAAGCGCGCGCGTCGGTTGCTCGCCCTGGCTGGTGGGGCCTATCCTACGGCTCCGTTTTCCCGCACCCGCCCGCATGCTGCCGCACTTCGTCCGCCGACTCCCGTCCCCGCCCACGCGCCGCGCCGCCGCCGTCGTGGCGGGAGGCGCGCTGTTCGCCGCGGCGTGCGGCAACGATCCGCTCGAGGCCGCGGCGCGCTTCAACGTCGACAACATCGAAGCGGTGTTCGTCGTCTTCCCGTTCAGCACGGCGGCCGCGCCCCTCAACACCGCAATCAGCGTGTCGACGCTCTCGCCCGTGCGTCCGGGGGTGGTGACGGCGCAGATCGCGGGCGGCACGCAGCTCGTGCCCAACTTCGAGTTCGTGGTGGACCGCGCGCCCGACGGGCGCACCCGGCTGGTGCCGAGCAAGCTCTTGGCGGGGCTGGAAGGCACGGGGCGCTTCGTCTTGCGGACCGGCATCCAGGTGGTCAGCACGCCGTTCGACTCGCTGGCCGCGGCGCCCGACCGCGGCACCTACCAGCGCGACAGCGTCACGGTGGTGAGCGCGGGGCAGACGTTCGTCGTCGAGTCGGAGTCGCCCACGTGCGTGGCCGGCGCGCGCACGTTCAGCTATTCCAAGTTCGTCGTGGACAGCGTGTCGCCGACGTCGGGCGGGACGTACATGCGCGCGCTCATCAACCTGAACTGCGGGTTCCGGTCGCTGCGGCCGGGCAGGCCCACGAGCTGACCGGAGCGGTAACGCGTGCTCGACCTGCGACTCGTCCGCGAACGACCCGCTGCGCTCCGCGACGCCTACGCCCGCCGCGGTGCGCTCGACACGCTCGCCCCGGCGCTCGACCGCGCGGAGCAGTTGGAGCGCGAGCGCCGCGGCCTCATCGGTCGCGTGGAGGAGCTGAAAGCGCAGCGCAACGCCGGCGCGCAGGACGTCGCGCGGCGCAAGCGGGCGGGCGAACCGGCCGACGACCTGATCGCCCGCGGCCGCGCGCTCGGCGAGGAGGTCGCCGCGCTCGACGCGGAGCGCACGCGCGTGGAGGCCGCGCTCGACGCGCTCCTCCTCGAGCTGCCTAACGTCACCCGCGCCGACGTCCCGGCGGGCGAGGCGTCGCACAACGTCGTCGTTCGCTCGTGGGGCACCCCGCGCGAGGCCGGCAGCGCGCAGCCGCACTGGGACGTCGGCGCGCGCCTCGGCCTGTTCGACCTGGCGCGCGCCGCCAAGGTGAGCGGGTCGGGGTTCGCGGTGTACCGCGGCCGCGGCGCCCGGCTCGTGCGCGCGCTTCTCAACTACTGCGTCGACACGCACGTTGCCGATCACGGGTACGAGGAGGTGTGGGCACCGGCGCTGGTCACGCGCGCCACGATGACCGGCACCGGCCAGCTCCCCAAGTTCGAGGACGACGCGTACGCGATCCGGGGCGAGGACGACCTGTTCCTCATCCCCACCGCCGAGGTCCCGGTTACGAACCTGTACCGCGACGAGGTGCTCGACGCGAGCGAGCTGCCGCGCGGCTTCGTCGCCTACACGCCCTGCTTCCGCCGCGAGGCCGGCTCGGCGGGCAAGGACACCCGCGGCATCCAGCGCCTGCACCAGTTCGACAAGGTGGAGCTGGTCCGGTACAGCACGCCGGAGCAGTCGGACGTCGAGTTGGAGCGGCTGACCGGGCACGCCGAGGCGCTCCTCCAGGCGCTCGGCCTGCCGTACCGCGTGGTGCTCCTTGCCGCGGGCGACACCGGCCAGTCCAGCGCCAAGACGTACGACCTCGAAGTGTTCGCGCCCGGCGTCGGCAAGTGGCTCGAGGTGTCGAGCTGCTCGGTGTTCGACGACTACCAGGCGCGGCGCGCCAACATCCGCTACCGCCCGGCGGTCGGCGAGAAGCCGCGGTTCGTTCACACGCTCAACGGGTCGGGGCTGGCGTTCCCGCGGGTGATCGCCGCCATCCTCGAGCACCACCAGCAACCCGACGGCTCGGTGACGCTCCCCGCGCCGCTGCGCGCCGCGTTCGGGGTCGACGCCTTGGCGTAGCCGTCGCGCGCGTGCGGCGGGAGCGGCCCGAGGGCTGCGTTATGTTGGGGCGATGCCGTCGCACCCCCCGCCCGCCGGCGCCGGCGCCCCCCGCGGCGCCCGCGTGCTTCCGTTCCCCGCGCCCGCCCCGCGCGACCCGCTCGACGGACTGAACCCCGCCCAGCGCCAGGCCGTCCTCCACGTCGACGGGCCCGCGCTGGTGCTCGCCGGCGCCGGCTCGGGGAAGACGCGCGTGCTCACCACGCGCATCGCGCGCCTCGTGGAGGAGCACCGGGTGAACCCGGCCGAAATCCTGGCCGTGACGTTCACCAACAAGGCCGCGGGCGAGATGCGCGAGCGCATTGCCCGACTGCTGGGCGCCGAACCGCGGGGCATGTGGGTGGGCACCTTCCACGCCATCGGCGCGCGGCTGCTCCGCGCCCACGCGCACCTGGTCGGCCGCACGCCCAACTTCACGATCTACGACGAGGACGACGCGCTCGGCGCCATCAAGCGGCTGTTCGAGCGGCACAAGATCGGCCTGAAGGAGATGGCGCCCAAGAGCGTGCTCTCCGCCATCAGCGACGCCAAGAACGCCCTCGTCCCGCCGCGCGAGTATGCCGAGCTGGCCAAGGACCCGTTCTCACGCACCGTGAGCACGCTGTACGCGGAGCTGGAACCGGGGCTGCGCCAGGCCAACGCCGTCACCTTCGACGACCTGCTGACGCTGCCCGTGCAGATCCTGCGCGAACACCCGCAGGTGCTGGAGGGCTACCGGCGCCGCTTCCGCTTCCTGTTGGTGGACGAGTACCAGGACACCAACCACGCGCAGTTTGAGTTCGTGCGGCTGCTCGGCAGCGGGGCGGGGAACGTGATGGTGGTGGGCGACGACGACCAGTCGATCTACGGGTGGCGCGGCGCCGACGTGCGCAACATCCTCGACTTCGAGAAGACGTGGCCCAGCGCCACCGTCGTCAAACTCGAGGAGAACTACCGCTCGACGCCGAACGTGCTCGCGCTCGCCAACGTCGTGATCGCGGCCAACGCCAGCCGCCGCGGCAAGACGTTGCGCGCAACCCGCCCGGGCGGCGAACGCGTGTCGCTCGTCGGCGCGCTCGACGACCGCGACGAGGCCGACTTCGTGGTCGAGGAGGTGAGCGCCCGCCGCGCGGGCGAGGGGCGGATGCTCCGCCACTTCGCCGTGCTGTATCGCACCAACTCGCAAAGCCGCTCCCTCGAAGAAGCGCTGCGCCGCCGCGGGCTGCCCTATCGCCTCGTCGGCTCGGTCCGCTTCTACGACCGGCGCGAGATCCGCGACCTGATGGCGTACCTCAAGCTGGTCGCCAACCCCAACGACAACGAGGCGTTCCGGCGCGTCGTCAACGTGCCCAAGCGCGGCATCGGCGACACCTCCGTGGACATGCTCGCGGGGCTGGCCGACGCGGCCGGCGTACCGCTGCTGGAGATGGCGCGCCGCGCCGACGCGCAGGCCGCGCTCCGCCCCGCGGCGCGTGGCCCGCTCGCGGAGTTCGTCGCGCTCATCGACCGGCTGCGGGCCGCCGCGCCCGAGAGCAGCGTCCCCGAACTCCTCGACGAGATCACGGCCGCGACCAAGTACGGCGACCACCTCAAGGCCGAGGGGCCCGACTGGCAGGACCGGCTCGACAACGTGCGCGCGCTGCGCGACGGCGCGGTGGAGCAGGTGCTCGACGAGGAGGGCGAGGTCGGGCTTACGCCGCTCGACCACTTCCTGCAGAAGGCCACCCTCGTGGCCGGCGTCGACGCGCTCGACCCGAACGCCGACGCCATCACGCTGATGACGATGCACAACGCCAAGGGGCTGGAGTTCCCCGTGGTGTTCATCACCGGGCTGGAGGACGGGCTGTTTCCTCTCGCCCGCGCGTACGACGACCCGGCGCAGCTCGAAGAGGAGCGCCGCCTGTTCTACGTCGGCATCACGCGGGCCGAGGAGAAGCTCTACCTGCTGCACGCCGAGCAGCGGCTCCGCAACGGCGAGCGCATGCAGGGGCGGCCGTCCGGCTTCCTCGACGGGCTGCCGCCGGAGCTGTTCGACAAGCGCCTCACGGTGAAGGCCCGCAGCTCCGGACGCGCGTTCGTCGGCGGCCTCACGGGCGGTCGCGGGGGGAGCGGCGGCGGCGGGTGGGGCCAGAGCTCGTGGGGACGCGGGGCCGACAAGCCTGGCGCCGGCCGCGCGCACTTCAACCCCACCGTGAGCGACGACGACGGCGAGAGCTGGGCGGCGTCGCGCCGGACCGGGACGCCGGTCACGTTAGGCGGCGGGGCCGGCGTGCGCCGCCGGCCGCAGGGCGCCGCGCCCGACCCGGCCGAGGAGTCGCAGGACGCCGTGCGGCTGGCCCCCGGCGCGCGCGTGACGCACCGGAAGTTCGGCACCGGCACCGTGGCCGAACTGAGCGGCAGCGGTCGCGACGCGAAGGTCCGGATCGACTTCGACGACGCGGCGGTCGGGCGGAAGACGCTGGTGGTCGCGCAGGCCAACCTCGAGCCCGCGCTGGAGTAGCCGCGTGGAGCGCCGCGTGATCGAATCCGGGCCCGCGGCCGAGGCCGCACTCGCGGAGGCGTGCCGCGCGGCGCGCGTCGCGCTTCCCGAGGGTACCGGCTCGGCCCACGCGCATCGCCTCCGAGCCGCCGTCACCCGACTGGACGCGGCGTTCGCAGGCGTCCGCGGCGGGCCGGACGGCCTTGCCGTGGGGGTCGGAGCGGGCGGCATGCCGCTGCGCGAGGATGGTGGCCCTCCAGTGGCCATGGCCCGGCCGCTCGATTTCGTCGCCCCACGCACCCGGCTCGGCTTCGTGCTCGTCCCGCGGCTCGCCGTCGCCTTGCAGCTCTCGGCGGGCGAGCGCCCCGACCCGGCGGTCGCGGACGACGCGTTCGGGGCCGAACTCGCCCTCGGCGCGTGACGCGGGTGGAGGGCGCGTTGCTGGCGCAGTCGGCGTCGGAGATTGTGCGGCGCGTCCACTCCGGCGCGACATCCGCGGCCGCCGAGTGCGAGCGCGCCATCGAGGCCGCGAAGCGCGCGGATCTCGCCGGCCTCAACGCCTTGGTCGCGCGTCACGAGAGCAAGGGCGACCTGCTCGCCAGCGCCGACGGCGCGGGGCGCGCGGCCGCGGAACGGCGGCACCCGGCGCGCGGCCGTCGCGGCGGCGCCCTGGCCGGCGTGGTGCTCGCAGTGGCCGACGACGTTGCCGAGCTTGCACTGCCCACGACGGCCGGCTCGCGCGCCCTCGCCGGCTACGTCAGCCCCTTCGAGGCCACTGCCGTCGCGCGCGTGCTCGACGCCGGCGCCCTGATCCTCGGCAAGACGAACGTCGCCGAGTTCGGCATTGGGCGCGACACGTCGACCTCGGCGTTCGGCGCTACCCGCCACCCCGACGGCGACGGGCGCGACATCGGTGGCGCTTCTGCCGGACTCGCGGTCGCCGTGGCCGCCGGCCTGGTCCCGGCCGGGCTTGGCGTCGACGCCGCGGGCGACCTGCGGGTCCCCGCCGCGCGCTGCGGGGTGTGCGCCATCAAGCCGACGTACGGCCGCGTGAGTCGCGTCGGCGCCTTCACGCACGCGCCGTCACTTGCTGTCGTCGGGAGCGTTGGGCGCACGGTCGACGACGCCGCCCTCGTGCTCGAAGTCGCCGCCGGCCGCGATCCGCTCGACCCGACCTCGGCCGACCTCCGCGTGGTCATTCGCACCGCGTCCGGGCCCACCGACGACGGACGCCCGTTGCGCGGCATCAGGATCGGTCGCGTCGCCGCCGCCTTCGCCCAGGCCCACACCGAGGTCGCCGCGGCCGCCGAGGCGGCGCTCGTGTCGCTGCGCGACCTCGGGGCGGAGGTGCGCAACGTCACCCTGGCCGCCGCCGACCTCGTCGAACCAACGTACCGCGTGATCTCCGCGGTCGAGGCGGCCAGCGCGCTCGCGCGATACGACGGCGTGCGGTTCGGCCCCCGGTTCGAGGCCGGCGGCGTGCGCGCCCTCGTGGAGCGTTCGCGGGGCGAGCGCCTGAGCGCGGTGGCGCTGGACACCGTGCTCCTCGGCACGCACCTGGCCGGGTGGCCTAACGGAAGGGCCGATGCCGACACGGTGCTAGCGCGCGCGCAGGCCGCCCGCGCGCGCATCGCGCAGCGCCTCGTCGACCACTTCAAGACGCTCGACCTCCTGGTGGCGCCGGCGCTGCTCGACGAGCTCGCCCCGGATGCCGCGCCCGCCGACCGACGCGCCGTCGATCACGCGGACGCGCTCATGCTCGCCGTCAACCTCGCGGGCCTCCCCGCGGCCGTCGTGCCGATCGGCCCAACGGCGGTTCGGCGCGCCAGTCTGCACTTCGTCGGCGCCCACTTCGCCGAAGCGACGATCGTGCGCGCCGCCGCCGCGCTGGAGCGGCTCGCCGCCGCGGAGTCCCGCACGTGAGCCCGAACGCCGGCGCCCGGGGCGACTGGGAGGCCCGCTTCGAGCCCGTCGTCTGCGTGACGCTGACCGCCCGCCTTGCGACGGCCACCAAAGCATTCTGCAATTGCGCCGTGGCCGACGACGCCGCGCCGAACGCGAACACGTGCCCGGTGTGCCTCGGGCTGCCCGGCACCTTGCCGGCGGTCAACGCCGCGGCCGTCCAACGGGCGGTCGACGGCGCACTCGCGTTGGGCGCCGCCGTGCAGTTGGTCACCGGTTTCGCGCGCGAGCATGAACCGCCCGACCCGCGCCGCCCCAAGGGGTTCACGCTCACCCAGCGCACGACGCCGTTGGCCGCCGGCGGGCACGTTCAGATCGGCGAGACGCCGGAGGGCGCGCCGATCCAGGCGGCCGTCCGGCGCGTCTACCTCACCGAGGACGTGGGACGGGCGGACCACGCGCGATTCGCCGGCGTGTCGGCGCTCGACTTCAACCTTGCCGGGGTGCCGCTGCTCGTGGTTGAAGGGTCGCCCGACCTGCGCGCCGCGGCCGAGGTGCGGGCGTACGTCGCCTGCACGGCCGCGCTCCTGCGCGAGTCCGGGGCGACCAGCGCCCGACCGGGCGACGCGGGCCTCACGGTCGTCGCCCACGTGGCCATCCGCGGCCGCGGCGATCTGCGCGCCGGCCCCGCGTGCGTCCTGCGCGGCATGTCCGCGCTCGACGCCGTGGAGCGCGCGGTCGCGGCCGAGTGCGCGCGCCAGTCCGCCGCCGTGGAGGGCGGTGGTGCCGTCGAACCGGCCGACCTGCTGTGGGATGCGACGAGCGCCGTATCGGTCCCGGTCCGGACGCCAACGGCGCCGACCTGGTCGCTCGTCGACCCGGACCTCCCGCCACTCGTGCTTACCAGCGAGTGGGTGGCCGACCGGCGCGACGCGCTGCCCGAACTCCCGCCGGCGCGCCGTGCGCGCCTCGCGCAGACCTTCGGCCTGTCCGGCGCGTCGCTCGACGCCGCGAGTGTGGACCCGGATCTGGCCGCGTACTACGAGACGTTGGCGCGCTTGCACGGCGACGGGCCGGCCGCCTGGCGGTGGCTCGCCGAGCAGGCGCTCCCGTTCGCCACGCGGGAGGGGCTCTCGCCCCGGGAGATCGCGGTGCGCGCCCGGCCGGCCGACGCGGCCCGCGTGCTCGACCTGCGACGCGCCGGCCGCCTGTCCGACGACGCGGCCGCGCAGGTCCTCCGGACCATGCTGCGCACCGGCCTCGAGCCCGAGCGGGCCGCGGAGCGCGTCGGCGTGATCCTTCCCGGGCGCTGAGCGGTCGTTGGGCCGATCCGTCGTCAGGCCGCTCGCTCGTCAGGCTGTACGCTCGTTAGGCCGAGCGCTTGGCGCGGCGCGGGTTGGCCGGGTCGGGCGTGAAGAGGGGCAAGCGCAGGCCGCGCGCGTGGCCTAACGTCGACGCCGGGAGGCCGAAGTTGCGGTCGGCCTCGCGCGCCGCCAAGGCCTCGCCGCCCGCGCGCAGCGCGTCGCGGCGGACGCGCTTGGCGGCCCGGAGCCGCTCGTCGCCCGACGGGTCCAGCCGGAACGGCTCGGAGCGTTCGCCGCGCTGCAGCCAGTCGATCACGTAATCGAACGCCAGCGCGAGCTGCCGCCCGACCTCGTCGTCCGCGAGGTCCCACCGGCTGTTCTCGGTCACCAGGCTGAACACCCGCTGCCAGGAGTCGCTGTCCGCCGCGTGCACCATCCCGCGGAAGATCCGGCGGTTGGTCGGGGTGCTGAAGATGGTCGGGCTGAGGATCGCGTCGAGGTGGCCGTCCGCGCGCCCGTGGTCCAGCAGGATCAGGTCGCGCGCGCGGCGCGCGGGGGCGTCGCCGAGGTGCGTCTCGAACCGGCTCTCCCAGTAACTGTGGCCGAGCGCGCTGGTGCTGGCGGTGACCGCGAGCTGGCGCGGTACGAAGTAGTTGTGCGCCACGGCGTCCGCCGCGAGGTGCGCCTGGTAACCCAGGGCGAAGGCTTGCAACGGCTCGCCCCGGGCCCGGGCGAGGATCTCCTGTCCGACCGCCCACGAGTGACAGTGGCGGCCGGCGGGCACGTACTTCTTGGCGATGCTCGTGTCCGCCGCGATCGACCCGTACAGGAAGTTGTTCGGGAAGGCCCGCAGTAGCTCCGCGATCGGCCCGGGCACCAGGTCCAGCGCGCGCAGCACGGCCTCGCCGAGGAAGACGTGCGTCCCCGGGGTCCACGCGTGCGCGACGCCGGGGCAGAGCGCGATCGCGAGCACCGCGGCGACAACGGCGACGACGAACGCGCCGCTGAGGCGTGCGGCCGGCACGCGTGGGTCGGGTGCGTCGCCCCCGGCCGCGCGCGGCCGGCCCGGTCGACTCAGCGGAGCCACCCCCGCCGACGGGAGCCGCGCGCCAGCTTGCGGAGCGCGCGCAGCTCACGCTCGATCCGGTCGCCGAACTCCTCGCGTGTCCGGCCGATGGCCCGCACCGCCGCCGCGAGCGCTTCCCCCGCGTCGTCGGCCGCCGCGCTGCCGCCGCGCCGCACCGCCCGCTCGGCGCGCTGCGCCTTGCGCCCCAGGTCGCGCCGGGCCCGCGACGCGCGCCGCATCGCGGCCTCTGCGAACGACTCGCGCTCCTCGATCACCGCGCGGCCGGCGAGCAACCCGAGCCCCGCGCCAAGCGCCGCGCCGATCAGCCCTGCCACGACGAGCGAGCCGGGCGACGGCGGCTCGTCCGCGTGGTCGGACGCCTCGTCGACGAGGTCGTCGAGCGGCTCGTCCGCGTCAGCCGCGGTCGCGCGGGCGGAGCCGGGGTCGGACGGGCGGGCGTCCCGCCGGGAGGTCGAAGCGGCCATCGGGTACTCCTTCAAG
>ERZ1066119.1117-NODE-1117-length-15608-cov-13.186138_pt1 | contig 15608 bp, 14 predicted proteins | sample MGYA00382766_ERZ1066119 | MGnify/ENA primary metagenome ERZ1066119 (study PRJEB33369, sample SAMEA5778349) | biofilm metagenome | biome: Industrial cooling water; feature: Water cooling tower basin; material: Biofilm | place: United Arab Emirates | collected...
CGGGCCTTGGCGAAGTGCGCCGAGTCCACGCCGCAGCCGAAGAAGTGCACGTTGCCGTGCAGCCGGCTCTTGCTCTGCCAGAGCTTGTGGCCGCCGGTGAACACCACGTCGGCGTGGCGCATGAGCAGCCGCTCGCGCTCCAGCAGCTCGGGCGGGGCGAACTTGAACTGCGAGAGCTCGTCCATGCAGTCGTACACGACGCCGCGCTCGCCGAAGGCGCCGAGCATGGCGGGGGCGGGCATGGGCGTGTAGAACCACTGCACGGGGCGCGCGAACGGGCCCGGCGCCGTGCTCGTGCCGCCGAGCGGGCCGCCGCGGGCGAGCGCCTGCTGCAGCAGCGCGCGCACGGCCGCGAGCGCCGCGTCGGGCTGGCCGTGGAGCGCGGCGGGGAGGCGCGGGACCACGCGCGTGACGCCCTTCATGGGCGTGGTGATGTCGAGCGCGCCGGCCGCGAGGTCGTCGGCGAACACGGCCTCCTCCACGAACAGCACCGGCGCGTGCTGGGCGAAGCGCGACAGGAGCTGCTGCGGCCGCTGCCACACGAAGTCCCACCGCAGGTGGCTGTGCACGAGGAGCGGCAGGGGGCGGCCGGCGGGGGGGGCGTCGGCGCGGCCGAGGTCGGTGCTGCGGGTCATGAATGCCACGGGTACAGGGTACGGCAGGACGGCGGTCGGCGGCACGCGTCGGATCGGCTCCGGTCAGCCCGCACACACAGCGAGGCGGCCGCACCGACCGCCGCACGGCCACCCCTACGGGGCGCGGTGCGCGCGGGCGACGGGCCGCCTTGGCGGGGCGGAGGTGTCGAGTGCAGACCGGGCTAGTGCAAGCGCCGTTCCCCGGGTGGCAGATCCATGGGATTACAAGAAACGGCGGTTTGCGCCCGGATCAGGCGCCGCCGGACTCGTCCGCGGCCAGGCTGTCGGGTGCCGCGTCGGGCGCCCCGGCGAGGAGGCGGCGGGCGCCCTGCCAGCGCCGGAAGAGCGAGCGGTTGCGCTCGATGGTCGTCTCGATCACCTGCCCGCTCTTGACGCTGGCGTGGATGAAGCGCCCCTCGCCGAGGTAGATCCCGACGTGCGACGTGCGCCGCCGGCTGCCGAAGGTGAGCAGGTCGCCGGGGCGCAGGGCGGCCAAGTCGCGCGGGACGGCGGTGCCGGTGCGGGCCTGCTGATTGGCCGTGCGCGGCAGGCGGACGCCCATCGCCTCCATCACGTAGCGCGCGAAGCTGCTGCAGTCGAGCGCGTTGTCGGGGTCGGCGCCGCCGAGCACGTAGCGGGTGCCGAGCTGGCCCCGGGCGCGGGCGACGAGCCCGTCGAGGAGCGAGGTGGCCGAGCGGGTGATGATCGCGAACGGGTTCGCCGTGCCCGGGGCCGCCGCGGCGAGCGAGAGCTCGGGGAGCGCGACCTGCGGCACCGCGACCTCGTCCACCGTCGGCACGCTGTTGGACATCAGGTCGGCGGAGGGGCGCGGCGCGGGCCGCTCGGCGCGTCGGCTCCGGATGCCGCCCCGCATGCCGCCCCGCACGGACCGTGACCGCGTGGCCGTGGCGCGGGGGCTCGTCTTCGAACGCTTGGCGGCCTTCACCGCCTTCGCGCGCGTGCCGGCCTTGGCCCGCCTGCTGGCCTTCGTGCGCTTCCCGGCGGCGGTGGCCTTGGGCCGGGCGGCGGCGACGCTGGCCGCGGGTGCCGCCGCCGGCGTGGCCGACGCGTCCCGAGGGGCAACGCCGACCGCACCGACGGTCGCGGCCAGGGTGAGGCTGCCGAGCACGCGGGGGAGCGCACGCCAGGGGCGGCATGCGAGCGCGAGGAGTGAGGCCACGGCGGAGGGGGACCAGCGGGGACGGAGGGCGACGGGCCGGGCGTGCAGCGCCAAGGGGGGATTCGGCGGCCCGTCGCGGAGGGCGTGGGGTCAAGGCTAGACCCGGGACCGGCCGGCGGCCCCGTCGCAATCCCGCTACTTCGCGGCGCCCCTGACCGCCCAGTCAGGGCGCGGCGACCTCAGCGCACCCCGGCGATCTTGTGCGTCTGCACGCTGAGCCGCCAGCGCGGGTGCGCCAGGCAGTAGGCAACGGCGGCGGCCGTGTTCGCTGCCAGGCTGGGGCCGTCCATCGGTTGCAGCCAGAACTGGCGGAAGTCCAGTCGTTCAAACCGCGACGGGTGCGCTTCGGGTTCGGGCTGGGGGTAGACCAGCTTCAGCTCGTCGCCCGCGGTGAGCGCGAGCGGCGCGCCGGCCTTGGGGCTCACGCACACCCAGTCGAGGCCCGGCGGCGCCGGCTGCGTGCCGTTGGTCTCGACCGCGACCTCGAAGCCGGCCCCGCGGAGCGCGTCCACTGCGGCGGCGTCCAACTGGAGCAGGGGCTCGCCCCCGGTGCAGACGACGAGTGGCCGCGCCCCGGCCGCTCGACTCTCCGCCGGCGTGCGCCCCGCCCCCTCCGTCCACCGCTCGGCGACGGCCTCGGCGAGCAGCGCGGCCGAGCGGAAGCGGCCGCCGTCGGGCCCCACGCCCACGAAGTCCGTGTCGCAGAAGCGGCAGACGGCGGCCGCGCGGTCGGCCTCGCGCCCCGTCCAGAGGTTGCACCCGCTGAAGCGGCAGAACACGGCCGCGCGCCCGGCGTTGGCGCCCTCCCCCTGGAGCGTGTAGAACAGCTCCCGGACCGTGTAGACGCGGTCGGCCACGCCGTCAGGCGCCCGCGGTGTAGCGGGTCGGGTCGTCCACGCCGGCCTCGACGAACCCGCGGCGGCGGAGCTGGCAGGCATCGCAGTGGCCGCATGCTGCGCCGGTGATGTCCGGGTCGTAGCAGCTCGTGGTGGCGGCGTAGTCCACGCCCAGCGTGGTGCCAAGGCGGATGATCTCCGCCTTGGCCAGGTGGAGGAGCGGGGCGCGGATGCGGACGGCGACCTCGCCCCGGTCCAGCGCCTCGACGCCGGCGCGGGTGGCCAGGTTGGCCATCTGCTCGAACGCCGCGAGGTAGGCGGGGCGGCAGTCGGGGTAGCCGGAATAGTCGAGCGCGTTCACGCCGACGAACACGTCGCGCGCGCCCGCGGTTTCGGCCATCGCCAGGGCGTAGCTCAGGAAGATCGTGTTGCGCGCCGGGACGTAGGTGACGGGGATGGCGCCGTCGGCCATCGCCGCCGCGTCGCGGTCCTTGGGGACGGCCAGGTCGTCGGTGGTGAGCGCGGAGCCGCCGAAGACGCGCAGGTCCACGTCGGCCACCACGTGCCGCGCGACGCCGGCGCGGGCGGCGAGGGCGTGGGCGGCGTCCACCTCGCCGGCGTGGCGCTGGCCGTAGCGGAACGAGAGCGCGTGCACCGCGAACCCTTCGGCCTGGGCGACGGCCAGGCAGGTCGCCGAGTCGAGGCCGCCGGAGAGCAGGACGACGGCGACGGGCGGGGCGCCGGCGGGCGGGTCGGCGGGGGGCGGGGCGGGCATGGTACAAGGTAGGCGTCTAACTTCGCGCGGCGCGCCTGGCCGGCATGGGCCGGGGTGCCCTCCCGTCCTCAGTCCGACTCGCCGTGACCCGACCCGTCCGTCCGTATTCCCTGGCCGCCGCGGCGGCGGCCCTGCTTGCCGTCGCCCCGCCGGCCGCCTGCCAGCCGGCGGAGCGCGTGAGCAAGGACGCTGGGGCCGCGCCGGCGCCGGCCGCCGCGGCCCCGGCGCTGCCGCTCAAGTACGCCCCGCGTCCCACCGCGGCCGCCATCACGGCGGCCGACCTGATGAGCCGCCTCTACGCCTTCGCCGACGACTCGATGGCGGGGCGCGAGGCGGGGACGCCGGCGAACCTCAAGGGTGCCGAGTTCATCGCGCGGGAGGCGCGGCGGCTGGGGCTGCGGCCGGCCGGGGAGGGCGGGACGTACTACCAGGACCTGCCGTTCGTGCGGCGCACGGCGGCGGCGGACGCGCGGCTCACCGTGGACGGCGCGTCGATCGACGCCGCGGACTTCGCGGTGGCGCTGAGCCGGGGGACGCCGCGGGCGTGGGCGGGGACGGCGCCCGCCATCTATGGCGGCACGGCGGCCGAGCCGCGGGTGACGCGCGAGCAAGCGGCGGGGCGGGTGGTGGTGCTGCGCATGGCCACGCTGGCCGTGCAGCGGCTGAGCGCGCAGGGGCCGCTCGCGGGGGCGGCGGCGGTGGTCTACGCAGGCCCCGACCAGCTCGGCGCGGACGTGCGAGCGCTCGCGGCCACGCCGGCGCTGGCGATGGCGGCCGGCTCTGGGGAGCCGGGGACGGCCGCGGCGGCCACGCTCCCGCCGCAGCTCTTCGTCACGCGCGCCGTGGCGGAGCGCATGCTGGGCGCGCCGCTCGACGGGGTGGCGCCGGGGGCGGCGGGGCGGCCGGTCACGGGCCTGGTACGCTTCGAGGAGGCGCGGGTGCCGGCGCGCAACGTCATCGCCGTGCTGCCGGGCTCCGACCCGCGGCTGGCGGCGGAGTACGTGGCGTTAGGCGCGCACAACGACCACGTGGGCTACGCGCGCCGGCCGGTGGACCACGACTCGCTCAAGGCCGCCAACACCCTCCGCCGCGCCGCCTATGTGGCCGAGGACCCGACGGGGGCCGAGGCGCTCGACGCGGCGGCGCTGGCGCGCGTGGCGGCCCGGGTACGCGCGGCGGCGCCGGTGGACGTCGCGGCGCTCCGGCGCGCGCGGCCGGCGCGCCCCGACAGCATCCACAACGGCGCCGACGACGACGGCTCGGGGTCGATGGCGCTGCTGGAGATCGCCGAGAACCTGAGCGCGATGCGCGTTCGCCCCAGGCGCTCCGTGCTCTTCGTCTGGCACACGGCGGAGGAGAAGGGGCTCCTCGGCGCCCGCTGGTACGTCGACCACCCCACCGTGCCGCGCGACGCGATCGTGGCGCAGCTCAACATCGACATGATCGGGCGGGGGCGGCGCGAGGACGTGGCCACGGGCGGGCCCGACTACGTAGGGATCGTGGGCTCGCGGCGGCTCTCCCGCGAGCTGGGCGACACGGCGGCGGCGCTGGCGCGGCGCGCGGGCGTGCGCCTCGACTACGCGCTCGACGCCGACGGCCACCCGCAGAACATCTACTGCCGCAGCGACCACTACCACTACGCGCGCTACGGCATCCCGATCGCGTTCTTCTTCACCGGCCTGCACGGCGACTACCACCAGGTCACCGACGAGCCGCAGTACATCGACTACCCGCACTACGCGCGCATCACGCGCTACATCCGCGACCTCGCGGTGCGCGTGGCGGACCTGGACCACCGCGTCGTGGTCGACCAGCCCAAGCCCGACCCCAACGGCGAGTGCCGGCAGTGACCGCGGCGCGTTCCGCGCCGCGGTCCCCGTAGGGGCGGGTCCCCGACCCGCCCGCCTCACCCGCGCGCCCGCCGCGCCCGCCGCGCCCGCCGCGCCCACCCCGGCCGCCCGCTGGCCCCCGTGTTGCCCTGATCCGCGCCCATGTACCTCGCCGCCCCCGCCTCCGTCCCCGCCGCCTCCGACTGGTCCGACCCCGCGCTCTGGGTCGGGCTGCTCACGCTGACCGCGCTCGAGATCGTGCTCGGGATCGACAACGTGATCTTCCTGTCGATCCTCGCCGGCAAGCTGCCCCCCGAGCAGCAGCCGCTCGGCCGGCGGCTCGGCCTCGCCGGGGCGTTCATCACGCGCGTGGGGCTGCTCTTCTCGCTGAGCTGGCTCGTGCGGCTCACGACGCCGCTGTTCACCCTCGGCGCCCTGCAGTTCCTGGAGCTGGAGGGGCGCGAGATCTCGGGGCGCGACCTGATCCTCATCGGCGGCGGGCTGTTCCTGATCGCCAAGGCCACCTACGAGATCCACCACAAGTTCGACTCGGCCAACGACACCGAGGAGCAGAAGGCCGCGCGCGGGCGGGCGTCGCTCCTCGCCGTGGTGGCGCAGATCGCGGTCGTGGACATCGTCTTCTCGCTCGACTCGGTGATCACCGCCGTGGGGATGGTCAACAACATCACCGTGATGATCGCGGCCAATGTCGTCGCGCTGGCGTTCATGCTCGTCGCCTCGGGGCCGATCGCGCGCTTCGTCGACGCCAACCCGACGGTGAAGATGCTGGCCCTCAGCTTCCTCGTGCTCATCGGCACCAACCTCGTGGCCGAGGGCTTCGGGCAGCACATCCCCAAGGGGTACACGTACTTCGCCATGTTCTTCTCGGTGGGCGTCGAACTGCTCAACCTGCGCCTGCGCCGGGGCCCGCCGCCCGCGCCGCTCCCCGCCGGGGAGACGGTGGAGCAGGGGCTGGTGGGCGGGCGTTAGGCGGGGGGGCGGCCCGTGCGCGTCCTCGTCACCGGCGGCAGCGGCACCATCGGCGAGGCCGCGGTGCGCGCCCTCCTCGCCCGCGGCCACGCCGTGCGGCTGCTCGCGCGCGGCGCCGAGAAGGACGCGCGCGCCTGGCCGGCCACGCCCGGCGGCGGCGTGGAGGCGTTCGCGGGCGACGTGACCGACGCCGCGACCATCCGCGGCGCCGCCGACGGGTGCGACGCGGTGCTGCACCTGGTGGGGAGCGTGGAGGGGGACGAGGACGCGCTCCGCCGGCTCAACGTGGACGGCACGCGCCACGTGGTGGCCGAGGCCGCCCGCGCCGGCGCGGGCCACCTCGTCTACGTCAGCTCGTTAGGCGCGGACCGCGGCGCCAGCGCGTACCACCGCACCAAGCTGGCCGGCGAGGCGGAGGCGCGGGCGTTCCCGGGGAGCTGGCTCGTCGTGCGACCCGGCAACGTCTACGGACCGGGCGACGGGCAGATCTCGCTGCTGCTGCGCATGGTGCGCGCGCTCCCCGTCATCCCCATGCCCGGCGGCGGCGACGAGGCGTTCCAGCCGGTGTGGGCGGGCGACCTCGGCGAAGCCCTCGCCCGCGCCTGCGAGCGCCGCGACCTCGCCGGCCAGACCCTGGAGCTGGCGGGCGACGAGCGCACCTGCATCCGCGACCTGCTGGACCGGTTCGCCGCCCTCACCGACCGACGCCCGGTGCGCGTCCCGGTCCCCGGCGCGCTCGCCACGCTCGGCGTCCGCCTGGCCGACCTCGCCGGCGTCGAACTCGGCATCAACGCTGACCAGCTCACGATGGTTGCTGAGGGGAACCTAATCGAGGACCCGGCGTCCAACGCGCTCACCACCGTGTTCGGCGTGCCCGCCACCCCGCTCGACCAGGGGCTCCGCCAGCTCCTCGACGCCCTCCCCGAGCAGCTCCCCGACGAGGGGCTGGGCGCACTCCACCACAAGCGCTACTGGGCCGACGTCGAGGCGCCGCGCGAAGGGGCGGCTGCGCTCTTCGCCCGCTTCTGCCGCGGGTTCCAGGAGAAGACGCCCGACACGATGGACCTGGAGGCCGAGCCGGGCGCGCCGACGGCGGTGCTGGCCTGCCACCAGACCGTGACCATGGCGCTCCCGCTCCGCGGTACGGTGCAGGTGCGCGTGGCCGAACTCGGCGCGCTCGCGCTCACGCTCCAGACGGTGAGCGGCCACCCGCTGGCCGGCGCGGTACGGTTCGCGTTCGAAGAGGCCGAGGCGCCGGCGGCCGGCGGCGCCGGGGCACGCCCGTTCCGCTTCACCGTCGAGGTGTTCGACCGCGCGGCCGACCCGTTCGACTGGATCGCGATGGCGGTGATCGGCGACCGGCTGCAGCGGGCCAACTGGGAGCGCATCGTCCAGCAGATGGTGGACGACAGCGGCGGGCCGGCGCCGGGCGGGGTGCAGGTGGAGGAGCGGACGCTGGAGGGCGCGGACGCCGAGCGGGTGGAGCGGTGGCTGGCCGAGCTGGCGCTCGCGCGGCGCCGGGCGAGCAACGCCGAGGCGTTAGGCCTGGCCGAGGTGCCGACGGCGGACCGGCAGGAAGGGACGGCCTAACGAGAGGTCCGGTTGCGGGGCCGCCGCCGCAGGCCTGTCATCCTGAGCGCAGCGAAGGATCTTGCGCGCTCCGGTGAGGGGTTTCGCGAGTGCGGGCCGGGGTCAGCTCGGCGTCGCCGTGCCCCCACACCTCGGCCGGAAGATCCTTCGCTGCGCTCAGGATGACAGCGGGAGTACGACGCGCCCTACGCCCCCTCCGGCCGGTACGCGCAGTGCTCCCCGCACCCCAGCCGGTAGCGGTTGCGCGCGAACCATCGGTAGAACTTGTCCGTCGCCGGTCGCACGCCCGGGAGCGAGAACACCCAGCCGATCACCCCGCCCCGCGGCAGCACGTCGATGAGCTGCTCCACGGCCGCCGCGCGCTCCCACGTCCGCCCGCCCGGCCCGATCACCTGCAGCGACTCGCCGTAGCGGCTCGGCGGGATCCACGGGAAGCGCTCGCCGAGCCCGGGCATCTGCGACGGCACGATCTCCAGGCGGCGCGTGCGGCGGTCCCAGAAGCGCAGCACGTTCACCAGCCGCCCGCACACCTTGCAGTGCCCGTCGTACACCACCGTGTACGGCCGCCCTTCGCCCACGCCGCTGAAGCCGGCCGTGGAGTAGAAGGCGGCGCCCTCGGCGGCCGGGTCGCGCGGGACGCCGCGGACGGTGAAGCGGACGACCGGGTACGCGGCGGTCGTCATGCGGCCACCGCTTCCGTGGCCTGTTGGGGCGGCGCGTCGGGAGCGGGCGGCGCGGCCCCGGCCGGCGCGGCCGTCCCCTCGATCGCCATCGTCGGCGCGTGCTCGAACGACAGGTGCACCGGGCACCGCGCCGCCACGCGCTTTGCCGCCTCCAGCCGCGCCGCCGGCAGGCTCGGCCAGGTGAAGTGCACGTCGAGCGTCCCCAGCCGGTGCGGCTTCTCCACGAACGACCAGCTCACCTCCAGCACGAGGTCGTCGGCTGTGAGGTTGGCCAGCTGCGCCCACGACGCCAGGATCGCGTGCGTGCAGCTCGCCAGCCCGCCGGCCACCATGTGGTAGGGCGAGAACTGCGCGTCGGGGGACGGCGCGTCCACGGTGAGCTGGCCGGGGGCCGACTCGTACCGGACGCGGGTGTCGCTCAGCAGGGAAAGCTTCATGCGAAGGGCGGCTCGAGACGGCGGGCCGGAGCGCAAGAGGTACGCCCGCACCGGTGCTACCCCCGAGCCGGGCGGCGGATGCGAGGATGCCCCGTCGCGTTCGCGCCGCGGGTAGCCCCGTCGCCCCCGCGAAGGCGGGGGCCCATGTTTCGCCGTCGCCCCCTCCCTCCCTCATCCCGCCCCCATGCCCGCCGCCGCCCTGCACTCGTCGCTCACCGAGATCGCCGCCCACCTCGACCACGAGCGCCAGCAGTTGTTGGCCGTGTGGGCCAGCATCCCTGTCGAGGATCGCGAGCGCCGCCCCGCCGCCGACGCGTGGACCCCGGCCGAGGTGTTGGACCACCTGCGTGTGGTCGAGGACGGCTCGGCGCGGCTCCTCGCCCGCCGGCTCCAGCGCGCCCGCGAGGCCGGGCTCGGCGCCGAGTCCGACCCCAGCTCGCGCCTCGGTCGGCTGAACATCTACGCCCTTCCCGGCCGCATGGAGGCGCCGGACGCGGTACGCCCCGTCCCGGGCGCGCGCGCGGAGGAGGCCGAGTCCGGGCTCGCGGCCAGCCGGCGCGCGCTCGACGCCCTCGTAGCCGACGCCAGCGGCAGCGCGCTTGGCGACGTGCGCGCCCAGCACATGCGCTTTGGCGAGTTGGACCTGTACCAGTGGCTGGAGTTCATCGCCCAGCACGAGCGGCGGCACGCCGGGCAGCTCGAGCGGGTGCGCGACGCGCTGGCGGGGCAGGGGGCGGCGGGGGGGTGACCGGCGGGGAGGGCGGTCGGTGTGGCCGCGTTCTTCCCGTTGTCATCCTGAGCGCAGCGAAGGATCGCTCGCCCGGCTGACGACCGTCTGTCATCCTGAGCGCAGCGAAGGATCTTCCCGCCGAGGTGTGGAGGCCGGGTCCGTCCCGGCGACGGTAGGCCCCGCACCGGCGCACACGAGATCCTTCGCTGCGCTCAGGATGACAGGCGGGGCGCTCCCGATGACACGAAAGGTCGTCAGCCGGTCGAGCGATCCTTCGCTCCGCTCAGGATGACACCAGGTATCCCGCTCACGCCGCCTCGCGCCCCGCGAACAACTCCAACTGCGGCGCCGCGAGCCGAATCCGAAGCCCCGGCGCGTCCGGCCCCACCCGCAGCGGCAGGTGGTCGGGCAGCACCAGGAACGGCAGCGCCCGCGCCACCGGCACCCGCATCGCCACGAGATCGTCCACCCGGACCTTGTGCCACGCCCGCACCGCCAGCACCCGCTCCACCGTGCGGTGGCCCAGCCCGGGGACGCGGAGCAGCGCCTCGCGCGGGGCCCGGTTGAGGTCCACCGGGAAGCACTCCGGGTGGCGGAGCGCCCACGCCAGCTTGGGGTCGACGTCCGGGGCCAGCTCGGGCGCATCAGGCGGGAGCAGGTCGTTCACCGTGAAGCCGTACTGCCGCACCAGCCAGTCGGCCTCGTACAGCCGGCGCTCGCGCAGGCCGCTCGACGGAAGGGCGGGGAGGCCGGCGGGGGCCGCGTCCACCGGCACGTAGCCGCCGAAGTAGACGCGGCGCAGCCGCTGCCGGTCGTACAGGTGCGCGGCCGCCGTGAGCACGTCGCGGTCGGTGGCGCCGTCCGCGCCGACCACCATCTGCGTCACCTGGCCCGCCGGCGCGAAGCGTGGGAGCGCGGCGCGGGCCCAGCGCGTCGTCGTCCACGGGGCGGCGTGGATCCGATAGCGCGCCTCGTGCGCCTCGGCGATCCCGTCGCGCAGTCGGTCCATGGCGGCGTGCATGACGGCCAGCCGCCGCCCCGGCGCCAGCGCGTCGAGGTCCTGCTGCCGGGCCAGCTCCACGTTCACGCTCACCCGGTCCGCCCACCGTCCGGCCTCGTCGATCAGCTCGGGGCTGGCCTCGGGGACCACCTTGAGGTGGACGTAGCCGAGGAAGTGGTGGCGCTGGCGGAGCACCCGGGCGACCTCCACAAGCCGCGCCATCGTGTCGTCGGCCGACGTGTCGACGGCGGCGCTCAGGAAGAGCCCGTCCACCAGCCCGCGCCGGTGGTAGTCGAGCGTCAGCCGGACCACCTCGGCCACCCCCAACCGCGCCCGCACCGTGTCCGCCGCCGAGCGACGGAGCGGGCAGTAGGCGCAATCGTGGACGCAGTGGTTGGTGAGGAGGAGCTTGAGCAGCGGCACCCGCCGCCCGTCGGCGGTCTGGCTCCAGTAGATCGCCGCCGGCTCCACCTCGGTGCGGTCGAACACCGGGAGCAGGGGCCGGCGCCGCGGCGTCGGCCGGGCACCCGGCCGCGGCGCCGAGTCCTGCGCAGGCCGGCCGACCCGCGCGGCACACGGCGCGTCGAAGCGGGCCGCGTCGGCGAGGGTGGCGAGTCGGGAGCGGAAGTCGGCCATGGGTCGTGATCCGGAGCAAGAAGACTCCGAATAGAACCCGAAACACCTGGCGTAGGTTCCGCGGCTAAGTCACGATGCGACGGTGACTTGGAGGGATGTTTACCGCGCCGCCCCCGCGGATGCCAGCCGGAAAAGGAACATCACCAGCAGCCCGATCCCCACCGCCGCCCAGCTCGTGCCGCCCACCCGGCGGAGCAGCGTCACGGCCTCCCCGCCCGGCACCCGCGCGCCGACCACGCGCATTGCGGCGGCGGCGCGGCGGAACAGGAGGAAGTTGGCCGTCCCGCCGGCGAGGATCGCCACGCTCACCAGCACGCCGGCGGCGAGCAGCGTTGCGTCTGGCGTCAGCGTCACCACGGTGCCGCCGCCCGGCAGCGGGCTCGGCATTTCGCGCACGGGCAGGTCGCCGCTCTGCCAGAGCAGCCCGAACGCCAGGCTCGGCAGCATCGCGAAGAGGGCGAACGGCAGGTACAGCTTGCGGTACAGGAACCACGCCGGCGACAACAGCGCCGCCGCCCAGTTCCAGGTGGGCGTGAACCGCGCGTCCTCGAAGAACGGCCGGAACTTGCGCCGGTACGTCGTCCAGCGCGGGCCGATGAACGCGGCGAGTTGCTGGTCGGCAGGGGAGCCGGGCTCCGGGGCGCCGGGCTTGGTCTTGGTGGCCCAGGACGGAAGCGGGGGCGTAGGGGGCGGTGTGCTCATCGCCCCTGACCAACCCCCGCCGCGGGCGCGGGTTCCTGCTGGGTGAGGCAGTGCAGCGTGCCGAGTCCCCAGACGAGGTCGACGGCGTGGATGCCGACGATCTGCCGGTCGGGCATGAGCGCGGCGAGCGTGTTGAGCGCCACGCGGTCGTTGGCGTCGTTGAACGTCGGGACGAGCACCACGCCGTTGGCGATGTAGAAGTTGGCGTAGCTCGCGGGGAGGCGCTCGCCGCGCATCGTCACCCCGGCCACGGGGCGCGGGAAGGGGAGCGTGACCACCTTCAGCGCCCCGCGCTCCCCCCCGGCGAGCTGCAGCCGCCGCAGGTTGTCGAGCGAGCGGCGGTGGTTCTCGTCGGCCGGGTCCTCCTCGTGGGCGACGACGATGACGCCGGGCGCGACGAAGCGGGCGATGTCGTCGACGTGGCCGTGCGTGTCGTCGCCCACGCACCCCTCGCCCAGCCAGAGCGTTTGCCGTACGCCCAGCCAGTCGCGGAAGGCGCGCTCGTAGTCCTCGCGCGTCATCCCCGGGTTGCGGACCTGCACGTCGCTCAGGAGCCACTCCTCGGTGACGAGCATCAGCCCCTGCCCGTCGACCTCGATCCCGCCGCCCTCCAGCACCAGCCGTTCGTTCGGCCGGTCGGGGCGCGCGGGCTCCACGCGCGGCCGCCCGCTCCCCTCGGCGAACGTGCGGCCGACGAGCCCGTCGCGCGCGTGGTTGGGGTACTTGGCCCAGCCGTTGAAGGCCCAGTTGAGCCAGAGCACCGAGCCGTCGCGCCGGTGGACGCCGGTGGGGCCCGAGTCGCGCACCCAGACGCGGTCGTTCGGCGCGAGGTGCAGCCGGTAGCCCGGCACCGCGCCGCCCGCGGGCGCGACGCCGTGCGCCTCCAGCGCGTCGCGCGCCTGCTCGGCGACGCCCTCGTCGTGGCACAGCACCTCCACCCGCTCGTGCCGGTGCAGCGCCCGCACGATCTCGGCGTACACCCACGGGATGGGGCCGAGCTTGCCGGGCCAGTCGGGCTCGTGGTGCGGCCACGCGAGCCAGGTGGCCGCATGGGGCTCCCACTCCGCCGGCATGCGCAGCGGCTCGCCGGGCGCCGAGGCCGGCACGCCCTGCGGCGCGGGGTCCTGGTGGTACGTGCTCGTGCCGGCGCCGCTGGTGCCGGTGCCCACGGGGCCGATGGCGGAGCTGTCGAAATCCTGAGGCATCAGTTCCTTGTCATCCCGGGCGTCCGTGTCACCCTGGGCCTCCGTGTCATCCCGGGCCTCCGTGTCACCCCGGGCCTCCGTGTCACCCCGGGCCTCCGTGTCACCCCGGGCCTCCGTGTCATCCCGAGCGCAGCGAGGGATCTCGCCCTTGTCGTTGTGCAAACGGCACGACCACGAGCGAGATCCCTCGCTGCGCTCGGGATGACGGTCGGTTGGGGAAGCCTGCCCGGTTTCGGGACGCGCCTAACGCGGCGCGCCCAGGTAGCGGTTGAGGATGGGCTTGTACGCGTCCACCCGCCGGTCGCGGAGGAAGGGCCAGTTGCGCCGCACCTCCTCCTGCAGCCGCGGGTCGCAGGTGTGCACAAGCACGGCCTCCTCGGTTCCCGCCTCGGCCACCACGCGCCCAAAGGGGTCGGCGATGAACGAGTGCCCGAAGAACTCGAGCCCGTTGGTCCCCGGCTCGTCCTCGTGCCCCACGCGGTTGGGGCTCGCCACCCACACCCCGTTGGCGATGGCGTGCGCGCGCTGCGCCGTGCGCCACGCCTCCACCTGCGCCCGCCCCCACTCGTCCTTCTCGGCCGGGTGCCAGCCGATCGCGGTGGGGTAGAAGAGCACGTCGGCGCCTAACAGCGCGGTGATGCGCGCGGCCTCCGGGTACCACTGGTCCCAGCACACGAGCACGCCGACGTTGGCGTAGCGCGTCTTCCACACGCGGAACCCGTTGGCCTGCCCCGGCGCCTCGCCGTGGTAGTCGAGGTGCGCGTCGCCCGGGGTGAAGTAGTACTTCTCCTCGAACATCGGGTCGTGCGGGATGTGCATCTTGTCGTACAGCCCGAGCAGCGAGCCGTCGGCGTCGATCACGGCCGCCGAGTTCATGTAGAGCCCGGCCGCGCGCCGCACGAAGAGCGGCACCACGATCACCACCGCTAGCTCCCGCGCCAGCGCCTGGAACGTGTCGGTCACCGGGCCGGGGACGGGCTCGGCGAGGTCGAAGTGCTCCACGCGCGTGCTCTTGGCGAAGTACGGCGTGTTGAACAGCTCCTTGAGGCAGACGATCTGGGCCCCGCGGGCGGCGGCCTCGCGCACGAGGGCGACGGCCCGGGCGACGTTCGCCGCGGCGTCGTCGCCCGCGTGGTCCTGGATGATGCCGATCGTGAAGGGGTCGCGGCGCATGCTCCAAATATGGCGACCCCCGACCGCTACCGCGCCGGCGTGGCCGGCGGCTGCATCCCCATCATCGCGTGGTGGATGGCCATGATCCGGTTCAGGTGGTCGACCACGTGCGGCCGCACCGTGTCGCGGAGCATGGTCTTGAGCTCGGGGTCGCGCGCCGCCGGGATGAGCGACGTGTCGAGCGTCTTGAGCGTCAGGTCGTGCGACTGGATCTGCTGCAGCACGTACGCCGCGTCGAAGTCGGCGCCGCGCTTCATGCGCAGCATCTCGAGCGTGGGCGGGCCGTTGCGCTTGAGCTGCAGGGAGAGGGCGTTGTCCACCGGCACGAGCCCCTTGCGCTGCGCCATCGCCCGCGCGCTCGCCTCGAGCCGCGTGTGCACGTCGATCATCATCTGCGCGAGCGCCCGCACGTCGGGGCGCGTCGCGCGCTCCAGCGCGACCTGGCTGGGCTCGATCTCGTTGAAGTTGGACTGGCTGGCGACGGCCAGGATCTTGGGGTCTGTGTACATCTCCTCCGGCGTCTCGCCCCCCGCCGGCGACGGCGCGCGCGGCGGCGCCATGCCGGCGGCGCCGGCCTGCCCCGCGGCGAGCGAGTTGGGCCCGGTGTTCATCCCCATCCCCGCGCCGTACGGCAGCGCCGAGGGCGCGCCCGGCGCGGCCGAGCCCGGCGCGGCCGTCACCGAGTCGCCTAGCGGCGTCATCGTGGTGGGCGTCGCGGCGGACGTGCCGCCGGCGGCCGGGGTGGCCGAGCCCGCGGGTGGCGGCGTCATCACCGCGCCGCCCGTAGGGCTCGTGGGGGCGGCCGGCTGCTGCGCCGGCGCGGCCGGGACGTCCTTGCTCACGCGCTGCGCGTGGAGCGGCGCGACGGCGCCGAGGAGGCCGAGGGCGGCCGTACACACGGCGGCCGGAAGGGTGCGAGGGCGCATCTGCTGAGTTCTCCGCGAAAGGTGACGAACAGGGTCGGGCGCGGGCCCCGGGCAAAATCGGTGCGCGCCAGCCCGCCGGCCCCGGAGTTGCCCGGCGCCCCGTCTGCGTCCCCCGGTCTGACGCACCGACCTCAACCGTTAGGCACCCTGGAGCGCCATGATGCGGGTCCCCTCCCCCCGGCCGCGCGCCGTCCGCCGCGCCGCCCTCGCCGTCCTTGCCGCCGCCGGGCTCGCCGCCCTGCCGCCCCGCGTCCCCGCGGCCGGCGCGCAGGCCCCCGCGC
>ERZ1066119.1119-NODE-1119-length-15585-cov-5.575918_pt1 | contig 15585 bp, 10 predicted proteins | sample MGYA00382766_ERZ1066119 | MGnify/ENA primary metagenome ERZ1066119 (study PRJEB33369, sample SAMEA5778349) | biofilm metagenome | biome: Industrial cooling water; feature: Water cooling tower basin; material: Biofilm | place: United Arab Emirates | collected...
AGCGAGAACCGTGGCTGCGACCGACGCGATCATCGTGTTGCCGATCTGAGCCTGCGTAAGCCCCAGATCCTCACGGATCACAGGCATCAGCGGGGCAATGCCGAACCAGGCGAAGAAGACGCTGAAGAAGGCGAGCCACGCCATGTGGAAGGCTCGCATCTGCGGAGTCGAGACCGAGAAGAGATCTATCTGGGTTGCCTTGCCACGGACGTCCATTCAGCACTGAAGCGAATATTGAGGTGCGGAGTGTGACGGAGTGTCGCACGCCCTTGTCAAATGGACTCGGCTACCTGCACCACGTATATCCGGATCGTCCCTGCAGAAGTGACCTCGGCTGGGTACGTTCTGAGGGCGTCGCAGGTATGGCCTACCGGCTCACCGGATGCGAGATCGAAGGCCCGCGCGTGAAGCGGGCAGACCACCCGACCGGAGCCGGTGAGGCCGTCTTCCAGCGGCCCTTCGCGATGCGGACAGATGGCCTGAACGGCGTGCACCTCTCCATTGCGGAGGTGGAAAACAGCAATCTCCTCGGCTCCCAGCCGAAAGCGTCTGCCCTCGCCAATGGGGATTCGCTCGACTGAGCCGATATCGTAGCTCTGGGCTTCGGCCGCGTACATTTCCTTCATCATCGGAGGCTCCTAAGCGTCGATCGCCGCAGCGAACTGCGAAGGGTGAACCGGCTCGACCGCCTCGAGCCAAGGATCGGCATACGCATCTACAGAAGCCTGGAGCGCGCGGTCCAGCTCGGCGGCTATGCCTTCCGAATCATCGACGATGATCGCGCGTATCTTCTCGATTCCCACACGAGGGACGAACGAGTATGTCCGCTCCAGGTACTTCGCCTGCTCGCGGTAGTACTGGATGAAGCGGCCGGCGAGCAGGAGCACCTCTTCATGGGTCGCTACTACCGCAAGCAGATCCGCCTTCCGAACGTGGGCTCCTCCTGCACCGCCTACATAGATCTCCCACCGCTCTCCCTCTACTGCGACGATCCCGACGTCCTTGATCAGTGCTTCGGAGCAGTTACGGGGGCATCCGGCGACTCCAAGCTTCAGCTTTCCGGGTGATTCGAGCCCCTTGAACCGCTCCTCCATCTCGATTCCAAGCCGCGTACTGTCCCCGAGCCCGAAGCGGCAAAACTCGCTGCCGACGCATGTCTTCACCGTCCTCACCGACTTCGCATAGGCATAGCCGGATCGCATCCCCAGATCTTTCCATACATCGGGAAGCTGATTCTTCCGGATCCCGAGCAGATCGATCCGCTGTCCCCCGGTGATCTTGATCATCGGGACCTCGTACTTCTCGGCAACATCGGCAATGCGGCGAAGCTGATGGACTGTGGTGACGCCGCCGGAGATTCCGGGCACGACGGAGAAGGTCCCGTCCTTCTGGACGTTGCCGTGAACGCGATCGTTGATGAAGCGGGCGTCGCGCTCGTCCTCGTACTCACCCCCCCACAACGTCTTCAGCAGAGAGGCGAGACCCATCTTGCTAGAGGGATCTTCCTTCCCGTTCGCCAGAGCCTTGAAGACTGAGGAAACGCTGCGGAGGCCGAGCGTCCTCACCGCGTCAATGAGCTCCGGCTTGGTGAGCGGGATGCCGGGCACGTAGTAGTGAATCGAGGGATCCTCTACAGCCCCGCCATCGGCGGCGTACTCAAAGAGCGCCTCGACCTGCGCCTTGCACGAGCCACAACCCTGACCTGCACGGGTCGCGTCACAGAGCGATTTCAGGCTGCGGCAGCCGCCTTTGACGGCGGTGACGATCTGCGCCTTCGACACTCCGTTGCAGTTGCAGACCTGGTGGTCGTCGGGAAGGGACTCGACCGTGGGCGCGCCGATCTCGTGCGGGGCTGGGAAGAGAAGCTCCGAGCGGCGCTGCGGGAGCTCCTGGCCCCGATCGAAGAGCTGGAGCAGATGAGCACCGCGCGAGGTGTCGCCGAGGAGGATCGCCCCCGCCAGCTTCCCGTTTCGCACGAGGATCTTCTTGTAGATCCGCTCTGATTCCTCCACGTAACGTACGACCTCGTCGCCAGGCTGGGGCGTGTGCTCACCCATTACGCTGAGGTCGATTCCCATCACCTTCAGCTTCGTGGCGATGAGCGAGCCACGGTATTCCGCCTCCGGGTTACGCCCCGTCAGCCGCTCGGCGAGTGTACGGGCCTGCTCCCATACCGGCGCCACCAGCCCGAACGTTTCGCCTCGATGCTCGATGCATTCACCAATCGCGTAGACGCTCTTGTCGTCCGGAGAGCGAAGGTCGTCGCCGACGATGATGCCGCGGTTCACGGTCAGCCCTGCGCGAGCGGCGATCTCTGCGTTCGGGCGAATGCCTGCGGAGATCACGAGCATGTCGCAGTCGAGCATGGTGCCGTCGGCAAAGCGGAGCCCCGTCACTTTGCCGTTGCCGAGGATCTCCTTCGTCGACTTCTCGAGATGAACGTGGAAGCCCATCTGCTCGAACGTCCCCTGGAGCATCTCCGCCCCCGCCGCATCCAGCTGGGCCTCCATCAGGTGCGACATCAGGTGGACCACATGAACCTCTTCGACGCCAAGCTCCTGCAAGCCCCTCGCGGCCTCCAGCCCGAGCAGACCTCCACCGATCACCACCGCCTTCCTCGCGCTTCGAGCGGAATCCATGATCCCATGGCAGTCATCGAGCGTGCGGAAGGCGTAGACCCCCTTCTTCAGCTCGCCATCATCACCGCGCACGCCGAGGATCGGCGGTACGAAGGCGCTGCTTCCGGTCGCGAAGACGAGGGTGTCGTAGCGCAGCTCGCCCTTCTCGTGGAAAAGGCGCTTGAAGCGGCGGTCCATGCCGATAACGCGTGTTCCTGCGTGGAGGGTGACGCCGTTCTCGGTGTACCAGCTGAGCGGGTTGAGATAGATCTCGTCCGGGTCCTGACTCTTCGCGAGAACGTTGGAGAGGAGGATCCGGTTGTAGTTGCCGTACGGCTCATCACCAAACGCGATCAGCTCGAACTGCTCACGTCCCCCACGCGCCACGATCTCCTCCAGCAGGCGGCCTCCGGCCATCCCATTTCCGATCACCACCAGGCGATGCTTCTGCGTCATGTCAGTCCTCCACTCTCCGTCGTCGATTCGATTCGAACTGCGCAAACCTTGAATTCCGGCATCCTGCTGATTGGGTCGAGCGCCGCGTTTGTCAGGCGGTTCGCGGACTCGGCGCCGCCCCAATGGAAGGGGACGAAGACAGTGTCTTGTCGAAGTCGGGGAGTGACCTCGGCGCGGAAGTGAGCGCTTCCCCGGCGGGTTGTCAGAACCAGATCGGCGCCATCTGCGACGCCGAAGCGACGGGCAGTCAGCGGGTGCATCTGGGCCGTGGGACGCGGTGCCATGCGGTCGAGCTGGGGCACTCGCCGCGTCTGGGTGCCTGTCTGGTAGTGGGCGAGGAGGCGGCCGGTGGTGAGGTAGAGGGGAAAGTCCTCGTCCGGCTCCTCGGCGGCAGGTAGATGAGGATCCCCCAGGAAGCGCGCACGGCCATCCAGTGTGTTGAAGCGCTCCGCGAACATCACCGGCGTCCCGGGGTGGATCTGACTGGGGCAGGGCCAGTGAACGCCGTTCTCCCGGTCCAGACGATCGTAGGTAATGCCGCTGTAGTCCGCCCGGGACCCGGCAGTGGCGCGCCGGAGCTCGTCGAACACCTCGGCGGGAGAGCCGTAGGTAAAGCGCTCCTTATGGCCGAGGCGTTCAGCGATCAGGCTCAGGATCTCGAGATCCGTCTTCACCCCGTCGGGGGGTGTGAAAGCCTGACGACGGTGGATCACGCGCCCCTCGAGGTTGGTCATTGTGCCTTCCTCCTCGGCCCACTGGGCGGAGGGGAGCACGACATCCGCGAGCCGAGCAGTTTCGGAGAGGAAGAAGTCGGAGACGACGAGCAGGTGGAGCGATCTCAATCCCCGGTCGATCGTCAGAGCGTCGGCGGCGGAAACGACGGGGTTAGAGCCGAACACGAGCAGGGCGCGAACTCCGTCGTCCTGTCCGAGCTTCTCCAGCATCTCCTGAGCGGACAGGCCCGCGGTCGGGATACTCTCCTCAGTGACGTTCCAAACCTCCGCCATATGCCGACGGGCAGCAGGATCCCGGATATCGCGGTAGCCCGGGAGCTGATCGGCCTTCTGCCCATGCTCTCTTCCTCCCTGACCGTTCCCCTGACCCGTGAGGCACCCGTAGCCGCTCGACGGCTTGCCGGGAGCGCCGAGCACAAGGGCAAGGTTGAGATAAGCGGAAGCGTTGTTCACCCCCTGAGCCTGCTGCTCCGGACCTCGGCCGGTCAGGACGGTGACGGAGCCGGCTCTTCCGAGAATGGTCGCCACCTCGAGGAGCGTTGCCTCAGGGATGCCGGTGATGCGCTCTACGCGACCGGGCCAGTAGGCGGCAACCAGGGTTCTGATGCGGTCGAAACCTTCGGTCCGTCTCGCGATGTAGTCGGCGTCGGCCAGGCGCTCGCGGATGAGGAGGTGAATCAGCCCCAAGGCGAGCACGGCGTCAGTGCCGGGCGTGACGGCGAGGTGGTGGGATGCACTCTCGGCAGTTGCGGTTCTGCGGGGATCGACGACGATCAGCTTTCCGCCTCGGGCGCGTAGCTCGTCGATGTACTGCATCAGGGGAGGCATAGTCTCGGCCGGGTTGCCGCCGGCGATCAGCACGACATCAGCCCTGGCGAGGTCGGCGATGGGGAAGGGCAGTCCCCGGTCTATGCCGAACGCCCGGTTGGATGCGGCCGCCGCCGAAGACATGCAGAAACGACCGTTGTAATCGATACTGGCCGTGCGGAGCGCGACCCGCGCGAACTTCCCCAGCAGATACGTCTTCTCGTTGGTCAGTGCGCCGCTGCCGAAAACCCCCACCGCGTCCGCTCCATACGCCTCCTGCACCGCGCGGATTCCTGCCTCGACTCGATCCAGGGCGGCGTTCCAGGAAACGGGGACGAGATTCCCGCTCACGTCCCGCGCCAGTGGAGTCGTCAGTCGCTCAGGGTGTGAGAGGGTCGCCGCTGCGGTGAATCCTTTCGCGCATAGGCGGCCGCGGTTTACCGGAAAGTCGGGATCCCCGCTAACCACCGGAGCTTTCGCTGATCCGGTGATGCGGATGCCGCACTGGAAGGCGCAGTACGGACAATGAGTTCTGGTCTCCAACACTTCCCGGCTTACTGTGAGCAAGACAAACCCCGGCTAGACCAACAAGGATAGCAGTATAACGAGGGTAAAACCTAATTTAGTTATTTAATTAATACAATAGGGCTAAGTTTATTAGGTGGTGTTGGTGGCTCGCTACAAAACAGGCAGGCGGGCTCTGCCTCGGATTTACCGTGGGGTGGGTTGGTAAAGCGGCTGCAGGGGGAGGAACCCGGCGGATGAAACGGTGCCCAGGCGGCACCCTGTACGTCTTCAGGTCTTGGAGGAGAAGAGGGAGACCCGGGTGGGCCTTCGGGGGCTGCCTCATCCGCGCGGTAAACACATCCCTCCGCCAGCCCCGTGTCCAATGATGCGGGGGAGCGGGAGCGTTATGCGGCCTGGTAAGCCGTTGGAGGTTCGCTGCTAGTGGAGGGCGTAACAAAGCAAAGGCCCTCCTCCGCCAGGTGCGAGACAGGGCCTCCCCTACGTTGGATTGGCGGACTAGCGGATGCTGTTCGTCTCTTCCCGATCGTCCATCACTAAATTGTCGTCGGCTGCAGGAGCTGATCGCTCGTGACGCCCCTCACCGTCTCACCAGGTTCTCCGCTTCGGCTGCCATTCTGCCTCCAACAACCCGCGGCTATGCGACTCCAGCCTGCCCCGCGCCGAGCCCCAGGCTTTCCCGGGAGTTGCCGTAGCGGGTGATGGCGATCCCCGCGAGGAGCACGGAAAGCAGCAGCGCTGCCAACGAAATCACCGTGGCTGGGCCTGGAGCAACCACTGACTCCCCGCGCATCGCCTGCCAGAAGAGAATCCCGGTAAAACTGAGATACCCAAGGCTGGAGAGAACCACGAGCTTCACCTTCTGACCGGCTGGGAACCGGCGGCTCCGCGAGATCAGCCATCCTGCGAGCGGAAGGATCTGGAGGCCGTGGAGGCCGAAGAAGTGCGGGACCCGAACGTCGCCAGCAACCGTGCTCCAGCCCGTTATGGGCATCCCCGGTCCGCCATCCGCAGCTCCAACTGTATGCGCCCCAACGGTGGTGACGCTTCCGGAGCCCATCGTCGCTACCTGCTCAGTCGTTGGTGCCAGCATCGCTCCGCCCATCGCCCCGCCGACGAGCGCAGTGACGAGCCCCAGCCGCAAGCTCCAACCGAAGGCCTGGTCCGTCTCCGGCTGACGGATCAGCAGGATGGCGGCAACTAGGTTGGCCACCCAGATCATCACGACGAAGATTCCCATAACCGAGAAAAGGGTCCAGTCCAGCCGCGTCGCGACGTTGAAATGGGAGGTGGTCCCGCGGAAGGCCTGAAGCGCCACGACCACCCACTCCACCATCACCGCCACTGCGCTCGCTGTCCCGATTATCCAGACGAGCCGCTGTTTCCCTTTGACGCGCCCGAGGAGCCAGAGGAGCGTGAAGGCGTAGATCCCAAGGGAAGCGGCGAACTTCGCGGGCTTGAGCCAGGCCGGGGCACCCGTGATCACCCGCGGATCAACAATGATTCCGATCACGGTCAGTGCCAGAAGCGGGAGCATCGCTACGGCTGAGTAGGTCAGCGGAGCGTTGATCCGGACACCAGCTCGGAAGGCAGACAACGGCGCCGAAACGGCTCCCCTCAGCCCACTCTTGGAGCCACCCTCAGCATTCAACTGCCTACCCGTTCCAGCTCCGACGATGGCTCTGCCGGAGAGGTAGATCAGAAGTCCGAGCGGCCCGAACATCAACACCGAGAGGAGCACAGGAGCCATCAGCACCGCCGAGAAGTTGCGCTCCCGGCTGTCGAGGTAGATCCAGCGGCCGACGAAGAGGTCGAAAGCGAGGAAATGAAGCCATCCGAGCGTAGCACCCTCAGGAGTTGCCAGAAGCGCGGCAACCGCATCCAGCCTCGAGGCTGCCAACACTGGGAGCAGCGCCGGGACTAGCGGGAGGACGAGCACGGCATAGCCGATTGCGAATGGTGCGACGATCCAGGGTGACCTGATGATGCGTTCGGCGAAGCGCCACCTGGGAGCGAGGACGATCAGGAGCCAGAAAGGCATCGCCAGCTGGCTCATGGTGCTGAAGATCAGGTCGAGATCCATCTGCTGCCTGTCGATTGGGGGTTGCTCGATCCATCGTGGGAGGTGATCTTTACACTGGCAAGATACAACAGAACTTTACGCCGTCAAGATATTCGGGATACGCAGATGCCACAGACAAAAAAGGAGGCGCCTCAGAGCGCCTACCATCATGGCGACCTCCGCCGGGCGCTGGTCGATGCGGCGCTGGCGCTGCTCGAGGCGGGAAAGGAGCCGACGCTGAGGGCTGTTGCCCGGGAGGCGGGGGTAAGCCACACCGCGCCCTACCACCACTTCCCGGATCGACGCGCGCTGATGGGCGCTGTCGCGGAGGAGGCGCTGCTGGGTTTGCGAGACGCAACCCTCGCTGCCGAAGCCCGGGGGCCAGCTCAGCCGATGGCGCAGCTGCTGGAGATTGGGGTTGCGTACGTGCGATTTGCGGTTGAGAACCCGGTGCGGTTTCGGCTGATGTTTAGCGCTGAGCTCGCCGAGAGGTCGGATCTACCCGGTCTGAGGACTGCGTCGGCCGAAGCCTACGGTGTTCTGCAGAATGCCGTTCGGAGGATGCATGGGCCTGCGGCGCCGGAGGATGTGGTGGCGGTAACGTCTCTCGGCGCGTGGTCAACGGTGCACGGACTGGCGATGCTGATCATGGACGATCAGGTCCCCAGCGGGAAAGATCCGGAGGTTGCCGCTCTGATCGCGCGCCAGGTGCTGACAGGGGAGGTAGGGATGGGCGGGGTGCCGGAAGAGGTGCGCTGTTAGCTGGATCGTGGAAGTGAAGCGCGTCGTTTCTACACGCCGTGTAAGACTGTTCTCCCCGGAAGACGCATTGGGGGCGCGGGTACAACAGGAATATTGCCGGCGCCTCCGGATCCCGGCTTGCGGGCGTGACAAAGGGAGTGTGGTCCTCTGCGGCGGTCTCGGCGGAAATGGGGAATCGCTCTGGCGGAGCTCCTGTGGCCGCGCGACCACCTCGCCCGGTCTGTCTCATGCGGACAGCCAACCGATCCGAGGCACATGCCGGTTCCGGTACCGGCCTCGAGCTGGTTTGACGCCTGACCTGCAGTTGACCAAGGCCTGCCCGCCCCCGCCTTGACGCTCCTCCCCCACAGCGGCTATAGATCATCACTCAGACACACGCCGACGGCGGGACAGCGCCCTGGCGGCGACCTACGGATTCCGGGGTCGCCCTTTTTTGCGCCTGCTCCGGCGGACGGACGCGAGGCCGGAGCGCGAGGCAGGCTTCCAGCAGTTTCTCGAGATGGCAGAAGCACAGACCGACATTCAGCCCGGCGCCGCGGAGGAGGACGGTCAGGAGATCGTCTCGATCCGCGCGGCCGTCGCCGAGGATGTGCGCCGGATCTCGGAGCTGCTGGCGGTTTTCGTTAGGCTGAAGCTGGTTCGGGCGCGGCCGATCGTCGAGCTTCAGGGGCAGATCGGAAACTTCATCGTGGCGGAAGTCGCTGGCGCCGTCGTCGGGTGTGTGTCGCTGCGGATCTATTCGCCGGCGCTTGCGGAAGTGGCTTCGCTGGCGGTCGAGGAGGGGCATCACGGGCTCGGGATCGGGCGGAAGCTCGTGCATGCGTCGGTGCTGCGTGCGCACTCGCGCGGGGTGAGGCGGGTGTTCGCGTTCACGATGCGCGAGAACCTCTTCCTGCAGCTCGGCTTCAGGTCCGTCCCAGTGACCGAGTTCCCGCAGAAGCTCGTAACCGACTATGGTGGACTGGCCCTAGCCGCGGGTCGCAAGGCGGCTGTGGTTCTGGACCTCGAGGAGAATTTGCGCGGGGCGAAGCCGCCGCGGCTTCCAAAGGTGGAGGAGCGCGGCGGAGGTCCGCTGGTGCTGGCCAGCAGGAATGATGAAGGTACACCGAAGCAGCAAACCCTGGAGAGGAAGACGCCGGTCATGAACAAGCCAGATCAACAGAATAAATCGATTGCGATCCTCGGCGGTGGAAATCTGGGGCGCGCACTGGCGATGGGTTGGGTGGAGTCGGGATACTGCTCTGCCGACCGAATCCACATCACGCGCCGCAACCCGGACAAACTCACCTTCTATGCCGATGCGGGCTTCAAGGTGGGCTCCGACAACGTCGAGGCGGTGCGGAACGCCGATCTGTTGATTCTCGCGGTCCAGCCCCAGCAGATCGCAGCGCTGGCCGATGAGATCCGCTCCTCGATCGACCCGGAGCGCCACCGCATCATCTCGGTCGCGTCCGGCGTTTCGATTCGCCAGCTGCGCGAGCTATTCGGAACTCGCGCTCCGATCGTGCGCGCGATGCCGAACACCGCTGTCTCGATCGGCCAATCGATGACGTGCATCTCGAGCTCGGAGACCAATGATCCCGCTCTCCCCGAGGCGGTTGAGCTGTTCGACATCGTCGGACGGACGCTCGTGATCGAGGAGGAGATGATGATCCCGGCTACAGCCCTTTGCGCGTGCGGCATCGCCTTCTTCCTGCGGTCCATGCGAGCCGCATCTCAGGGAGGAATCGAGATCGGCTTCCACCCGGAGGAGGCGCTTCTCCTGGCAGCACAGACTGCCCGCGGTGCCGCAATGCTCATCCTGAATCAGGGACGGCATCCGGAGTCGGAGATCGATCAGGTCACCACCCCGCGCGGCATCACCATCGCCGGCCTCAACGAGATGGAGCACCAGGGCTTCAGCTCGGCCCTGATCAAGGGAATCCTGCTCTCGGCGCGCAAGGCGGAAGGTCTTTACAGCGACAAGTAAGTTGCCGTGGCCGGATGGCGATCACCGCCGGTACAACGATGAAAAAGAGGAGAGGCGCGCCCATGTGGGTCGCGCCTCTCTTTGTCGTTCCGGAGCTGCACTGCAGCGGGCTCGTACCGCACGGTGCTGACGATGAAGATGTAGCTCCTGCTATTGCGACAGATCCTCCGGTCCAGGCAACAGGCAGCCCCCTATGCGACTACCCGATCCCGCCCATCCCGCTTCGCCCGGTACAGCCGCTCGTCCGCGGCGCTCAACAAGGACGGTCCGTCCATGGTGTCGTCCAGCAGCGCGACCCCGATGCTGAGGGTCACGCGCAGTCCGCCAGCTATATCCTCCCACGGGAAATCCGCCACCCGCGCACGCAGACGCTCTGTGAACCGACCCGCGCCCGAAAGATCAGTGTCCGGAAGGATGAGCAGAAACTCCTCGCCGCCGTAGCGCGAGATGACGTCCGTCACCCGCGCTGATTCCCGCAGCAGGATGGCGATCCTTTTGAGGACCTCATCACCAACGCTGTGCGAGAAGCGATCGTTGATCTCCTTGAAGTGGTCGATATCGCACATGGCGGCGCACAGGGTACGCTGATATCGGTGCGCCCGACTCACCTCCACCCCGAGCTGACTGTCCAGATACCGACGGTTGAACAGATCGGTCAGAGCGTCCTTGATGCTGATCTCGTGCAGCTCCTGGTTCTTCTCCTCCAGCTGCCGGTGAAGTTCCTGGAGCTCCGCGTTGGCGTTGGCGAGGTGGACATTCCGAAGCCTGAAAAGCTCCTCCTGCTGCCGCGCGCGCTCAACGTCAAACTGCATCATCAGGCGGCGGATCCGCACCGTTATCGTAGAGCTCGCCACGGCCTCCTTTACCCGATGGTACGCCTTGTAGTGGTCGAGCGACTCGCGAGCATCATCCACAGCTTCGTATGCACGAGCGAGCGCGAGATGAAGGTCGTGGACGCGGCCGGTTACCTCGCCAGCGGGGATCTCGTCGAGGCCGCGCGACAACAGCTCAACGGCATGCTCCGCCCGGTTCTGAGCCAGCTCGAACTTGCCGAACTCGTAGAGGACCTCGTCCGCGAACTCGCGATGCGTCGAGCTGTCGATCAGGTTCAGCGCCCGCCCGAAGGTAACCGCGGCTTCTTCGGCTCGGCCCGCTCCGGCGAGGGCGCTTCCATAGCGGGCAAGAGTCGGGGCGAGATAGACGGGGTCATTCTTCGACTCATAGATCGCCAGACTCCGCTCGAGCCACTCGAGGGCGTCATCGTACTTTTCGATCCCCAACGACGCTCGCCCAACATTGCCCAGCGCGATTGCTTCGTTCCGCCACGAATCCCCCTCTGCTCGTATCGCCTCGGCGGCGCTCCGGAAGAAGGTGAGCGCTTCAGCGTGATCGTCCAGCTCGAGGTATACGTTGCCGATGTTGTTCAGGAGCGTGCCCAGCCTGGAAGGGGAATTCTCGCGCAGTATCCGCAGGCCCTCGAGGAGGTGCTCCAACGCACCTTCGAAATCGGAGAGATTGCCGTAGATCAGCCCTAGATCGTTGTGCGTCAGTGCCAGGAGCGAGGCATCGCCGCAGTCGCGAGCCAGCTCCAGCGCTTCCATGCCGTGCAGCAGCGCCTCGTCGGCATTCCTGGTGAAGAAGGCGCACTTCAGGCGATTCCGAAGAGCCTTGATGACAAGCACTGTATCTCCGGCCGCCTGCGCCTGAGCCACCGCCGCCTGCAGCTCCTCGTCCGCCGCCTTGTACTCGCCTTTCCCCAGGCTGGCGCTTCCCGACACAAAGAGAGCCCGGGAAAGAAGGCCCGGGTCCGCGAGCGCGCTCGATCTGACCTGGCGAGCTAGATCGCGAGCCTGTTCGGGTGCAGAGCCCAACAAGGTGGTCGCGCGCTCGATCATCTCCTCGAGGCGCTGCCTGTCAGGATTGAGCTCTAGATCGTTCAATCGTCAGGTTATCTTTTCGGGGTTGGGCGCGGGTCGATGGCCTGCCGAAGGGGGGGTTACAACGAGTGAACTGCAAGGAGAGGGCTACGTCACTGTTCCAGAACAGCAACTCAGAGGATCTCAGCGCTCGCGCTGTAGAGTCAGTCGCCCCCCGACAGTCGCGGACTAAAGGGAAAGCCTAAGTGCAAGGACATCTGATAGTAAACGGACGATTCCGGCGGTGCAACGGGGGAAAAAAGGAAAGCCCGGCGCCGGCCGGGCTTCTCGCGTCGCTCTGGATACCATTTTTCTCAAGGGCTGACTTCGAACTCTGCGGTTGTCAGCCGCCGGGGCTCGAGCGGCTCACCCCCGTAGATGGAGGTGGCAATCCGGTATTTTCCGGTGCCCCAATCAGGATCCACAGGCTCCCGGCTAAGAGCGGTTGCCCCTGGGACGAGCGGGTAAATCGCTGCTGTGCACATCCGCAGCGGCTCGATCGTCTCCCATCCTGCGCCCGTGGACCGGTCGCGGGCGCTGGCGCAGAGGTTGTATCCGACCGAAGCACTCCCGTTGTTCACGAGCTTTACTTCGATCGTGTCGCCGTGGCGGAACCGAACGCCGTTCACGCTGAGGGAAACGCCGTTGGCGGACGCCCCGGACTCCGCCAGCAGGGGGTTGGTTGGAGTGGTCGGCTCGGTGCATGCCGCAAGGACTAGCAGTAGCGAGAGTAACACAAAACGCTTGGTCATCATCATCATCATCGGCTCTTCGGTTTGGTGTTCCGTTGATGACAACGAACATCGCCGCCCTCCTGTGACGCCGCACCTCGCTACCCCCTTCGACAGCGCTACTGGCCCATCCCGCGGAGGAGGTCGGCCGTCGAGCGACGATAGAACTCAGCGAAACGCTCGCGGGAGCCGAAGCGACCCTGCCGGTACAGAAGCACCAGCCCCTGCGCGTGGGCGGCCAGCGATAACGCAGATGACACCGGACCTTCGGCCCTGATGAATCCACCCTTCCCCGCCTCCGTCACCCGCTCCACGAGGAAACCGAATATGTTGCCGCCGCGCGCGGGGTCTACAGGTGGCGGCTGAGGAGCGCCATCCGAGGTCTGGAAGAAGAGCGCGTCGTACAGCCTCGGCTCATCCATCGCGAAGTCGCGGAAAGCGTCCATAGCCGTAAGGAGCTTGTCGTCGGGTCCCGTTGCACCGATGGTGGAGCGCTCCAGCCTGAAGTAGAAGAGGGCTCTGATCTCGCCGAGCACTTCACGGACGAGATCGTCCTTCCCATCGAAATGCCTGTAGATCGCCGGCTGGGTCAGCCCGGAGCGCCGGGCAATTGCTCGGGTGGTGAGCTCCTGAATCCCCTCTGAACGCACCACGTCCAGTGCTGCCCGAAGGGAACGGTCGCGGGTGGTTGTGGAGTTATCGATGGATAACATGCCGCGATGATAGCAGAGAGCTCCGTTGCATGCAAGTAGGCCAAATCAGCAAGGGTTGGAATGAAGAGCGGCGCCCGGTTTGGGCGCCGCTCGTTCTGCCTGCCTACTCGACCACAGCGATGGGAACAGGGCTTGGAATCGCGACCTCGACCCGTTCGGTGGTGTTGGTCTGGGCGCTCTGGAAGAACGCTTCATCACGGCTCGCTCCACCCGCTTCCATCACCTGCCGGGCGAGTGCGACCGCCACCTCGTTGGCCACCCGGATGGACCCGTGGGAAACCGCCTGCCCCAGGGACTCCGGCTCGTTCGTCCCATGGATCGAGTTAGGCGCGCGATAGACGAGCTGAGCCCGTCCCAGTGGGTTGTCCGGGTCCCCCGGCTCGCTGACCTCTTCCTCCTCCGCCCACTCCTCCTCCGGCGGAATCCACCTCGGGTTGAAGATCACCTGCCCGACCGTCCATTCGCCGGTTGGCGTCGGCCATTCCTCACTACCGACGGCGACGGGGTGGGTCTCTACCTGCTGATCATTCCTGTAGACGCGCAGCTCGCGCTCGGAGATATCCACCTCGAGCCGCATGTCAGGAGGGGGAGGAGGAGCCGGTTGAGCCGGCGCCGCCGCAGCATCGCTGTTGGTGCTGTCGACCACCGCCGCCGTTCGCGTCTCTTCAGAGCTCTCGACGCACCCCGATAGAACCAGCCCAAGCAGAAGCGCCCGCCTGGCACAATACCGTTTAGTCGCAATCATCAAAAAGCCTCCGGTTCGAGTTGCGCAGAGAATTAGCAGGTATCGTGCGCATAACGACTTAGCACCTCCCACGTCGGCAGCATATTCTGTAAAAATATCGCTGCTTCCAGCGGGGGGTGCGGTCAACCTGCTCAGCGGCTTAGTCGCGGCGCTTGGTTCGGATACCTACTATCTCGAGCAGGGCGAGCGCGTTCGTTGAAGTCGCGACTCCCGGACGCAGGCGATAGTCGAAATCCATCGTCTTCACCCCCTCCACCTCCAGGAAAGTTTCGGTGAAGTGGACGGGGCTGCTACGCTCCTTCAACTCGTCGACTTCGGCCAGGGCGAGGTCGTGAGTGCTGACGGCTCCGCTGGCCCCGCTATCCAGCAGCTCCTGAAGGATGCGCCGCACCGCGATCTGACGCTCACCTGAGTTCGTCCCCTTCAGAATCTCGTCGAGAAGGAACATGTACCGACTGCCCCCCCCGCTGGATGCGTGCGCCTCATCCACGATCTCCTTCAGCCGCCGGAGCTCCGCCATGAAGTAGGAGATCCCGTCCTCGAGAGAATCCTCGATGACGAAAGCGGCTCCAAGTCTGGTGGGCGGCATGCTCATACTGGCAGCGCAGACAGGTCCACCCGCCTGCGCCAGAACGACGTTTACTCCCACCGCCCTCATCAACGTGCTTTTGCCGGACATGTTGGACCCGGTAACGAGGAGGAAGCTTCCTGGAGGACCAATCTCCACGTCGTTGGCTATCCGCCTTTCAGCGGGGATCAGCGGGTGCCCGAGCGAGGTGACGCGCCACCTCTCCGCGGCGGGATCCACTTCAGGGAGCGCCCATTCGGGATTGTCGAAGCAGAGCGCCGCCAATGCCGACAAAGCCTCGATCTCCCCGACACTCTCCAGCCACGTCCTCGTCTGTTCGCCGACCTGTTCTCGCCAGCGGTCGATGAGGGCGATGAGATGGAGATCCCACAGGGTAACGAGCTGGAGAGGGATGTAGAGAAGGGGGGTTGTCCGGACTTCTGCATACTCGACGAGATGGGCGAGGCGGCGGAGCCAGACGTCCGCTGACCGGCCGTCGAATTGGATCTGATGCTGCAGCCGAGCGAGACGCTCGGAATCAAATCGTGTTGAGGAGATGAGGGCGAAGATGGAGGCAAAGCGGTCCAGATCCCCCGCACGCATCTCCAGGTGGGCCAGCTCGCCCGCTGTGCGAGGAGCAGTGGCTACCCAGACAAGCGCGTGGATCGGTAGCAGCGCCAGCCACAACGGCGCAGCGACCAGCCCAGCCATGAAGAGGAGGATCAGAGCGATGGTGATTAAGGGCAGACCACGCGCGAGGGTGAGGAGCCACGGCTTCTCCAACAGCCAGCTGCCGGTGACCGCCCACAGGTGGAAAGGCTCCAGAACGCCCGGCTTCTTCGGAGTACGCATCGCAAGACGCTCCAGCTCCTGCCGGAGGTCCAGCATTGGAGCCAGCTCCCGAACTGCAGCCTGACGTGCGAGAATCGTTTCCGGCTGGGCCTCGGCGATCAGCCATTCCCCCAGAATCCTCCGACCC